>ODAI012935934.1_pt1 | contig 18412 bp, 26 predicted proteins | sample 1539321 | NCBI WGS metagenome assembly ODAI01 (sample SAMN02144231, study PRJEB22623) | gut metagenome | biome: sheep rumen | host: Ovis aries | place: New Zealand | reverse complement strand
TCCGGGGAAAGTTGAAACGTATAGCCAATACAACGAGGCGTGGCAGGATGCGTTAGATAGAGCGGAAGGAGCCATCGGTAATTTGCCGTCCGCACAGCCAGAACAGCGGTGGATTCCGTGTAAGACTGCGCTGCCAAAGGAAGACGGACAATATATCGTCACAGTCAAATATGAACACGTTGATGGTTATGAGGACATCTATTCAGAACACGGAGAATGGGTAGATGGTCACTGGGATGCTGGATATGGACATTGCGGAAGGGTGGAAAAAGTGCTTGCATGGCAACCGTTGCCGACACCGTGGGAAGGAGCATAGAATGGTTGACTACATCAACAGACAAGCGGCATATCGAGAGGAGGAACATAATGGCTGATTTATCAAAGCGAAGCCAGACAGAACGGCTGACGATTGCAGAGTCTTTGGTCAGCTCTGTTTGGGAAGAATTCTTAAATGGCTCTATTGATGAGGAGAACTTGCAGATAGCTGTCGACCTTCAAGTAAACGTCAATAGAATTGTATGGAAACTGAATGAAGTAAGGGACGAAAAGAAATGATTATCACACCGGCAATATTTGAAGACACGATGAAGAACTATGCTTCCATGGTACCGGTAGAAGCTGTGACGCATATGGTGGCATTGATGTGCAGCACATTGGAATCATTAGGCTATGAGAAAGGGATAGAGATATTCACATCAGTGGACAACGAGCTGCACCGTTATGGATACAACCCATATCAGGAATAATAAAACGCAGGCGCGTAGCACAACGGCAGTGCACGAAGCATGAGGGGAACGGCGCCCCAGCAAAGACATGCTAATCCCGGTTCGACTCCGGGCGCGCCCATGGTGATCTGCCCGATCACAGGAAGAACGGCAGCAGGTGGCTTATTTGAAAGTAATCATAGCAGGTCTTTAAGGATAAGTGTCACGACACCGGCAGCCGTTTGAGTGGCAGCGAGAAGCACGGCGGGACAGCCATCGGATCCGCTGAGCCTGGTGCAATTCCAGGCGGCCGCATCTCATGAGAAGAAAGAGAGAACCAGATGGAAAACAGAACATGCGGAACATGCGCATATCAGGGCTTCATCAACTGTATAAAGCCGAGGAAATTCGGATGGTATTGTGACAACAAAGAATCCGGATCCTATGAGGAGTTTATAGATGACCGTCACAGCTGCGAACACTGGGCAGCAGAGCGGGCCATAGAAGAGCCGGATATCTATCTGGAATATGACGAACGGTACCACATCCTCCGGGGCAGGCCGCGAATCCGGAAAGAGATCCCGGACGGCCGCACGGCACTGGAGCAGCTCCGGAAGCAGAAACAGGCAGCAGAACAGGAACAGAAGCAGCATTTACCAGGTAATAGTTATGTATAGGAAGAAACGAAAACGATAAGGGCAGCAGGAACCGGCAGATGATGGAAGGGCGCGGCCCTTTTATCATCTTGATTTAGCCTTTAACTTTAGGACCATGCAATGTACTGGAAAAGGGAAGAGAGATACGGCAATCGGATCACGATCAGGAAGTATCATGCATTTGATGCACAAGGGCAGAAACGCAGGCGAAGAAAGCAGAGACCAACAGAGGAATCTGTGCGCCGGGCAAATGAGCGGAATGCGGAGAGGAAGCTGCGGATGATTCTGATCAACAACTTTGACAAAGGCGATCAGTTTCTTACGCTGACATACAGAGATGCGGAGCGTCCGGATGCAGAGCTGGCGAAGAAAACACTGAGAAATTTCCTGAGGAGGCTGCGAAGATCGTATGAAGCAAAAGGGCACAGTCTGAAGTATATCGTGGTGACTGAATGGCAAGGGAAGAACATACACCATCACATGGTCATCAACAACATTCCGGAGCTGCCCTCGATGCTGGTGGATCAGTGGGGGTACGGCGGCATTCACAGCACGCCGTTATACAAAGATCATGATTATGGCGGTCTTGCAGGGTATCTGATCAAAGAAACCAGCAAAACCTATAATCAGCCGGGCTGCCCGTTCAGGCAGCGGTGGACCTGTTCAAAGAATCTGGAACAGCCGCAGGTAGAAAAGCAGCTGATCAGGGCTGACTCGTGGAGAGAAGAGCCAAAGGTTCCGGAAGCACTGAAGGCCGCAGGCTATATGATAGACAGGGACAGCATAATCAACGGCGTGGATATCTTCGGGTATCCATTCCAGGAATACACCATGATCAACAGATCGTGGACAGCAGAAAGGAGCAGGGACGGAACAGATGGCAATACTGGATATCGAAAAGGGGCACATCCTGACGGGCATCATGCAGAGCGAGATCGAGGATAAAAAGGCGAGGACGCAAATAGGGGATCATGTCCGTGTAAAGAAGTGGCTGGAGGATCAGGACGGCACGTACAGGAATATCGAGATCGAGGCGAAAGTTCTGGCAAAGTCGCGGTATGTAGTGGTGACAGACCGCGGCACATTCCAGTGGAAAGAGCTGCTGTTGAAAAACGAGAAAAGACAAAGGAAAAGAAGGGTAAAGGCAGAAGAGCAAATTATTACTTGAGGCGTGTGAACATCATGGACAGAGAGACGTTGAAACAATATGACGCACTGCGAGAAGAACAGAGGGACATAGCGAAAAGAATAAGAAGGCTACAGAAGGAAATGGAGAAGCTGTTAAATGAGCCTGTAGCGGATACTGTTAAAGGCACAAGGGAGGATGGAACATATGGATCCATAACGATCAAAGGAATTGCATATCCTGAGTATGACAGGGCAAAAGCTCAGCTGACGAAGAAGATCGAACGATATGAGGATATAGAACACAAAGTCAAAGCGTTAGCTGATGAAATAGAGAAATACATCATTGATGTTTCTGATCCACGGATCCGGACGTTTATGAGAATGAAGTACATTGATGGATTATCATGGCGGGATATATCAAGACGATACGGCAAAGCACCATCATGGGCATTTCGCAAAGTAGATGAATATTTAAAAAAGAGCGCCGCGGGAAAACGGCGCTCCGGAAAATCACAATGAGTTTACTGTTCGAGAAACTTCACGATAGCGTCCTTAACTACTTGAGCCTGAGAGATGCCTTCAGCTTTGCACTTTTCCTTGAAAGCGGCAGCCAGTTCTTTAGGGATGCTGGCGACGATCTGCGTGTAGACTTTTGTGTTATACTTCCGTTTAACTGCGGATGATGTGGTTGATTTCCTTTTCTGTTCTGCCATCATTTGTCCTTTCGCTTTGTCAGCTGAATAAGATTATAGATTCCGAGGGCAAAAGCCACAGCGGAAATCAGCATGTCAAGAACAATCTAACGCAATTCCAGATTGAAATCAAAAAAAACGGAACGCATACTGAAAAGTGGAAAGCGAGACCTTGCCGGGCTCCTTCGTTTTCTCCCATTGATCCGGAGGCAGTAACAGGTCTCCGGATGTTTTGTTCAGGTCGGAAAAATGGCGAGAGAATTTGCGAAAGCATTTTACAAATCAAAAGAATGGGAGCAGGTCAGGGGATTCGTGCTGCAGCGCGATGCATACCTTTGCCGTAAGTGTGGCGCGCCTGCGGTCGATGTCCATCACATCATCCATCTGACACCGGACAATATAATGAACCCGTACATATCACTGAACCCTGGGAACCTGATCAGCCTGTGCAAGGATTGCCACTATGCCGAGCATCGTGGTGAGCATGGATCCGGCAGAAAAAAACAGGAAGCATATCCGTATGAGTTCGATGCTTCCGGACAACTGGTAAAAAAAGAAAAATATTTTTAATCCCCCCGGTCAAAAATGAAACTGGCCTATACGGCGGGCCGATGGGGGGGTCATTTTTTTAGCCGGACATGCGCGCACATATCCCCCCAGTAAGAGGATTTTCTAAATCTTATGGAGAGAAAAAATTATTTGTCCTTATTTAAGAGGACTTACAAGTCAATACCGCAAAGTCAGTCAAAAAAGGCCAAAGAATTGATGGAAAGGGCCGCGGACATTGCCGTCATCCTTGACGAATGCAAGGAGCATTTAAGCAAAGAGGGGCTTGTCACGAGGATGCCGCAGGGAGACTATGAGATCGAGCGGGAAAATCCATACTCGAAAATCTTTGACGCAAAGATGAAGGCCTATCTGGCTGTGATCCAGGCACTTGATAAGCTGATGCCGGACACAAAGACGGAAGGAGTCGCGAAGGCAGGTGAGGCCCTGGCTGCGTTTGTAGCCAAGGGCAAAGGATGAACTACGCTGAAAAGTACCTGCGGAAAATAGAGACAGGTGAGATCATCGCCAACGAAGAGATCACAGCGTTATACAAGAGACTGAAGAAGGAAATGCACGATTCTGCATGTCCTTTTTATTTTTCAGAAAAGCATGGTAATCACCCGATAGAGTTCATAGAAACATTCTGCAGGCATTACCAGGGCGAACATGCAGGGGAAAAGGTAAAGCTGGAATTATTCCAGAAAGCATTCGTTCAGACACTGTTTGGTTGGATAGAAAAAGACACGGGGCTGCGGCGGTTCAGGGAATACTTCTTTGAGGTGGCGCGAAAGCATGGCAAATCTTTTCTGTCTGCATGCATTGCCGTCTATATGCTTGTTGCTGATGGTGAGCAGGGCGCGGAGATCTATTCGGCAGCCACTAAACTGGACCAGGCAAAGATCATTTACAACGCCGCCAAAAATATTATTGATCAGTCAGAGGAACTGCGGGCACTGGTAAAGAGCACGCGGGAAGGCCTGACATTCAAAATGACAAGGTCGATCATGAAACCGCTGCCGAATGAATCAAAGTCACTGGACGGGTTAAATATACATTTCGCCGCCCTTGACGAAATCCACGAACAGCGGGACCGCAATATGTATGATGTGCTACGCCAGGGCATGAAAGCACGGCAGCAGCCGATGATCGGGTGTATCACAACATCCGGATTCAGAAGGGAAGGCCTTTATGACAGCCTGCATGAATATGCCGTGAATGTCGCAAAGGGCAACATAAAAGATGACAGGTTCCTGCCGGTCATTTATAAGCTGGACAAGCAGGAAGAGTGGACAAATCCAATCATGTGGATAAAAGCAAATCCGGGGCTTGGCACAATTAAGAGTTATGTGCAGCTTGCGGACGATGTAGAGCGGGCAAAGCAGGATCCTTCCTACCTGCCCACACTTCTGACGAAAGACTTTGACATGAAACAGACCGAACAGGCTGCATGGCTGCCGCTTGATGTGATCATCAATGAAACAGCCGTGCCGATGGAGCGTCTGTCAAAAAGCTATGCTATCGGCGGATGTGACTTGTCAGCCACAACGGATCTGACATGTGCAACGCTTCTGATCCGGAAGCCGGATGATGAAAACATCTATGTGCTGCAGAAGTATTTCCTGCCGCAGAAAAGGATCGATGACCTTGAAGAAACGCAGTCGAGAGAAGCGCCATATAAGCTGTGGCAGCAGCAGGGGTGGATCAATATCAATCAGGGGGCTCAGGTCGATTATCACGAAGTCACGAAATGGTTTGTGGAGATGGTTACAGAATATGACATCAGACCGCTCTGGATCTGCTATGACCGTGCACTTTCCGGATACTGGGCGCCGGAGATGGAGGAAACAGGATTCGAAATGGAGAAGATCCCGCAGGGACCGTTCACATGGTCCCAGCCCATGAAGGAGATGGGAGCAGCATTCGCGGATCATAAAGTCATATACCAGAACAATCCGATCCTGCGGTGGTGTCTTGCAAATACGGCGGCAAAGGCACTGAACAAGGACGGAATAGAGACGATCCAGCCGGTGAAGATGCAGAGCAACCTGCGAATCGACGGAATGGTATCTTTGCTTAATGCGTGGGTTGGATATGTCAGGCATTACGATGAATTCATGCCGTATTTGAGGTAAGAAGATGGGCTTTTTAGACTTTTTTAAAAAACCGAAGAAGGGAACATATCAGACATGGCAGGAACTGGGAGAATATAATGCGTTCTTTTCACGCTTCGGTGCGAACCTGTATGAGTCTGATATTGTGAGGGCTTGTGTCCGGCCGCTTGCGGACTTCACGGCGAAAGCAGAAGCCCGCTGTTCGGATCACGCGCTTGAGCAGATTCTGAATAACCGCCCTAATATGTACATGAACGGCCGTGATTTCCTTTACAAGATCCGGGTGCGGCTTGAATTGCAGAACACGGTCTTTATTTACATCCAGAGGGATGACCGGCTTAAGGTGACAGGACTGTATCCGGTGCCTTGCGATTCATTCGAAGCGCTTGAATATAACGGAAAGCTGTTCATCCAGTTTCATTTTGCAACAGGCCGGCAGCAGCTGACGCTGCCGTGGGAAGATCTGGCAGTGCTCCGGAAGGATTATAACCGGTCCGATATTGCCGGGGACAGGAATGCTGCGATCCTTGACGCGCTGGAACTGATCAATACTTCAAATCAGGGCATCGAGAATGCGATCAAATCCACGGCGAACCTTCGCGGCATCCTGAGAAGCACAAAGTCGATGCTGGCACCGGAAGATACTAAAAAGCAGCGCGATCAGTTTGTTGAAGACTATCTTAGCCTTGAAAACGAAGGCGGCATTGCCAGCCTGGACGCAACACAGGAATTCACTCCGATCAAGATGGAGCCGGTAGTTGCTTCGTTTGAACAGATGAAGGAGTTCCGCGAATCCGTCTATCGGTATTTTGGTGTCAATGATGACATCATCATGGGCAATATGGATTCCGGGAAGATAGAAGCATTCTATGAGCTCCGGATCGAGCCGTTCCTTGTAGAACTCAGCCGCGAACTAACGAGCAAAATCTACAGCGGACGGGCGCAAAGTTTCGGAAACTGGATCGTATATGAAGCAAACAAGCTGCAGTTCGTCAGCCTGGACAAAAAGATAAGCCTGTTTAAAGAGGTTGTACTGTATGGCGGCATGACGATCAATGAGTGGCGCTTGGGCTGCAATATGGCACCGCTTGAAGGCGGAGATATCCCGATCATGAGAAAAGACGCGGCACAGGTAGACGCGTCGGCACAGGAGGAAGAGAACAATGAAGAATAAAGAAACACGGATGTATGACTTTGAGATCCGGGCAGAGCAGAACGAGGAACATGGCCATTTTGTTGAAGGCCGTCCAATCGTGTTCGATTCCGTTACGGATCTGGGTTTTTTCAGTGAGCGCATTGCCCCTGGCGCACTGGACGCAACTGACCTGCGGGATGTCAGGTTCCTTGTAAATCATGACACCAGCATGATCCCGCTGGCAAGGTCCAGAAACAACAATGCGAACAGCACCATGCAGCTGTCCATTGATGAACAGGGCATGAAGATCCGCGTTGATCTTGATACAGAAGGCAACACGGAAGCAGCTAACCTATACTCGGCGATCAAACGCGGGGACGTATCCGGAATGTCCTTTATGTTTATCACTGATAAGGATAGCTGGGAAGGTTTGGACACAGACCATCCGACCAGGACGATCGAGAGAATCTCGAAAGTCTTCGAGGTGAGTGCGGTCACTTTCCCGGCATACGAGCAGACGAGCATTGAAGCAGCGAGCGCGGATGAGACGCTGGAAAGCGCCAAATCAGCACTGGAGAGTGCGCGTGAGGAGCAGAGAAAGCAGGAAGCTCGTGAAGAAATCAGAAAAATACTTGGAGGTAAATCGAATGAATGAGATGAACCTTGAGCAGCTGGAAGCCAGGGCGGCAGAGATCACGGCAGAGCTGGAGACGGCAAGCGAGGAAAAGCTTGCTGAACTGAAGGCAGAGGCCAAAGAGATCGCAGAAAGGCGCGAGGAGCTGCAGGCTGCAGAGACACGCAAAGCAGAGGCAGAAGCACTTAATAATGGCACTGCCAAGCCGGAAAAAGTAATTGAATCTACCGACACGATGGAGGTTAAAAAGATGTTTGGAATTGAAACGAAAGAATACAGAGAAGCTTTTATTGCTAACCTTGTAGGACAGGCAACCGAAGAGCAGAGAGCGATCCTTGCCGACAATACCACCTATGGTGACGGCATCAGCCTGCCGGTAGCGCTTGATACTGCTATCTGGGACCAGGTCCATACCGCTCATCCGATCCTTGCGGATGTTGCAAAGATCAATGCTGGTATGCCGATCAAGGTCACCAAGGTCACTCCTGCTGCTATTGCCAAGAAGAAGGACAGCGATGCGTCTGCTGAGCAGACCATGACCACCGCTGAAGTTGTCCTGGTTGGCGCTGATTATCATACTTATGTGACTCTGTCCTACGCTGAAGCGAAGATGAGCCAGGGCGCTGTAGAGGCATTCCTTGTCAAGGAGATCGCTGACGCTATCGGCGAAGCTCTTGCTAAGGATGTTTTTGCCAGGATCCTGTCCGATGCCACTACTGCTCAGAAGGTCACAGCTACTACTGACACCTTCGCAGATCTGAAGGGTGCACTTGCTAAGGCCGTTCAGGCTGGCAACCCGGTCATTTATGCCCCGGCAACATCTTACTATGAGATTGTGGGCGCTATGAATGACAACGGCGGCATGCCGTTCAATATGGGCGTGGCTCTTGGCTGCCAGGTCAAGCTGGACAATGCAGCTACCGGCATCACTGTTGTTGACCCGTCCATGTTCGCTCTGAATGTTATCCAGGACACCATGATCGAGTCCGAGCGCGATACAAAGAACGCTTGTTTCGTGATCTCCGGTTACATGAGAGCAGAGGGCTGCTTGAGAAAGACCAAGGCCGCTGCATACATCGCCTGATAATCAAGAAAGGAGCGGCCCATGCTTAGAGATGACGTCAAGATTGCGCTCCGGATCCAGACGAACCTGCTGAACAATGAGATTGATAACACCATAAAGGAAGCCGGGGCGGAGCTGATCCGCTCCGGAGTCCCTGCGGAGGTTGTCAGCGCAGAGGGCGCGCTGATTCGCCGGGCAATCATCACATACTGTCAGATGATGCTTGCAAATGACAAGACGATGGCCGAAGGATATCAGCGTAGTTTCGAGTACCAGCAGGACTGTCTGCGCAAGTCAACGCTGACAGTCGATGAGGATGGCACCGAGGAAGGTGATGGCAATGTATAACGAGGTCATTACCCTTGTGGCGGAAGAAAAGCAGCCGGATGAATATGGTGATCTTCAGATCACGGAAAGCACACGGGACATATTCGCAACGCTTAAAAGCATCAGTCAGTCTGAATTCTATCAGGCACAGGCTGCAGGATTAAAACCGGAAGTGAAGTTTGTGATCGCTGATTACCTGGACTATGAAGACGAAAAGGTGATCAGATATACGCCATACGGTGCAAGCACTCCGGAAGAGTACCGGGTACTTCGGACATATCGTGACGGCAATACGCTTGAGATCGTCTGCAAGAGAGGTGTTGATGAATGAGCACACCGAAATCGGTGATTAAATTCAAAAAGAATGAGATCACTTATACATCTTCGGTCGATTATGCGCAGTACACCATCACGGAGTTATCAAGAGCAGCACTGAGGGATGTCGGGAAAATGCTCGCCCGGTACGCGAATACGGCGGCAAGGAACGCAAAGATCCATGTAAAGCCGGTGGGTAAGAAAAGCCCTTTCCAGTATTGGGTAAGGTCACGGGAGACGGATCTGCAGGTCGGTGTTGAGCATACCGGACATAAAGACGAATGGTATGGCGTAAGCCAGGAACTGGGCACCAGTGGGATGCCGAAGCTGGCCATTCTGACGGAAACAGCGCGGAGCCATATTGCGGAGATCCGTGAGATCGAATCAAAGTATCTGACAGGCGTAAATGCTGACGTGCCGGATCTTACCGGATGTAGTGAGGAAGATTATGAAGGAGGCGGGGAATGAGTAAGACAAAAGACCTCAGGAAGGTCATTCAGGCGCAGCTGCTTACAATCTGTGGAAATGTCTTTTATGAGACCGCGCCGACGGATAAGATGTATCCTCACATCGTCTGGGATATTGAACGGATAGATTTAGGGGATCTCTACCGGGATGATTTGATCCTTGACGTGGACATCTGGGACCGTTCAGCGGATGCAAAGAACGCAGATGATATGGCGGACGCGCTGGAAGCGGTTTTCAACGCCGCGAATCTTCCACAGGAAACCGTGCTGCCGACTTTCTTCAGGATCGACCGGAAGAATGTACCGGATGAAGATAAGAAGATCAAGCACCGGGCGCTTACGTTTCAAATTCAAAATTATGAGAGGTAACTGATATGGCAAATACCAAATACAATTCAACCGGTGTGATCGCTGCCGGAGATTATCATGCGGTTAAATTTGTCGGAAAAACCAAAAGCGGCAAGGCAGTAACCATCGAGATGGCTAAGGCTATCAATATGGGAAATATTGACTGGGCATTCGCTGAGAAAAATGATGTGGTTGCACAGATTGTCTTTACCGGCGTATATGACAACACTGACAGCATGACCGTAGAAGAAGCTGATTATGCAGCACCTTACACGATCGAGCTGGAGGATGGAATTGCAGCCGGAGCTGCCGAGGTGATGCTGGGTGCTGGTCTTGTCTATGTCGACAATAACCTTGTCGCGCTGACCAGAGGCGGCAGCCAGTTCACTTCCACGCGTGAATTCCGTCGGATCAACGCTGACGGTGATCGTGGAGCCGTAGAAGGCCGCATCGTGATGGATGCAGAAGAGCCCACGCTTACGCTGAATGCTCTGACGATTCTGACCAAGCTGGCAAGCCTTTATCCGGCAATGGGTACAGTTTAAGCGGTTAAGTGGGCGGTCTCCGGATCGCTCACTTTTTTGCTATATGGAGGGAGAAAATGAGGGGACTTATTGGTTCGGATCTATTCTGGGCGATGCGTATTGTGAAATATGCGGGCATCCAGGAAGAGATTGAAAAGATCGCGCTGGAGACATCAGAGGGCAAACAGCTCAAGCAGGCAGAGGTTGGGGCAAGGTTTATCATTGCCTGCGTTGTCGGATGCTCAAACACGAAAGCGGAAGCGGAGATTTGGAGCTTTTTGGCTGATCTGACAGAGAAAAAGGCAGATGAACTGAAAAATATGGATTTAAGTGACCTTATGACTGAAATTGAGGCGCTGGCGGAGTATATCAGCCGCTACGATTTCGTTGATTTTTTCGCACGGCTGTCACGCTTGATTTCTCGCGGGTAATTGAGCTGACAGCAAGCTACAATTCGGACTTCCTTCTTGGGCTTCCGGCAGCTGATTATCTGACATTCCTTCGGGACGTGGCAGAAAAAGAAAAAGAGCAATACATACACCGTCAATGGTGCGCGCTTCTGCCTTATATGCACATGAAATATTTGAGATATGTCACATTCCAGGATTACCGGGATCAGATCCTTGGGAAGAATATAGACTGGCGTGATACGGATACCATTGTGAATGAACTGAAGCAGTTGCATGGATTGGAGTAGTTTATGGATATTTTCAAACTTGTTGGATCCGTGTTTATAGACACGGGCGAGGCTGAACAGTCGCTTTCAAAAGTTGATGAAAAGGCGGAAAAGACCGGCGGGAAACTGGCCGGTATGGCCGGGACTTTCGGCAAGGCTGCGCTTGGCGTTGGTGCTGCGGCTGTTGGAGCCGGTGCGGCTATCCTTGGTATGGCCAACAATGCTGCCGGCGTGGCTGATGAGATCGACAAGGGATCCATCCGCATGGGTGTCAGCACTACAGCATACCAGGAACTGAAATATGCTGCGGGCCAGTGCGGCGTTGAGATGAGCACACTGGAAAAGGCAGCAAAGAAACTGGAAGGCACTGACCTGAACTTTGATGAAGCAATCAATCAGATCATGTCGTTAGGCACCGAGGAAGAAAGAAGCGCCGCAGCTGCAGAACTCTTCGGAGAATCCATCGCCTATCAATTAAGTCCGATCCTTCACGGATCTCAGGAAGATTTCCAGGGACTCCGGGACAGGGCCAGTGAGTTAGGCCTTGTTATGTCAGAGGATGCTGTTGGTGCCGGTGTACTTCTTGGCGATACATTATCGGATGTGAAGCAGAGTTTCGGCGCAGTAATTACAACACTCGGCGCGGAACTGATGCCTATCGTTCAGCAGGTGCTTGACTGGATTTTGCAGCATATGCCGGAGATTCAGTCTGTTGTAGGCCAGGTGCTTGAGTTTATCAAGGGGCTCATTAACGACCTCACTCCGCTGATACAGGCAATCCAGCCGATTGTCGAACAGGTCTTTCAGGGCATCATTAATCTGTGGGAGACATCACTGAAGCCGATGCTTGATGGCATCATTACTTTCCTTACTGGAGTGTTTACAGGCAACTGGCAGCAGGCATGGGATGGGATCAAAGGAATCTTCGACGGCATTGTTTCCGGTCTTAGTCAGATCTTCAAGGGTGCCATCAACGGCATCATCAATGCCATTAACGGCTTCACAAGCAGTCTTGGCTCTCTGAAGATCCCGGACTGGGTTCCGAAAGTCGGCGGGCGCGAGTTAAGCTTTCCGCAGATCCCGCTTCTTGCAAACGGCGGCGAGCTCAGCAGTTCCGGCACGGTCATTGTCGGTGAAGAAGGCCCGGAGATGCTGCATCTGCCAGCTGGTGCTGCCGTGACTCCGCTGCGAAACGGATTGGAAGATAATGTCAAAGCCATGCTTGCCCTTATGGAGCAGTACCTGCCGAAGGCCGGGGCTGACATTGTCCTGGACTCCGGCACACTTGTTGGTGCTACTGTTGGAAAGTATGACAAAGCATTTGGCGGCATTTCTGCAGGAAGGAGGCGGGGCTATTAATGTATGGTGTAACTATCAACGGTGTGCATTGCACAGAATACGACCTTAAGCTTACATCTGTGAGCAATCCTTTTCCGGCTGTCAAAACAGCAGCTGTGGAGATCCCAGGGGCAGACGGCACGCTTGATCTGACAGAGATCTATGGACAGCCGAAGTTCGCAAATAGGACGCTGACCATGACCTTTGCGGACGTTCGCGGTTACTTTACCAGATATCCGGATCAGTCCTATGCCGCGTGGAAGATGCACGGCAAGAAGGTCCCGATCGTCCTTGATGAGGATCCTGACTTCTACTATATGGGCCGTATCTCTTTTGGTGAGTGGGTGCAGACCGGTGCGGCCGGTGAACTAACTGTGACGGCAGATTGTGATCCGTTCAAGTATGAAAAGATCATGTCTGATGAAGACTGGCGCTGGGATCCGTTCAACTTTGAGACCGGCGTGATCCGTGGATATGGCAAGCTGTCTGTCAATGGGTCCCTGGCGTTTGATGCATTCGGCTGCCGGATGACTGTTGTGCCTGACTTCGTTTGCAACAGGGCAATGCAGGTAACTTTCAAAAACAAAACATACAGCCTTGCACCGGGGCACAATACAATTTACGACATCGCGCTTGAAGACGGATTAAACCGACTTGTGTTTACAGGAAACGGCACAGTTTCCATTGTGTTCAGAGGTGCACAGCTATGACATACAAGATTATCTGTACTACAAACGGAGAATCCTTTGAGATCGCGTCAAGTGCTGCCGCTGACCTGCTACCATGTAAAGACATCGAACTGTCGAAAGAACTGAACCGCGTTGACAGTCTTACCTTTACCATTGCGGCAACCCATCCATACAAGGACAAGATCAAACCGATCAAGTCTGTCATCAAAGCATATGTTGACGATGAGCTTGTTTTTGATGGGCGGCCGCTTGCTCCGGTCATGGACTGGTTGAACAATCGGGTCTACACCTGCGAAGGCTGCCTTGCTTACTTCAACGACTCTTTGAAGAAACCGTACAGTCTTTCCGGAACAGCTGACTTTATCCTGTCTGAGATCATCGGAAGCCATAACGATCAGGTAGAAGATGAGAAAAAGATCTACCTTGGACGGATCACAAACACGGATGGCATGGCTCTGGATAATACAGAGATCTCAACAACATGGGAATGTCTGGAAGCGTTTCTTGAACTTGCCACAGGCTACCTGTTCGTGCGGACCGATGAAGACGGAAAGCATTGGCTTGACTATCTGAGCGAAGCGGCACCGGCCAACACGCAGGAGATCCGATTTGGGCAGAACCTTCTTGATCTGAGTAAGTACCAGACCATTGAAGACATGAAGACCGCGCTGATTCCATACGGCGCGACTTTGGACGATGGCACGGTGGTCGGCATTGCTTCTGTGAACGATGGATCCGATTTCATTTACAGCAAGGAAGCTGTTGATGAGTATGGCTGGATCTGGGCGACCTGCACCTGGGACGGCATCACGGATCCTCAGGAGCTGCTTAATGCTGCCACGGATTACTTCGAGCAGCTGACGGCATTGCCGGAGACAATAGAGCTGTCTGCAGTCGATCTTGCTGCCATCAACGAGGACATCAGCCGGTTCAAGCTTGGCGGGATGACAACAATGGTATCTGAACCGCACGGCATCAGGAAGCAGGCTATCCTGTCCCAGAAGGTCATGCACCTGGATGCTCCGCAAAATGACACGATCACGATCGGTACGACAAGCTCTATCAAGACCTTTACGCGGTCCACAGACAAAGCTGTCCAGCAGATGCGGTCATCAGTCGAGAAACACGCTGATGCTTCCAGCCGGTTCAGCCAGTTCGCCACCGGCGGACGCGGCGGCAATGTGGTAATGGACTACGACAACGACAGCGTGAGAAAGCTGCCGTACAGGATCCTGATCATGGACCAGCCGGACAAGGCAACAGCCAAGTGCGTCCTGCAGCTGAACAAAGACGGGATAGGTTTTTCCAGCAATGGCGTGAATGGCGATTACTACAACAGCTGGACCATTGACGGCCAGCTGTCGCTTGGCGGCACAGATAATGCTTATGGTGCCTTACAGATCCTTGACCCGAACGGCAACGTGATCGGAGCCTGGACGAAAGACGGCATTGTCGTGAACGCCGGCACTGTGGATCTCCGCCGCAACACAAATTTTGGTCTGTACATTGACGGCACGATCTTCCGCTTTGGCGACTTTGAGGTCAATGACCGATATGGCCGGCAGATCATCCAGTCTTCGGACGAAAAGACAGGAATGTCAGGCGAACCGAATGGCAGCGGCTTGTATCTCTGGGCTGGCTACACAAGCGACAGCGATTGCGTTTTCAAAGTCGGCAAGTCTGATGCCTTTGTCCAGTACGGCGGGGAGACCTACCCGATTGGGGAGAGCATCGACAACCTTAACAAGGCCATGGAAGTTGCGGATGAAGAGAACCAAGGGCCTGACATTGGCGACCTGGAAGGCAACTATGCTGTTGTAGGTGGTCTCAACTTTAGCGATATTTTTGGGTGATTATCATGGCGACAGAATATAGTGCAGAATGGGTCAAAGTACCGGACGGAAACGGCGGAACGAAAAAAGTATGGCTGAGGGACAGCAAGGCAAGGAAGACGCTGGCAGATAAGTTTGCGACTATTGACGGAACTTTTGCCTCGTCTGCTGCCTATACAGGATATACAAATTATCCGACTGGCTTTACTTCAGACAATTGCGCGATCCTGAGCCTGTCAGCGAAAAGATCAAATCTGTGGCGAAGTGGCGATGGCTTTGGCTCTGGCAGTGCGCAGACTTTCGCGCAGCTGGGGACAACAGGGATCAGAGTGTATAACAGCGCAAGCGATCTCTTTTCACTTCCTTGGCGTATTGTATTGATGCGTATAGACATTTGAGGTGGCTTATGAAGTGGGAAAAGATTGATGACCATACATACAAATGTTCTTCATGCAAGAAGTTGTTGGAAACAAGCTACCCGCCGGAAGCCTGGACGAAATGCCCTTGGTGCGGTGAAAAACTTGAAGCAGAAAAAACTCTTAAAAATCGGAGGAAGAAGTAAATGGCAAGCATTGGGCAGTACATTGAAAACATTAGGAGCGCGGTTTTCGGAAAGGATGTCCGTGAGAGCATCGCCAAGGCAATCGAGCAGTGTTACGAGGATGCGACTACAGCTGACCCCGGCAATACTAATCTTGAGGTAATCGCGGCGAGAGGTCCTTATAACACATTGAGCAACAGAGAAGATGCGCAGGACGCGGATATGCTCAATGCGGTGGCTGCGGAGGCATCGGAACGCAATGCGGCTGATCAGGGACTCCAGCAGAACATTGACGGAGAAGCACAGGCAAGGCGTGAGGCAGATGTAGCACTTGGCGATTCCATACGTGCAGAAGCTACAAGTAGAAACAGCGCAGACCAGAACCTGCAGACGCAGATCAACGAGATCATAGCACCCACAGGCGAAGCACCAAGCGCTGCCGAAGTTACAAACGCAAGAATCGGAGCAGACGGAACCACATACCAGACACTTGGCGATGCCATCAGGACACAGATCACGGATGTGAACGACAGCATCAGCGACTTGGATGCCCTGTCGCCGATCTTTCGCGGGGCAATCGCTTACACGGATGACATTGACACATTCACGACTTCCGGGCAGTGGTGGCTGACAGCTGACCAGCTGGAGCTTGGAACTCCGACAAACTGGCCTTCTACCACTGTCGGCCGCCTGATCGTATTTGGCAGTGCTGTGGACAACCGGACAATTCGAGATCAGGTCGTGATCGACAACCAAAACAAAGTTTTTATCAGAGCCGGAAGGTCTACAGCCTGGAACGACTGGATCTCTCTGGGGTCCGGCCTGCGAGTGGTCGGAAACGTGACAGCGGCGGACGAATACGCGGATCTGGACACCTTCCCCATCAATACCATCGCGGGCATCCAGACGGCAACCAGGACAAACTTCGCGCACTATCCGGGGAATTTCGGAACCGGCGCGATGATCATTACACAGAACGCTGTCGCAACGTCGAATATTGGCGCGGTGCAGACGGCCTATTTTTATCTGCCAGGTCTGACGGCGCAGAGAATCTGCACAAATAACGGCTGGACGGCTTGGTCTTATGATGGCGTACGAATTGAGACATATTATTGCAGAACGACATCGGGGACGAACAGCTTCGTAAACCTTGCGTGGGGCCTGCGGTATATGATGCAGAACATGGCAAACTGGAGCGAGCAGCGGCGGTGCGTGATCGAAGTGGAAGAAGGGACCTGGAGCCTCAATAGTGCGATCAGCTATATCCACGGCGGCACGCTTGACACCCGCGGACTTTTCCTTCCGCCGTATTGCACAATCAAAGGCGCGGGTAAGGATAAGACAAAACTGACATTATACAGCACTGACACCGACGACAACATCATGACGCTCCTGTCCGGGCTTAATATGCCCTACGAGTCCAAACTGCAGGACCTGACGCTGAGCGTCAAAAACGTACGCTATGCAATCCACAGCGACAACGGCATTACCACGATGCCGGATGTGACCGTGGACAATACGACACTGCGAAATAATAACCAGGTTACGCTGGAAAATGTACGGCTTGAGCATCTGGGCTTTGACAGCGGACTGTCTCCGTCGTACTTTGCGCCAGCGTGCTGGGGTGGCGGATCCTTCGACAATTCAAATCGTAAATTTATAAATTGTGACTTTATCGCGAAGCAGTACACGGCATGGCTTAATCATAACCGCACAGGGCTGACTTTGCCGAGTAAGTTTGAGTTTGAAAACTGCCGGTTTATCAATGAGTCCGCGAACGCTTTCGCCGTGAGTTCCAGCTATAGCTCCATCAATCTGATCACCTGGGGCGCTAAGCTGCGGAACCCGGTCACGCTCAAAGGCTGCTATGTGAACCGCTTCCTGGCAATAATGCCCAGCGACACAAACGGCGCGGCAGATTCAACGTGCGATTATGACGTATACGCTGACAATGAAATTTTTGTTTCAGAATCCCAGACCAACGACGCGCACCTGCTCGATAATTACATCACAGGCAACTGCGGTGTGGCGTATGCTGAGGCAAGCATCACAGCCTATACGCCCGTCTCTTCCAGCATGGGCGGCGGCGTGCATCCTTACTTCGCAGCCGATCCGGTCTCTGGCATTGCACTCAATTCTGCGGCGGCTGGTGAGTCCGTCACGTGGCAGCGCAAGGGTCTGATCTATCTGGGAATCATAGGAGCTACCGGATTCAGCGCAGGGCAGACCATCGGCTATAGCGGCGGCAGCTGGGTAGTGGATACGACCAATCCGATCATCAAAGTGATAAATGCCAATATTGGCCGGATCATTGAAAAATAAGGAGGCGGTATCATGGGTAATCTTCCTTACTACGTGAGCGCGGTGGCCCTATTATTCTCCGTGTACCAATTCATCAAGCAGAACACGAAGGCTGATGCCTCACAGATCACAACGGTCCTGATTAAGCTGGAGAACATTGCTGACGGCATCGCTGAAATCAAGGCGGATCTGAAAAGCGTCAAAGCAGAGGTCCAGGACCTGCGCGAAAGGATCGCAAAGGTGGAAGCATCAGCTGCACAGGCACATAAGCGATTAGACCAGGCAATTGGTGGAAGGGAGTGATTTGCATGGACAACAAAAGTTTTTGGAAAGCTGCACTGAATCGTGCATTGAGAACCATAGCACAGACAGCTGTCGCAAC
>ODAI013212259.1_pt1 | contig 18414 bp, 20 predicted proteins | sample 1539321 | NCBI WGS metagenome assembly ODAI01 (sample SAMN02144231, study PRJEB22623) | gut metagenome | biome: sheep rumen | host: Ovis aries | place: New Zealand | reverse complement strand
TGCTCCTGCCAGGGAAAGAGGAGGAAGGGCTTACCCGACCAGATGCCTTTCGTATGCTTGAGTCCCTGGATAAAAGACACGGCGCGGTCAGCCTTCTTCTTGTCATAGTAGCTGGTGGGCAGCATGAAACGGGTGGGCTGGAAAGCCGGCTTTTTCGGATTATTCGCCATGCACACTCTCCGGGAATAATTCTTCCACTGTGGGGATAGGAGCCGATATTTTCCGTCGTGGGCTCTGTTTGCCGAGCGATAACAAGATGACGCCGGAGCAGCAGGATAGGATTATTGAGATTATTCACAGGTGCTTCCTCTAAATCGGTTGGATGTGAATGAGACTTGCACATGTGCATCTGCTGGAGATGACTGAGGCTTGCATATGTGCATCTGCTGCATATGCATTAGGGGTCAAATGTGCATCGGTTGAATATGCATTAGGCGGTCAGATTGGAAAAACCGCATCTGCCGCATATGAATGAGGTAGTCATATCAGTATTGGCTGAATATGTATCACCTGGATAGATTGGTTCAATTGAAACTATAGATGATCTCATTATGAAGGGTTTGGAGAAACGACAGGTATGAAACATAAACCATACGGTCCATATGAAAAGTTTATAAAACGACCACAGGATTTCCTGTGTGCGTTGTTGGCAACGATAGTTCTTTCACCTGTAATGCTCATCACCGCTATACTTGTCGCTGTCAAACTTGGACGCCCTGTCCTTTTTAAACAGGAAAGACCGGGGAGAAACGCCAAGATATTCAAGATATATAAATTCAGAACGATGACTGATGAACGGGACGAAGAGGGTAATCTACTTCCTGACGATGTGCGCTTGACTTCCTTTGGAAAAAAGCTTCGTGCTACTTCGCTCGATGAACTTCCTGAGCTTTTTAACATGTTGAAGGGGGACATGAGCGTGGTTGGCCCCAGACCATTGATGCCTAAGTATCTTCCGAGATATAACGAGCGTCAGGCGCGGCGGCATGAGGTAAGACCGGGGTTTACCGGTTTGGCGCAGGTACATGGACGGAACTCGATAAGTTGGGAAGAGAAGTTTGATTGGGATGTAAAGTATGTGGACCACATCACGTTCCTTGGAGACTGGAAGATCATCTTTGAGACCGTGAAAACAGTATTGAAGCGGGAAGGCATTACATCTGATACTTCGGTTACCATGGAAGAATTCATGGGAAGTGAAGAGCAGCAGACTGTGAGGAACTGAGATGGACTGGTTCAGAATTAGGCACACGATTGGTTTGTGCCTCAAAGGTTCAAGACAGGTAAGAGCAAATTACATACGGAAACATGATTTGTTCCGGAGCGTTGGAAAGCATTGTATGTTCATGCCACGTAAGATTCCTCTCTATCCTAAACTAATCTCCTTTGGAAATAACGTGTGGGTTGCTTCAGATGTTTTGCTCGTTCCACACGATGCAATCCATCACATGCTAAATTATTGTGTAAAGGATGGAGACTTTCAAGAGAACGTCGGCTGTATTGACATTAAAGATAATGTCTTTATTGGCTCCAATTCCACAATACTTCCCGATGTGACGATTGGCACTAATACCATTATCGCTGCAGGAAGTCTTGTAAACAAGAGTATTCCCGGAAATGGCGTATATGGGGTGGTACCTTGTAAGTACATATGCTCCTTCGATGAATTTATAAAGAAGCGGGGGAGCGTACCAAAGGTGGAGTTTAAGAAGATGAAAGGTGGGCTTACACCTGATTCTGTAGAAGACGTGTGGCGTAGATTCCAAGAGAAAGAAGGACAGTTGAATGAGTAATAGCGATAAATATAAGAACATATTCATCGAAATCTTCTCTGTTGACGCAGAGGAATTAAATGGCGACTTTAACTTTAAAGATGTGGAGAAGTGGGATTCACTTACTCATCTCACCCTTATCAGTGAGCTTGAAGATGCCTTTGATGTTATGTTTGAGACGGAAGATATCCTGCACTTTGGTGGCTATGAAAATGGAAAGAAGATTCTTGCCAGATATGGAGTGGAGTTTGAAGACTGATGATAAGCTCCGCCCTTTTCGCATTTAATGAGGCAACAATAAGGCAGCTATCTTTCGGACTAGAGTGTGCAAATTCTTATGTGATAGAACACGATGGGCACGCAATAGTGATAGATGCCTGCTCAGCAGAAGTTGTTAGCGAGATTGGAGAGCCAGACTACATCATTCTAACCCATGAGCACTGTGACCATCTGTGGGGATTGAACGTGTTACGGGATGCTTATCCGAATGCAAAAGTAATTGCGCAGGAAAAGTGCAGCGAAGCGATAACAAGTCCCAAAGCCAATAAAGCAAAGCAGTATCACATCTACGCAGTGCTACGGTATGGGGAAAGCTATCAGAATGAAGAGGCGAGGAATAGGCGTTATTACTGTAACCCGGCGGATGTCGTCTTTTCGGATCGCTATACATTCACTTGGCATGGACTGGACATAGAGCTTTGCCATACGCCGGGGCATAGTCCAGGAAGCATAATGATAAGTATCAGTAGCATCGGTATCTTTACCGGAGACTCACTGATTCTGGATGATGAAACGTTCCTCAAGTTTGACGGCGGAAACGAGGAAGATTTTAAGAATATCACACAGCCGCTGATTGATGCTATTCCGGATGACAGAATTATATTTCCGGGACATGGCAGAGTATTTCAGAAGAAAGATTGGAAGAGAGACAATGGGTGATCTCCTGAACGGAAAAGTATGTATTGTTACCGGCTCAGTACGAGGTATCGGCAGAGCCATTGCGGAGCTCTTTGTTTCCGAAGGAGCGGACGTTGTAGTCAATGGAACACGCCCCGGCTCAGCGGACGAGTGGATTGCGCAGAGTGAGCATGCAGGGCGATTACACCCATATTACTTTGATATTACTGACCCTTCGGCTGTCAGAACCAACGTGATGGCGATCAAGAAAGATCTGGGGCATATTGATGTTCTGGTAAATAATGCTGGCGTGGAGTTCAATGAACTCATTGGCATGATCAGCCGGGAAAACATGGAGAAGATGTTCCAGGTCAATGTGTATGGAACGATCGAGATGCTCCAGGCGGTCAGTCGTGTGATGAGCCGTAATGAGAATGGCGGAAGTATTATTAACATCTCTTCTATGGTTGGCTTGAGGGGAAATCCCGGACAACTCGTGTATTCCGCCACGAAAGGAGCGGTCATTGCGCTGACGAAGACTGCAGCAAAGGAATTGGCTCCGAAGAAAATCCGCGTGAACTCTATTGCTCCTGGGCTCACGCAAACAGAGATGATGGAACAGGCAGATTTGGAAAAACTACAAGGGCGCATTAATAACATTGCGATGGGCCGGATAGCGAAACCGAATGACATAGCAGGTGGGTGTCTGCTGCTGGCATCGGATTTTGCGGGATATATTTCAGGACAGGTTTTACCTGTGGATGGCTGTACGATTATGTGAGGAAAGAGTAGGTAGTTGGCGTGTTTTTAAATATTGATACTCAGGAAAAAGCAAATGTAGCTCTTATTGATAATGAGAATCATGAAATTACCTATGGGGAACTGGCCGAGAAGATGAAGGAAGCCGGAGCGCAAGTTGAGCCTAGAGCCATTATCTTCAACCTGTGTAAGAACACAGTTGGCGCTATGATTGGATACCTTGGGTTTATCGAACGCGAGGCTGTTCCGCTGAATCTGAGCGATAAGATAGATAAGGACCTTCTGAAAACGCTTATCACAACCTACACACCTGCTTATCTTTGGGTTCCGGAGGAAGAAGCGGAGAACTATGGGTATGAGGCGGCTTATAACACGCACGGCTACACGCTCTTAAAAACCGGAAATGAAATATATCCTGTACATGACAAGCTCCAGTTCCTTATGACTACATCCGGATCTACGGGCAGTCCCAAACTGGTGCGTTATAAAAAGGGAAATTTGGAAGCAAACGCTAAGAATGTGGCTATAGCCTTTGGTTGGAGCAATAAGGAACGTCCGCTCTGTGATCTTGGTATGCAGTACACAATGGGGCTTAATGTAATCAATACGCACCTCTATGTTGGCGCGACAGTTCTGCTCACTACATATAACATCATGAGCGGTGAGTTCTGGGATTATATCAAGGCACAGAAGGCAACTAATTTCACTGGTGTGCCGTTTAGCTATGATCTTTTCTTCCGTCTACATTTTGAGCGGATGGATTTGCCGTATCTCACAACCTTTTCTGAGGGTGGCGGCAAGTTGACAGATGCAAGATTCATCCAAATGGCGGAATATGCACAGCGGACAGGAAAGCGGTTCATTGCTTCTTTTGGTACTACCGAGACCTCGGCTCGTATGGCTTGCCTCCCAGCAGAGCTTGCGCTTACGAAGACTGGCAGCATCGGGCGGGCAATCCCGGAGGGCGAGCTGTTCCTGATTGATGAGAATGGTAATGAGCTGACAGATCCTGTGGCGGAAGGTGAGATGTGCTATAAGGGCCCTAATGTCACGATGGGCTATGCCGTCTGCAAGGACGATCTAATGAAAGATGACGAGTTCAATGGAGAATACCATACTGGAGATTTAGCCAAGCGTGACGAGGACGGCTGCTATTTTGTGACAGGCCGCTTATCCCGCTTCCTAAAACTTCTCAGTTACCGTGTGAGCCTTGACCAGAGTGAACAGCTGATCCAGCAGGAGTTTGGCATCGAGTGCGCATGCTCCGGAACAGATCAGAGGATGAATGTGTACATCACAGATGAGAACAAGAAAGCAGAAGTGCTGGAGTTCATCGCAGCAAAGACAAATCTCTTTAAGTCACTATTCAAGGTGTTTGTAGTGAACGAAATTCTCCGCAACGACAGTGGGAAGATCAGATATAAAGACATGGATGCGAAGTACGCGGGGTGAAACAGATGACAGATATTATTATCATAGGTGCTGCTGGCTGCGGTCGGGAAGTTGCCAACTGGATTGAAGATATCAATAAGATTGAGCCCACATGGAACATCCTCGGTTTCCTGGATGATAATCCGAATGCGCTGGATGGTTTCCATTGCAAGTATCAGATTACGGGAACGATCAAAGATCACGAGCCGAGAGAAAACGTGAAATACGCGATGGGCATTGCAAGCCCGGCAATTAAGAAGCTGATTGGTCCGGCAATGGTTGAAAAAGGAGCACAGTTCGCAACCATTATTCACCCCAGCGTACATGTATATAGCGAGTATGAATTCGGTGTTGGATTAGTAGCATATCCGAACGCGAAGATCGCTACTGGCTGTAAGATCGGAGACTTTGTGACTCTTCAATCCACCATCCTTGGCCACGATGCAGAACTTGAAGACTATGTGACGGTTAGCTCAAGCTGCGGTATCACAGGTGGAACGAAGCTACACGAAGGCTGCTTCATCGGTGATCATGCCTGCATTGCAGTTGGCATGGAAATCGGCGCATGGGCTTATGTTGGTATCGGAAGCGTTGTAATTAGGGAGGTGCCGGAGAATACCAGGGTATTTGGAAACCCGGCCAGAGTGTTTGCGAATAAGGAATGATTTAACTATTGTGAGGCGAATGGAATGAAGATATGGGTGATAGGAAGAAACTATCCAGATCAAAGTAATAATGGGCAAGGTTCTTTTGAATTAGAGCAGGCGAAGATGCTTGCCAAGAGAGGAAATGATGTTACCTATATTGCCTGTGTGCTTCATCCATTTTGGAGAATAAAAAATGGTGGCTTTGTAGAGTTTGATGATGCCCCGGTAAGAGTGATTGCGTATTCCGGATTCTTCACTCCGCATATGACTGATCCAATGATTCAGTTTCCGTACTTTCCGAGATTAAGAAATAGAAAATGGGAGAAGTTATTGCGTAAGGCAGAGGAATCTGTTGGACTCCCTGATGTAATACACCTACATTATCCTTTAATGGTATTATCTCATGAAGCCTTTATGCGTTACAAAGAACGCGGAGTTGAGTTAGTTGTTACAGAACATTGGTCAAAAGTTCAGAATCAACATCTTGATAAATATGAAATTTATCAAATGAAAACCTACCTCAATATTGCTGATACTTATATGGCAGTCGGATACAAATTGAGACGTTCTATAATAGAGACAAGTGGAACAACTAGAGAAGTTGAGATTCTTCCCAATATTGTTAATGATTTGTTTCGCCCTGCTCAAAGGTCTCATGATGGTTATAAGTTTGGAGTTGTTGGACGCCTATCGCCAGAAAAACAAGTAGATAAAATAATATCTGCTTTTGCAAAGAATTTTATCAATCAAACTGGCATATCGCTTGTTATTGTAGGTGATGGGAAAGAACGTCGGAAGCTAGAGAAAATGGCAAATATTCTAAAAGTGGAGAATCAAATAGAATTCAATGGCATAAAAAGCAGAAGCGAAACGGCAGAAATAATGAAGAATTTAGACTGCCTTATTTGCTATAGCCGATACGAAACATTTGGAGTATCAGTTATTGAAGCATGGGCATGTGGTGTGCCAGTTATTACCACCACAGCAGATTCAGTTTCCGAACAGTGGGATGAAAAAATGGGAATATCAATAGGCTCAAATTGCTCAAGTGAACTTGAAAAGGCTATGTTGCAAATGATCGAATTAAAATACGATAGATATTATATTTCAGAGTATGCTATAAGAAATTATTCTGAAGATAATGTTTATGCAAAACTTATGAATATTTATGAAAAAAATAGATAGTCATAAATGCAGGGAGAAATAAAACATATGAGAGTAAGTATTGTTATGCCGATCTATAATGCGTCAGCGTATCTGCGTGAAGCATTAGACAGCATCATAAATCAGTCATACAGAGACCTCGAGATTATCTGTGTGGATGACGGATCAACAGACGAATCACTAGAAGTTTTAGAGCAATATCAAGCGTTTGATAAGAGAATCAAGATAATAAAACAAAATAATCAGTATGCAGGGGCAGCAAGAAATGCAGGACTAGCTGTAGCCTCTGGAGAATATATTATGTTTCTTGATTCTGATGATATCTTTAAAAAAAATATGATTAGCTTTCTGGTAAAGAAAGCTAAAAAAAAGAGACCAGATGTTATTGTGTTTGGTTATTGGAGGTTTTCTGAAAACGTAAAGAAGAAACATTATGTAAGAAATCATTATAGCGATAATACACTTGTTTCCGCATTTGAAATTAGAGATTCTATTTTTCAAAGATGCAGAACAATGCCTTGGGATAAATTTATAAGATTAGATTTTATAAGGGATTCGGGATTGTTGTATAAGCAAACCCGCGTAAATAACGATATATATTTTAATCAGATGATTGTAAGCGAGGCAAGCAGTATCTTGTTCTGTACGAGGAGATTTGTTTGTTATAGAGTCGATAACAAAAAAAGCCTACAGGGCAACTTAAATAAAAACCCAACTGAGTTTATAAGTGCATTCTCTGATGTTAAACATGAGCTCATAAGAAGGGGAACATATGAGAACTACAAGACTAGTTATAATAAAAGGATAGTTGAAGATATTATATTGCACCTACAGAAAATTCAAACATACGATGAGTTTGGGAAAATAGTAGAAAGATTATCTCAATCTGATTTGCTTGAAAATATTGAAGACTTTTCGAATAGTCAATATTTTGAAACACTAAAGAATGTACATGATGGGAATGTTGACGAAAGTTTAGCAAGTATATTTAGGCAGTCAATTGACTATATGGTCAACCGAGATAGCGCGGCATATAAAATAGGCTATTGGATTTTGAAAGCAGCTCATTTAACGTACTAGAGCATTAGTCGGATGGCTCCTTAAAACCACTATTCATAATAATAGAAATGTTTAATATCAAGTTACCTTGTGAGATGCAAATCTTGTTTTGCTTCCTGAGGTGATAATTATAGTAATAAAACATCATCAAGATGAGAAACTAACGACATAATGATTAAAAAGGAAAGCATATGCTTGGGTGAATTTTCTGACGCGAGCCCCCCTTCATTCCGGGGATATGGAAACCCCTATTCCGGTCAGTTGGAAACCGAGATTCTAGCAACAAGAAAACGGATCAGTGCTACATTAAAACCAACCGAAATGAACAGAGACAGTCTCGTGTGCTTGTTCATTTCTACTACATTTGTTGTCGGCTTTCATGGAGGGCGGTAGGCAAAGCTATAACGTGGCAGAGCGCTTTTGAGCGGTTTGTTACCACTACTCCGGATTCAGGGTGTAATCAGATCCTGTATATTCACTTGGGTCCAAAGGGATAATCATTGTGAATATAAAAAAAGTTTTAAAGCAGAGTTATAACGTTGGAGTTGCACTGAAATAGAAATGATAGCAAAAATATCTTTCAATGTATAAAATACAGTGAAATAAAGAGTGTCTACTCTCGGATAGCTCATGCTAAACTTTCAGCCAGAGGAACAATTACATCAATTTGTCCGACTGACTTGCGGAGATTATCGATATTGATATTCCTTCGTTAGTTTGCCAGGAGCAATTGTCTTTAATCATTCTTTTATAATAAAAGGAGACAATCATTACCACACCCTATAAATGGTAAGAAAGTGCTGTATCAGAAGGAATAGAGTATGGAAAATAGCGTGTTGAGCAATACGATATTAATTATCTATATTTTGTTATGGATCATAGTGTTTTTTATACAAAAAAAACACACCACCTATTTTGGGCCATGTCTTTTTGTAATACTTACTTATGTTGTATATTCAGTTCTATCGTTCCTTTTATATCAGACAGATGAAAGGTCAAGATATGGACAACTTTCTTTTTTTCCACTAGCATATCTATTTATAATGTTGATAATAGCACTGTGTCCAGGAATAAAATATGAACGCTCAGAAATAAGCCGGATTCAGAAACCGAGTATGATTATCTTGTATTCCTTCTTTATTGTTTATGGCATTTGCACAATCGCAACACTTCCTAGTGCAATTAGTGATGTTAGATCAGGTTTGTTTTTAATCCTTAATAATGCTGATGCAGGCGCTCAAATATATAAAGAAGCAAGACAAAATGCAGTTTCTTCAGATGGATCCATTTCAGGAATACTTGGCTTCTTTACTATTATTCACAATTTATTCAGGGATATAAGTATTTTTGCTTTATTCTATTATTTGTCTTTAAAGGAACGAATTAGATCAATATCAATTTACCTAATTGTAGTACTTGTCGTCGATATTTTGATTTCTATTGCCAGAGGTGGACGCACAACATTCATGATGATTATATTTTCAATTGCTATAGCATACTTTATTTTCAAAGAATATTGGCCTGATAAACAAAGAAAGATAGTAAAGAAGATAATACCGGTAGCAATGGTCTTATTATTAATCCCCTTTATGGCATTGACGAGTAGCAGATTTGGAAATAATACTGGAAACAATGCCGCTATTAATTCAATAATTAATTATGCAGGCATGGCAAATTTGAATTTTGATACGTTTGTTTTTGATTCTAATGGTATTAGATATGGAGATAGAACGGCAAATGAATTTAAGCGGATGCTTGGTTTTGATGTTCCGGCTGGTATTAGGGAAACTCGAATAAAGTACTCCAATATGTCGATTAGCGATGCGAAATTCTATACTTTTGTTGGAGATTTTGTTTTAGATTACGGCCCCATCGTCACTGCAATTCTATTCTGTGTGTTTTCGGCGATTATATGTTATATGTCTAGAACACGAGATGGAAGTATACCTTTTCATAAGTTACTATTAGTATACTTTTCATTATGTGTTTGTTCACAGGGTGGAATGTATCTATTTTATTATTCATTTATTTACAATTTAGTAATCCTAGCATTCCTGTTAATGTACATAGTTTTTTATTTCGACTACAGGATTCAAAGAGGTGGACATAGCTATATCGAAGTAACTGATGAAAACACAAAATTGAAGAAGAGAAGAATTAGGTTTTACTTCGGTAGAAATCATCGATAGTGCTCATACTTGATTAAGCCAAGTTGGGTAACCGTTCTTCTGTAGAATCTCTCTTGATGATGCGTCTGCGAGGTTTTCTATATAGAAGATCTCCTTGAACTCTTTGGAAAGAAAGGGTGTATTTTCGGTCACATGGATGGTATAGGGGTTTTCTCGCAGCATCTGTAGTTGCTCTTAGATGAACCTGTTCTTAGCCATTGTGCTCCTCCTGTGGTTGTAAGAGTACCATGTTTAGGGATGTCCAATCCAGAGGGCAGACTAAAATCACGTGTCCACACTTATGGGTACAGTATAGTTACCGTTTTTTAGGATTTCATAATTTGGAATTTAGATACAAATTGGACTTATGGGTTCTTAGATAGGAACGAAGAAAAATATAGGAGGGACATGGGTTACTACGATAATAGAGGAAACCCAAGAACAAATATGAGGTACTGCTTTTTGATTTTGAATTATCTCTCATATTGGGAAACGAATAATTGCATACAGTCTATAACAAAATTGTATTCAAACTACGAATATAAAATAGTAGTAGTTGACAACGGATCCCCAAATGAAAGCATGAAGGTATTAAATGAACTTTACGAGGAAAATGATAAAGTTCATATTATTAGTACTCACGATAACCTGGGGTTCGCGAGTGGTAATAATTACGGATTTAAGTGGGCGAAAGAGAACTATGATTTCGACTATTTAATATGTTGCAACAATGACATTGTATTTTGCCAGGATTCTTTTCTCAAAAAAATAGATCAAAACTATGAATTACTAAATTATTATATCTTGGGTCCGGATATACAAAAACCCCTAAGGAGGGGTGTCAAGCATCAGAATCCACATTATCCGCGTTTGAATAACAGGCATGATATTGTAAAGTACAAAGAAAGCCTTTACGCCAGAAAGGAAAAAATACAAAATAGTTTGTACTTTAGGTGTAAATGTTTTTTAAAAGAATGGCTATTAGATAATGGATTGATAAGAGATGATCGGACTGAATGGAAACAAGAAAACAATAAAGCTGTCTTACACGGAGCATGCATTGTATTTTCACCAAGATATATAAGTGAGAATGAATGGCTTTTTTATCCGGGAACATTTATGTATGGAGAAGAACAGATTCTTTATTATCTTGTTAAAAGAAGAAACGAAAGCTCATTATACAGTCCTGATTTACAAGTTATGCATATGCATGGGGTATCAACAAAATTAGTGAAAAGGAACATGGTAGAAAGAGAAATTTTTGCAATAGACAACCGAATCAAATCAATCGATGTTTTACTTGACCTGATTGAGAAGGATAGTAAAAAATGCAATGAGTAGAAATAAAAGCCTGAAAATAAATATCTTCTTCAATATGCTTAAGGCATTGATGCATATTATATTTCCCCTTATATCGTTTCCATATGCTGCTAGGGTGCTGGGAGTAGATAATATAGGAAAAGTGCAGTATTGTAATTCCATAGTAAGCTATTTCATCTTATTTGCAGGACTGGGAATTGCAAATTATGCCACACGCGAAGGGACGAAATATAGAGGCAATAGGAGTGAACTATCAAAATTTGCAAAAGAAGTACTATCAATTAACATAATCAGCACAGTCATATCATATGGTGTATTATTTGTTGTTGCTGAGGCTTTTTTGAGAGATTATCTTAGTCTGCTTATTATATGCAGTTTTTTGATTGCCTTTACAACATTCAGTATTGACTGGATTTATCAGATTGAAGAAGACTTTGTTTATATAAGTATTAGAACCATAGCGATACAGTTCTTATCTTTGATTGCGCTTTTTCTATTTGTGAAAAAAGCTGATGACTACATTATTTACACAGCAATTACCGTTGTTGCAAATGGTGGAAACTGTATTTTTAACTGGGTTCATTCCAGGAAATATGTGGACTGGTTCGATAAGCCTGAAAAGCTGGATTATAAACAGCACATAAAACCCATATTACTTATTTTTAGCATCAGTATTTCGGCATCAATATATTTACATCTTGATAGCGTGATGGTTGGAGCGATGCGGGGAGATCATGAAGTTGGGCTGTATAGTGCTGCTACAAAATTAGTTACTGTTGTAAAGTCTGTCATTACTTCAATTAGTGCAGTTCTTCTTTCAAGGCTATCTTTTTATGCACACAAGAACGACGAATTAAAATACAAAACATTACTAAAGAATTCCATTAATTGTGTATTAATGGTTGCAATGCCGTGTGGAATTGGGTTGGCAATCCTTAGAAAGGAGATTCTCTTATTATTTTGTGGAAAAGAGTTTATGGACGCTGCATTCGCAAGCTTGATATTATCAATTAATTTGATTTTTTCGGTGATAGACGGAATGTTGTATAATCAAGTTTTCCTTCCGCTAAAACTTGAACGTCAAGCAAGCATTGCAACAATAGCAGGTGCAATTATCAATTTTGTGTTGAATTATTTCTTTATCTTGAAATGGGGTTTTTCTGGCGCGGCTGTCACAACACTGATTTCGGAATGTGTCGTTTTCATTATTCTCAGTTCTTTTGCGTCTAGAAGAGTGAATATAAGAGAATTGTTTGAAAATAGTTATCAATATATCGCTGGTGTAGGTGCAATAGTTATTATTTCTATTATCAATGATTTATTGATTTCGAATAGCTACATAAAGATATTAACAACAGTATGTTTTTCTATAGCAGGATATTTCATTATTTTGTGGATGTTTAGAAATAAATATCTATTATCATTTCATGAATCAACTAAGAGATTTATGGCTAGAAAGTAAATGGTACAGTTGTTTATATAATCATCATGTATTTGAGAGTAATAGTGATGGAGTGTGTCAAGTATGATAAAGACTAAGACAGAATTAAATGAATATCTAGAGGCTGATCGCAGAGCCTTAGGACGAAAAACAAAGAAACCTGCGATTATGGATGTTATATGGAAATATGAAATAGCGTTAAGAAAAAGTGAATATTATCATAACGTCTATAGGGGGGGTAAATCGATTACTTGCAAAGTATTATAGTTATCGTGTTATTTCATTAGGACTGAAATGCGGTTTTACAATAGCCAGAAATTGTGTCGGTAAGGGACTTTCATTAGCTCATGTTGGCAATGTAATAATAAATAGTTCAGCCAAAGTAGGAGAAAACTGTCGTATTCATGCTGGAGTTAATATAGGTACTGCGGCGGGTACGTCAGATCAAACACCAACTATAGGAAATAATGTATACATTGGACCAGGTGCAAAAATCTTTGGGAAAAATGTAATTGCAGACGGTATTGCGATTGGCGCAAATTCTGTTGTCAATAAGAGCTTTGAAGTACCAAACGTGACAATAGCTGGAGTCCCTGCCAAGATAATAAGTCAGCATGGCTCGAATGGTATGCTGATGCAGGATAAACTATGAGGTTTATGATTACATAATATTACGAGTACAAGGGTGATCTATCAATGAAAGGCATAATCTTAGCAGGCGGCGCTGGAACCCGTCTTTACCCACTTACAATGGTAACAAGTAAACAGCTCCTGCCTGTTTACGATAAGCCTATGATCTACTATCCCTTGTCTACACTCATGCTGGCCGGGATAAAAGAGATTCTTATAATCTCCACACCAACGGACACACCTCGGTTTGAGGCTCTGCTGGGTGATGGTAGTCAATTCGGTGTGGAATTGAGTTATAAGATGCAGCCCAGTCCTGATGGTCTTGCTCAGGCCTTCATCCTCGGTGAAGAATTCCTGAACGGAGAAGCCGGAGCCATGATTCTGGGCGATAACATCTTCTACGGGAATGGGTTTAGGACAATGCTCAAGGCTGCTGTGAAGAATGCGGAGCAGGGGAGAGCCACCGTATTCGGCTATTACGTGCCAGATCCTGAGCGGTTTGGTGTGGTGGAGTTCGACGAAGCGGGAAAGGCGTTGTCCATAGAAGAAAAACCAAAGATACCGAAGTCCAACTATGCAGTCACGGGGCTGTACTTTTATCCGGCGGGAGTGTCTTCCAGAGCAAAAGAAGTAAAGCCGAGTGCCAGAGGAGAACTGGAGATTACCACACTGAATGAGATGTATCTCCAAGATGGCCTTCTTGATGTCCAGCTCCTTGGTCGCGGTTTCGCCTGGTTAGATACTGGGACAATGTCCTCCCTCTTGGCTGCCGCCAACTTCGTAGAAATGATTCAAACTCGCCAGGGCATCACTATTTCAGCCCCGGAAGAGATAGCATACATAAATGGGTTTATCACCACAGAGAAACTACTTGAATCTGCAAAGCTGTACGGAAAATCACCCTACGGTGAGCATCTCAAATCTGTAGCGGAAGGAAAGGTAAGATATTAAATGAAAACCTATTTGATGACCGGTTGTGCCGGATTTATCGGCTCGAACATGGTTCTGTATATGCTAAAAAAATACACAGATATCAGAATCATAAACCTTGATGCTCTTACCTATGCCGGAAACATGGAGAATCTGAAAGACGTAGAAGGTGATGAACGGCATATATTTGTTCACGGTGATATTGGTGATAAAGAATTGGTTACCCATCTCCTAGCAGAGCACGATCCCGACTATGTGATCAATTTCGCAGCGGAGTCTCATGTTGACCGCTCTATCGCCAATCCGATGATTTTCGTGGACACCAATGTTCGTGGCACTGTAAACCTTCTCCAGTGCTGCAAAGAGGCGTGGTATGACGCAGGCCAGAAGACCTGGAAGCCTGGGAAAAAGTACCTGCAGGTAAGCACGGATGAAGTGTACGGAGCGTTAGGACCGGAAGGATTCTTCACGGAAACCACGCCGATTAATCCGCACAGTCCTTACAGCGCATCCAAAGCCTCTGCTGACCATTATGTGAAAGCCTTCCACGACACCTATGGGATGCCGATCAATATTACCCGTTGTTCGAACAACTACGGCAGCTTCCAATTTGTAGAAAAACTCATACCTTTGATGATAAATAATGCCATGAATCACAAACCTCTGCCTGTCTACGGAGACGGCATGCAGATCCGTGACTGGCTGTATGTGGAGGACCATTGTAAGGCAATCGACATGGTGGCGACTGCTGGAAAGGATGGAGAAGTCTACAACGTTGGTGGCCACAACGAGCGTCCGAATATCTTCATTGTCAAGACCATCATTGAGCAGCTTTCTTCCCGTCTCAATGATCCTACGATTAATGAGTCTCTCATCAAGCATGTGGAAGACCGCTTGGGCCATGACAGGAGATACGGGATCGATCCGAGCAAGATCAAAGCAGATCTTGGCTGGTATCCGGAGACGCCTTTCGAGGTCGGCATCGTTAAGACCATCGACTGGTATCTTGCAAACCCCCAGTGGGTAGAGCATGTTACTTCCGGCGCGTACCAGCAGTACTATGCTGAAATGTACGGAAGCAAGAAAGAAATTTGAGAGAACGCTCGAAAGAGCAGTGGGATAAGGTGCCGGTTCACCGGCAAGGGATTGAGATTAGAGTTTTTGTAACTGGTGCTACAGGCCAATTGGGTTATGACTGCGCACGGGAGTTAATCCGGCGTGGTCATGAAGCTATTGGTTCTGGAAGCAGAGCAGGTGATGATATGAAGATTTTTGTGACTGGGGTCGGCGGCCAACTCGGGCACGATGTGGTCAATGACGCCATTGGAAGAGGACATGAAGCGGTTGGGTCTGATATTGCAGAGCATTATAGCGGTGTATCAGATGGATCAGCGGTAGTTACCGCACCATATGTCCAACTGGATATAACAGATCGGGCGGCTGTGGCAGCCACAATAGAGAAAATAAAGCCTGACGCCATTATTCATTGCGCGGCGTGGACTGCCGTTGATGCCGCAGAGGATGAAGAGAACAAGGCGAAGGTTCATGCCATCAATGTAGATGGGACGAGATACATAGCAGAGGCGGCAAAGAGCATTGACGCCAAAATGCTCTACCTCTCTACGGATTATGTGTTCGATGGGAAAGGCGAGAGGCCGTGGCAGCCAGACGATAAAAACTATGCACCGCTTAACTATTACGGCCAGACAAAGTTGGAAGGCGAGCTGGCTGTGAGCGGAACGCTGGACAAGTTCTTCATCGTCCGCATTGCTTGGGTCTTCGGCCTCAATGGTAAAAACTTCATCAAGACGATGATTAATGTGGGCAAGACACACGATGCCGTTCGTGTAGTTGATGACCAGATAGGCACACCGACATATACTTTCGACCTTGCTCGCCTCCTTGTGGATATGATCGAGACGGAGAAATACGGTTACTATCACGCCACCAACGAAGGCGGATACATTTCCTGGGCTGATCTGGCGGAGGAGAGCTATCGTGCCGCAGGGATGAATGTCAAGGTGAACAGGGTCACCACAGCGGAGTATGGTCTTTCCAAAGCCGCGAGGCCGGAGAATTCTCGTCTTGATAAATCCAAGCTGGTGGGGTGTGGCTTCACTCCACTCCCTGACTGGAAAGATGCTGTCAAAAGATACATAGCGGAGGCGCAGTTATGAGCTTCACATTTGAGAAAACAAAGATTCCCGGAGTTGTTATCATTCAGCCACAAGTTCATGGTGATAGCCGTGGCTATTTTGTGGAAACCTTCAAGGCTCCAGACTTTGAAGCAGCCGGGATTCCGACCAACTTTGTCCAAGATAATGAATCCAGCAGCACAAAAGGTGTTCTTCGCGGTCTCCACTTCCAGAAGACCCACACGCAGGGAAAACTGGTTCGTGTTACCCATGGTGAAGTATTCGACGTTGCTGTGGATGTGAGACCGGGAAGTACTACTTACGGCCAGTGGGTCGGTGTTATACTGAGCGCTAAGAAGAACATGTTCTATGTTCCCGCGGGATTTGCTCACGGCTTCCTCGTCCTGTCTGATACGGCTGAGTTCGTCTACAAATGTACCGATGTGTACGATCCGAGCGGAGAAGGCGGTATTCCCTGGAATGATCCTACTATCGCTGTTGATTGGCCGAAACTGGATGTCCCCTACAAGACGTCTGAAAAGGATGGAAAGCATCCCAATTTTAAAGAGCAAGATTTCTCTTGGGCAGAGAAATGGCTGTGATGTATGCTGGGATCATTTATATAAGTGTTCTTAGATTATAGCAGTTAAATAGTACTGATCATTTTATCATGAAAGGTGGTAGATCTATAATCCAAAAAGCTCAAAAACGAACCATACTTTTCTGTTTCACTATCTATACTATCGCAGTTCTTTGGTATACTGTTTTAAAGAGACAGACAGGATTTCAAAGAGCCCAGTTTGAACTGTTTTGGTCATATAAAGAGTGGATGAGTGGCGATTGGGAGCTTGGAAAAGAAATCATGGGTAACATGGCCATGTTCATTCCTTTTGGGTTTCTGTTATCATCATGTCTCCCAAGACGTCGAAGTATCATTCTCGCTGCCATCCTGTTCTCCTTTACCATAGAAACGCTCCAGCTTTTCCTGATGCGCGGTCTATTTGAGTGGGACGATGTGATTTCAAACACGATTGGTGCGGCAATAGGGGGTGGACTCTATAGATTGCTGGAAGCTTTTCTTGTGGAGAGAAACCTTATAATTGCATCAACAGTTGCCGCTATAGTTTTCGCCTTTATCAGTCTTTCTGTTCTTATCATTGGGAGGAATAGCATTGAAGAAGACTCATCATCCAGAGCATATTGCTTTCAGATTGACGATGTGGTAGTTGATGAAGAGTTGATTTTATCTGGTTTTGCGTTTCAGTATGATCAACCAGATCGGGAGTATTCACTTGAACTACGATCTATAAAGGATGGGACAAAAACGAGTTTAGTGACGAGCACGACAGCACGTCTGGATGTTGAGGATTACTTTGGTAACGGCCAAAAGAATATAGGATTTACCGCTATGGGATCTGCTGATCTTGATTCTCAATACGAAGTATTCATTAAATGGCCCTGGGTAGTTCCAATATCGACAGGGGTGTTTGTTTCTTCTTCTGGTGTTCATTATGTGCGAGAGAAAGAGTTTTCCCCTCCATCTATTGTTGCCCCGTTCGTGGAAGACGGTATTCTCCGTGTTTACCGTCCAGATTATCATTGTTGGATTTATCAGTATGAAGGGGCGTTATATTGGATTGCTGACCAGGATTTCTATTTTGAGGATGACGGTTCTACCTATATCCAGTACCAACTGTGGACAACCCAGACAGATAAACTTCCACAACATAGACTCGACAACAATTGGCTCTGGGACAACATTGGCGGAAACTTTGAGGATTATGAGTTGGAAGGGGACTGGAACGGCTACAGAGTTATGAAGCGAGAGCTTCCCACTGCTTATCCGATAACCTCTGTATTAACAGGCTATCACAAGGATGGAAAATGGATCTGGAAAGAGTATTTCCGGCCGTATTATGAATTTTGAAAACAGGAGGCCCTCTAGCCTCCGCTACCAGCACTGGCGGTCCCAACCTCGGTTCAACTCCGGGGGTGCTGACAATTCGTCTCCCCATGTGAATATTATCACTATGGAGGAGATAAACCATTATGAGAACAATA
>ODAI010963044.1_pt1 | contig 18416 bp, 11 predicted proteins | sample 1539321 | NCBI WGS metagenome assembly ODAI01 (sample SAMN02144231, study PRJEB22623) | gut metagenome | biome: sheep rumen | host: Ovis aries | place: New Zealand | reverse complement strand
TCCTCGATTGTACCGAGAACTTCTTCTACTGCCTGATGATACTCAGGCTCGTTTGGAAAGCGACGCTTAAGGTCTTCCAATACTTTTTTTGCGTCCATTGTGAAAACGTTTGTTTTTTAGAGTTGTTGGTTAAAGTTTTGTCCGTTGTTTTATTTTGCCGAACTCGACTGTCAATACCCGCCAAAAACAGGCCTTCATCCGATGTTCAGCATCTGCGTTTTTGTAATTCGGGTGCAAAGTTAGAAATATTCCACCAAACTTGCAAAAAATCTAACAAAAAAACATCATTTCATGGGAAAAACTTTCAAAATTACTAAAAAACCTCTAACTTTGTAGAAATTTTACAGATGTTTTATTCATCTTTTTATTCATTAATTAACATCCTAAATTGAAAACGATAGAGAAAGTAGAGGCACTTCGAGGCCTCATGCAAAGAAAAGGCATACAAGCCTTCATCACTCCAAGTACCGACCCCCATTCAGGCGAATATGTGCCTGAGCGTTGGAAATCGCGACGCTGGATTAGTGGATTCACTGGTTCGGCTGGCACAGCCGTTGTCACCCTCGACCAGGCCGCTCTGTGGACCGACTCACGCTATTTCATTCAAGCCGCCGAACAATTGGCAGGTTCAGGTTATGAGCTGATGAAAGAGAAAATAGAAGGCACTCCCTCCATTCCTGAATGGTTGGGCTGTGTTCTTCCCCAAGGTAGTGTGGTGGCTGTGGATGGCTGGGTGAACACGGCAGCCGAAGTGGAGAGTCTCCGTAATGAACTTGCGGCTTACGGCCTTACCCTGCGCACGGACCTTGACCCCTATGAGGAGATTTGGACGGATCGCCCCTCCATTCCGCAAAGCAAGGCATTCATTCAAGGATTGGAGTTTGCAGGCGAATCGGCTGCTTCTAAAATACAGCGTGTGCGTGAAAAGATTGGTAACTCTGCCATTGTCCTCTCTATGCTTGAGGAAGTGGCATGGACACTTAATCTGCGTGCCGATGACGTGGAATGTACTCCATTCCTGCTCAGTTATGCTATCATCACTCCGTCCAACACATTATTATATATATGTCGTGAGAAAGTCACACCCGAAGTGGAGGCCTATCTGAAAGACCAAGGGGTGAGCATTCGTGAATATGCTGACATCCTCCCCGATCTGCAGACACTCGACATGCCTGTGTATGCGCAGCCCAACAAAACGAATTATGCGGTCTATTCTGCCATCCGAACCCCCATACGCAAGGATAGTCCTGTGGCACACATGCTCATTTTCAAGAATGAGACAGAAATCAAGTGCTTCCGTAACGCAATGGAGAAGGATGGGGTAGCGATGGTGAAATGGATAAAGTGGACGCTGGAGAATGTACCTAAAGGTGGGCAGACAGAACTTTCACTTTCCAAGAAATTAGAAGAGTTCCGCGCCGAGCAGCCATTATTCAAAGGCATCAGTTTCGAAAGCATCATGGGATATGCCCATCACGGTGCCATTGTCCATTACGACCCAACCCCTGAGACCGATATCCCCGTCAAGCCAGAAGGTCTTCTCCTCATCGATTCGGGCGGGCAATACCTTGATGGCACCACCGACATTACCCGCACCATCCCTCTCGGGCCTCTTACTTGGGAAATGCGTCGTGACTACACCTTGGTGCTGAAAGGCTGGATACGGCTGGGCTCAGCGGTCTTCCCCAAAGGCACCTGTGGCACTCAGCTCGATGCTTTTGCGCGTGAAGCCATGTGGAAATACGGCATCAATTATCTGCATGGAACAGGACATGGGGTGGGGCAATTTATGTCTGTTCACGAAGGCATCGACCTTCACCAGTTCCGCATGCAGTGGCGTCCCACGCCGCTCCTACCCGGCATGATTATCACAGACGAGCCAGGCATCTACATTGAGGGCAGTCATGGTGTGCGTCACGAAGACACGATGTTGGTGGTCAATGCAAACTTCTCATCCGCAGGAGGTAAGGCGGAAGCACCAGGAGGCAAACCTTACGATGGCGGTGAGGCACAGGGCATCACTTTTGGCCCCTACTACACCTTCGAACACCTCACCCTCTGTCCCATCCTCACCAGCCCCATTCTTGTGGAAATGCTCACAGAGGAGGAGCGCGAATGGTTCAACAACTACCAGCAAACCGTCTATGATCGCCTTTCGCCTCGTTTGGATGAAGCGCATCGGGATTGGCTGTATCAAGTCACACGTCCAGTGTGATGAATTTCCAACCTTTTATTCATCAATAAAAAAGAGAGAACATGATTGAATACATCCGAGGCATGCTCGACGAACTCACCCCCACCCAAGCCACGCTTGAAGCACACGGTGTGGGATATATCCTCAACATTTCGCTCAACACATACACAGCCTTGCAAGGCAAGAGCGAGGCTCGCCTTTTCGTTTATGAGTCAATCAGGGAAGATGCTTGGACCCTGTTTGGTTTTGCTACCAAACAAGAGCGCGAACTCTTCCTCCTGCTCATCAGTGTGAGTGGAGTGGGAGGCAACACGGCTCGCACCATGCTGAGCAGCTTCTCTGCTCCGGAATTGGCAGGACTCATCATGAACGGTGACGAACGCATGCTGAAAACAGTGAAAGGATTGGGAGCTAAAACAGCTCAACGCATCATTGTGGAACTGCGCGACAAGGTAGCTTCTACGGGGCTTGACACTGCTGCTCCTTCAGCAGAGCATGAACAAGCCGCATCCATTCAGAATAGCGAAGTCTATAACGAGGCATTTGAGGCTCTTAAGATGCTTGGCTTTCCACCGGCTCCTGTGGCAAAGACGGTCAAAGCAATTCTCAAAGACGAGCCTGCGGCACCTGTTGAAAAAGTCATCAAAATGGCCCTCAAAATGCTGTAACGGAGTTTTTTTCTTCTTTCTTAATACAATAATGTGGAGATTTGTACGTTTATTTTATGTAGAATATGTAAGAATGGGCTTGATGCCCCATAATATAGACGTAACATTTTGAAGCAGACTCTTCGAAATATATTATATATTTTTCTGATAATGACGAGCGTGAGTGCTATTGCAGAAGTGAGCAATAGCGTCATGTTCTCGTCAGGTCAGTTTTTATCGTCTGATACCCTCAAGGTGAAAAAAACTGACCATCCACAGGAACTGCACAGCGAAGAGTATGCCTTGGATCTGCAAGACCCTGAGAACATCAAAGCCGACACCGCCATCTATGATGAAAAAACAGGCTATTACAAAGTGGGTACAAAACTGGGCGATGACTTTTTGAGTCAACCTTGGATGATGACTCCAGAGGAATATCTGAAGTGGAAAGAAAGAAAGGCTTTCAGCGACTATTTCAAGGTGAGGAACGACTCGTTGTTCACCACTAAAGGTAAGGACAAGTTTGATTTTAGCAACATGCATTTCGACCTTGGACCTGCCGAGAAAATCTTTGGTCCGGGTGGTGTGCAAATTAAAACTCAGGGTAGTGCTGAACTGAAATTTGGCTACAGCTACAAATTCACCGACAACCCATCCCTTTCTGAGCGAAGCCGCACAACGAAAGCCTTTGATTTTGATGAGAAAATCAACATGAGCGTCAGTGCCAAAGTTGGCGACAAGATGAATTTCGACATCAGATACAATACCGATGCCACGTTCAGTTTCGACTCAAAAAATCTGAAATTGGCCTACGAGGGGAAAGAAGATGAAATTGTAAAGAAATTGGAAGGCGGTTTTGTGGATTTCCCCACCAACTCGAGCCTTATCCGAGGTTCGCAGTCGTTGTTTGGTATCAGAACCGACTTGCAATTCGGACATCTGACACTCCAAACTGTCATCAGCCAAAAGAAGTCACACTCCAAAACCGTCAGCAGTCGAGGGGGTAGCCAACTGTCCACCTTTGAAGTGCAGGCCTACGATTACGATGAAAACCGCCATTTCTTTTTGGCTCACTATTTTCACGACACCTACGACCAGGCTTGCGCCACCTTGCCCAACATCACCAGCGGCATCACCATCAAGCGCATTGAGGTGTGGGTGACCAATACGGGAGGTGCTACGGAAAACACACGCAACATCATCGGACTGGTTGATTTGGCTGAACGGCAAAAAATGAGCAGTGGGCGTTGGACGGGCACAGGCAATGCCAATCCCAGCAACGAGAGCAACACCCTCTACGCTCAGATGGTTAGTACCTACAACGATGCTCGCGACATGTCGCAAACGAACGTATTGCTGGAATCGGTGTTGAAAGGTGGAATCGAGTATGAGAAGGTGGAAAATGCACGACTACTCACCTCGTCGGAATATACGCTTAACCAACACTTGGGCTACATCAGTTTGAAGAATACACTTCAGTCCAACCAAGTTTTGGCAGTGGCCTACGAATACACCTATAATGGACAGACTTATCAAGTTGGTGAATTTTCAGCCGACCAAAAAGATAACGACAAGGCTCTGTATGTGAAATTGCTGAAAAATACCAGCAACTCGCCCCAAATTGCTAACTGGGACTTGATGATGAAGAATGTCTATGACCTGAGGGCTATTTCTGTGCAGAGAGAAAAATTCAAATTGGACATCAAATACTTGAGCGACACTACAGGCGTGAATCTCAGCTACATACCTGAAGAGCGTTTTAAACAGACCACTTTGCTGAAAATGATGAACTTGGATCGGCTTGATGACAACAACAAAACCAATCCGAATGGAAAGTTCGACTTCGTGGAAGGCTACACCATCCAGTCACAGTCGGGTCGCATCATCTTCCCTGTAGTGGAGCCTTTTGGCGATTGGCTGCGAAAGAAAATTGGCGATGATGACATAGCCGACAAATATTGCTATGATCAACTGTACGACTCGACAAAAACCGTGGCTAAGCAGTTGGCCGAAAAGAACAAATTTACCCTGACAGGCGAATACAAAGCGTCGAGCGGAAACGTCATCCGCCTTTCAGAAAGCTATAGCTACATTCCCAAGGGCTCAGTAGTCGTGACAGCTGGTGGTGTAGAACTCCAGGAAGGGAGCGACTACACCGTCAATTACTCAGAGGGGGAGGTGACCATTATCAATCAAAGCATCATCGATGCTGGCACAAATGTTAGCGTTAGCTTGGAAGACCAAGATCAGAACGGCTCCATGATGCGGAAGACTATGTTGGGGGTCAACTGGGATTACGAATTTTCCAAGAATTTCAGTATTGGTGGTACGTGGATGAAGGTAAGCGAAAAGCCCCTCACCTCGAAAGTCAGCATGGGGAGTGAACCCCTCAACAACATGATTTGGGGACTCCACATGAATTGGAAACAGGACTCGCAATGGCTTACAAACATGTTAGACAAACTGCCATTCCTCAACCTCAGCGTTCCGTCCTCCATTTCCTTCACTGGCGAATATGCCAAACTGAATGCAGGTACATCGAACGAGACCCAAGGCAATGCTTCCTACCTCGATGATTTTGAAAGCACAAAAATGCCGTACGACGTGAGTGACCCCAAGGAATGGGTTCTCTCCTCCACACCGTCCCATCTGGAATATGGAAAACTGGCCAATGACATCAAGTATGGCTACAACCGCTCACGCTTGGCTTGGTATAACATCGAACCTCTCTTTACCCGCAGGTCTTCCTCCCTCACTCCAGGGCACATCAAGAGCGACCTCGACCAGCTTTCCAATCATTATGTGCGTGAAGTGTATGTGCGCGAAGTTTATCCCAACCGCGACACCAACATGGGCGAGAGCAACCAACTGAATATCTTGAATCTGGCATACTATCCCAGCGAACGTGGTCCCTACAACCTCGACACGGATGTGGATGAAAACGGGCATCTGAACGATCCCAAGAAACGTTGGGGTGGCATGATGAGGAAACTCGACACCAGCGACTTCGAAAGCAGCAATGTGCAGTACATTGAGTTTTGGATGCTCGACCCTTTCATCTACACCAAGGATGACCGTCGGTATGGTGGCGACTTCTACATCAATTTGGGCGACATCAGCGAAGATGTGCTCAAGGATGGAAAGAAGGCCTACGAGAGTGGCATGCCTGTCAGTTCAGCCTCCACCTACACCGAAACCGTCTGGGGACGTGTGCCCAGTGAAAAGTCGGTGGTTTATTCTTTTTCCAACGAAAGTGGGGCACGTCCTCGTCAGGACATTGGACTGAATGGTCTTGCCGATGCCGACGAACGCACCTTTGGCATTTATGCCGATTACCTCAATGCCATGAAGGGAAAAGTGAGTCCTGCTGTTTACGATTCCCTCTATGCCGACCCCGCAGGCGATGACTACCACTACTATCGCGGTAGCGATTACGATGCCAACCAAGTGTCAATTCTCGATCGCTACAAGCGCATCAACTCGCCCGAAGGCAACTCGCCCAACACCAGCGAGTCGAGCGAATCATACTCGACGGCCTATAAAGCCACCCCCGATGCTGAAGATGTCAATTCGGACTACACGATGAACGAGTATGAGAACTTCTTCGAATATCACGTCAGTCTCCGACCTGAAGACATGGTGGTGGGTCGCAACTTCATCGTGGGACAACGCGAGACAAGTGTTTCTCTTCGCAATGGCAACAAGGAAAAGGCGATGTGGTATCAGTTCCGTATCCCCGTCGAAGACTACGAAGGAAAGGAAGGTAGTATTAGCGACTTCTCCAGTATCCGATTCATGCGTATGTACATGACTGGATTCGAGAAACCCATCGTGGTGCGTCTTGCCAGTCTCGACCTTGTTCGCGGTGAATGGCGCAACTACTCCCAGCCCCTCTATTCAGGCGAGCGACCCAACGTGAGTGGGTCTGTCGTGGCTTCGGCTGTCAACATCGAGGAGCATAATGACAAGACCCCCGTCAACTACGTGTTGCCCCCGGGCATTACTCGCGTACTCGACCCCTCACAGCCTCAGCTCACCCAAAATAACGAACAGGCTCTGGCACTCACCGTGGAGAACCTTGCCACAGGCGATGCTCGTGCCGTTTATAAGACCCTCAATAAAGACCTGCGCAACTACAAGCATCTGCAAATGTTTATCCATGCCAACGCAATGGAGGGTGACACAGAACTTCAGGACAATCAGATGAGTCTTTTCTTCCGCATTGGTAGCGACTACAAGAGCAACTATTACGAATACGAAATACCGCTCAAACTCACCCCCAATGGGCACTATGACACCTACACTACACAGGGTTGTAAGGCTGTTTGGCCGGAGGAGAACATGCTCGATATTGACTTCAGCACCTTCACATCCCTGAAGCATGAACGCAACAAGGCAAAAGCTGAAGGCACAGCCAGTTACACACAAGTTTACTATGCCTACGATGAGGACAGCCCCAACAACAAAATCAGTATTGTCGGCAATCCTTCTTTGGGCGAAGTAAAGACCATGATGATTGGTGTACGCAACAATGGACGTCGTACAGGTAGTGTGGAAGTGTGGGTCAACGAACTCCGTATGCAAGATTTCACCAACGAGGGCGGATGGGCGGCACAAGGCAACTTGAATGTGCAACTGTCCGATTTGGGTTCTGTCAATGTCACAGGTCATGTGGAGACTGCCGGATTTGGCGGACTTGAAGAATCCGTGAGCGAACGGCGCAACGACAACCTCTATGAGTGGGGCATCACGACGCAATTCGAACTGGGTAAATTCTTCCCTGAAAAATGGAAGATGAATATGCCATTCTACTACTCCTACTCATGGCAGAAGCTTTCGCCTAAATACAATCCCTTCGACACCGACATGCTTCTGAAGGATGCCCTCGACGAGTGTGAGTCGCCAGCCGCACGCGACTCGCTCAGCAACCTTACGGAAAGTGTGGTGAAAAACAAAAACTTCTCACTCTCCAATTGGAAGTCGCAAGTGCAAAGCCGTAAACCGATGCCTTTCGACCCTAATAACTTTACCTTCAGCTACAGCTACAGCCAGCGATACAAGACGGGCGAGACCACCGTATATGAAAACGAGGAGAACTGGCGATTCAATCTCGCCTACAACTATTCGCCCAAATACAAGGCATGGGAACCCTTCAAAAAAATGAAAGGAAAGTCTAAGTGGCTCGACATCCTCAAGGCACAAAACCTACAGTGGTTGCCACAAAACTTTTCGTTCAACACCGACATCACGCGCAGCTACTACGAGTTTCAGGAGCGAGACATCGACACTGATGCTAAACTGCCTGTCACTTTCTCCGATCAGTTCCTCTGGAACCGAGACCTCACTGTGCGTTGGGACATCTTCAAGGCCCTCAAAATGACGTGGACCTCATCCACCCATGCAGAAATAGAAGAGCCCTACACTGTGGTCAACAAGCACCTCTATCCCGATGAATATGCAGCTTGGAAAGACTCCGTGAAGCGCAGCCTCCGCTCTTTTGGACGTCCGCTTACTTATCACAGCACCTTCAATGGCTCCTACCAAGTGCCGCTTAACAAGATTCCGATACTCGACTGGATGACGGCCGACGGGTCTTACAATGCCACCTACAATTGGACGCGAGGCACAGAACTGGAAGACGGCACCTTTTTGGGACACACGGCTAGCACCCAGCGTACGGTGAACCTCAACGGACAAATAAACCTGGAGACTCTCTACAAGAAATGGAAATTCCTTGCTAATGCTGAAAAGCGTCTTTCAGGTGGCAAGAACACCAACAGCCGAAACACTCGAACCACAGCCACAAGGAATGCCAAAACCCCTGCTAAAGATTCTAAAAACAGCAAGGGGAAGAAGACAGATGAGACGGAGGATAAGAATGCGGAAAACGATAAGAAATCGGCCGATAGCAAAAAGCCCAGAGGCTTCACCAAGGAAGTGACGCTGAACGATTCTACAGACGTGGAAGTGAAGCACGGGCAAAACTCCAAGCGCCTCATGGTGAGGGCTACAACTGCTGAGGGAAAAACCTATAAACTGAAGTTTAAGAAAGTGGATGCAAACACTATCAAGGTGAAGAACCACGACAGCATTCCCGTCAAAATCAATATTGTGGCCAAGAAGCCACTTGAAAACCTCAGTTGGTACCGCACAGCAGAAGTGCTGGCGCGTGGGTTGATGATGGTGCGCAACATCAACATTTCCTATCGTAACACCTATGCTCTCACCTTGCCTGGATTCCGGACAGAAGTGGGCGATGCTTTCGGACAGAAGCGGGTTGATGGTTTGCTCTCTCCTGGCTTGGGTTTTGCCTTGGGTGCTGTGGGTGACGGCTTCATCGACAAAGCAGCACAACGGGGATGGCTGATGCAAAACGACGCCAGCATCACCACCCCAGCCACTACAGCTTCGATGGAAGACCTCCAGCTGCGTGCAACCCTCGAACCCTTCAAAGACTTCAAGATTGACCTCAATGCCGTCCGCACAGTCAACAAGACTAAAAGCATTCAGTTCATGTATGCAGGCATGCCCACCACTCAGAGCGGCAGCTTCTCCATGACCACCGTCACCATTGGTTCAGCCTTTGAGTCGGGTGGCAACATCAACAACAATTACCACTCCAAACACTTCCAAAAGTTCCTCGACAACCTGCCCATTGTGCAACAGCGATTAGAACAGAAATATGCATCGATGACCTATCCCGCAACAGCTGGAACCGACTTTGCTGGAAAGACCTATAATCCTGAAAACGGAGGAGTACAACTCTATTCGGCCGATGTGATGGTGCCAGCCTTCCTTTCTGCCTATTGCGGAGGCAATGCCTTGTCCTCACCGCTCGACATTTTCCCAGCGCTCTCGCGCCTCCTGCCCAACTGGAGCATCAAATATGGAGGATTGACCAAGGTCTTCCCTGGTCTCGCCAACACGTTCAAGAGCGTCACCATCAACCATGCCTACAAGAGCATCTATCAAGTAGGTGCCTACAACTCTTACTCCAGTTTCATGGAATACATGGGCGACTGGGGCTTCATCAAGGATGTCACCACTGGCAACCCCATCCCCAGCTCTATGTACAATGTGTCCACCGTCAGCATCAACGAGCAATTCTCCCCCTTTATAGGTGTCAACTTGGATTTCAACAGCGGACTGACGGCTGGAGTGAGCTACAACAAAATTCGCACGCTCAATCTTTCTATGACCAGTGTGGCACTCACCGAAAACTTCTCCAACGACATCGTCTTCAAACTTGGCTATAAAATCAAGGATCTCAACCTCTTTGGCGCAAAATCCATCCAGAGTAATGAGGGACGCAAATCGAAGAAGTCGAGAAATTCAAGAAACAAAAAGGAGGAAACTTCAAGCAGTTCTTCCAGCCGCACGCGCATCACCACCGTCAGCCATGATCTCAACATCTCAGCCGACTTCTCCTATCGCATGCAGAGTGCGCTAAACCGAAACATCCAGACAGCCGTAACCACAGCCACCAGCGGAGCCACTGCCTACAAGCTCTCTCTTCAGGCCAACTACACCTTCAGCCGTCTGCTCACCCTCACCGGATTCTTCGACTGGAACCGTAATGTTCCCCTCGTTTCACAGTCGGCCTATCCCACCACATCCCTCGACTTTGGTGTTAGCATGCGGTTCTCGCTTACCAGATAAGTTTGCGCTTTCTCATGTTGGTGTCAACAGGGTTACTTGGCAATTTGGCTTCTATCTTCTTCGCAAACTGATAATTTTTCGGCCTATTCCTTGTTTGGTAACGTTATTATCCTTACTTTTGCATAGAAAATAACGTAAAAACCAAAGCTTTATGAGGAAAATCTTATTGGCAGCAACCTTGATGTTGCTCTGCATCATGAACGTTTGCGCCCAAAACGACGCATCGGCTTCCATCCCCGTAAGTTCCCAAAACTTGAAAGGCATCTGGAATGCTGGTAAGGAATTTCAGGCTCAGCTTGCCAACTATGTTGCAAACGAAAACATGGATGTCAAGTTCATGCTGTCCTTTGGCGACAAAAGTGAACTGACTATTGCTGTGCCCATCAAAGTGACAACCCAAGGAATGACCCTCTCTGTCAGCTTACGCATTCCGGGCACATATAGCCTAAGTGGACAAGACGTAAAGGCACAGTTCGACAAGGAGAAAATTCTGTGCGAGGTGACTGACATAGAAGGCGATAACCCCGACATCCAAGCCATGACGAAAGACGAAGCGTCGCGCAAGATGCTCATCGCCATGTTGAACAACATGATTAAGAATGAACTGAAGGACGAATTTGAGGACATCACCCCCCTGTCCGATGTGTTTGGAAACTTTACCGTCAAGTCTCTCACTGCCACGCAGATGGTTCTGATTCAAGGCGACGAAAAGCAGGAGGTGTCTTTTGACCGATACGAAACGAGGTGACACGTGCCAGCTTGCTCAAATGAAGTGTCCCTCACACCGTATTTCGGATTTTTCTCGTATTTTTTTTGACATATTTGTTATAGATTAGCTAACTAATGAAGAAAATGAAATTTTTACAGACAACGTTGCTGTTGTCCCTAGGTTTGTGCGCTCAGGCACAAGAGTGGATGAATGTGCATCGGCACCATGACGGCGAAACGTGGGTGATGCCTTTGCAGATAGAAGAGTTCTCGCAGTTCGATTTTTCTGCTGACGGAAATAGAATGCGAGGTTATGCGAAGAAAGCAGACGAGACGGATTTTGTGGTTCCGTTTGCTGTGGAAGACTTGGATAGCATCAGCTTTTCCAATGCGTTAACCGACGAGGAGAAGGGGCACAACAAGTACAGGGTGTTCACTATGTTCATTACAACGGAGGACGAGGCGAACATTGTGGAGAAAGAAACGTGGCTGAATTGCCACATATCAATTGATGGCAAGGGCGAGTACTCCAACTATTCAGGCACAGGGCGCATCAGGGGACGAGGTAATTCCAGTTGGTTGTATTACAAGAAAAAGCCTTATAAGTTCAAACTCGATCAGAAGAGCAAACTGTTGGGGCTGGAAAAGGCGAAGAACTGGAATTTGCTGTCCAACTATCGCGATGTGACTGACATGATGAATGTGCTTGCCTTTGAAACCGCCCGTTGGATGGGACTGCCCAACACCAACCACAGTCGTTTTGTGGAGGTGTTTCTGAATGGTGACTATGTGGGGGTCTATCAACTGACGGAGAAGATAGAAATACACGAAAATCGTGTGAACATAGATGAGGTGGAGGGTGTGCTGATGTCGTTTGACAAAGATGATGGGCCAGAATTGAGTCCTGGCGCAATGGATAACTTCTGGAGCGAGGTGTATGGTTTGCCGATGTGTGTGAAAGATCCCGAAGACCTGCCTGCGGAGATGATGGAAGCCATCAAGGCTGACTTTGCGGAGTTGGAGAGAGCGGTGAAGGCACGCGATTATGCTGCTGTAGATAAGCTCATGGACATTCCCTCCTTCATCAGCATTCTGCAGCTGCATGAATACCTCTACAATGTGGAGATTGACGCACCGCGAAGCCTTTACATCTATAAGGACAAAGGAGGGAAATACATCTTTGGCCCAGTGTGGGACTGGGATGCCGCCTATGACTTTGATTGGAGCAACTGGACAGAAAACCATACTTACTTTTCCGATTACCGGGAGCTGATTTATGGCCGAGCACCTTTGACGGCTTCGGGAGCAGCTTATAAGATTAATGAGTTCTTCCGCGACTTGTTTGGTAATGAAACTTTTGTGAAGCAATACAAGGCTGCCTGGGCAGAAGTGAGCGACTTCATTGTGGAGCACAACTGGACAGAGGTGCAAAAGTATGTTGCAGAAATGAACAAAGGTGCATCCTTGCGCGATGTGGCCCGATGGCCGCTGAAGAATCCCAGTTGGTGGGGTGGGGACTATGTGGTGAGCGAAGAGCTGGATAAGATGCATACTTGGCTGAAACATCGTAAAAACTACCTTGACGGCATCATCGCCAACTATCCCGAGGAATCGCAGCCAGTGGTGGAGGTGAAGGAGCCTGTTGTGGAAGTGAAGGATGGAACCGTTTATGTAACGGCAACGATGAATTTTGCAGGTGGGTATAAGCAGAGCTATCCAATTAAGTTGGACAAAATTCAGATTGAGACTCTGCTGGGTGGAGCACCCACGGCACTGGAGCCATTGGACGAGGACGGAACGGTGGGATGGAACACGGCTGCAGGCAAGTACGGAGCGTGGTTTGACGAGGATGGCGACACGGCCGATTACAACTGGGGAGATGTGCACGTGTATATTGAGAGCAACGAACTCTATTCGTGGCAATACGGTTGCCACCCTAATAATTGCCAACCAGATGATGTGCACACCGTCACCATGCAGTATCAGCGAGGGACGAAAACTGTTCATGTCATTGTGACTTTTACTATTAAATAGAATATGAAACGTAATCTTGAAACCATCTGCATTCATGGCGGATGGAAACCAACCAAGGGCGAGCCACAGCAGCTGCCCATCTATCAGAGCACCACCTTCAAGTACGACACCAGCGAGCAGATGGCGCGTCTCTTCGACTTGAAGGATTCAGGTTATTTCTACACGCGTTTGGCCAACCCGACCAACGACATGGTGGCAAAGAAGATTGCTGCCCTCGAAGGGGGTGTGGGTGCTGTGCTGACCTCAAGCGGTCAGGCTGCTAACTTCTACGCCGTGTTTAACATCTGCGAGGCTGGCGACCACTTCATCACCTCCAACACTATCTATGGCGGCACGTTCAACCTCTTTGGCGTGACCATGAAGAAACTCGGCATCGAGTGCACCTTCGTTGACCCCGACTGGGACGATGAGCGCATCGAGAAGGAGTTCCGTCCCAACACCAAGTGCTTCTTCGGCGAGACCATCAGCAATCCTGGCGGCAATGTGTTCGACATGGAACGTTTTGCTAAGATGGCGCACAAGCATGGCGTTCCACTCATCGTCGATAACACTTTCGCCACACCCATCAACTGCCGTCCCTTCGAGTGGGGCTGCGACATCGTGACGCACTCCACCACCAAGTACATGGACGGTCATGCCACTCAGGTGGGAGGATGCGTGGTCGATAGCGGCAACTTCGACTGGGATGCCTACACGGAGAAGTTCCCCGGTCTCACCACACCTGACGAGTCTTATCATGGCCTCACCTACACGAAGGCATTTGGCAAACTCGCCTATAGCACCAAACTCGTTTCGCAACTGATGCGTGACCTCGGCTCTATCCCCGCCCCTCAGAATTCCTTCCTGCTCAATCTCGGTTTGGAGACTCTCCACCTCCGCATGCGTCAGCATTGTGCCAATGCCCAGAAGGTGGCAGAGTGGTTGGAGAAGAACCCGAAGGTGGGGTGGGTGAACTACTGCGGTCTGCCCTCCAACAAGTACTATGCCCTTGGTCAGAAGTACCTCCCCAACGGCTCTTGCGGTGTCATCGCCTTCGGTCTGAAGGGCACTCGCGAGGATGCCATCAAGTTCATGGACAACCTCGACTTCATCAGCATCGTCACCCATGTGGCAGATGCCCGCACCTGTGTGCTGCACCCTGCCAGCCACACCCACCGTCAGATGAGTGATGAGCAACTGCGTGAGGCTGGTGTGGCTCCCGACCTCGTGCGCCTCTCCGTTGGCATCGAGAACGTAGAAGACATCATCGCCGACCTCGAACAGGCAATGGCGAAGATGTAAGGAATACTACTCATTACAAAAGATAAAGAGGATTGGCAGGATTGCCAGTCCTCTTGTTTTTCAATAACCCACGCTTCTCAGCAGAGGCAGGTTATTGATTTTAGTTCCGGAAGTAGAGTTATTCATCATTTCACTTCAGATTTTTTGTTGTGTCGGCAGTTTTTGTACTTTTGTGCCCGAAAGCATCTATGTTGCTAAATTAGCAACACAAGTTTCTAAGTTGGCAACATAAGTTTCCAACTTAGCAACATAGAAGAAACAAGGGGAAAAGGAAAATTTTATAGCGAGAGAATCCGTTTTTCAGTACGAGGGGCTAGGTTTTTTGCCTTCATCATATCAACTTCCGAAAATTGAGTTACAGATTAAAAAATGTATCAAATTCCTCCTCTAAAAAGCCTCAAAAGACACACGAGAACCCCGTTTGTGTGCTTTTCCCCTCTCTTGGCGCACATATGAGTTGCGCAGAATTTCAACATCCATTGCTACGGATGGCAATAGAAACAAACATTTTTTGAGAATAGTCATAGTCGTATATTTGTCCATGGCATTCATTATTTTTTCAGCCGTTTGTTGAGCAGGTTGCACAGCTTCTCAGGTTTCATGGTGAGATTGGTTACTTGAATACAATCCTCTGCACCCATAATGATTCGATTTATCTTACGGGAGATGCGGTCAATGCCCTTTGCCTCGCTCTTCTTCTTGGCTTCCACGTCGGGCTTGTAGTGAATGCGTATATTGGTGGTTTGGGAGAAATAAATAAGGTCGAAATGGTGGATGTCTGCGAAGTGATATTCCTTTTTACCGACGATGAGTTTATCTTCCGTGATGATGATAGGAGGTATATGTAATACCCGCTCACGAATGAGAACGGAAAGACCCCAAAGAAAGGTCGCACCTGACAGCAGTAGTAAAGACCAATTCCATATCCAGAACCGAGCGTTTAGACCTTTGGTAATAGGGATGAGAAAAACTATGGTAAATCCCAACATGAGAAGAAGCCAGGGCAGAATCACCCAGACCTTGTGATATAATTTGATTTCTTCCATTGATGATTGTTTTATTTGCCTGCAAAAATGTTTGCTTTTCGCATTAAATCTATTTCACCGCCTCGACCGTGTATCCCTTGCGCCGCAACATCGCAATCAGTCCGTCGTTGCCAAGGAGGTGGCGGGCACCTACGGCTACCATACATGGCCGCTTGGCGATGTTCTGCTCGATGACGGGGCACCAGGCCTGATTCATGGCTTGAGTAAGTGAGAGACTGTCTGGTATCAATGGATTTGGCATCATGGGATTGTCTGGGTCATTCTTCGCATGATTCTCCAGCACATCATATAGGCTGCATGTGTCGTTCTCCAGATAGGCTGCTTCTATTTCCTTAACCCACTCCGGAATCTCGTCATTATTATTGTGTATGCCTACGTAAAGCATCCAGGCTTGAAACTTCAGCGGGATATTAGGACGCTGTCGTCTCGTTTTAGGGATTATAGGACCCTTTTCCCATTGTACGTGTTGCAACGCACTTTCCAATTGTCCAATCTCAATTCCTCGCTTGATGGCTTCCTGGTATAACACGACATCCGCGGTTCGAATGCCATAATACATCTTTGTCGAATTGTATTCGGAAAGAAGGTCGAACCAATATTTCGGGGTCCTTTTCCAATACTCTGCAACACCCATCTTCTGGCTCAGGAATTGATGCACCTCCTGATACTGGGCCACGCTGTCGAAGAGGCTCTCGTAGGTAACGCCTTCAGGCATCAAATCCTCTTTTTCCGTATCCTTGTCCCATCCCGGAATCTCCGCGATACTCATCTCTTTGGTAGCCAACCGATTCAAATCCTCTTTTTCCATATCCTTGTCGCATCCCAGAAACTCCGCTATGCTCATCTCTTTGGTTGCCAACCGAATCGCGTTGGTCAAATCCGTCTCGAAGTACACAGTCTTCACATTCGACAAGGCTTCATCGACGCCCTCAAAGCCAAAAATCTCCTCATGCGTGAAGCTGTGTCCACCTCCGTGGCAAGTGCCAAAGAGGTATGATTTCTGAGCGAGTCCATTGCCGCTTATCTCCCACAGCCAGCCGGGATTGTCAGTTTTGGAATCGGAACAATTATACGACGTCGCTGTAATGGCAGCGACGGCAAGGATGATTGGTAGGCTCATTTTCTTCATATCGTTATGGTTTTTTATTTGTTGATGCGGATGGGTATTGTCCAGGACACTTGCTTGATTTTTCCGTTGATGTAGTAGAGGGGAAGGTATTGGTTGGCGAGGATGTAGTTGGCGAGTTTCTCCTTGATTTCCCGCTCCATTTGGGGGTAGGGCGGTTCTTCGCGCTTGTTGGGGAAGGTCACGTCCACGTCGGTGGGCATCATCATGAGACCGAAATTGCAGTATTGGACTTTGGCGAGGATGAGTCCGCTCGCTTCGGGGTGGCTCTTGTGGAGCTGGGCACCGAGATCGCCTAGGAACTGATTGAATTTTTTGTTTGCATCTGGGTCTTCCGTCTTCCCCTTGATGATGAGTTTGTTCTCCATCCGCTTTACTGATACGACTTTGCCCTGTTTCACGGCGATGAAGTCTTCGTGCTCGTAATATCGGTTCCACCCCATGTGCTCGTATGAGATTCGGCTGCCCGACACGACGCGCAGGGTGTCGCTGAACCAGGTGGCGGCACACTTCCCATTCTTGCAGTACTTGCGGAGTTCGGGGATGTCATTGGGGAGAATTTTTCCTTCCTTCTCCGTCCAGATAGAACTGAGGTAGAGCATTCCGTTTTCTATCTCCCAATGGCCGATGTAGCCACGCCATAGGGAGGTGGAAGAGCATTCCTCTTCCAATTTCTTGCCCAAATTATCAAACGCATGGCAGTCATAGAGAGGGCACGTCAACATCTGATAGTTTGCCCCTTTCCAAAAGAGTTGTTCGCCCTCCTGCCCAGTGGCGCTGACGCTGAGGACGATGGTCGTCCATGCGATGAGTGTGATGATGATTTGTTTCATAAGAAGGAGTGATTTTTTTCAGTGAAATGTGATTATTTCCTAAATTCCGCAGCATTTAAGTTGAACATTCTTTATAAGTTCCTGAGCAACAAAAAAGTTGCTCAGGATTTTTCCATGTCAGATTTTTCACTTACCTTAGTGCTGCAAATCAAGACAAGCAAAAATCGTCAATGACATGGCAAAGGTAATCATAAAATCTGAGAGAATCACTCCTTTTGGAGGAATATTTCCCGTGAGGAAGCAATTTTCCCGTTTTGTTGGTCCGGTTATCGACAAAGTACTGGGGCTTCGGTGTACATCATACGGCTATCAGTACAGCGAGATTGTGGGTTCTTTGTCAAGTGTCTACTTCTGTGGCGGCGACTGTGTGGAGGATGTGACGAGCCACTTGATGCCCCATCTCTCGCTTCATCCCACTCTTCGCACATGCAGTTCCGACACTATCCTGAGAGGGATTTCTGAGCTGGCCACGGCTAATACGGCCTATACCTCTGACATAGGCAGGAGCTATGACTTCAATACGGCCGCGAAACTGAACAGCCTGCTGGTGCAGGTGCTCATGAACAGTCGGAAGTGGCTTGTATTACCAAAACTTATCTGATTCGTCTTTTCAGAAAAGAATTCGGTACATCCCCATTACAATATATAAATAAGAAAAAGGTGGAGAGGGCACAGTTGTTGCTCTGCACCACAGATATGCCTGTCAAGGAGGTAGCATATAGAATTAGTTTTAATGACCAAAGTTATTTCATACGTATGTATCGTAAGGTAACGGGGACAACACCACAGGAATATCGCAAGCAGCAAGGGCTGTCTTGAAGTTTATCTTGTTTTCGTAGTCAATAGTTCTATAGAACCCAACAATCCTGATGGAAGCAGGGGGGATTC
>ODAI011144699.1_pt1 | contig 18419 bp, 19 predicted proteins | sample 1539321 | NCBI WGS metagenome assembly ODAI01 (sample SAMN02144231, study PRJEB22623) | gut metagenome | biome: sheep rumen | host: Ovis aries | place: New Zealand | reverse complement strand
TTCCTGCTTATTCCGGCATATTTCTGCCTATTTCCGCCTATTCCTGCCTATTTCCGCTTTTCGTTGTTCTGTTTCCGGCGGTATTCCGCCGTTGTTAGCGTTTATGCGCCGCATATCTATGTGCGGCATTCAGCCCTGCATTGTTTTTCTTTCTTTTCTTCCCCGCATTGGATGCGGGCATCTGTTAATATTCATTATGCGGGATGCCATCCCGCGAGTTTTGTTTGTGGTTTAGCTTAATAAATATTGTCCCTTCCGGCCATATCCTCTCTATTCCGATTGCCGCACTACGCGGCGCAGTTGTTTTTCCCTTTTTGATTAACTACTACAATAGGGTGCAAACCAATGCAAGGCATATTAAGATTGCGCTCTATCCCCTTACATTCATTAATTGTTAAATTGTAAATTCCTTTCACCCTGCATCTTTCTCCCTTCCCTTCCCGCCAAACTCGAAAAAAAGACGAAAAAAACTCGAAAAAAAGACGAAAAAAGGACGAAAACAACTCGAAAAAAGGACGAAAAAAACTCGAAAAAAACACGAAAACGATTCGAGAGCCTACCGAGCTACAAAAATGCGGCAGACTCCGTTTGGCAAAAAAAAACTTCCTCTCCCGCTCGCACAAATGAATGTAGGAATGTGAAAAATATTTGGCGATTTTTGACGAAAAATTTGCATAATCAAAAAAAATGTTGTAATTTTGCCGCCCGAAAGGGAAAGAGTGGGGTGAAATGTGTGGTAAACGACAAAACAAACGATACTAAATTATAATAAGATATGACAAGAACAACATTTAATCGTCTGCGTGACGTAAAGGACAGCCTGCCACACGGCAGTATGGCAGCAATCGCTAATGAATTGGGAATTGCTGCCGATGAAGTTAGAGCATTTTTTAATGGAGAAGGCGCCCCGGAAAGCGGCTATCACATTGAACCCGGACCCGATGGAGGTATCGTAATCCTTGGCGATACACGTATCCTCGAAGTCGCTCTGCGGATGGCGTGGGAAGCTAAAAACGGACTTTGATAATACATTTATTGGTAAATCTGTATGAAAAAGATGTTGTTGGCAGCTCTGCTGCTCGTTGGGTGTGCTACCTTGGCTAAGGCCGATGTGGAATTTGCCTATGACGCCGGTGCTGAAATCGTAAGTGCTTACCTCTGGCGTGGACAGTATAACGGCGGTTTGTCGTTCCAACCCGACCTCGAAATAGGGTACGACGGAGATAAAACCTCACTACGTGTCGGAGTATGGGCGAACCTTGGCGCATCAGACTGGAAATTCAAAAAAGATAATGGAGAAGGCGTCGGCTATACCATGTTTATGCCCGAAGTGGATGTCATGCTCAATTATTCCTTCTTCGGAGCAAGTGTGGGTGTGAACCATTACTACTACTGCGACGGCTCCAATTTCCTCTCATGGCAGCGAGACAAAGACCTGTTCGATGAGGATGGTAACGTGAATACTACGTCCACTACTGAAGTCTGGGCAGGATATAGCTTCGAACACTTCTTCGGAGTCGACGCATATATCAATTGGTACACCAACGTGGCCGGTAATGACTTCGTTTGGGATGAGAATGATAATGCTAAACGCGCGTGGAGTACTTATATAGAACTCGGATATAACTATACTTGGGACAATCTGGGACTCACGCTCGGAGCACAGGTAGGTATAAGCCCATGGGCAAGTGACCTCTATGGCAACGGAAAATTCGCCGTAACCAACTTGTCTCTTAAATTGGACAAAGAGTGGGAGTTTGACGCACTGTCACTCAACCTCTTTGCACAAGGATGCCTCAATCCTAATGGCATCAATAAGGAAAATGTGTATATCAACGCTGCCGGAGACGATAAACTCTATCTCCAAAAATTGAATGGATGCATCGGACTGGGAATATGGTTCTGAATATGTTAACCTTATTTATAATAATAACCATCTAAAATTGAAGCTTATGAAAATAACACGTACACTAATTGCATTAGGTATGGCACTGGCTGCAGCTGCGCTGCTGATCTTTATGCCTGGGTGCCGGAAAAAACAGTACTATCTGAATGAAGGTTTGGTGTTCGGTACGTACTATAACATCCGTTACGAGGGAACTCGTGATATGGAGAAGGAAATTAAAGCTGAGTTGGCACGGATGGACTCCTCACTGAGTATCTACAATAAGGCGTCTATCATCAGCCGTGTTAACCGCAATGACGAAGTGGAGACAGACTCCCTCTTCGAGAAAATGTTTACCACTGCCGTTGAAGTCACCAAAATGAGCCATGGCGCCTTTGACATCACATGCGGACCGCTCGTAAATGAGTGGGGATTCGGTACTAAACAGAAAGGACACACTCCCTCTCAGCAAGAGATTGACAGTATCTTGCAGTTCGTCGGATTCCAGTATGTGGAACTCGACACCGTACATCACCGCATTGCTAAAATGGATACCAGAATCCAATTGGATGCCAGCGCTATCGCTAAAGGATACGGCTGCGATATTATTGCTAATTACTTGGCATCTCAAGGGTGCGAAAATTACTTGGTGGATATCGGAGGTGAAATAGTATGCAAAGGACATGCCGAAAAGAAAAATAAATGGCGCCTCGGTATTACTAAACCGATTGATGACCCCACTGGAGATGTACAGGAACTGGAAGAAATTATCGAAGTGAATGATATGTGTATCGCTTCGTCCGGTAACTACAGACGCTTCTACTATGATGACGGCGGAGAACGACGCAGCCATACTGTTGACCCCCGTACAGGATACCCCGTCAACCATAACCTGCTCAGCGCTACCGTTATCGCTGAATCAGGTATCCGCGCTGACGCCTTGGCTACTGCTTGTATGGTTCTGGGAGAAGAGGCTGCTCTCGAGATGATAGAAAAAACGGAAGATGCTTCCTGCCACCTTATCTTGGCGGAAGGAGACGGTACACGTATCGTCGTCTCTTCACGATGGTTGGAGGATGTCAATGAATAACTGAAAATTGAAATTTGATAAACAGATAATATTAGGCGTTCTGTTGGTACTCCTTGCCGGATGCGGGGAGTACCAGCAAGTGCTCAAATCCAAAGACCCCGATTATAAGTTCCAGAAAGCCTTGGCTTACTTTAATGCACAAGAGTATGTCAAAGCACAGGCTCTTTTTGAAGATGTAGCATCATACTACAAAGGAACTGAACGGAGCGAGGATGTGCTCTGCTATTTGGCACGCACACACCTCGGACGTAAAGCCTACACCGAAGCGGCGGATTACTATGCTGCATATATACGCAATTATCCTAAAGGAAAGTATATAACAGAGGCGCGTTTCCAGGTAGGACATTGCTATTACCTGGACTCGCCCGATGCACGCTTGGACCAGGATATAACCAGACAGGCTATCGCTGCATATACATCCTTCGTCGAACTCTATCCTAACAGCCCCTATTCTGAACAGGCATATCAGGAAATGAGTGAGATGTACGATAAACTCGCATACAAAGAGTACTTGAACGCTAAACTATACTACAACTTGGGTACTTATCTCGGCAATAACTACGAGAGCTGTGAGATCGTAGCAAAAAATGCTCTGCGCGATTATCCAAGTAACAGCCACCAGGAAGAACTGAACTGGCTCGTACTCAGCGCTAAATACCAACAGATGGTTAACTCATTCGAGGAAAAGAAAATGGAACGGGCACGCGATACACAAGACGAGTACTATAGCTTCCTTACTGAGTATCCCGAATCAAAACATCGAGCGCAGGCGGATAAAATGAATAAGGAAATTGAGAAAATACTAAAACAAGAATAAATTAATTGTACAACAATGAACTATAAACAAACTAAAGCTCCTAAAACAACCATTACACGTGACTTGAACCAATTGACGGAGAAAGTCGGTAATGTGTATGAAACTGTCGCAATCCTCGGAAAACGTTCCAACCAGATTGCAAGCTCCTTGAAGAAAGAACTCGACACTAAACTGCAGGATTTCGCTATGCCGCAGGAAGCTCTCGATGACACTTTCGAGAACCGCGAACAAATAGAAATCTCTCGCAGTTACGAGGTGATGCCTAAACCTACACTGATCGCTACCCAGGAACTCATTGACGACCAATTGGTATTCAATGTCGGTTCAAAGGACGACCAGTTGAAGTAAAATGCTGAAAGGCAAACACATAGTAGTAGGCATAAGCGGCGGTATAGCGGCTTATAAAATACCCGAACTGATACGTATCCTGCGTAAAGAGGGGGCAGAAGTGAAAGTGACGACCACCAAGAACGCCTTGGAGTTCGTCACTGAACTTACCTTGCAGACTCTCAGCGGTAATAAAGTCTATTCAGATGTGTTTGCCGCAATCAACGAACATTCTACGGAACATATCTCCTTGCCCGACTGGGCGGATGTCATGATTGTCGCTCCGGCTACGGCTGACCTGATAGGTAAAATGGCGCATGGCATCGCTGATGATGCCCTCACTACAACGTTCTGCGCTATGTGTAAACCCGTCGTTATTGCACCGGCAATGAACGATAAAATGTATCTCAATCCTGCAACGCAGGAAGCAATGAGAAAGTTGTCTGGACAAACCAATGTTACGATGCTTGATTGTGTGGCAGGTGAATTGGCTTGCGGAACAACAGGAAAAGGACGAATGCAGGAGGTGAATGTCTTGGCGGAATCTATACGCTATGCGCTGACCAATAAGGACTTGGAGAACAAAAATGTACTCATCACTTCCGGTCCTACACAGGAAGCCATAGACCCCGTCCGCTATCTCTCAAATCACTCTACAGGCAAACAAGGTAACGCCTTGGCATTGAGTTGCTGGAGACGCGGGGCGAACATCACGCTCATTGCAGGTCCCGTCTCCGCACTACCGTCCGTGCCGCTGTTCTACGGCTGCAAAGAACAGCTGGATATCATTCCGGTTACTTCTGCTGCGCAGATGGCAGAACAGACCCTCAAACAGTTTGAACATGCTGATATCGCTATCCTCTGTGCCGCCGTGGCTGATTTTGCACCAACCGAAACAGCGCAAGAGAAAATAAAAAAACAACCCGGTCAAACACAGATGACTCTGGCGCTCAAAACAACAACGGACATTGCAGCGACATTAGGCAAGACGAAACGTACTGGACAAAAACTAATCGGCTTTGCCTTAGAGACTTGCAATGAACAATCGCACGCTCTGCATAAGATGGAAAGCAAACAACTGGACATGATTGTTCTCAACTCTCTGCAGGACCAAGGAGCCGGTTTCGGCTGTAATACCAATAAAGTAACTCTGTTCTTTAATAACGGCACAAAAAAAGATGTCCCCCTTCAATCGAAGGAAGACATCGCTGACTGTATCGTTGATTCGATTAACCTTTTGTAAAGCGACGGAATAAACCTCTGCGTGGCTTCTCCTCTTCCGCTTCTTTTTCTACTTCTGCAGTTTCCTCTTCTGCTTGCTCAGGCTGATATGGAACGCGTTCCTCAATATTACCAACCTGGCCTTTGATGTAACCGATGACATCTTGCAGACCTTCCATGAAATGAGCGAAATCCTCTTTGTAAAGGAAAACTTTATGCTTCTCAAATTGCGGCGCTTCGTCTTCTCCTCCCGCTTTCCGCTTACTCTCTGTGATACACAGATATAAATCTTCGTTGCGCGCTTTCTTTACGTCTAAGTAATAGATACGCTTCCCTGCTTTGACCGAGTGGGAGTATACAATTTCAGGCTCCTTGCGGTCTTCAAATCTTCTCTCTTGCATAATAATTACGTTTTTTGTTACAAAAATCGGAACAAAAGTACTACTTTTTTTGTATATATCAAAAAAAAAAAGTAATTTTGCGCGCTTTTTAATAAAAAATACTACGAATGATAACGAGAAGTTTAGTTAGAACGCGTACGATTCAGACGCTATTTGCCTATTATCAGTGTGGAGATAAAACACCATCTACTGCCCGTAAAGAACTGCTGCGAGGCTTTGCGGATACATATAGTTTGTATATGGGGCTCCTTGATTTTGTAAACGAATTGACGACCTACGCACAGGATCAAATAACAGAAATGGCTCAGCGTGCGAGATTTACACATAAGAACTTTACTCCTAATCGGCGTTTTGCGGATAACCGCTTCGCTAAACAACTGTTCGATAATCGGATGCTCAGACACTATATTGATGAACAGCACCTTTCTTGGGAGGCGGGACAATCCGCTGTCTCAGCGGTCTATAACCAGCTTGTGGATATGCCTTTCTATCAGGATTATATGAAAGCCGACGAGTGCTCTTATGAGGACGATAAGATGGTTTGGCGTAAGATATTTACAGAACTGCTTCCTGATAATGCCGAGTTGATTGCCGGATTGGAAGAGTTGGAAATTGCCCTGGACGAGCAGAACTGGATTACAGACTTGGATTATGTGCTCAGTTTTGTGGTGAAAACTGTCAAACGCTTCCGCGAAGAGAACGGAGCAGACCAGGAATTGCTGCAGATGTTTGACCATGAAGACGAACTGCAGTTTGCGCAGGATTTGCTTTCGCGTTCTATTGAGCATCGCGAAGAGTGTCTGGATCTGATACATGGTCATTTGAAGAACTGGACGGCGGACCGACTTGCTTTTATGGATGTTGTCATTTTGCAAACGGCTTTGACGGAAATTATGTATTTCCCGGAGATAGCACTCGAAGTGAGTCTCAATGAGTATATTGAGTTGGCGAAAGACTACTCCGGTGACAAGAGTTATATCTTCATCAATGGTATTTTGAATGAGATTTTGCATGACTTGAAGCGTCAAAACAAATTGCTGAAGGCCATGACAATCAGGTAACAAACAGGATAATAACTAACAAATAACTAACTAATAACTAACAAATAACTAACTAATAACTAACAAATATCTAACTAATAACTAGCAACTATGTTGAATTTTATTTTATTGCAAGACGTTACAATGGGCGCTGCAGCAGCTGCGGGCTCTGATGTAAATGGAAGTGGACAAGGTAACAGTTGGTCTTTCTGGATCATGATGTTGCTTATCTTTGTAGTATTCTATTTCTTTATGATTCGTCCTCAGACGAAGAAACAGAAGGAGTTGCAGAAGCAGCGTGACGCCATGAAGAAAGGCGACAAGGTGATTACCGCAGGTGGTATCTACGGTGAGATTAAGGAAGTGCAGGATAATGCGCTTATTATCACTATTGCTAAAGATGTGACCATCAAAGTGGATAAAAACAGCGTTTATGTATCTGCTGAAGATGCTCAACAAGCTCCAAAAGAGGCTGTTGATGAGAAAAAATAATCAATGACTCGCGAACAGGTAATACATACAATCAAAAATATCCTGCAGCGTTTTAGCTTGCGCGAGCTCTGTGTGTTCTTCTGCTTTGTCGTCTTTGCGGGATTGCTGTGGTATGCCCATGCTATGAGTTCGGTTCGTAGTGCCGTCGTTCCTGTGTCTGTTACGTACGGCGGCGTGCCGGACGACGTGATGCTTTCTGACAGTCTCCCGACTACGATTTACCTCGAGTTGCGTGACGCAGGAAAACGACTGAAGATGTATGGCGTTAACCCGTTGTCGTTCTCTTTTAATATAGGAGACCAACTCAAAGGTGAAAGCGGTACCTTTAACCTCTCGTCAGATGTGATACACGTCGCTGTTAATAGCCTGCTGCAAGGAACAACCAAATTACAGTCTATCACACCCGAACAGATTACAGGATCCTACACTAAACAACACAGTAAAGAGGTGCCTGTTCGATTGGTGGCGGAGATTACTCCTGCGCCACAGCATCAGTTGGTGGGAAAACCGAGGGTGCTCTCCGAAAAAGTGACTGTTTATGGCAGTGCCAGACAATTGCGCTCGGTGGATTCCATTGCTACCCAACCGCTAATCCTTAAGGATGTCAAAGACTCTGCAATCGTACAAGTTCCACTAACAGCAATTCCCGGTATCCGTCTTGCACAAAGCGAGGTGACGGTAAGAATAGAGGCAGAACAATTTACGGAGAAAGTGATAACGAAACCGGTTATCGCAAAGAAAGTTCCGGCTAATATGCATCTCCGGCTCTTTCCCGCTGAGGTGCATGTGATGTTGAGAATAGGCGTATCCCGCTTCAACGATATTGATGATAAAGATATTGTAGTCTCTTGTGACTACCCGCAGACCGCTATGGATAAACTGCCGTTACATGTGACTTGTCACAATCCGTACGTCACATTTACTCGCTGTACACCTGCCGCGGTAGAGTTCCTCATTGAACAAACAACAAATTCTTCTGAAGAATGAAAAAAATACAAATGGTTGATCTGCAGACGCAGTATCAGCGCATAAAAGCAGATATTGACAAAGGCATAGAAGAGGTAATATCCTCTGCCGCCTTTATTAAAGGACCGAAAGTGACCGAATTTCAGGCGCACTTGGAGCAATATACCGGTTCGAAACACGTCATCCCTGTTGGCAATGGTACAGATGCTCTGCAGATTGCCTTAATGGGGTTGGACCTCAAACCGGGTGATGAGGTAATTACCCCTACTTTCACGTTCATTGCTACAGCCGAAGTGGTGGCTTTGTTAGGCTTGACACCGGTTGTGGTGGATGTCGATTGGGACACAATGAATATATCCGTGGAAGGTATCCGTAAAGCAATCACACCTAAGACCAAGGCCATTGTGCCTGTGCACCTCTTTGGGCAGTGTGCGGATATGGAAGCTATCATGGAGATTGCCAAAGAGCATCATCTCTATGTCGTTGAGGACGCCTGTCAGGCAATTGGTGCTAAGTACACTTTCTCTAACGGATTAACCAAACAGGCTGCCACTATCGGACATATTGGCTGCACAAGTTTCTTTCCTTCTAAGAATCTCGGCTGCTACGGAGATGGAGGCGCTCTCTTTACTGATGATGACGCTTTGGCCGAGAAAATGAAAGCAATCGCAAATCATGGATGTTTTGTACGCTATCACCACGATTTTATAGGGGTAAACTCGCGTTTGGACAGCATACAGGCTGCTGTTCTGGATGCTAAACTGCCGCATCTGGATGACTATATAGTAGCCCGTCAGCGCGCTGCAGCATATTACGACAAGGCTTTTGCCGGCAATAAGCATATAATTACTCCCGGTCGCGACGAGCATTCAACACATGTTTATCACCAATATACTCTTCGTCTGGTGGATGTGGACAGAGACTCCGTACGTGAACAATTGGCGGCTCGCGATATTCCGGCAATGGTATATTACCCGATACCTCTGCATCTGCAAAAAGCATATCAAGACCCGCGCTACTTGCCGGGAGATTTCCCTGTGGCTGAGCGACTGGCTAATTGCGTCTTATCCTTGCCTATGCATACCGAGTTAGACGAGGAACAATTATCGTATATCACACGGAACGTTTTAGATATAGTTAATCAATGAGTAAGTTATCAGTCACACAACAGCAACGACTGCAGGCCAAACTGACACCGTCGCAGATTCAGGTAATCAAGTTGCTTGAGTTGCCTTCGTGTGACTTGCAGCAGCGTATTAACGAAGAACTTCAGGAAAATCCGGTCTTAGAGGAAGGACGTGACCCTGAAGAAGTTCAGGCGGAGAAATTCGACGAGAATGATTTCGGCGAGGAGGACGAATACAATAATCCGCTGCAAAATGATGACTTTAACTACGATGACTACGTTAACGACGATGAAACTCCGGATTACTCCTTGCGTACGAATAACTATTCGGCAGACTCATCGACAGAGGATATACAATATTCAGGTAGCACTTCGTTTACCGAATATCTCAAGCAGCAGATATACCTCACCAACATGACCAAACCTCAGCGCCATATCGCTAAGTGGGTGCTTGGTAATATTGATGAGGACGGATTCTTACGGCGTACAATCGAACAATTGGTGGACGATTTGGCTTTCCAGGAAGGATTGACCGTTTCCGACGACGAAATGGCTGATATCGTAAACCAAATCAAAGAGTTCGATCCGCCGGGGGTGGCTTCGTATGACCTGCAAGAGTGCTTGCTTAAACAGTTACGCGAGAAACCTGACAGCCCGGCTAACGAATTGGCTCAGCGTATCTTAGAACGTTGCTTTGAGGCGTTCTCACGCCACCGCTTTGATTTTATCAAGGCTAAACTGAACGTGGACGATGACCAGTTTAAGGCGGCTGTCAATGAGATATTGCATCTTAATCAAAAACCTGCGAACACATTTAATGGGAATACCTATGAGGGAAAGATGTCAACCATTATCCCGGACTTCTTCGTGGAGAATAGAGATGGTGAACTTTTCCTCACCCTTAATACCGGCGAAGTGACGGAACTGCACGTGAGCAGGGAATATAGGGATATGCTTAACGATCAGGCGCAGTCCAACTCCAAAGAACGTCGTGCTACGGCTCTCTTCCTAAAGGAGAAAATTAATTCGGCTTATACCTTTATTGAAGCTATCAAACTGCGCAATGAGACGCTCAAAAAGACAATGACCGCTATCCTCCAACGGCAAAAAGACTATTTCCTTGAAGGAGATGATGCAAGTCTGAAACCAATGAAGATGCAAGACATCGCAGATGCTACGGGTTATGATATATCTACCATCTCTCGTGTATGCAACTCGAAATATGTACAGACAGAGTTCGGTATATTCCCGCTCAAACACTTCTTCGTCGATTCAATGACTAACTCCGAAGGAGAAGAAGTCTCCACGCGTGAGATAAAAGATAAATTGGCGGAGATTATTGCAGGTGAAGACAAGCAGAATCCGCTCAACGATGATGCAATAGTGGAACTGTTGACGAAAGCAGGATTCCCCATCGCACGCAGAACGGTTGCTAAATATAGAGAACAGTTAGATATTCCGGTAGCGCGGCTGCGCAAACAAGCATAAATGAAGTCGGTTCTACACATATTGTCCATGACCCTGAGCGCTATCTTACATCCGCTCTTTATGCCTACTTACGGCATGGTATGTTTCTGCGCTGCCTTTAACAGCAACCAAGTGCCGCTACCGCGGGTCTATTGGTTAGTGGCTTGTAGCGGTACATTCGTCATCACTGCTTTTATACCGCTCTCGCTTATGCTGATCCGGCGTTGGCGAGGTACCATCAGTGACATCAGTATCTCCAATGCCCCGGAGCGAACGCCAGTTTACCTCTATACGCTTATATGCTATGCCTGCTGGTGCTATTTCCTCTATAAAATCATCTATGCTCCTTTCGTCAGTCTCATCGGTGTCGGAGCTACGATTGCGTTGGGACTGATTTTGCTCATCAACAGCCGGTGGAAAATATCGGCGCACTTATCAGGACTTGGCGGCTTGTTAGGAGGGGTATTGGCTTATACGTTTAACTATAGTTTGCCCTTACCCATAGGAACTATTGCTGTGATATTGGGGCTTGCACTCGTTCTTATGTACGCGCGCCTGTACCTGAACGCACACACTCCTTTACAAGTCATTGCAGGTTTTTTATTAGGAATAATCATGACTTTTACCCCCACTTACTTGATAGGAATACTATAACATGCTTAAACTTCTGGTTATATACATATCGCTTCTGACGTGTACGCCCGGACAAGAGTTGTACTCGCGTTACGGACACACGGCTATCCGTGTGCAAGATACGGATAAGCATGTGGATTTCGTCTTCAACTACGGCGTCTTTACCTTCAATACCGATCATTTCTACTGGAAATTTGTCAAGGGAGAGACCTATTACCAGTTGGGCATAGATCCTACCAAGTGGTTTATGGAGGATAATGCATTGGAGAACAGGACCGTTTATGAGCAGCAACTCAATCTTTCTGAATCACAAGCAAAAGAACTGGCGAATGCATTGTGGACAAACTATCGTCCTGAGAACAGATCGTACTTATATAATTTTGTTTTTGACAATTGTGCAACCCGGGCCTACGACCAAATCAAGCGCGTCTTAGGAGACTCTATTAATTCACCTTATGCCGATTGGCAGGGAGTGACTTATCGCCGTTATTTGCAGCATTATACAGGTAAAGATTCTTGGGCGGACTTCGCTATTAATATGATTTTTGGGGCACGCGCAGACCTTCCTATGAGCGGCGATGACCGTTTCTTCCTGCCCGAGGCACTCATGCTGTATCTGCAGCAGGCTGTCTTACCCGACGGAACACCGGTCGTTAAGGATAGTTATATAGAGCCATTCACTATTGCACCTACACCTTGGTATAAAACGTGGTACGTGGGATTAGTCCTGTTTGTCTTCTTCTTCCTGACGGTCAATATAATAGACCTAAGACGCAATAAATGGTCGTGGTATATAGACCTTCCGTTTATTGTGATTTATTTGGTGCTGTTCGCTGTAGTGATATTCTTAACCTTTTTCTCTATTCATCCTTTAGTGGGATTCAACTGGAGACTGTTTTTATTCCCTTTGATACATCTATGCTTAAGACTTATATACATACTGCGTTAATTGGCATATGCCTGCTTGTTGCCTCGGCACTTGATGCTTCTCCACGGCTCACTGTTGTGGTTGTTGTTGACGGCTTGCGGCAAGATAATCTGGACCAATTACGCCCTTATTGGCAACAAGGAGGACTGCGTACACTAAGCGAGGAAGCTTATCAGACAACATGCTCTTTCCCTCATCTCGTTTATGGCGGTAATGAAACCACTGCTACTATCGTTACAGGCACTACACCTGCCCGGCATGGCTATGCGATGGATAACTATTTCTCTCGTGCCGACAGACGTGTACACATACTCCTGCAGGACGATAACCAAAAAGGTATTGGTACTTCTGTGCCTTATTCCCCGGCTGCTCTCTTGGCACCGACAATGGGAGATAATTTCAGGATGCGGGTTGGGGAGAAAGCAAAAATATTCGCTATCGGTATCCAACCACAAACAACCATCCTCTTGGCCGGACATAGTGCTAATGCTTGCTGTTGGATCAATCCTGATAAACGGGTTTGGGCAAGTACCTCTTTCTATCCTATCGGGTTGCCTTCCGTAGCGGACGAGATGAATATGAGTGAGCGCTTTAATGAACTGGCGGATAAGCAATGGACTCCGCGTATGAATATAACATCTTATACCTCACCTACTGCAGAAGAGATTCGTAAGCCCTTCTCTTACAAAAACGGCGAGGTACTGACTCACTCGCCTGCGGCGAACACATTGGTCATCGAACTCGCGCTCGCACTGCAGAAAGCAGAAGGATTAGGTACGGATGTTACGCCCGATTTGCTCTTCCTCCAACTCAATACCATTACGCCTAACGCACAGGCTGACCGTATCCAATCTGCCGAACAGGAGGATATACATCTTTGGCTGAACCAAGATCTCGGCTTCCTTATGGACCAACTCATCAAACGGTTGGGAAAGCAAAACGTGGAGTTCCTGATAGTCGGTCGTCCGGTCTTGGGAATAGGGCAAAAAACGATGCAACTGGCGGGACTGCCGGCTAAGGACTTCAATATAGACAGGGCTGCAGCACTCACTTCTACTTTCCTTATGGCGCTCTATGGACACGAAAGGTGGGTCAACGGTGGTTATGGTAATAGTATCTACCTGAACCGCACCCTTATCGCTCAAAAGAAACTGTCGCTTGAGACAATACAGCGGCAAGTGGCTGATTTCTTGCTGGACTTTGAGGGAGTGCAGGCCGCTTTTCCGCAGAACGAGGCTATTCTGTATCCCGACCTCGCTTCTTCGCTCAATAAAAAACAAACGGGGGATGTCGTCTTTACCTTACTGCCTGGATGGAGATTGTGCGAGAACGATAAGACCACTATCGACAATGTGCTTGAAGCGAACCCGACAGTGCCCATTATGTTCTGGTCTGCTAATTTCCTGCAGTTCCCGGACGGACAACTCTCCGCTACTGATATTATTAACTTGGTCAAATAAAATACAAACAATATGTTATTCTACGAAATCAAAGTTGTTTACCAACGCCAAACCGGAGAAGATAACCCCGGTAATGTGAAAGAAACTTATCTCGTGGAGGGGCTGACTCCTGCTGATGTGGAGAAACGCCTGCTCGAGCAAATCAAACCCCTTATCTTTGGTGATTTTGAGATGCCGTCTTGCACCAAGAAACAGTTCTTTGAAATCATCACCTCACCGGAGGCGGATAAGTGGTATAAAGGTCGTGTCGAACTCATCACTGTCGAGGATAGCGGTAAAGAATCGCGCCGTACAGTCACTGTACTCGTGCAAGCTACCACAGCGGCACACGCGATGAAGAACCTCTCGCAGGCTATGAACGGATACGATTGCGAAATCGTCTCTGTTGCCCGCACTCCTATTTTGGAAGTTATTAGAGCCGTCAACTAATCGTGTCTGAAATCGCTCAACATATTGCTGCTATCAGAGCCACTTTGCCGCAGGGAGTGCAACTCGTTTGTGTCAGTAAGTTCCATCCGGCTGCTGCTATTATGGAGGCTTACGAGGCGGGGGAACGGGACTTCGGAGAGAGTCGGGTGCAGGAACTCTGCGCCAAGCAGACCGTGCTGCCGAAGGATATCCGGTGGCATTTCATAGGGCACTTGCAGACCAATAAAGTGCGACAAATAGTACCGTTTGTCTATCTTATTCATTCGGTGGACAGCCTGCACCTTATGCAGTCTGTTAATGCCGAGGCTGCCCGCATTCAACGCGTGGTAAACATACTCTTGGAGGTACATACGGCGGACGAAACAACTAAATCAGGCTTCCTGCCGGATGAGATAAAGCAAATAGAACTCGAGCAATTCCCCAACCTCCACGTTTGCGGACTGATGACGATGGCTACCAACACCGATGACCCAAACGAGATACATCGCTGCTTCCGACTGCTCAATAAGTTGGCAGACTGCAACGAACAATTCGTGATACGTTCCATGGGAATGTCCGATGACTACCTGCTTGCTATCCAAGACGGTGCCAATATGATTCGTATAGGAACAGATATCTTCGGTGCCAGACAGTACTGACGATGCGCATGCTTATTGACGATAATATGGCTCTCTGCACAGACACCGAAGTGAAGCGTCTGCTGCCGCTCGTCTCTGAACAACGGAGACAAACGGCGTTGCGGTATAAGCACACTTTCGGACAGTGGACGTCACTACGCTCCTGGCTGATGTTGCGCGAACTGGGACTGCCTGATAAACCCTGGTCGTTTAATGAGTATGGAAAACCCTACCTGCCTGACGGACCTTATTTCTCCATTTCACATTGTAAGCAAGGTATTGCCGTCGCTGTGGATGATAAACCGATAGGTATTGATATCGAGTCTTTTCGCGAAGTATCGCCCGAACTGATTGACTACGCTATGAACGAGAGGGAACAAGATACAATCCGCAAGGCGGATAATCCGATGATTGCTTTCACCCGGATTTGGACGCGCAAAGAAGCTTATGTCAAGTTCCTGGGAACGGGGATCGCTAACCCCAAACATTGTCTCGACAATACTCGGGACGCTAACCTGATTACTACAACCACACGTAACTACGCTTATACTGTCTGTACTCAATCGTGAGACGCATATATGTCATATTACTCACTTTGCTGGGCTGTATCCTCATTACGCTCGGAATGTCGCTCCTCTTCCTCAAGTCGGGGCGTATTCAGACGGCGGCTGTGCGATTGGCTACGGACGAACTCAGCAGAGGGTTCAATACCAATATCTCCATTGGCTCCGTGAAGTATGACTTCCCTGTCCGTATCACCCTTAAGGATATATATATTGAGGACCAACAACGCGATACGCTCCTGTATATCAAGGACTTCTACACGCGTTTCTCGCCCTTGGCGCTTAGAAGCAACCACCTCCGCTTCCCGACTATTGAGCTCTCTACTGTCCGTGCGAACATCTACCAACTCCCATCCGGCGAGTATAACTATCAGTTCCTGACCGATGCGTTTGCCTCGAAGGACACAACCGGATCACCCTTCAAACTACATGTTGAGCTGCATCGTATCAGAATAGAGGATGTCAAGGCACGCTTTGACTCTCTCAACATCAGCATACCGGAGGCGAACCTTGCGCTGCACCACCTCTCGTTGGACTCCCTGGACGCGGAGATACAGAATCTCACCACGTCTGTGCAAGTCACAACAAGACCGAATACTCCGTTGCAGATAGATAACGTCTCCGCGCACCTCATCGCTACGCCTACATGTATCGCCTTGCCTACGTTGCGCCTTGAGTTGCCTCATTCACAGGTGGATGCTTCAGGCGTGCGTACTGCTTTCCCTACAGCTAAGGGCGGAGACACTTTCCTGGCCTTTATCCGCCAGAATGCTGACTCGATATTGCTGTCTTTGGATGTCGAGCACGCACGGGTCGCTCCGCGCGACTTCGCCTATTTTGAGCCCGAGTGGGCAAAAGTGGATGGCATCATCGCTTTCTCGGCGCACCTCGCCGGTACGGTTGACAGCGTCAATGCCAATAACTTGGAACTCTTCTATAACGAGAAGCGTTTGTTCCTCGGTAACATCAGCGCATCAGGGTTGCCACGGCTTGACTCCATCAATATCACCGCCAACTGTCAGGATCTCTATGTCCATCAGCCTACTATACAGGACTTCATCTCCGATGTCAGAAACAGACCGTACCGCTTGCCCGCACCATTGCTTCGTCTCGGCGAGACGCACTATAAAGGTACTCTGCAGGGACAAGTGCGGCGTATGACGCTGCACGGCGCATTCCGTACCGCCCTTGGAGTCATTACTACCGATGCTACGTATAGCGCCAACCACGACTTCTCCGACATCGATGTCCGGGGACGTATCGCCACCAAGCGGTTCCAACTCGGACGAATGCTTGCCAACAGCGACCTCGGACCTATCGCCATCGCTCTCAATACCAATTGGCACTTCTCTGAAAAAAATGCACCGCGAGGATTGGCGGATGTGCTTATCAAACAACTCTCCTTCCGCAATTATACCTATTCCGACATCCGCTTCCATGCTGAACTCGATGACCTCATCGCCAAGGCTACGGCTGCTATTGATGACCCCAATATCAAACTCTCTATCAACGGAAAGGCGGACCTCAGAGAGAATGATAAAAGGGTGGATGCCGATGTCGTCCTCTTGGAGTTCCATCCCGAGAACCTGCAATTGGTTACACGCTATCCCGACTTCGACCTGTCAGGAACGGCGGCGTTACATTACTACGGGCATGATATAGACCATGCTACCTTCTCCGCACTCCTTAACGGCGTACAACTCTGTATCGCCGGTGATACGGTACGTATGGAGTCTTTTGAACTCAAATCACGCTATGCCAATAACCATCAGACATTGAGACTGCGCTCTGATTACCTCAACGCCGATGCCGATGGCGATTTTGCTTACACTACCCTCCCTACGTCGGTGGCGAAACTCATCGCGCAGCATCTGCCGTCCGCTTTCGCTTCTGATACCTACAACACTATTGTCTCCTCGCCGTCTGATAACACCGTCACATTCAATGTAAGTGCACATGACTTGGAGTTGCTGCAGGCGATGCTCGAACTGCCGTTCATGCTCACCGACAATCCTACTTTTGAGGGTATTATTGACGAACCGAACCGGATATGGAACTTGGAAGCACGCGTGCCCGGACTGCTGGTAGGCAATGCCGAAATGAATAATGTGGCGCTCGCATCGCGTAATAATAACAACTTCCTCAAACTCCTCTTCTCCATGGAGATGGACAGTACCTTCTTCGATATCAATGCACAAGCTGCGGCTGACACGCTCGAACTCAATGCGTCTCTGGCTGCTATGCCACCGCATATAAGCAATGGCTCCATTGATATCATTACCCACTTTACGCACTATGCAGGACTGCCGCTTATCGAGAGTCATCTATTGCCCTCTGTCGTGCAACTCGGTGACTCCGTCTATCATATCGACGACTCGCGACTCACCTATTGCGTGGCGGACACTTCGCTTGCCGTGCAGCACTTCCGTATATACGGACATGCGCAGAATATACTGGCGGACGGAGTCGCTTCACCGCGATTGGACGACTCAATACATATCCAACTCGCGCATATCGATTTGGGACTGCTCATGCCGTTTGTCCTCGTTGAGAAAGCCTTTACTGTCTCCGGAGACCTTACTGGATGGGCGAATATATTCGGGATCTTCTCTACGCCTGTCTTTGAAGCCGAAGTACGACTCGACTCCGCTGTCATGTGCGGAGCACATATCGGAGATGCCGTCGCTAAGGTGGAACTCGACCACAAGACAAACTCTATCCTTATTGATGGTAACGTGGACAAAGGGCTCCACAGAGTGGCGCATGTGGACGGACTCGCCGAACCTACCAAAGGACGATTCCTTATTGATATATTCCCGGACTCTATTCCGCTCGGGTTTATCAACCACTGGACAGACCCCTTCTTGGAGAATATCGACGGTACGGCTTCAGGACGTGTCACCGTCTCCGGAGAGGGAAAGAAAGTGTGGGTTATCATCGCTGTCCTCGCGCACAAC
>ODAI012143618.1_pt1 | contig 18420 bp, 10 predicted proteins | sample 1539321 | NCBI WGS metagenome assembly ODAI01 (sample SAMN02144231, study PRJEB22623) | gut metagenome | biome: sheep rumen | host: Ovis aries | place: New Zealand | reverse complement strand
TCTCTTGAAGAAGAATTAGTATTGTAATAAAGCTAGGCATTGCAAGTGCGCAAACTATGCCCGTGATGGGCTTATGTACTTGAGTTGGATAGGAAAGGTAGGTCCTATAAGCAAGATAGTCGATAGGATGCATGCTATGAAATCACGATTTTGGAATTATATATACTTAATGTCGGTAAAGGGGGTTATCTGACCACGGCACGGACTACGTTAACTGTTTGTACGGCGCATTCCGTACCGCACATAGCCAATGCTATCGGCGAAACTGTAATTTTCTTTATATAGTCAATCCTTGGTATACACACCATAATGGTGGAATATTACTATTCGTTTGTAGGAACGGCTTGCTGTTCTGTTTCAGTTGGCTGCTGTTCTTTTCTCTCGCCTTCGCCCTCCGTAACGGGTTTAACTTCGGCTGGCTGTTTGTCCTCTGGTGCGGCTGGCTTTAGCTCGTCTGTTGCGGGCTGTTCGCGTTCGCCAGTTTTTCTTGGACGCTCCCTTCTGCGTTCGGCCTTTAGGCTGTCTCTGTCTTTTTGCTGGCGAGGCCCGCGTCGGTAACCTTCTCTAGGGCCGTTACCTGCAGTGGTGTCGGCTTCAAAATTGGGTCTTCTGCGTTCGCCATTCCAGTCGCCGCGTGGGCGTCCGCCTTCACCTCTCGGACCGCCGAATCCTTCTCTCGGACCACCGCCAAAACCCTCGCGTGGTCTTGGACCACCAGGGCCGAAGTCGAATTTGCCCGGACCTTGTTTGTCGCCTTGTTGGGCCGAAGAACCGAACGAGTTGAACTTATAGGTGAAGTATACCATAAAGTAGGTGCCCAGCGATTTGAGCTCGGTGGTCTGTACTTTGCTGACGCCTGTTTCGTTTATGCTGGTGGTTCTGGTGTCGTTCAGAATGTCGACCCAGCGTAGTCGGATGTTTCCTGAATTGTCTTTAAAGACATTGCGACTCAGTTCTGCGTTCCATATATGCTTGTTTCTTTCGTCGGAAGTAAGACCCTGGTAACCTTTGAGGTTGGTGTACGAGAAGTCGGAACTCAAAACCAGTTTCCAAGGCAGTGAGATCGATATGTCGCCTCCTATTGAGAAGTCCTCATAAGGTTGGTCGTCTTTTTGTTTCCTTTGGTTAATCTCGTCTTTTCGTCTTGAGAACGCGTAAGAAGAGAAGAGGTTAATCTCGTAGTCGTTCTTGCTGTAGGTGGCTGAAATCCTCTGGTTGAACCCGCGTGTAAAGGTGTTGTTCTCTTCCGACATTCCCTTGATGTCGTTATACACAAAGCCGACCTTGTTGTTCAAAGAACCCTGTGTGCTTGCCTGCAGCGAAACCGGTGAGTTCGGAATCGGGGTGTTGTAGGTGACGAATGCGTTTGCGTTCCAGCTGCCGAAACCGTCAATGTTCTTCTTCTGCGTAATCTTCCGGGTACCTAAAGCGGTCGAGTCGAACCTGATTTCGTTACTGATTTCGTTCATCGTATTGCTGAAGCTGGCGTTGGCCGACAGGTTGCTCTGCATTTCGCTGAAGTAGTTGTTATAACGCAAAAACAGCCGGTTGGTAAATGTCGGATCCAAATACCGGTTACCTTTCTGTATGTTGAGCGGGTCGGAATTGTCGATGTATTCCTGCAAATACTCGATGTCGGGTGCCGACATCTGTCCGCGATAACGGAACATAAGGGTATGCTTTTTGTCGAATTGGTAGCGCAGCATCAGGTTAGGAGCGAAGTTGTTGGTCTGCCATTCGCCGCCCAGTTTGTTGTCGTTTATACCGTGGTATTTGCGGTAGGCGTCGGTACTGGTGCTGAGTTGGGGTGCCCAGTTAAAGCCTAGCTTATACTTCAGTTTGGTGTATTTGCCCTGCAGGTTGAGCTCAAGCTCGTGGCTGCTATAGTAGTTCCTTATGTCAGAGCAGATGGAGTCAATCTGGCTTTCGGTACTGTCGGTGTCGTCGTAAGTGTAGTCAGACTGGTGCGCGTTTCTGTACTGGTAGGCGTAGCGCAACTGCATCAGGTGGTGCGACGAAATGGGCTCGGTAAACGCTGCGGTAACATTGTAGGTTTCGTTGTGCCCGTTGGTTAGCGAACTGCGTAAAAGAGCGCTGTCGCCTTTGGCCAGTTTCACAAAACTGTTGTCTTTGCGGGTCGTGTGGTTCTTGCTGTAGTTTATACGGGTTGAAACCGACAGGTTGCGCCCTTTTTTCGCGCTAAACTGTTGAACATAGCGGAAGGTACCGCCCAAATTCAGATTTTCGTTCTGTGTGTTGGTGCGGGTGATGTTCTCCCGAAGTGAGTTTTTACTGTAATTCCACGCGTCCTTTTCCTTATTCATGTCTGTGGTTGAATAGCTGGCGTTCGGACGGAACTGGAAGGTGCTGAGGGTGGTTGGCTTCCATTCGGTTTGGAAGTCTAAACCGAAGTTGTGGCGGTAGCGGTGCTCCTTGGTGGTGACACTGTCGCGGATGTCTTTCCCGTAATAGTCGGTCAGCGACCTCTTTTCAGAGTCGCTTTGCGAATATCCGTATTGGGCATTACCGCCGTATTTTATCTTGTTTTTTTCTTTCACGTAGTTCAATCCGGTCATTGCGGTCGAGTTAATACCGTTGCCCGAGCTCTTAGGACCGCCTCCGCGCTCAGAATATCCCTGCTGGTTGATGTTGTTGCCCTGCCCCAGCAACGAAATCTGCTGGTTTTCGTCAAAGCGGTTGAGCAGCAGGCTTGCGTCGTAGCGCAGGCGGTCGCTGTTTGCAATGCCTTCTGTGACCGATGCTCCTACGCCGCCTTTGGCGTTGCCCATCCAGCCTTGCATCATACCCTTCTTAATCTTAAGGTCGAGAACGCCTTCCTCGTCGTTGTCGTCCATACCGGTCAGTCGGGCTTCATCGCTCTGCTTGTCGTACGACTTGATTTTCTCGACGATATTGGCCGGAAGGTTTTTCAGCGCAATTTGTGGATCGTCGCTGAAGAATTCCTTGCCATTCACCAGTATTTTCTTAATCTCCTTGCCGTTGACGGTTATTTTTCCGTCGCTGCTGATTTGTGCGCCTGGCAGTTTTTTCAGAAGGGCCTCTACGTTGGAGCCTTCTGGCACTTTGACCGCCGTAGCGTTATACTCTACAGTGTCGGCTTTGGTCTGTACGGCAATGGCTTTTGCCACTACAACCGCGCCTTCCAGCATCTCGGCATCGGGGCGCAGACGGATGGTACGCATATTTTGTGTTGCGGTTTCGCCTGTAACGGTTAGCTTCTGGGTGCTTTTCTTGTAACCCAGGTATTCAACTTCTACCCGGTATGTGCCGCTGCCTAACTCTAGGGTGAAAGCGCCTTTTTCGTCGGTAATGCCCACATCGGCCGTTTTTCCGGTCGTGTCGTCTGCCAGATAGGCGACTACATCGGCGTACGCAACCGCTTCTTGGTTGTCTCTGTCAAGTACGGAACCCCGAATAGTGACTTTCTGTGCCGATGCCGCAAAGGTGAGGAGTAGTAGGAATAATGTAGTGAATAATTTGGTGGATTTCATAACGATACGTAAAAGTTGGGTGTGAAATTACGTTTTTTTCTCTAATGTTTAAACATTTCTTATTTCATAAATGCTTTTCAAACTAATTCTTGCAGGTCTTCTGCTGTAAGGTGTTGCAGTGGATTGTCGTTGCCGATGATGCTGACTGCCAGTTTCCGCTTCTTCTCCTGCAGGTTCAGAATTTTTTCCTCAACCGTTTTTCTGGTGATGAAGTTGTACACGGTTACATGGTTCTTTTGCCCGATACGGTAGGCGCGGTCAATGGCTTGCTGTTCGGCAAACGGGTTCCACCAAGGCGATAACAGAAAGACGTAGTTGGCCGCTGTCAGGTTTATGCCCGTACCTCCTGCTTTTAGCGAAATTAGCAGGCAGGTCTGTTTCGCGTCGTTCTGGAAGCGTTCCACTATTTTCTGGCGGTGTTCGCCGGTGGTCTCCCCGGTCAGCATTCCGTAACTTACGCCGTTGCTTTCCAAATCGTTGGCAATTAGGTTCAGTTGTCCGACAAACGACGAGAACAAAAGCACTTTGTTGCCACTTTGCTGAAGCTCGCTCGCCCATGCAACTACCCACTTTCTCTTTATGGCATCCAGTCCGTTGTATTCTGGTAGTAGGGCGGGGTCGCAGGCTAGCTGTCGCAGGCGGGTCAGTTGTTGGAGAATGTGCAGGGTGTTGTTGCCTTCGATGTGCATAATGGCATTTCTGACGGCCGATTTCTCGGCGTCGTATGCTTTCTGTACGTTTTCCTCCATATCGCACCACATGTCAATCTTGGTCAGCTCTGGAAGGTCGGAGCAAACCTCCGATTTTGTACGGCGGAGTATAAACGGGCTCACCAATTTTTTCAGCACATGCAACCGTCCGCTGTTCTCTGCCGTGTAGTTCTTTCTAAATGCGCTAAAACTGCCCAACAGTCTGGGGCAGGCGAAGCTCATCTGCGCCCACAGGTCGTTGAGGGAATTCTCGATAGGGGTACCTGTTACCACAAACCTGCTTTTGGCCTGTAGCCGTTTGGCCGAAAGGTGGTTCAGTGAAGACGGGTTCTTTATGTTCTGGCTTTCGTCGAGGACGGCGCACTCAAAGGCATAGTTGGCCAGTTTTTCAGCATCGCGGCTTAGCACCGAGTAGGTGGTCAGCACTAGGTGGTAGGCGTCGAAAGTGCGTGCGCCTATGTTGCCGTACCGTCTGTTGCCATAATAGGTTGTATAGTGCAGTGCGGGAGCAAACTTTTGCAGCTCTTTCTCCCAGTTGAACAGTACGGTGGTGGGGACCACGATAATAGAGGCGGGTTTCTTTTCCCTTCCGTTTTGTGGAGTTACCGCTTCTGTGGGTGTTTCATCAATTATCTGGTCGAACAGGGTGGGCTCGCTGCTACTGTATTGCCACGCTTTTTCTTGAATGCCGGTTTGCTGCCTAGTAGGCGTGTTTGCGTACAGGTGGGTGAAGAAGGTGATGAACTGTAGCGTTTTTCCCAAGCCCATGTCATCGGCCAAACAGCCACCATAGCCTTGTTGGTAAAGGTGCATCAAAAAGTTGTAGCCTTTTTGCTGGTAGGGCCTGAGCTGGGCGTTTATTTTTTCGGGAACGGAAAATTCGGTGTCCGACAGTTTGTCTAAGTATGAGTTTGCGGCCTCGCACTCGTCGGCGATAAGTCCGGCGAAGCACTTCTTCAGTTTCAGGTGTTCGCCGTCGCTTTCTGCTCTTTCAAACAGGTCGGAATAACGGGTGAACCACTCTTCCGGAAGGTGGAACAGCGTGCCGTCGGGTAGGGGGTAGGTCGACTGCCTTTTCAGAATATACTGGCGGAATTTGGCAAAAGGGATTTTGTATCCGCCAATTTCTATAGTGATTTTCAGGTCGAACCAGTCTTCTTTTTCTGTAATGTTGTTTTCTATGGTGTACTCGCTTTCCGTCGCGAAGTGTGCCACTATTTCGGGGGTAGCGAGCAGTTCTTTCAGAGTTTTGCCACTGTTGTGCAGGTAAAGGAAGCTGCCACTGCCGTGCACATTATGCCGGGCTAGCAGGTCGGTCAGACTTTTTTCTTGTTTGAAGTCGCGGTGGAAAACCTCGAAGTGGTATTGGCCGTCTTCGTGCCGGTACTCAACCAGGTGTTTCTGTTTGCTGTCGAAGGGAAACAAGTGGCAGCCGTAGCAGAAGTCCAGTTTTAGGGCCTCTTTCCCAAACGTGTCGGCGGTTTGCGTAAGTTTGGCCTTCAGTTCGGCAGTCGATGTGTTGACGGTAAAACCTTTGCAATCGGCATCGGCAGTCTCCAAAATTTTCTTTACGAACGTGTCCATATAGAGGTCCACTTTGTCAGACGGTATGGAAATCTGGCCTTTCTTTACCATGGTTTCCAGCGCCTTGCTGCTGGTCTTTTCGCTCAAATAGAGGGTGTTGCCCAACACGAACAGACAGGGCTGTTGGGTAAGGGCCAGAAAATAGGGGTAGTCGTTCGGGTAGATGGTATTGGTGTTGTCGGTTAACTCAAATCGATAGGTCATACTGGTGTCGGTCAACTCGAAATGGTAGCGGGCCTCAACGGGGGTGGGGTGTACTTGCAGTTGGTGGACAGGCAGCAACTGCTGCATGTTGGTCTGCTTTAGGTAGACGGGAATGTTGTTGGCCTGTAGTAGCTCGGCTATGCCGATGTAGCGCTTGCCCAGATAGGCCCAGAACAGCTCTTTCAACTGCTTGTTTGTGTCTAGTGAACTGATCAGGAACGGGATGGAAGTGCCTCCGTTCGACATTTTTTTCAGTAGCGTTCTGTCTTCGCATTCCAAACAGTTCTTTACTATTTGGCGTTGGGGGGCGGTTAGCTGGTCTTCGCTAGAGATGCTTTCGTATGAACCGTTTCCCAGCAGTTGGCAGGCCTGAATGCAGGGAAATGATTGTTGGCGTTGGTTGATGACGACTGCAAACCTCTTGTTGCTACAGTTCTCCATTCGTTTTTTTGTGTTTCTTGTTGTACAAAGATAAGAAAAATTTGGTGCTAGTCGTTTGGCACGGACAACAGTGCGATAATGCCCACTCTGTTTTACTTTTTATCGGTTATGTCGCTTATGGAGGTTCTCTCTTGACTTAATCATTAAAATAATATTAACTTTGCGTATAATCATATAGTTGTTATGGGTAGTAAGTATTTCAAACATTTGTTAGTGGCTTTTGCCGTGGTTTTGAGTTTTGTAGTAAGTGCTTGTGGCTCGAAGAATCCGAATATCGAGGAATTGAAGAAGAGTGGAAAGGTACACGATGCCTGCATTGTCGCCATCGATTCTGTTAAAGGAGAATGCACTTATGCGTTCTATTATCGCGAAAAGGAATATACGGGGCACTGTCTTCAGCGTAAAGAAAAACCTTTCCAGTTGGAAGAGTACATTTTGATTCTCTTTTTAGAGCGTGATCCGTCTATCAATATCCGCATTAACGAAAAACTCTAATTCTTATGGCTGAACTCGATTTTTCTGGCTTGAAAACGTGCAAGGGAAAAGCCTACATCAGTGTTTATAATTTTTCTAATGACTTCGTCGCTTCCGAGGCTTTCCAAACCGATTTCCTCAAGGGTAAATACGATGGTGGTTTTGGTGCGGTAATCTATATCGACTTTAAGGAATCGCCTGTCGGCCCTTACCAAGAGGTGCTGTTTATTCCGGGCAAGTACGAAGTGGGGGGGGAGTCACGTTATGTGGCTACCAAATGCTACGTCTCTACTCCCGAGGCTATCAATAATAACTCTGACGGCTATTTCGGACATAAGGAACTGGGCACCTTCCATTGGACAACCGTAGGTGAGAATACGATGCACCTTTCTATCCACAAAGGGAGGACCCGTCTGCTGACTGTTGAGATTGGCTCTTGGAGTGGCTTCTCGTTGCCGGCTTCGTCAAACATTATTACGTTCCCCTTTATGCAGATTTTGAGCGGAGACGAGCGTCTGTTGTGGAAGTACAGTGCCAAGAGTTCGATGAATTTGGCCCGTTTGGTTAGTGTGCAGGTTCGTCCGGCCTTCTTCCCCGATATTGCGAAATACAATCCGATTGTGACGCTTTGTTTCGATAATTTTGAATTGAACTTTGAGCCGGAAAGCGTGTAAGCGACTTCCCGCTATTGCGTTTCTTGTGGAAGTTATAGGCTGACGATGCCTTCTTCCACCAGATGCGTGTATAAGACCTTAATACCGATGAAAATCAGTAGCAGGCCCCCTATCAGTTCGGGCTTGGTATGTTTGTATACTTTTTCTCCAAATTTAACGCCTAGCAGGTTGCCGGCTATGCTGAATACAAACGAGCAGAAACCGATAATCAGCAGTGGTTGTGTCAAATCTTGCAGGTGGGTGTAGCCCGTGCAGCTGAACGAAATGCCGACTGCAAGGGCATCGATGCTGGTGGCTACCGCTAACGCCAGCTGTATTCTTAGGTTGGTGGGGTCGAACTGTTTTTCTTCCTCCTCATGGAATGTCACCCATATCATTTTACCACCTAAAAAGGCGAGTAGACCGAAGGCTATCCAGTGGTCGATGCTGTGAACATAGTCGTTTAGGAATATGGTGCCCAACCAGCCGAATAGGGGCATCAATGCCTGGAAAAGTCCGAAAAGAACGGCTATCTTTAGCGTTATACTCCATATAGTTCGCCTCAGGGTGATGCCGCACACCATTGAAACGGTGAAGCAGTCCATGGCAAGGGCTGCTCCTAGAAGCCATAGGTCTATAATTTCCATAAGTGTCTTGTATGATTCGGTAAAGGTAGGGCTTTTTATTGAATTGCGGGCTCCTGAAATGCTTACTGCTTGAATAATAGTGCTTTTTTAAGCTCCTATTTGCTAAAATCATTGATTTTAATCAATTTTTTTTGATTTTGCTTGGCTGTTTTAAAAAAGTTTATCATATTTGCAGTGCAAACAAAACAGATAGATTTTTCATAGTTAAGGTTTAGGTTAAAAGAGGTCGAGGGATGTTGTGAAATATTCCTCGATTTTTTTTGCACTTATGTCTGGATATGGAGAGAGGGGAGTATAGTTATCCTAAAACTTCAATAAGTTCCTCGTAGGCTTCGTTAATCTCACGGAAACGGCGTGTGTATTCGCTCACTTTTTCTGGGTCAGCTTCTCCGCTTAAACGGTCGGGGTGGTATTGCTTTGCCAGTTTGCGGTAGCTCGATTTCACCTCTTCTATGCTGGCGCCTTTGCGTAGGCCCAGCATGGCATAGCTGCGGTTCATGCTGTTTAAACTGGTGTTGATGGCGTCGGTGCCTGTATAGCGGGCGCTGCCTATGCGGTTGTGGTAGTGTTGTCTGATGGTTTCTTGGTCTGTGGCGGTTATGTGCAGCAGGTCCATCATGTCGCCCAGCAGGCGCCATTCGTCGGGTGTTATGCCTCCGTTAAACGAAGCAACACCATAAAGCATATTTGTAATAACTAGGCGTTTGTTGTAGTCGTAGTAGAGGTTCAGTTGGGTGAGGTAATACTTGGTATTGGGGCGTTTCAAGGCCAGCACCCGTTTAATGTGGTGCAGTATTTCCAACTGCTCGCTGCGCTCAAAGTGGGTTTTAATGAAGTTCTTGGCTTCCTCTAGTTCTGCTTTGGTCGGGCGCCCGTCGGCATTCATAACAATGGCAATGGCGCCACCTAGTCCCACCCTGGCCAGCATTTTCCGTTTTTCGGTGAGGTCTTGATTCGGTTGGTTGTTGACCGACAGCAGCTTGTCTTTAAATCGGTCGTAGAGTAAAAAAACACCCATTATGACCGCCCATGCAATGGCAAGCCACATCAGTAACTCTTTGGTCGATGCGCTTACGAAAATACTGCACAGGCTGCCATTCTCCCACATATATGCTTTTTTGTGTTAGAAGTTGATAACGACTCCACCCATAAGGTTGAAGTGCTGGGTGGCGTTGCCGTACCAGAAGTCGTATTCCTTCGAAAGGATGTTGTTCAGGTTGAGGAATACGTTGAGGCAGCTCATTGCCTTGTAAGTGGCACCGAGGCTGAGGTCGTTCAGGTTGCGCATGTTGTGCTCGCAAACCTGGTATGTTTCTCCGTAGTGCGTTTTGAACAGAGCCTTACGGCCGCCCATAAAGTTATAGGCCACCCACACGCGCAAGTCTTCAATAGGAACAGAAGAGATGGTGGCTGTGAATTCTGTCTTCGGCATCATCCATGGCGTTTCGTTCTTGCTCATGGCCCATTTGTTGTACTTGCCCTTTAAGTTCAGCTGTACATACTCTTTCCAACCGGTGGTCAGTCCCAACCCTGCCGAGAAGAGGCCTTCGTCTTTTCCGTAAACCAGGTTGTAGAAGCTGCCGTTGGCATTGCTGGCTGTGGTGTCGCAGTTGTCTGAAACGAAGAAGAATGGATTGCTGATAATCTTGTAGCCGATGTTTGCGTCGAGCATTGCATACTTGAACAAGTTTATCTTGCTGCCGACGTAAACGTCGATTGGGGTATAAGTGTCCTCTGCACGGTTGTCGAGTGCAACGTAACGGTTGACTTTCGCCATGTTGCGGTAGTTGTTTATAGCATAGTCGCCGGTGATACCTGCATAGAGGAACCAATAGTCTTTAATGATGGAGATGTTGCCTAAAACATCGGGCATAACAGAGGCCGGACGTCCCTGACCGATACAGAAAGCGGTCTTCACACCAATATTAAGTTCGCTGTGCTTGCCCTTTATAACGTAGGCGGGGCGGAGCATTAAAACGGTAGAGTTGTCGGTGTTCTCTGCTTTCTTGTAGTTGAACGGCATGGTCTCATCGGGCAGATTGGTAAAGATGTTGAACATGTCGAAATTGAGGTTCAAGTGTCCGTTGTCAACCAACATAGAACCATTCAGGTTGGTATAGATGTTGTGCTCGTGCAGCCCATCGCGTGTGCGGAACAACTGGTAGTTGGTCTGGGCGTCATAGTTCCATTTGCCGACAAAGGTCTTAGAGCGGAAACGGATTCCGGCATCGAGGTTGGTGAACGCCTGTTTACGGTCGTAAGGGGTATTGTCCCTTTCGGCCTGGGTGCGTCCGTCGTAACCGTAGTAGTTGAAGCCGTTGTACCCAAAGTCGAGGTAGGCGCTAAGCTCCTTCGCCTCAATGTTGTGGGTGTACGATGCTTTCAGGAAGTTGTCGTTTATTTTAGCCTTGGTGCGGAAGTCCTCTTTCAGGTCGCTGTAGAGGAAGTTTGTTAGTCGGACCTTGCCAGACGAAGAGTTGTGGCTGCCGTAGAGTTCAACCAAATCTTTTTTGGTCTGGTATAGCGGCAGGTAGGTCTCGCCAAGGAACGACGTGTGGTTGCCCGCTCCCAGTTTCAAGAAACCGGTGCGCTTGTATTCCTTGTTGGTGTGTGCGGTCAGCGCATAGTCGAGGGCCGGTATACTGTCGTTGCCGGGAGTGATAGGCGTTGCCCAAACCGAATAGTTCACGTTCAGCTTTTTGGTGCCGTTGTCTTTCAACTCGGGGGTGGTGCTTATTTTAGAAGCCTCTTTAATGGTCGGATTGTATTCCTTCACTATTTCTATCTGACGCGATACCGTGGTGTCGGTATTGCTTTCTGCGTTTTCTTGGGCCTGTATGCCAAATGGCACTGCCCACAGCAGCAATCCGAAGGTGATGTTTTGGTGCTTCATATCTTAGTGTGAAATAGTTGCTTAATTTTTAACTTGCTTTGACTCGCGCGACTCAATATCGTCGAGTCGGGCTTTGATTTCGGTCGCGATATTGTCGTTGGTGCCGGTGTAGTTGTCTTGCAGGCTGACAAGGTATTGCTTAGCTTCGAAATCTCTGTTCTCTGAAATGTAGATGTCGGCAAGCAGGATGAATGCTTTTGCCAACCAGTACTGGTGAGGAGTGTTCTTTTCGATGAATGCGAAAATCTCCTTTTCTGCGTCGTCTTTCTTGCCCTCGTGGTAGAGGTACTGGGCCACGCGGTATTCGGCTTCGGCACCATAGCGGTCCATGCAGTTTTCCGACAACTTTTTGTAGTCGGCCTGCGCTTCGGCCACCTGGTCTTTTTTCTCGTAGGCTTTTGCGCGCAGGTAGTAGGCTTTGCGGGTGACGTTGATGTCGATGTTGCTGCCGTTAACCAGTTTGTTGGCTGCCATTATCGTCGAGTCGGCATCGCCCATCTCGTTGTAGCACTCCATAATGTTTTGTTGTGCTTTGAGTTTCTGCTCAGCCTTTTGCGAAATGCTTTCCAACTTCTTGTAAGAGGCTGCCGCTTCGGTGTACTCTTTTTGTTCAAACTGAATTTCACCCAAACGTGCCAGTGCGCCCACAGCCTGCCATGAACCGGTTTGTCCTGCAACGAAGGCGAACTCGGTCTTTGCCTTGGCCTTGTTGTCGGTTCTGTAGTAGCTGTTACCCAGCAGGAAGTGTGCAGCCGTCTTGTTGGCGGTATTTGGGAACTTGGCGAGGTAGTTCTCGAATGCGGAAACGGCTTCCTTGTATTTTTCCTTCGTGTAGAGGTTCTCGGCTGCCACATAGGTCAGCGAGTCTTCTTCCGATGCCGAGAAGGTGGCAAGTCCGCCAAGTGAGTTCACGTAAGTGGCGTAGCCCGAGACGTCGTTTCTGTCGACGTAGATCTTCTTCAGACTTTCAAGCGCGGTTCTCGACTCCTCGCTGTTCGGATAGAGGTCAACCACGGTCTTGAACTGCTTTACTGCATTGTCTTGTTCGCCCATGTCGTCGTAGAGCATACCTGCGTGAAGGCGGCTCTTGCGGGCCAGCGGACTGTGGAAGAAACTGCGGCTGACTTCGTTGTATTTTTCAATGGCGGTCTTGTTGTCGCCAAGCATCATGTAGGCGCTACCAATTTCAAACAGGGCCTCGGCCTGGTATTCCGAACTCTTGTACTCGTTAACCAGCTTGGTCAGGGTGGTAATCTTGCCTTTGTAGTCTTTTTGCAAACCCTGTATGTAGCCCTGTTGGAAGTAAGCGTAGTCACTGCCCGGTCCGTTCAGGGTGTGTACTTGGTTGTAGTTCTTCGACGCGTTGGTGAAGTCGCGTGCTATATAGTAGCAGTCGCCAATTCGGTTGTAGGCGTCGGCCAAGAGGGTCTTGTTCTTGTCTTCGAGGTTCACGTATTTGCGGAACCAGGTAAGTGCTTTCGTATAGTTCTTTTGCGAGAAGTAGCAGTAGCCCAGGTTGTAGTGGCCCAGGTTGAAGACGTCGGTCTTGCGTGCGCCTACCGCAACCACAAAGTTGTTGAAGTCGGCTGTCGCCTTGTCGTAGTTCAACTGGCGGTAGTAGCTTTCGCCTCTCCAGAACAGGGCGAGTGCCTCGGTCTCGGAGTCGCATTGGCGGTCTTCCAAACTTTTTGTGAACCAGTTGATGGCCTCTGCTGTGTTGCTGATGGTGTATTCTTGTATGCCCAGGCAGTAAACCACACGCTGGCGTGCGGCCTTGATGCTGGCCGACGGGTTCTTGATGCGCTCGATGGACTCGTAGGCAGCCTGGTAGTTCTTGGTCGTCAGATATACGTTCACCAGATAGTTATAGACTTGCTCGTTGTACCTCGAGTTTGGGAACTGGGTCAGGAAGTTCTCGAATGCGGTGACCGATTCGTTGAACGGAGAGTACGACTGGTCGTAAACGATGAGCGCGTAGTTGTAGTACGCCTCTTCTTTCACGTTCTTGTCGAAATCGAGTTTCGATGCCGCTTCAAAAGCGAGGCGGGCGTTGTTCTTGTCGTTCAGTTTCAAGTAGCAGCTACCCAGGTAGAGGTAGGCGTTTTGTGCCATTTCGTCGTTGCTGATTACCGTCACTTTCTGCAAACGGCTGACAGCCTCGGTGTAGTTGCCCTTGTTGTAGTAGGCGGTTCCGAGCATATAGGCGTCGTTGCGGTAGATGCGTGACACGCGCTGCTCGTACATGCCCAGGTATTTGATCGTGTTGTCGTAGTCTTTCTGCTGGAAGTAGCTTTCGCCAATCAAACGGAAGACTTCGGCGTTGTTCTCGTTACCCGGATTTTTTTCTACCAGATTGAGGCCATATTCCAGCACCTTGTCGTACATGCCTTTTGAATAGTAGATTTGGGCAATGTAGTACGGTACGGTGGTCGCGTATTTCTCGCTATTCTGAAGGGCGAGGAAGGTAGGCAGAGCCTCGTCGTAGTTCTTCTGCAGGTAGCAGATGTAGGCCTCGTAGTATTGGGCCGACTGCTTGTAGGTGGTGCTACCATCGCTGACTTGTTTGAAGAGCGATAGCGCTTTGTCGTATTCTTGTAGCTGCAACTCGCTGTATCCGTAGTGGAAGTAGTAGCGGTCTTTGTCGGTCCGGTTCAATGTCTTCACATTGACTCTGCTAAAGCAAGAGTCGGCCGCTTCTACAAATTTGTTGCGGTTGAAGTAGGTGATACCCCTGAGCAGGCGGGCCTTGCTCGCATGGTTCGAGCAGGGACAGTCGGCCAGATACTGGTCCAACATCAGACCGGCATCGGGTTGCCCCAACTCAAACGCACAGCAGGCACGGTAGTATTCGGCTTCTGCATAGTTGATGTTGCGGTCTTTGCTGGTAAACTGCTGGAGGTAGTCGCCAAAATAGCGGAAGGCCACCCCGTAGTTTTGCAGGTCGTACATCTCACACCCGTCGTTAAACAGCTTGTCGGTATGGGTGTAAGTTATGGTCTTTTGCGCTTGCAGCATCGAACTGCCCAGTGTCAGACACAGTATAATGATTGATTTTTTCATCCTCGTCGAGTATGTTGTAATTATCATTCGGTTGTGGCTGTCTTTTTCTGCCACTTACCTAAATTGCAAAGATAAGAAAAAAGTGGGTGTATGAAACAAAAACGCACCGATTTTGACCGGTGCGTTTTTTATGCTGTTTTAGTGTCTAGTCAGGCTTTGTTGGCGCCTGCTTCTGGAATGATGATTTTGTAACCCTTGCCGTGGATGTTGATGATTTCGACAGATGGGTCGGAACGCAAGTGTTTGCGCAATTTGGTGATGTACACGTCCATGCTGCGTGCGTTGAAGTAGTTGTCGTCAATCCAGATTGATTTCAGCGCGAAGTTCCTTTCCAAAATCTTGTTGGCGTTCTCGCACAACAGGGCCAGCAGGTCGTTCTCTTTAGTGGTGAGCTTGATGGGCTCGCCGTCTGCCGGTGTGAGGGTCTGCTTTTGTGAGTTGAACACCAGGGTGCCGAGTTGGTAGATGCCGTCTTTGTCGCTCTTCTTGCTGTTTACGCGGCGCAAGATGGCCTGTATGCGGTACAGCAACTCTTCCATGCTGAACGGCTTGGTCATATAGTCGTCGGCTCCGGCTTTGAAACCCTCGAAAATGTCTTGGCGGAGGGTCTTGGCGGTAAGGAAAATGATTGGCATGTCGGGGTTCACCTGGTGAATCTCCTGCGCGAGTGTCAAACCGTCCTTCTTAGGCATCATTACATCGAGGATGCAGATGTCGTATTTGTTTTTCAAGAAGGCGCGGTAGCCCATCTCTCCGTCTTGCTGCAAATCGGTGTCACAGCCTTTGGCTTGCAGGTATTCGCGCAGCAGCGCGCCCAGGTTTTCGTCGTCTTCGCAGAGTAGTATTTTAGTATGTTCTTCCATGTCGTTTTTTTATTTTTGAGGTATACTTATTGTAAATTTTGTTCCTTTCCCTAGTTCGCTTTCCACCTTTATCAGTCCCTTGTGGTCGTCTACCACTTTCTTTACATAGGCCAGGCCAAGGCCGAAGCCTTTCACGTTGTGCAGGCTACCCGTCGGAACACGGTAGAATTTTTCGAAAATATGCTTCAAATTGTCGTGCGAGATGCCAATGCCGTTGTCCTTCACCGAAATGAACAGCTGGCCTTGCTTGTTCCAGGTGCGTACCACCAACCGCAAATCTTCCGTGCTGTACTTCAGCGCGTTGTCTAGCAGGTTGTAGATGATGTTGGTGAAGTGCACTTCGTCAACCCAAACGAATGGGTCGTCGGCCTCTAGCTCGGTCTCGATGGTGCCGCCTTTGGCTTCGACTTTCAGCGCAAAGTTCGATGCCACGTTCAAGCAGAGTTCGTTGATGTCCACTTCCTTCAGTTTGAGCGCCGAGTTCTCGTTTTCCAACAGCGACATCTGCAGTACTTTCTCAATCTGTTGGCTCAACCTCTTCGTCTCGTCGCTGATGATGCCGGATACGTGTTTCAGCATAGCCGGCGATTTGCCGATTGCCTCATCGTTCAACATTTGAGAGGCTAGCGAGATTGACGATACCGGAGTCTTCAACTCGTGCGTCATGTTGTGCATAAAGTCGGTCCTCATTTCCGAAAGCCGCTTTTGGCGCGACAGTATCCAAAGGGTCAGTATGAATATGACCATCAGTAGCAGTGTCAGTACGGCAAATGGCACCAGCATGGTCAGCGATTGCATCAGGTAACTGTCTTTGGTCGGGAAGTAGAGCTTCAGGTAGTTCGCTTTTGGTGTCGGGTCGTTCGGATAGAGCAGCTGGATGTAGTAATCGTCCGTCTTCCGGTCGCTCTCTGTCCTGCTGCTGTATACTTCCTTGCCGTCTTTGTTGTTGATGCTGAAGTAGTGCGGCAGGTTGATGCCGTTATAATCCAATTCGCGTTCCAACACGTTTTTCACTTCCTCGAAGTTGATACGCTCCGATAGGGGGCGGGGGGTGGTGTTGAGCAACATTCGGATGAGGATGTCGTCGAGTTGCGCCCTTTCGCGGATGTAATGCTCCCTCAGCTTGTTTTGGATGGTCTTCGAGGTCGATTCTATGGTGTTGATGCCGTGCTTGGTCGAGATGAAGACCGATGGCTTGATGCGTGTTGCCGATGTGCTGTCGATCTTTACCTTGAACTCGTCTGCTTTAAAGGGGGTGTTGTCTCTTTCGCTGATGTTGGGCAGATGGGCAACTGAAAATCCGTTGTCTATGTAGTCGAGCACTTCGCGCTCTTCTATCGCCTTCGCTGTGCGTAGTAGCGCGTTCTTTACCGACACGTCGAACTGGTCTTGACGCATTTCGGCCATCTGGGTCACGTAGGCGACCTCAACGGCTATCAGACCGAAGAACAACACCGACATCGCGATGCTTAATATGACGATTGTTTTCTGCTTCACGTCTACAAAATTACATAATTATTGGGTATGTTTTTAGGATTTTTTCACATTTTTTTTAACTTAAAAAAATAGCCTTCCATCTTTATTTTTTGTATATGCCCGATTTTTCTGCAAAAAAACGCTTTGCTGGAATAGAAAAAAGTCCATCCCAAACACCGCATGTGTTGGAATGGACTTCCTTGAATTTAAATAGGATCGAAAACTGTTATTCTTGAAGTTTGAACTTGCGTCCGTTCTGCAGGTAGATGTGCCCTGGCGTTATGTTGTAGACACGTCGGCCAAACAGGTCGTACACATTGTTGTCTTGTCTCGTTCCGGCTTCTGCATTTAGAATTTCGGTGCCGGTTTGTGTGCATTCGCACGTTTCGGTCTCCAGTTCAATGATGAAGCAGGCTTGCCCGCTGCTGAACGTAAAGGTGAAGTAGTCGCAGACCTCTCCGTTGAAGGTGTACGAAACTTGTGCCGGAGCCGACGTAAAGTTGCCCGCGCTGGTGTTCACTGTTAGCGGCAGAGAAACGGACTGGCCGTTTATCTCGCTCAGCACGGCGGCCCCTTCGGTGGCATTGGTGTAGCCGGTAAATGTAATTTTTGTCGGCTTGGTGTTCTTTGGCAGGTAGAAGGTGTTTTGGGCACCCTTCGAGCATTTGAAGGTCTTGTAGGTGCTGCCGTTGTGGTTGATGTCCACGCCATAAAGCACGCTCTTGTCGTTTCTTCCGGTAATGGCCCAGCCGTAGCCGTCACTCTCGTTGCTGACCCATTTGTCGGTAATGTCGTTTCCTTGGGTTGAAACGGTCGTACCGTTCCCGTAATAGAAGAGGAAGGTCTTCTTTTCAGGGGCAGTGCCGGTCTTGTTCACCCCTTTTGAAACAGGACCCAGGCCGCCCATCGCGTTGGCCGAACGGACGGTGAACACGTCGCTTTCGGTGGCGTTGGCAGGCATGGTAAAGCTGTTGTCGGCGGTGTTGGCGATGTAGGTGCCGTTCATGAAGATGAAGTAGCAGAGGGCCGAATCGTTGTGATACCAGTTGATGACGTCGCCATCTACCTTCAACAGAGGGGCGGAAACTTGTTTGCAGTCGTTGTCTGGCGCCCAGTTGTCGGTGCCGGAAAGTACGTTGCCGACGGTGTATTTCGCCGCGTCAGACGCACTAAGTACAGGGTTGAGGTATACGGTGGCTCCGTCTTTTGTGTATACCGAGCGGCGCTTGCTCAGGTTTACGGAGTTGCCGTAGGCGTCGGTGCTGTTGTATTCTGCAAAGAGAGCCGGGTTGACGTTCATTGGGTCGCCCCAACCTTCTTCTGCTGGCAGTATCTTCATCTTCGTGTTGATGTACACGGATTTAGGCGTTCCTTGCCATGAACGTCCGAGGCGGTATTTGTTGTTGTTGACGGCGTTTCCGTCAATCGTGCAGTCTTTGAACACATATCCCCAGGTGCCTTCCTTGGTGGCGGGCGCCGTAATCACGTTGCTAGAGGTCCGGTATTCCAGATACAGGTTGCAGGCGTTGAAGAACACGTTGCCGTAACCGCAGATGAAGTCTACTGTTCCGTGTATGTCGCTGGTCTCCCAATAAGTCCTGTCGCTTCGGCTGTAGTAGGTGTCTTGTCCGCTGAGCAGGCGTACGTTTTTAAAGATGTTCTTCTTGCCCTCGTCTCTTATGGCCACAAAGCGGGCTGCTGGTGAGCCGGCTGGCATCTCGCCCTTGTTCTGCAGGGTGAGGTCTTGCAGGTAGAGGTTGCTTGCCGAAGAGGTGAAACTGAGGGTGGCGGTGGTGCCGATGCCCTCTTCCGCCGGTTTGTTGTAGAGCGTGACGCCGTCGGTGCTTTGTCCGATGAGGGAGACGTTGGCTGCTGACCATTTGGTCATTTGGTTGCTGTCGCC
>ODAI010034221.1_pt1 | contig 18420 bp, 8 predicted proteins | sample 1539321 | NCBI WGS metagenome assembly ODAI01 (sample SAMN02144231, study PRJEB22623) | gut metagenome | biome: sheep rumen | host: Ovis aries | place: New Zealand | reverse complement strand
TATGTCAAGTGTGCAAATTTTGGCCTTCTGCGCCTTCAATTTTTATCGGACGAGGGTTGGCAGAGGGGTAAAAATGGCCATTTTTCACTCCAGAATGCTTCGTCGCCGTGATGCAAATTTTTTGTGAAATGTTTTGACAAAAGAACGTCTGGTTTGTTGAATTATTTAAGTCAGTAACCAATCAAATTTAGTTTACACAAACATTGTCTTCAGATGATTTTGATTTGTTACTTACTTAGATAAACAGATGGTATAATGTTGTTTTTGCATGGTTGCTTAGTTGATAATTCTGTCCCTTCCCGGCATGGGAGGGGAGCAGGCTGATTTTCGTGAATGAACGGTTTTGTGGGTGCAGACGCAATAAAACGAGGGTCGCATGCGTTATATGAAAAGAAAAAAGATGAAAAGAGTCTTGCTACTGCTGTTGCTCGTGTGCGCCTCGATGAAGATGGCCGCACAGGATTTTGTCAACCTGACTGCCGAGGAGGTCAGGATTGACTCTGTGCTGCCCGTCTGCTACCACGAGTTCCCCCTCGGTACCGGCTATGCCGACTCCGTCTATACCGTCAGCATCGAATATCCAGAGTTTATAGATATGCAACCCTCCGACGTGGAGCGCCTGCAGCGTGCCGGATATGGCCAGCTGCCGTCGATGCCCGTGGTGGAGCAGTTCGTGGGCGTCAGCCGTCGCCAGGGCACGCTCTATGTGCAGTTCGTGCCGCTGGTGCTGCGCGACGGTAAGTACCAGAAGCTGGTGAGCTATCGGCTGAAAGTGAGCGCCGAGGAAGCCGTTTCAGAAGCGCCTTCCAGGGCAGCCAAGGCATCGGCGTCATCCTACGCTGCCCACTCCGTGCTCTCTTCGGGCCAGTGGGCCAAGATCAGCGTGCCGCAGACGGGCGTCTTCCAGCTCACCGAGTCGCTGGTGCGCCAGGCCGGCTTCAGTAATATCAACCGCGTGAAAGTCTATGGCTATGGTGGCGAGCTGCAGCCCGAAGTGCTCGCGACCAGCTATCTCAGCGCCACCGACGACCTGCAGGAGGTGCCGCAGTGCATCGTTGGCGGTCGCCATCTGTTCCACGCCGTGGGTCCGGTGGGGTGGGCCAGTGCTGCCGCCACCGCCCGCACGCGCAACCCCTATAGCGACGTGGGCTGCTACTTCCTGACCGAGAGCGACGGCGAGCCGCTCACCGTCGACAGCTCCGCCTTCCTGTCGTCGTTCTATCCTACCACCAACGACTATCACAGCCTGAGCGAGACCGACGACTATGCCTGGTATCACAGCGGGCGCAACCTCTATGAGAGCACGCCCATCCCCACCGACGGCTATCGCAGCTACGAGCTGGCTGCCCATACCACCAGCGGCACGCTCAGCGTGGTGATGACTTACAACGGGCCGGGCGAGGTGAGCGTCGAGCTAAACGACTCGGTGGTGGGCTCCGTTCTCTGCCCAAAGGTGTCGGATGAAAACATGAAGGCCGACACACGCACCTTCAACTTCACCCTCGACGGGGTGCTCCGCGAGCGCAACACCGTGAGGCTGCGCCAGCTGAGCGGCGAGGGCACCCTGCGCCTCGACTACCTGTCGCTCACCATGCCCACGCCGGCACCCGCCCCCGACCTGGAGCACGGCTCGTTCCCGTCGCCGTCGTTCGTCTACCGCATCACCAACCAGGACCACCATGCCGACGAGGCTGCCGACATGATAATCATCATCCCCACGACGCAGAAGGTACGCTCGCAGGCCGAACGGCTGAAGCAGCTCCACGAGGAGCGCGACTCGCTGCGCGTGCGCATCGTGCCTGCCGACGAGCTGTTCAACGAGTTCAGCAGTGGCACCCCCGACGCCAATGCCTACCGTCGCTACCTGAAGATGCTCTACGACCGCGCCGAGAGCGAGGCCGACATGCCCCGCTACTTGCTGCTCTTCGGCGACGGTGCCTGGGACAACCGCATGCTCACCGCCAACTGGCGGGCCTACTCGCCCGACGACTTCCTGCTCTGCTACGAGAGCGAGAACTCGTTCAGCGCCACGATGAGCTACGTCTCCGACGACTACTTCGGCATGCTCGACGACGGCGAGGGCGGCAATCTGACCAAGCGCGACAAGGTCGACGTGGGCGTAGGGCGCCTGACGGCCCGCACCGAGGAGCAGGCCAAGGTGCTCGTTGACAAGATTGTGGACTACGTGGCCAACGCCTCGGCCGGCGACTGGCAAAACACCATCTGCTTCATGGGCGACGACGGCAACAGCAACGTGCACATGAGGGACGTTGACGCCGCTGCCCAGCAGACGCAGGGCGCACATCCCGCCCTGAACATCAAGAAATACTACTGGGACGCCTATGAGCGCTCCTCCATCGCCACCGGCAACCGCTATCCCGACGTGGAGCGGCTGGTGCGCCAGCAGATGCAGAGCGGTGCGCTCATCATGGACTATTGCGGCCACGGCTCCGACTACTGCATCAGCCACGAGCAGGTGCTGCGCATCGAGGACTATGCCCACCACGCCTCGTCGCGGCTGCCTCTGTGGGTCACCGCCTCGTGCGACATCATGCCCTTCGACTCCCAGGAGGACAACATCGGCGAGACGGCCATCCTGAACACCCGTGGCGGTGCCATCGCCTTCTTCGGCACCACGCGTACCGTCTACACCAGCGACAACAAGAACATGAACCAGGCCTTCCTGCGCCATCTGCTCACCATCAGCAACGGACGCAGCACCACGCTGGGCGACGCCGTCAGGCTGTCGAAGAACGAGCTGCGCACCTATGGCGAGGACGTCTTCGACCGCGAGCATCAGGAGCTCTATCCCATCAACAAACTGCACTACACCCTGCTGGGCGACCCTGCCATGCGGCTGGCCATGCCCACGCTGCAACTGGTCATCGACAGCATCAACGACCGGCCCATTGCCAGCGAGAGCGTGCGCATCATGGCCGGCGAGGAGGTCACGGTGAAGGGCCACGTGGTGAGCGAGCAGCCCTTCGACGGCGTGGTGTCGCTGACGGTGAAGGACGTGGAGAGCCGTGTGGTGTGCCGCCTGAACAACCGTGCCTCGGACAACGATACGGTCTTCGTGTTCAACGACCGTCCTACCACCATCTACAACGGACAAGACAGCCTGCGTAGCGGGCGCTTCAGCATGAAGTTCGTGCTGCCCCAGGACATCAGCTACTCCGATGCCCCCGGCCAGATGATTGCCTACGCCGTGAGCAGCAACAAGCAGCTGGAGGCCCACGGCCAGACGCAGGCCTTCACCATGGGCAGCGGTGCCGACGTGCAGAACGACGGCGTGGGACCCTCTATCTTCTGTTACCTGAACACCAGCGACTTCCAGAACGGCGGCCAGGTGAACAGCACGCCCTACTTCTACGCCGAGCTGGCTGACAAGGACGGCATCAATGCGGCAGGCAGCGGCGTGGGCCACGACCTGGAGCTGGTCATCGACGGCGAACTGTCGATGACCTACAACCTGGACAGCTATTTCGCTTTCGACTTCGGCGACTACCGCAGCGGCTCGGTGGGCTACAGCCTGCCGCAGCTGGCACCGGGCGAGCACTCGCTCACCTTCCGGGCATGGGATGTGCTGAACAACTCGTCGGTGGCCGAGCTGAAGTTCAACGTGGTGAGCGGCCTGCGGCCCAGCTGCTTCAGCGTGGAGTGCACGCGCAATCCCGCCACCACCAGCACCTCGTTCGTCATCAACCACGACCGCACGGGCAGCCAGATGACCGTAGAGCTCGAAGTGTTTGACTCCTCGGGACGACTGCTCTGGCGGAAGTCGGAGACCGGCGTGCCCACCGACCAGACCTACACCCTCGACTGGGATCTGACCACCAGCAGCGGCAGTCGTCTGCAGACAGGCGTCTACCTCTATCGTGTGCTCATCAGCAGCGATGGCAGCAAGAAGGCCTCGCAGGCGCAGAAACTCATCATCCTGAAGAAATGACGACAAGACGAATGGCACGAATCCTGCAGATGCTCCTCTTCCTGCTGCCTTTGACGGCCTTGGCTCAGCGGCAGCAGTTCAGCCTCGGTGCCGACGAGCTGAAGATTGACACCGTGGTACCGCTGTTCACCTACAGTCAGGAGCTGGGTGCCGGTTTTGCCGATTCCACCTACGAGGTGAACATTGTCTATCCAGAATTTGCCCCCCTGAAGCGCCGCGAAGCCCGTCGTTACCGGAAATTGCTGGGCGAGTCGCTGCCCGAGACGCCCCAGGTGGATGTCTATACGGGTGTTTCGCGCCGCAAGGGCAGCCTCTATGCCTCGTTCATGCCCTTCGTCCGCCGTGATGGCAAGAACCTCAGACTGACTAACTTCGGGCTGGAAGTGACGGCGCATCCGCTGGCAGCTTCCTCGCGGCCAGCCACTGTGCCGCGTCGTGCGGTCATGGCTGACAAGTCGCGCCTCAGCGAGGGTACGTGGGTGAAAATCAGCGTCCCGGCATCGGGCATCTATCAGCTCTCCGACTCGCTGCTGCTGGCAGCAGGCTTCAGTCAGCCCGAGCGGGTCAGGGTCTATGGCTATGGCGGCGCTTTGCAGCCCGAGAAACTCACCCCTGCCTATCTGGCCTCCACCGACGACCTGCCCGAAGTGCCGACGTGCATCGTGGGTGGACGTCGCCTGTTTCATGCGCAAGGGCCGGTGAGCTGGGCATCTGAGACGGCTCAGCAGCGCCAGCTCAATTACTACGCTGACCAGGCCTGCTATTTCCTTTCCGACGCAGACGACGGCCAGCCGCCCCTGCTGCTTGACAGCCTCGAGTTCGTGGCCGACTGCTATCCGCTGCCCGATGACTATCACTCGCTCTATGAGGTCGACGACTTTGCCTGGTATCATGGCGGTCGCAATCTCTATGACCACCGCCTCTTCGGCGCTGGCGTGGCCCGCAGCTATGCGTTGCCGTCGCATCAGAGCGACCGTGCCCAGCTCAGCATCACCATGAGCTATAATGCCTACTGCAATGCCACCGTCATGGTGGGCGACTCGGTGGTGGGGCAGATATTGATTGACGAGAAGACGACCAAGGGGAGCGGTCGCAAACAATACATGGACACCTACATGAAGGCAGCCGTCGACGTGTGGCAGTTCCCGCTGACACAGCTGACCGAGGACAGCGTCAGGGTGACCATTCGCCAGCTGTCGGGCGGCAACATGCGGCTCGACAACATCGTGCTCACGTTCAGTGCCCCGCGGCCCCTTGCTGACTTCAGCCAGGCACCACAGCCCGTGATTGCAGGGCCGGTGGCACAGCAGAACCGCCATGCCGACAGCGCTGCCGACATGATTATCGTCATTCCGCCCTCTGACCTGTTGCGCGAGCAGGCCGAACGGCTGGCACAGCTGCACCGCGACTACGACGGAATGCGTGTCCGCGTGGTGAGGGCCGACGAGCTCTACAATGAATTTTCCAGCGGCACCCCTGATGGCAATGCCTATCGCCGCTATCTGAAGATGCTCTACGACCGTGCCGAGAGCGAGGCCGACATGCCGCGCTTCCTGCTGCTCTTCGGCGATGGGCTCTTCGACAACCGCATGCACATAAGCGAGTTCGCTTCGCTCCATCCCGATGACTTCCTGCTCTGCCACGAGAGCGAGAACTCGGTCAGCGAAACCGCCTGCTACGTCAGCGACGACTTCTTCTGCATGCTCGACGACGGCGAGGGCGCCGACATCATCAAGACCGACAAAAGCGATGTGGCCGTGGGCCGTCTGCCGGCGCGCACCGTGGAGCAGGCGAAGACGATGGTGGACAAAATTTACAGCTATCGCCTGGGCGAGCATGCCGGGGGCTGGCAGAACACCATCTGCCTGATGGGCGACGACGGCAATGCCAACATGCACATGAACGATGCCGAGAGCGTGGCTGCCATCATCAGCCAGGGCTGGCCGTCGTATCATGTCAGGAAAGTCTACTGGGATGCCTACGAACGGGTGGAGTCGGCACACGGCTATGCCTATCCCGACGTGGCGACGCTCATCCGCCGGCAGATGTACGACGGTGCCCTGCTCATGAACTACAGCGGACATGGCGGACCCTATATGCTCTCGCACGAGTATGCCGTGGAGCTCGACGACTTCAAGGCTCCCACGACGCTGCGCCTGCCTGTGTGGTTCACCGCCTCGTGCGAGGTGGCCCCCTTCGACGGCTATATAGAGAACATCGGCGAGCAGGCCATGTTCAACCCCTGCGGCGGGGCCATCGCTTTCCTGGGCACTACGCGCACCGTTTATGCCATCCACAACCGCTCCATGAACAAGGCGTTCATGAACCATGTGCTTGAGGTGGCTGACGGCCAGCCCCATGCCATCGGTGAGGCCGTCCGCCTGTCGAAGAACGATCAGGTGCAGGGCACGAAGACCCAGCAGCAGGCAGGCATTAACAAGCTGCATTTCGCCCTGCTCGGCGATCCTGCCCTGCGGCTACCCGTTCCCACGCTGCGTGCCGTCATCGACAGCATCAATGGGATGGGGGATGGTGCTATTGCCCAGCTGACGGCAGGCGATACGGCCATCGTGAAAGGACACATTGAGGGACGGCCCGACTTCAGCGGCGTCGTGTCGCTCACCGTGAAAGACGTCGAGCAGACCATCACCTGCCGCAAGAATATCAATACGGGTGAAGAGGCCCCCAAGACCCCGCTGGTCTACAACGACCGCCCGACCACGCTTTTCGTGGGCTGTGACAGCGTACAGGCAGGGCAGTTCACCATCGCCATGGTGCTGCCCAAGGACATCAGCTATTCTGACGGTACGGGCCTGATGCTGGTTCACGCCTACAGCGACGACCGCAGTCTGTCGGCTCACGGGCGTTCGGAGCAGTTCGCCATGAGAAGCGCGCCGACCTACGAGAGCGATGCCCTCGGCCCCGTCATCAAGGCATGGCTCGACCGTCCGGACTTTGCCAATGGCGATGTGGTCAGCGCCACGCCCCATCTGCATGCCGAGCTGACCGACGACGATGGCATCAACGCTTCCGAGGCTGGCATTGGCCATCATCTGGAGCTCGTCGTCGATGGCGAGATGCGCTACACGTACAATCTGAACAGCTATTTCGAGTATGCTTTCGGCGACTTCCGTCATGGAACGCTCGACTTCACGCTGCCAGCACTGGCCAGTGGACACCATGAGCTGCTGGTGCGGGCCTGGGACGTACTCAACAACTCGTCGGTGCTCACCCTCACGTTCGTGGTGACCGACACGGGGCATCTCACGGGCATCCTCTCCCCCCTCTCCTCATCCCCCTCCCTTCCACCCACCTACTTCGACCTGCAGGGACGTCGTCACACCACCGTCTCTGGCAGCCGTTCCTCGCTCGTGCTCTACCGCACGGAACAAGGAAAAATGAAGAAAAAAGTGCTCAGGGGGCAATAATCGGCTATCCATCCTCGTTTTTTCTTAGTATGACCAAATAAGAGTAAGAATGAAATACAAAGCTTTGACCACCGCGAAAGGGCTGGCAACAGCAATGCTGCTGGCCGTGATGCCGCTGTTCGCTTGGGCCGACGACTACAAGACCACTACCTTCAACCCTGTGGAGTATGCTGTCATCTCGCAGACCATCGCCCCCGACGCTCGCGCTGCCGGTATGGGCGATGTGGGTGCCGCCACCGACCCCGACGTGAACTCGCAATACTGGAACCTGGCCAAGTACCCCTTCTGCATCAGCCGTGCCGGCGTGTCACTGAACTACACACCGTGGCTGCGCCAGCTGGTGAACGACATCGACATGGCCTACGTGGCAGGCTATTATCGCATTGGCGACTATGGCGCCCTGTCGGGCTCGCTGCGCTACTTCTCGCTCGGCGAAGTCTTCACGGCTGACGAGAGCGACATGACCGTCAACCCCTATGAGATGTCGGTCGACGTGGCCTACTCACGCATGCTCAGCGAGACGTTCTCCATGGGTGTCGGTCTGCGATGGATCTACAGCGATCTGCGCTACGACTACTCCGAGGACTCCAAGCCCGCCTCGGCCTTCGCCGCCGACATTGCCCTCTACTACAACAACTACATCATGATGGGGTCGCGCGAATGCCAGCTCGGCCTGGGTGCCACGCTGTCGAACATGGGTAGCAAAATCTCGTTCTATGGCGACGAGGAGAGCCAGTTCATCCCTGCCAACCTGCGCTTAGGTGCTTCGCTCATGGTTCCCGTCGACGAGTACAACCGCTTCACGCTGGCCGCCGATGCCAACAAGATACTCGTGCCCACCGTGCCCCGTCAGGGCGTTGACGAGTCGAACAGCGACTATCAGGACCGTGTGCGCCGCGAATACAGCGACATCAGCAGCATCAAGGGTATGTTCCAGAGCTTCAGCGATGCCCCCGGCGGCTTCAAGGAAGAGATGGAGGAGGTGCAGTGGAGCGTGGGTGCCGAATACGTCTACCACGACCAGTTCTCGCTCCGTGCTGGCTATCACCATGAGAGCCAGTCGAAGGGCAACCGCAAGTATTTCACCGTGGGTGGAGGCTTCCGTATGAGCGTTTTCTCACTCGACGTGGGCTATGTCATCTCCACCGCCCAGTCGAATCCCCTAGACCAGACGTTGCGCTTCTCGCTCTCCTTCGACATGGACGGCATCAAGGATTTGTTCAAAAAATGACAAGAATAGGATTTGGATACGACGTCCACCGCATTGTGGAAGGACGCGAATTGTGGATGGGTGGCATCTGTATTCCGTTTACACGCCCCTCCGTTAGTGAGGAGCCAGAGGTACATCTGGGACTGCTGGGCCACAGCGATGCCGACGTGCTCATCCACGCCATCTGCGACGCCCTGCTCGGCGCAGCCAATATGCGCGACATTGGCTACCACTTCCCTGACACCTCCGACGAGACCGAGGGCATGGACAGCAAAATCATCCTGAAGAAAACCATCGAGCTGATAGCCACCAAGGGCTATCGGCTGGGCAACATCGACGCCACCATCTGTGCTGAGAAGCCCAAGATGAATCCTCACATTCCCCAGATGCAGCAGACGATGGCCGAGGTCATCGGCTGCGACCCCGACCAGATTTCCATCAAGGCCACCACCACCGAGCGACTCGGATTCACAGGTCGGCAGGAGGGCATTGCTGCCTATGCCGTAGCACTCATCGAGGCATGAGGGCGTGCCAGGCTTTCGCCACTTTCTTTAAGGGCGCACAGCCTGGAGGCGATTAGCTAAAAGCCACAGATATATGAAAAGAAAACTACTACTAATGACTTTACTTCTGCTCCTGATGATGATTGGAGTCAGGGCACAAGACGAACATCTGAAACTACACTTCGACTTCAGCCAAGTGGCTGGGGCTAACGTAACTGATGTTGCTGGAGGCATCACGGCCAGGTTGCTGGGTGCGGCCAAGGTGGAGCAGGTGGGCCGCTACAGCGTGCTCAGTCTGGGCAATGCTTCGGGCTACCTGAACATGACCAACGCTGCCGGTGCCGTGGTGCGGTCGTTGGCCGACTTCACCGTGTCGGCCTGCTATCGTGTCGACGCTGCCGCCTCGCTGTCGGGCAATGGCTTTTTCCTCTGGGCTTTCTCCACATCGACAGCATGCACGCAGACCGAAGGAAAATACATGGCCTATCGTCTGAACGCTCAGCGCATGGCCACATCAATAGGCGGCTGGGGCAGCGAAAGCGGTATCGAGACTGGCTCAGAATCGGCAAAGGGTAAGTGGATTCATGTACTCTATCGGCAGAAAGGCCAGCTGGGTGAACTGTTCATCGACGGCAATCGCGTGGGGCAGAATGCGGCCATGCCTGTACTGAGCACCACCTTCACCACCACGCCCGCCAGTTGCTGGATAGGCCGGGCACCGTTCTCAGGTGACAGCTATCTGAGGCAGACACTGGTTGCCGACTTCCGCATCTACGACGTGGCTGTGACTGACGGGCAACTGGCTGAACTGGCTGCCGTGGCTACCGATATAGAACAGGAATACAAATACGGACAGCCTGGCGACTTCACAGTCCTGCAGGCCAAGGTTGAAGAATGCAAGGCTTTCGTCGCTGGCGCTGCTTCGGCCTATGCGCCTAACGCCATCGCCGAACTGCAAGACGAGATTATCGTTGCCGAGAAAGAAATAGCAGCCGCACGCGCCTCGCAGGCCCTGATTGACCAATACGTGGCCACGCTGACACAGTTGCTGGCCAATGCCAAGGCCACCAGTGGATACCAGGCAAAGCGGGTCTTCGAAGTGACGGCCGACCACGGCTTCGTGCATCCTGGCGGCATCGTGTCGCAACAGGACATCGACCGCGCCAAGCAGCTGCTGGCCAGTGGCGACGAGCGCATCAAGCGGGCCTGGAACATCCTTTGTGCCAACGAATACTCAAATGCCAACGTAGCCACATGGCCCACTCCGACGGTCATTCGTGGTGGCGGTTCGGGCCAGAACTATATGAACTGTGCCCGAGGTGCCGCCATGGCCTACCAGAACGCCCTGCGCTGGAAGATTGGCGGCACTCGGGCCAATGCTGACGCTGCCGTGCGCATCATGATGCAGTGGGTACGCGAGTGCAACGGCCTGGGTGGCGACACCAACATCTCGCTGGCTGCCGGCATCTATGGCTATGAGTGGGCCAATGCTGCCGAGCTGATGCGCGACTATGACGGTTGGAGTCGTGAGGACTTCGACGCCTTCCGCCAGTGGATCATTCGCGTGTTCTACAACCCCGCTATCGACTTCCTGCGCCGCCGCCACGATACATGGATGAACTGGCGCTATCCCAACATGGGCGAACGTCCCGGCCACTACTGGTCGAACTGGGGGCTGTGCAACGCGCTGTGCGTCATGTCTATCGGCATTCTGTGCGACGATGTCCACATGTACAACCAGGGCGTGTCGTTCTATAAGTACGACCATCAGGGCACCTTCCAGGCCGACCGCAGCCAGCTCAGCCAGATTGTTAACGACGGCTGCAATGAGTTCATCGGCAACCTGGTGCCCATCGTGTTGCCCGACGAGCGTGGTCCCCTGGGCTATCTCGGACAGATGCAGGAGAGCGGACGCGACCAGGGCCACGCCCTGATGGCACTCGGTCTGGCGCTCGACATCTGTCAGGTGGGCCTCACGCAGGGCGACGATCTCTTTGCCTACATGGACGACCGTATTGCTGCCGGACTGGAACACGTGGCGGCCCTCAATTTCGGTGGTGTGGCTGCTGCGTCGTTGCCCTGGAAAAACTATAATTATTCCGACTGCCGTGGCTACCTGGGGCAAGGCTGGCTCATGACAGGCCCCAACGAGGGCGGCAAGGGCGAATACCGGCCCTACTGGGACCGGGCCATCGGCTACTACGAGGGACTGCGCGGCGTGAAGCTTCTGTATGCCGAGAAGGCCAGCGCAGCCGTCTGCCCCGACGGCGGTGGCGGCAACTATAGTCAGAACTCCGGCGGCTTCGACCACGTGGGCTTCTCGACCCTCACCAGTTGGCGACCCGCCATCGACAAGGCACAGGCCATCACGCCCCTGCACGGCGACATTGTATATAAAGGTGTGACCTACCAGAACCAGACCAACCTGGGTGGCCTGAAGTACAAATACGAGGTAGAGCCTTCGCGGGCCATTCCTGCCGACGGTGCCGACATCACGCTCATTCCCCAGCTGCCCGAAGGCACCGAGGACAGCGGACAATGGCAATGGAGCACGGGCGAGACTACCCGCCAGCTGACCGTGAAGGCCGACCGCAGCTACATCTACCGCGTCACCTATACCGCCCAGAACGGCACCCGGAGCCAGCAGGCCTTCGCCATCGCCGTGAGCGGTGACGCCGCATCCGACCCGATGACCAACGAAATCACCATCGGCGGAACCATCTATCAGGACACCGTGCAGAGCGTGCTCAGTGGCAGCAGTGTCATCCTCTATGCCGGACCGACGACGGGCTGGACGAATGACTACCTCTGGGACAACGGGCAGACGACGAGCGTGATTACCATCCCCGTGCTGACCACCAGCCGCACCTACACCTGCCAGTATGCCAACCAGAGCGGAGCCGTGAGCGAGAGCCGCTTCCACCTGAACGTGGTGCCTGCCATCCAGCTCATCAATGGTGCAACGACCGACGAGGCAACCCTGCTGCCTGGCTGCAAGGCCAAGCTGCAACTGGCCATTCCCACCTTTGCCAACGCCACCGATGTCGTCTGGGAGGATGGCACCACGGGAACCACCCGGACAGTGACCATATCCGACAGCGACACAGATGTTTCGGCCTCCTACCAAGGCATGGACTATCGTTTCCATCTGCATCCGATGGGGGGTGGGCAGTATCCCATTGATGCCACCTCGCTTATCGTCAATCCCGACTTCGCCACCATCGACGGTACGGGCTGGACCATGACCGGCATGTGGGGCAACCAGCGCTACAACGGGGCGGTCGAGGTGTGGCACTCCACTAATTTCCACTTCACGCAAACCGTCAGCGGACTACCCAATGGCAGCTATACCGTGACCTGCCAGATGGCCAATGGCGAGGGCAGCAACACGGGCTATCTCTATGCCACCTCGGGCAGCAACACCGTGAAGGCCACGGTGAGGCAGAGCTGCGCAGGCAGCGACTTCGACGCCCAGCGCGACAAGATGGGTGCCAATGCTAACTACGGACGACTCAAGGTCGACATCGACGTGACCGACGGCTCGCTCACCCTCGGCATCCGTGAGCCGTCTTCTGGCAACACCTGGCTTGTGTGGGACAACTTCACGCTCACCTATCACGGTCCGAGTGCTTCTGGAATCTACGACATGGAAACAGGGCTCTCGCCTGCCGACGGGCTCATCTACGACATGCAAGGGCGGTCATTGTCCGAGGCTCCGCAGAAAGGCATCTATTTCAGAAACGGAAAGAAGTACGTCAGATGAAGAGCCTCAAGCCCATTTGTGGCTTCAATGCCATGCGCACAAAGAAAAACCAGTCTTTAGCATACCAAAGACTGGTTTTTCTCTGTTTTGGTAGGGCCGCTTTGCGGTAAGTCTATAAAACACCTTGGGGCATCCGTACAGCTTGAAATTCCTTTCCTTTTCTTGAGCTGTTGCACCACTCGTCCTTAAATCTAAAAAATAATTAATTTTAAGGAAATAATGAACACTCACCCCCCTCAAATACTCAAGAATTTTGCGCGAGAAAACTTTTGGCTGAAAATAAGCGAGTTTTGAGAGGGTTTGTTAAATACTTGATAAATAGCATCTTACGCTGAATTTGACAAAAATTGGGGCTTTTTCGCTTTCAAAAGTCAACGCCAATTTTTCAAAAGGCGTTGACTTTTGAAAATTTGGCGTGCTTAAAAACGAGTGAAACGAGGCAAAAAAACGCGGAAAAAGCTGCGCAAAACGCTTCGTTTGTGCAATTTTTGACCCTTCCAGCCCCTTTTTTCGATTTTGTCGCCGAGTAAAAACGGTCCAAAACGGCTCAAAACGGCCATTTTTCATCGTAGAATGCATCGCAATTCTGTACTTTTTGTTTTAGGATTTTTAAGGAAATTTTGAACAGTGGCGGCTTAAAAAAAACGAAGAACTGCGACCCTCACGAGCCGCAGTCCTTACAAGCCTATGTTTAACTAAAAATCCTTTTCTCTTAAAGAAATTTTCAGCCCAATAGGACTAAAAATTTGAAAGTTTAAAAGGGAGCTTCACAGCGACCTCCTGTTATCCACAGTTGAAAACTTTCTTTTTTACCAATAACTAAAAACCTAAAACTATAAATATTACTACTAACCTAAAACAATCTATTAACCTTTTGACGGTGCAAAGGTACAACGAAAATCGGAACTATGCAACACAATGTGGTAAAAACGTGAATAAAAACCCATTGTTCTTGACGAAAATCAATCTATATATAGGGCTTGGAGCGAATCTTTTCTGAAAAAATGATGGCTGAATGGAGAAAATGTTGTAACTTTGCCGCGCAAAAAAAACGCTTAGAAGAAAATGAAGAAACTACTCATTCTGGTGGCCGTGCTGTTGGTGGCCGTGCTGATGGTGCTGACACGTCCTGACAAGGCTGCCCACAAGGAGGCCATGATGAAGGCGGTGAAGGAGTTCGTTGACGAGGAGGCTGGCAACCGCGGCTTCGGCGACAATGTGCTGACTGACCTGGGCAAGGGCATCGTGAACAAGACCATCGAGACGGCCCTGAACGCGAAGCTGAAGATGAACGACTACTACCTGTTCAACACCACCTACGTGCGCCTGAAGGGCGAGAACCAGCTGCTCTCGGTGGGCCTCTTCGGTCAGGTGATTACTTTCGACAAGAAGATGCTGCGCGAAAAGCTGGAGGAAGCTACGAAGGTGAAGGAGGAGGCCGAGACCGAGCGCGAGGCCGCCAAGCAGAGCGAGAAGGAGCTGAAGCGCCTGGAGAAGGAGCAGAAGAAGCGCCAGAAGGAACTGGAGAAAGAGCGCAAGCGCCACGAGCGCGACTCGCTGAAGGAGGTGCGCCGACAGGAGAAGGAGGCCGAGAAGGAGCGCAAACGCTTAGAGAAGGAAGCGCGGAGGAGTGATAAGTGATGAGTGATGAGTGATGAGTGATAAGTGATAAGGCTCTGTGGTAAAGTCTCTCAACTCTCAACTCTCAACACTCAACACTAAGTAGGAAGAGGAATGAAAGTACTGATTGTCAACACGAGCGAGCTGACCGGCGGTGCCGCCGTGGCAGCCAGTCGGCTGTGCGACGCGCTGAACGCCAACGGCGTGAAGGCGATGATGCTGGTGCGCGACAAGCAGACCGACGACATCACCGTGGCCCGCTGTGGTGGCGCGTTGCAGAACCGCTGGAACTTCCTCTGGGAACGCTTCGTCATCTGGCTCAGCAACCGCCTGAGCCGCGAGAACCTCTTCAAGGTGTCCATCGCCAATGCGGGCATCGACATCACCCGCACGAAGGAGTTTCAGGAAGCTGATATCATCCACCTGCACTGGGTGAACCAGGGCATGCTCTCGCTGAAGGGCATCCGCAAGGTGCTGCAGAGCGGCAAGCCCGTGGTGTGGACCATGCACGACATGTGGCCGCTGACGGCCATCTGCCACCACGCCTATGAGTGCACCAGCTACCAGTCGGAATGCAGCGAGTGCCCCTTCCTGAACCATCCCGGGCGACATGACCTCTCCTACCGCGTGTTCCGCCGCAAGCAGCAGGTGCTGCATGGCATCGCGGGGCACCTCTCGTTTGTCGCCGTGAGCCAGTGGCTGGCCGACAAGGCGTGCAGCAGTGCGCTCACCGGTGCTTTCCCCGTGCACGTGGTGCCCAACGTGCTCTCCATGCAGCAGTTCATCATCGTTGACCGCATCGACGCCCGCACGGCCCTGGAGGCTGAGGAGCGCTATGTCATCGCCTTTGGCGCGGCCCGCATCGACGACCCCATCAAGGGCTTCGGCTATCTCTGTCAGGCGCTGCGCCTGCTGGTGGAGCAGGGCAGGGTGAAGGCCGACGAGGTTCGCCTGCTGCTCTTCGGACAGGTGCGCGACGGGCAGGTGCTCCAGCAGATTCCTGTGCGCTACACCCATCTGGGCTATGTGGACGATGCCTACCGCCTGTCGCAGATTTACTCTGCTTCTAATGTCACCGTTTCTTCCTCGCTCTACGAGACCTTCGGCCAGACGCTCATCGAGGCGATGGCCTGCGGCAGCGTGCCCGTGTCGTTCGACGGCTCAGGGCAGACCGACATCATCGTCCACCAGAAGAATGGCTATCTGGCCCATCGTCTCTCGGCAGAGAGCCTGGCCGATGGCATCGCCTGGGGGCTGCAGTGCCCGCTGTCGCCGCAGGACCTGCGCCGCAGCGTCGTGCGCCGCTACAGCGAGAGCGTGGTGGCTCAGCAATACATCAAACTCTATAACGACATGCTGAAATGATCAAGTTCACGGTAGTCACCATCACCTACAATGCGGAGGCCGTGCTGGGGCGGACGCTGCAGAGCGTGCTCCAGCAGACGCATACCGACGTGGAACACCTCATCATCGACGGTGCCTCGACCGACGGCACGCTGGCCCTGGCCGAAGCCTACAAGGCCGAGAGCGATGCCTCGGGATGCGGCCATAAGGTCATCATCCGCTCGGAACCCGACGACGGCATCTACGATGCCATGAACAAGGGGCTGACACAGGCCTGCGGCGACTATATCATCTTCATGAATGCCGGCGACTGCTTCCCCCAGGCCGACACGCTGGAGCAGGTGGCCCACCGCTGCCGCCTGAACGAGCTGCCCAGCGACGGGCTGCCGGCCGTGCTCTACGGGCGTACCGACATCGTCGATGCCGAAGGGCGCTTCCTCTATCCCCGACGGCTGCAGCCTCCCCAGAAGCTCACGTGGCGCTCCTTCCGTCAGGGCATGCTCGTCTGCCATCAGGCCTTCTACGCCCGCACCGACATTGCCAAGAACGTGCGCTATGACACGCAGTACCGCTATTCAGCCGATGTGGACTGGTGCATCCGCGTGATGAAGGAGGCCGACCGCCTGGCGCTGCCGCTTCAGAACATCGGCATGGTGGTGGCCAACTATTTAGAGGAGGGCGAAACAACTCGCCATCACCGCGAGTCGCTGCGTGAGCGCTACAGGGTGATGGCGAAGCATTATGGGCAGGTGAGTACGTTCCTGATGCACTGCTGGTTCGTCGTGCGGTCGCTATTCCGCAGGTGACGTCAGTCTATTTAGCGCCGACGGTTCCCTTCAGACCGTCCTTGTTGTAGTAGCCGCCGTTCTGGAAGAGCAGGTCGTCGGTCTGTGGCGAACCATCGTTGTTGAAGATAATCTTCTGTGGGCGGGTCTTCAGCGTTCCTGTATAGGTCCACTTCCAAACCTTGTTGCCGTTAGCTGCCGTGCCGATGGACTCGCAGGCTGTGCCGGGCCAGGTGCCGCCGGTGAAGTTGTCGCCGTTGTCAATCCACGCCCAGCACTTGATGGTTTTCGTCCACGTGGCGGGAGCCTCGAAGAAGGCGCAGGTCTCGCCCTCGCTGACCGTGCAGAACGAGGGAATCTCGACGGGCTTCTCGCTCTCCTTTTCCTTCACCTGATAGGTGTTCGTGACGATGCCGCTAACCGTTCCGCCTACGAGCAGGCCCACCTTCAGCGTATGGCTGCCGACGGGCAGGCTCACGCTGTAGCCGCTGCTGACGGCGGTGCTGCTGGCTGTGGGCGTGGTGCCGTCGGTGGTGTAGACCAGCTGTGCGCCAGCGGTGGCGGTGATGGCACTGAGCCTGACGGTCAGCGTGCCCTCGTAGGTGCCTGACGGCAGGTCGGCGTAGGCCGTGTTCAGCGACGTGGGCAGATAGTAGGCATAGTGGTAGCCCTCTACGGCCTTCGCCCACTGCTGGGTGTTGAGGAAGCTGCCTTCGTTGGCATCCACCTTTCCGACGGCGACGAGCAGGCGGTCTTCGCCGCCCGTGCTGATGGCGTTGGCGTAGCAGTCTTTGTTGCTCAGAAGGTTGGTGTAGCTGCTCTCGTTGGTGATGCCAGCCAGCTTGCGGGCAGCTGCCATGGCCTTGATTTCATGAGGATAGGCCTGCCAGTGCTTCAGGAACACGCAGGGCGTGCCGGGCATGGCCAGCAGATAGGCGTTGGCAGCCAGCGTGTCCTTCTTCAGCGGGTCCTGGGCAGCATTCGAGCGCTTCTCGGTGTCGTGGTTCTCGACGAAGGTCACGGCGTAGCGGCGGAATCTGCCAGCATCCTGGTTGCTGCTCACCAGCGGCCAGTTGCCTTCGTTCTGCTGCGCCAGACGGCCATAGTTTTCGTTGTTCATGGCGTTGCGCACGGTGTAGCGGAACTGGAAGTCGAAGGCGGCACTCTGTGGCTGGCTGTTGATGGCCGTGCCCAGAATCCAGCTCTTGATGGTGCTCGTGCCGTCCCAGCACTCGCCGACGCTGAACTCGGGCTGGGCAGCGGCGTTGTACTGGCCGGTGAACGAGGCGGAGTAGCCCTTCACCATGTCGTAGCGGAAGCCGGCATAGCCCAGGTCGTTCTTCAGGAAGTCGAGGTAGGCCTTGACGATGGTCTGCACGTTCTCGCTCTTGTGGTCGATGTCGCGCATGCCGTCCCAGCCCTCGCCGGAGTCGCTGTTCGCAGACAGCTCGTAGCCGTTCTGGCTGGCCCATTGCTTTGTCTTGCCGCCATCGTCGTTGGAAACGATGTCGGTGGAAAGCATCTCGTAGGTGACGCCCTTGTAGGTCTCCTTGGGGAAGTCTACCCAGTTCGAGACGTTCTTGCGGTGGTTCACCACCACGTCGGCAATGGTGCCTATGCCTTTCTGCTTGAAGGTGCTGATCATCGAGCGCAGCTGGGCCTCCGTTCCGAAGGAGCTGGTGTAGCGGTCGTCGCCGGGAAACCAGTACAGGTCGTCGTAGCCCATCGACTGTCCGCCGCAGTTGGCGCTCTGTGGTATCCATACCAGACTGAAGTAGCGTGCCAGCTCGTCGGCCTGCGCCTCCAGCTTGGTCCACT
>ODAI011243461.1_pt1 | contig 18423 bp, 14 predicted proteins | sample 1539321 | NCBI WGS metagenome assembly ODAI01 (sample SAMN02144231, study PRJEB22623) | gut metagenome | biome: sheep rumen | host: Ovis aries | place: New Zealand | reverse complement strand
CCCCCAGCGGGGGAGACACCCTCTGTCTCGCAAGCTCGACACCTCCCCGCTGCCGGGGAGACCACGCAAGGTGAGGAGACTTGACGAAATATTCGACGCGGATGACTCGTTTTCTCTCAAATGGGTTTTTAGAGGTTCCCTTATGCTCAGCGGATCACTCTACCGATTTGAGTGCCTCTATCATATTCACTTTCTGAAGCCGCCTGTGCATCGCCAGTGTTACCAGCACCGAGAATACAATGGTTATCACTGCCGCAAGCACAAAACTCAGAGGATAGATGTTCCTGCCGAACATAACGATATCGACTTCTGCGGTGGTTATAACGAACCGTGCAAGGAATATGCCGAGTATAAGTCCGAAGCCTGTTCCGATCAGCGAAAGAATGATATTCTCCCTGAAAATGTACTTATCGACCTCACCGTCGTAGAAGCCCAGCACCTTCAGGGTCGCGATCTCCCTTATACGCTCGGTAATATTTATGTTTGTCAGATTATACATAACAACAAATGCAAGCATTCCCGCAGACGCGATTATAACCATTATTACAAGACTCAGTGAATCCAGCATTCTTGTGAACGACTGCAAAGTGACCGAATTGAAAGTAACATTAAGCACGCCGTCTATCGCCAGGAGCTTCTCACCAAGCTTATCCTGTTCATCTCCCGTGCCGAGAGGGTGGCGGAAGTACAGGACATTGTAGGCGGGTCCTTCACCAAAAAGGCTCTCATAGTATTCCGGAGTCATATAGATATAGTGGTTGGGATAATTCTCAAACGGTGCCGTGACGGTAAGGGAAATACGGTCTGCATCGTCCGTGTCTATCTCAACGGTACTTCCGGCGCCAATTCCGCCAAGCAGCAGCGAGGACTTCTCATCTATATAGATATTATCCCCCGAAAGCCCGAATCTATCACCGGTCGTCCTGCTTCTCAGATCAAAGAATCCGGTAAATTTATCCGGCTCCGACGGTACTGTTATATATGCGCTTACCGACTTTCCGTTTGCATGGATATCCGTCTGTTTCTGATATACCCGTATGGTGTCTCCGCCGCAGTCGGCAATGACGCCGGCAGCCTTGTCAGCCGAATCCGGGTATTTGTCTGCGTCGAATGCGAGGATACCCTGATAGTTCTGTATATCGCCGAACTGCTTCGATAAGATATCATTTATCGCATCATAAAGAGCAAGTCCGGTGAGCAGGAGCGCAGTGCAGCCCGCGATCCCCACCACGGTCATAAGCATTTTTCTCTTGTATCTGAACAGGTTGCGCGCCGTGACCTTGCTGCTGAAGCCGAATCGCTTCCACACCGGGGCGATATGCTCAAGGAATATGCGCTTTCCGTTTTTCGGAGCTTTCGGACGCATGAGCTGAGCCGCCTGTTCACCGAGAGCAGAGCGTGCCGTCAGCCACACAGTCAGGGCAATTGCCGCAAGAAATACCGCACTGGCGGTAACTGCCGTCACGATATCAATTCCCAGATATAAAGCCGGCATATCGTACATTATACCGTAAGCTGTCATTATTACATACGGAAACAGTATCATTCCCGCTCCGCAGCCCACAACGCAGCCCAGAAAAGCGGCTGACAGCGCATAGAACATATATTTGAAAATTATATTGCCATTCTCATATCCGAGGGCTTTGAGAGTACCTATGCCGACACGCTGTTCTTCTATCATACGGGACATGGTCGTAAGGCACACCAGCATTGCCACGATTATGAAGAAAACCGGAAACACCGAAGCTATGTTGTTGATCCTGTCAGCGTTCTGCCCGTATTCGGTATATCCGGGATCCCCGTCGCGCGTAAACACATACCACTTCGGCTCTTCAAGCTCTTCAACGTCTTCCCGCGCTTCATCAAGCTTTCTGTGGGCGTCCGCAAGCTTCTCCTCACCTTCGGCTTTTGCATCGGCAAGCTCTTTTTTTCCGTCGGCAAGCTCTTTGCGGGCATCTTCAAGCTTTTTTCTGCCGTCCTCGGCTTCTTTTCTGGCATCTGAGAGCTTCTCCCTGCCCTCGGCAGCTTCTTTTTTCGCGTCCTCTATCTGCTGTCTGCCGTCAACGATCCCGGCTTTCGCATCATCAAGCTGCTTTCTGCCGTCCGCGGTCTCTGCCTTCGCATCATCAAGCTGTTTTCTGCCGTCCGCAATTTCAGCTTTCGCTTCTTCAAGCTGTTTTCTGCCGTCCGCAGCCTCCGCTTCGGCATCTTCGAGCTGTTTTCTGCCGCTTTCGATCTCAGCCGCCGCATCGGCAAGCTGCTTTTCTGCATCTTCAAGCTGTATTTTCGTATCATCGAGCAGCGTCTTTGCCTGTTCAAGCTGTTTTTCGCCATCGGAGAGCTGTGCTTCACCGTCATCGATCTGCTTTTTCGCTTCTTCAAGAGCCGTCTCATTTGCCGCAAGCTCATTCTTTGCGCTTTCGAGCATATCCATCGAAGCGACTATCTGTGCTGCACGCGGATCCGCGGCAGCGTACTGCCGCAGCATATCATCTGTTATTCTTCCAAGTCCGAGAGCTGCCGCTATCTGCATTTTTGCGGCTTCAATCTGCTTTTCCTGAGCGGAGAGTTCAGCCTTTGCGGCTTCGAGGGCTGCCGCGCCTTCTTCATACCGGCGCTTTGCTTCTTCGAGCTCAGCACGCTTCTCTTCAAGCAGAGCCGTATTCTTCTCATATTCTTCAAGTCCGGCTTTATACTGCTCAACGCCGTCATTGTATTCTGCAAGTCCGGCTTCGTACTGCTTTTCAGCGTCGGCAAGCTTTTTTCTGTTTTCGGCTATCTCTTTTTCGCCGTCTGTAAGTTTCTGTTCATTTTCAGCGATCTCTTTTTCCGCGTCAATAAGCTTCTGTTCGTTTTCGGCGATCTCCTTTTCGGCATCTTTAAGCTTCTGCTCGTTTTCGGCTATCTCTTTTTCGGCATCTATGAGCTTTTGCTCATTTTCGGCTATCTCTTTTTCGCCGTCAGCGAGCTTCTGCTCATTCTCGGCTATCTCAGCTTCACCGTCAGCAAGCTCCTTCTCACCGTCGGCAATTTCCTTTTCACCGTCAGCGATCTTCTTTTCAGCATCGGCGATCTTTTCATCGTACTCGGCTTCCGAATCCCTGAGCTCGCTCTCCGCGTCGCTCAGTTTCTCATTTGCTTCGTCCTTTATCTCCGCAAAGCGCTCGGGACAGCGCACTTCACCGATCTTTTCAGCTTCGTCCGAACGGGCATCTGACGCATCTTTATATTCGCTGCTGTAGCAGATAAATTTATCCAGCTCCGGAAATCTCACATAAAGCTCGGTGTAATAATCAAACAGGAAATTTTCTTCAGAAATATAGTATGCTCCCTCTATCGAGCCATTGCCGACCGAGGTGCTGCCTCTTGTGGTCTTGTCAATATACATCGGCGAACGCACCTTGCCGACTATCGTATATTCGTTCACTGAAAGCGCATCATCGGGAGCTTCGCCGTAGTTGTCGGTAAATACCACAGTAGAACCTACCGCCGGCTCACCCTTCATCAGCGAGGCGCTCATAACACACTCGTGTTCATTCTCCGGCATACGCCCCTCGGTCAGGACAAGCCCGTTTATTCTGTTATCCAGCACTGCATCGTTAAGAGCAAAAAGCCTTGCCGCGGCTGCCGGGCGGTCGTCAAAGTGGGATATAAGATCCGTAAAATAAGAGGGATATACCTCGGCTCCGTTCATTGCGGACACTGCGGCAATATCATTTTCATTGAATCCGTAGGTAGAAACAATGCGCAGATCGAGCAGGTGATTTTCGTCCATGAAGTCGTCAAAGGTTATACGCATATCCGGCGCAGATGCCTTTACTCCGGAAAAAAAGCCTACACCGAGAGCAACTATGCCGAATATGGATAAAAAGCGGCTCAGAGTGGATCTTATCTCCCGAAACGCGCTTTTTCGGAGTGCGCTTTTCAAATCAATCCTCCATGTTTTCGTCTTCTGCGGAGACGGTTTCTTTATTGTCCGGCTCAGTCGGTTCTTCCTGATCTTCCGACTCGCCCATGATCTCTATCGACTTTTCGTATCTTTCATTCAGCTTTTCGTACTTCTTTGAATATGTGTTTTTTACCGCAGGAGAAAATCCGCCTATCATATTGTAGAGCGTGCGGTCATCGGGATTGAATATCACAGCGACGACCCCGTTTTTCTCCGATTTCGAGAGCAGGCAGTACATATCCTCACCGGATTCATCATGAGCCATGACAACGACATCTGAATCTATCTCTTTTCCGGAATCATAAGGCTCGACAGAGCTTGCGGATTTGAGACTTACGGTGATAAGACGTTTTCTCTTTCTTCTGCCGATTATCTTGTCGATATCGAGGTCATCGTTTGTGACGATATACTCATATTCGACCGACGACCCCTGGAGAAGCCAGACAAGTCCCCATATAACGCCTGCCGCAAGTGCGACTGCCGGTATTATCAGACCAAACCCTGCCACAAAGAATACTATCAGGAACAAAAGTACAATTGCCGCCGCAACATACAGCCCTCTTATCAGCATATCCCTGCCGGTCGGAATCTTTTTAACAAGCTGTTCAGAAAATCTGTCCATTTCAACTTCTCCTTATTTTGTGTATATTGGATTGACTTTTACTGCTTCCGGTTCAAATAAAAAGACATAACTATATAAAAAATATTATATCATAAATAAACAAAAATTACAAGTGCTTTTAGTGCATTATTCACTGTTTTAATAGAAAATTTGGAAATATCTGTTTTCAGTTTTATTATTACCACTCCACAAGATCTGTAATACGCTGGCTAATCTGTAAAATGTTTCCGGCGTTTGGTATTTTAGACCAAAAAAAGCTTGACTTTAAACATGAAATAGTATATAATTGGTTGTGTGCATATCTGTGTTGCGCAGAATGTACCGCAGTAAAGGTTTCTTCATATTAAATCGTTTCGGGAGGTATGTATAATATGGCAAGCATAGCGCTGGTAACGGGCGGAGCGGTAAGCGGCAAAAGCAGATGGGCAATATCATATTTCAGAACGTGCGATAATGTTCTTTATATGAATACAAGTCCAGAGCTGCCAAGCGAGACCCGAAACAGAATGGATTTTTCAAACAGAGAAAACGATGTTGTATGGGACGTGGTCGATAATGTGAACAATCCCGTAGAACATATAAAGGATCACAAGTTCTTTATATTCGACAGCCTCGCCGGGTATGTAGAAAACATAATGAAAAGCACGGTGAAGGATATCAAGAACGTTACACATGAAGAGCACGAAAAGATCCGCTCAATAGTCGTGAACAATATCATAGAGTGCATGGATAAGGTAATTGCACTTAACGGCGCAATGGTGATAATTACAATAGAACCGGGATTTTCGGTAAATCCGCTGGACGAAGAACAGACAGCGTTCAGGGATATCCTCGGCGCTGTAAACCAGAGAATAGCAAATACCGCCCAGGAGGTCTATCTTTCCGTCAGCGGCATACAGTATAAGATCAAGTAAATTATCATTGATAAAAGGAGTGAAACCTGAAATGTCAACAAAAATAGATCAGCTCATCAATATGGCAAGAAACAAGAATGCATCGGATATACACCTTACCGTGGGCGCACCGATATCCATACGTATAAACGGCGAACTCAAAAAATTTGACGGCGTGAGCGAAGAAGATGTCCATAAGATGATACTCTCAATGCTTACTGCCGAACAGGAAAAGAAGCTCGGCGAAAATATAGACATCGACTTCTCGTTCACAGCTTCGTCAGGCGGACGCCAGAGAGTAAATGTGTATCACCAGAACGGCGGAAAACTTGCGGCAGCTATACGTCTGCTCAATGAGCAGATCCCGTCTTTCAAGGATATCTGTCTGCCGAAAGCGGCTATCGAGCTTACCAAAGAAATGAAGGGACTTATCCTCGTTACAGGTCCTACCGGTTCAGGTAAATCCACCACCCTCGCTACAATGGTCGATCAGATAAACGTTACACGCGCTTGCCATATACTTACTATCGAGGATCCTGTCGAGTATATTTATGAGCCAAAGCTCGCAACTATCCACCAGCGTGAGATCGGCACAGATGTGCGCACATTCAACGACGCGCTCCGTTCAGGACTCCGTGAGAACCCGGACGTTATCCTCGTCGGAGAAATGCGTGACTTTGAAACAATAAGACTTGCTATCACTGCCGCAGAAACAGGACACCTCGTTCTCGGTACACTGCATACGACCGGTGCGGCACAGACCGTAAACCGTATCATAGACGTATTCCCCTCTGAGGAACAGAACCAGATACGTATGCAGCTCTCCCAGAACCTGAGAGGCGTTATCTCGCAGATGCTCCTGCCTTGCGCTAACACTGAAAGAGGAAGAACGGCAGCATTCGAGATACTCATAAATATAGATGCCTGCGCTAATAATATACGTACAGAAAAAACACATCTTATCGAACAGGTAATGGCATCAAACGTCCAGATGGGTATGAGGACCATGAATGAGAGCCTCAAGCGTCTTGCACGCGACGGCACTATCACAAGGGACGTGGCTCTTACCTACAGCCCGGATAAGGACGAACTCAAAAAGATGCTGTAATTCAAGCGTACGGAGGTACGAACAGTTTTGAAGCATATTACTACCCGCTTTTCGCCTGAGAAGCGGGTAAAACTGATTATAATATTACTTGCGGCAGCTGCGGCGATGCTGTTTCCGAGAGGAATAACGGCTTTTTCTGACAACTCATACGTCCCGCCGGGAAGGACAAATTTCCTCAGGACATCGCACAGCAAAGACAATTACTCGATCTTTGAATGTTCGGGAAACACAATTTCCGCACGAGGACAATACACCGGAGACGGTATAAAGAAACTGCTGATACTGCACTATGATATGACCAGCGGAACATACTCGCTTCACGGACACAAGGACGGCAGCTATGAGGCAGAACTGACGCTCACCCCGGAAAGCGGAGAACAAGCGCTTATCGTGCAGCTAAATTCGGGCGCGGGGATGCGCTACCGGATATTCTATGAGAAGGACTACGGGTGGTATTTTCCGCTTAACGGCGTAGAAAGATCCAACCCCAAAGTCTTTGAGCATATATACGAAGCGCCGAATGAAGCGGCAGCGCTGTATCTGAGTGCCTCTGATGACCCGGAGAAAGTGAACTCGGCGCTGGAGCAGATAACTCTGCTGACGGAAAGCGCTGTCGGAGATGCCGAAGAGGATTACGATAAAGCTCTCGCAATATCAAAGTTCATATCAGGATCAATATATTATGATCTCGATGCGCGTGAAGGCGATGCCGATCTTGACACGATCGCGCTCAGTAATGTCCTTAAAAGCTCAAAGACAGTATGCGGTGGATTTGCAAATCTTTTCTGCGCAATGGCAGAAGCAGCCGGACTTGACGCGGTAAACATCAAAGGCGGCGTCACCACCGACGCTGAGGATCACCCTGTAAAATACTCCGAACTTCCGGACGGCGTGCAGAACCACGAATGGGCTGCGTTCTACTGCGAGAAGGAACAGCGCTGGGTGTGGGTCGATCCCTGCTGGGAAGGAGCCGGAAAATATAAGAACGGCGAATTTATTGACGGCAGACAGAAGGTAATGTATTTCGACATCACCGACGAAGCTCTGTCATTCAACCACCGTGCAGATAAGGCAGAACGCCGGCATTATTTTTCCGCAAAGACTGAAACTTCACCGGTCGAAGAAACTTCCGGACAGCCTGAGGCGGAAGAAACTTATCCCGCAGACGAAACTTCCGGCAGTGCGCCTGATATCACATCAGCGGTAAATGCCGCGCAGACCACATCTGTGACTACACCCGAACCGGTGACTTTTACACATCATCTTCCGCAGAATGTAAGTGCGGAAAATGAAGATAACACTGTACTGATAGCAGTGATCGCGGTACTTGCTGCCGCTGTATCAGCGGTAGTCATAATAATAATCATACTGATTAAAAAACGGAAGGAATAACAAAAATGGTAATAATTGAACTTGAAAACGGAAAACAGATCAAGCTTGAACTTTATCCCGATATTGCACCCGAGACTGTTGCAAATTTTGAGAAGCTTATCAACAAGGGATTTTACAACGGACTCACATTCCACAGAGTAATAAACGGATTCATGATACAGGGTGGCTGCCCACACGGAAACGGCACCGGCAATTCCGGCGAGCATATCAAGGGTGAGTTCGCTTCAAACGGTTTCAAGAATGATCTGAAGCACACAAGGGGAGTTATCTCAATGGCAAGAGCGGCAGATCCGAATTCGGCAAGCTGCCAGTTCTTCATAATGCACGAGGACGCTCCGCATCTTGACGGCAGCTATGCTGCATTCGGCAAGGTAGTCGATGGAATGGACGCAGTAGATGAGATCGCAGAATGCGAAACAGACTATTCCGACAAGCCTGTCACACCTGTTATAATGAAGAAAGTCTGGATAGAAGACTGAGATCGGGTCGCTTACGCTTGAGATTGGGGAGAAGGAGAGAAGGGAACCCCTCCGCTCCTCCACTCTCCTGAAAGGCGGCAGCCTGAACCGAACGGTTTCAACCTACATTTGAAATTGACGTGATTATATGGTAAATATTGGAAACGACTGGGACGAGCTGCTGAAAGGCGAGTTCGATAAGCCGTATTATCTTCAGCTACGGGGATTCCTTAAAGAGGAATACAAGAATTTCACTATATACCCGGATATGTATGATATTTTCAATGCACTGCGCTTTACACCCTATGAGAAAGTAAAGGCGGTCATTCTCGGGCAGGACCCATACCACGAGCCTGACCAGGCTCATGGGCTTGCTTTTTCTGTCCGTCAGGGAGTAGAACCGCCGCCGTCCCTTAAAAACATCTACAAAGAACTGAACTCGGATCTCGGTATCCCGATACCGCAGACCGGAGATCTGACAAAATGGGCGATGCAGGGAGTTCTTCTGCTAAACACCTCTTTGACCGTAAGGCGCGGTCAGGCGAACAGCCACAAGGGAAAGGGCTGGGAGATCTTCACCGACCGCGTGATATCGCTCTTGAATGAGCGCGAAAAACCGCTGGTATTCATTCTGTGGGGCGGAAACGCGAAATCGAAACTCCCGCTTATCACAAATCCTGCGCACTGCATACTGACTTCGCCGCACCCAAGTCCGCTTTCGGCGCATTACGGCTTTTTCGGGTGCCGGCATTTTTCCAGGTGCAACGAATTTCTCAAAAGCAAGGGCATTGAACCTATAGATTGGTGCTTATAAAGCACACAGGTCTATAAAATACAGGTGTAAAGTTTTTTGGAAGGGGGTCTGGGGGATAACCCTTTTTTCAAAAAGGGTTTCCCCCAGTCTCGAGCGCAGCGACTGTCTCAACAGTCTCGAGCGGAGCGACCCGATCTCGAAAAATCTAACGGAGGGCAACATGAGAGAAAGTATTCTGACTATACCGGTAAATGAAGTATTTGAGCCGAGGGAGGGCTGTCCTATCTGTCGTATGAGGGACACGGTAGAACAGCATATATGCGAGTACATAATGGGAGCAGCGATGATGGAGCCCGATGTGCGTATGGAGACGAACGAACAGGGATTCTGTTTCACTCATTTTGAGATGCTGCTCCAGCAGAACAACAGACTGTCGCTGGGATTAATGCTGAACAGCTATCTTGAAAACGCGAGGAAGAACATCTTCGAGAAAAAGGGACTGTTCTTCTCAAAGAAGACGAAATCGAGCCGGTCAGCCGAGATAGAGAATAACTGCTTTGTCTGCGGTAAGGTGAACTGGGGCATAGATCACATGCTGGAGACGGTATTTACGATGTACGTCAAGGACGGTAAATTCCGCAATATGTTCAAGTCTCAGGAGTATATATGCGTTCCGCACTACAATATGCTTACTGTAAAAGCCGCAGAGAAGATGCAGAAAGGCGATGTCGCAGGTTTTCAGAAAGACCTCGATACACTTGTGGAAGAATATGTAAAGCAGCTCAACTCTGATGTGAATGACTTCTGCAACAGCTTTGATTACCGCAACGCAGGAAATCTGCACAAACCGGAAATGGAACACGTGAGAACATCTATCGAACGGTCAGTGGCATTTCTGACCGGAAGAAAGCCGCGCACGAAATGAGGGAAAAATTTTGCTTGAAATAAAAAATCTCCATAAAAGCTATAAAAATTTCAAAGTCCTCGACGGTCTTAACATGAGAATAAACAAGGGCGATATCTATGGCTTTCTCGGCAAGAACGGCTGCGGAAAGACCACGACCATGAATATCATCTGCAATATGATACCGAAGGACGACGGTGAGATAATCCTCGGCGAAGACGGTACAAACAAGGTAAAGATCGGATATCTGCCCGAAACTCCGTCACTGTACGGATATATGAACGGGTATGAATACCTCGGATATATAGCGTACTGCGCAAAGCTTGAAGATAATGTCGAAAAGCGCATCGCCGCAGTCCTTTCGCTTACGGGAATGACCGAGGGCGCGAAGCGTCGTATCAAGGGCTATTCAAGAGGCATGAACCAGAGACTCGGTATTGCAGCCGCGATCTTAAACAAACCGCAGCTGCTGATACTTGACGAGCCTACCTCCGCTCTCGATCCTGAGGGACGCGCGGAAGTAATGAACATAATCCGAAATCTTTCGGATACGGGAACCACCATTCTTCTCTGCACACATATTTTAAGCGATGTTGAGAGAGTTGCAAACCGTATCGGAGTTCTTACAAACGGAAAGCTCGCTGTTGAGGGAAAGATCGACGAGATACTCGCCAGCTACGGAACGGACTGCGTAGAAGTACAGCTCACCGACCCTGACGAACGTGCGGTAGAACTCATCAGAAACGCTCCGTTTGCAGTAAAGAGCGATTTCTACGAAAAAACCGGACTTGCGGTATTGACTGTGAAAGATCCGGTATCCGGAATGTTTGAGACTATGAAACTTCTGTCGGATAATTCGATACCGTCATCTGAAGTGAAGCTCTCGCGTCCTACTCTCGAACAGGTCTATATGAGTATAGTGGGAGGTTCGTGGAAATGATAAACGGATTCAGAAAAGAAATGTTGTTTTTCACCCGCGGCGGCAGATTTATCATCATTCTTGTGGTATTGTTCGGTCTTGCTGCCATGTCACCGCTTTTGTTCGGTATCATGCGCGTGCTCATAGGTTCTATGGAGCAGATGTATGATGAAGAATCTTTTGCTTCATTGTTCGGATTGTTCACAAATATGACCGCTTCTGAATGCACAGCCTATACAGTCGAATATGTCGCTGATTACGGCGCAATCGTCATATTGTTCATATTGAAAGCCGCAGCCGGCGGAGAACAGCAGAAACGCTCGGTAATAATCCCGCAGTGCTCGGGATTGTCCGCTGTAAGCTATGCCGCACCTAAATTTATAATATACCCGTTGTTTACATTTGTGACGTCTGTACTCGCTGTATTCACAGGGGCTCTGTTATCTCTTGCAATATTCGGAGGTGCGCTCGACTGGAGCAAAGTTCTGGCAGCTGCGGTATGCGCCGGAGTGTTCATTGCGTTCATAACTTGTGTTCAGTTCTGCCTCGGTATATGTACAGGACGTTCGGGGCTTGCTGTAGTGATCTGCATAGTAATGCAGATGCTGCTGCCGTCTTTCCTCGCTCTGTTCAGAGTTGACAGGTTCAACCCCTTTGCTCTTACAAGTATTGCAATGTCGATGGCTATCAACTCAGGCGACGGGACCGGTGCAGTGCTCACAGCGCTTCAGTCCTCATCGACAACAGATGTTTCTGTCCTCAACATTGCCGTCAGCATCGGAACAGCCATAGTTATCGGGATCCTGCTGTATCTCATAACTATCTTCGGACTCCACGCAAAAGAAGTCCATAACGAGGGTGACGACCCGCTGCTGTGAGACTTCGGTCGCTGCGCTCGAGATGTGGGGAAAGAGGAAGGGAACCCCATTTCCGAACGCGGAAATGAGTTTCCCTCCCTCTCTCCCCACACCCCTCTCTTCCACCCTCCTGAAAGGCGGGTCCCTGACGGAAATCAACAGGTCTCTGCGCCTGCTATAGAAAGGATATACTATAATGCCAATAATCTTTGACGAAAAAGCAAGAGTATTCAAACTCGATTCACCAAATTCAACTTATGCATTTCATATAACAGAAAGTAAGAACCTGCTGCATTTATACTATGGGGCAACTGTCCCGGAGACAGATCTTACTTACAATCTCCGTATTCCGGACGGAAAACCGTTCATACCGGCAGTACATGATGCAATGGGCCCCCATTCGTTCGACTGCGCGGCTATAGAGTATTCCACCAGCGGTGTTGCAGATTTCCGTGAGCCTTGTATCCAGGTGCAGGACAAGCTCGGAATGACTGCCTGTGAGATATATTATAAAGAACATAAAATATATAAGGGAAAAAGCAGGCTCGAAGGGCTGCCCGCAACTTTCGCAAACAACGACAGCGAAGTAACTTCGCTCGACCTTATCTGCGAGGATCCGCACACCGGATTGGAAATAGTCTTGCAGTACAGCGTGTTTGAGAATAATGATATAATCACACGATCGGTAAAAGTTGAAAACAAGGGCAAAGATGCCCTCGAACTGAAAAGACTGCTCTCATGCTGTGTGGAGCTTGACAGAATGGACTACGATATGATAACTCTGTACGGAACATGGGCAAGAGAACGCCATGTTCAGAGATTTCCGCTGCGTTTCGGAAAGCAGTCCATTGATTCAAACAGAGGTTCAACAAGCCACGCGCACAATAACTTTATTGCAATATGCGATCATACCGCGACGGAAGACTACGGCGAGTGTTACGGATTCGCTCTCTGCTGGTCAGGCTCTTTCCTTGCAATGGCAGAAGTGAACCAGTACGAAAAGACTCGTGTAGTAATGGGCGAAAACCCGTATGATTTCTCGTGGCACCTCGAGCCGGGTGAGCGGTTCCAGGCTCCGGAAGTAATTATGTCGTATTCGGCGGAAGGACTCGGAAAGATGTCGCGTAACTTCCACGATGTTATGAGAAACAACCTCATACGCGGCAAATGGAAGGATATCCGCAGACCCATACTGATAAACAACTGGGAAGCAACATATTTCAATTTTGACACCGACAAGCTGCTCGATATCGCAAGAGAAGCAAAAAAAGCCGGAATAGAAATGCTGGTAATGGACGACGGCTGGTTCGGACACCGGAATGATGATCGTTCTTCACTCGGCGACTGGTTTGTGAATGAGGAAAAGATCAAAGGCGGTCTGAAATATCTTGTCGATGAGGTAAATAAGATCGGTCTGAAATTCGGTATATGGTTCGAGCCTGAAATGATAAGCCCGGACAGCGAGCTGTACAAGGCTCACCCGGACTGGTGTCTGCATATCAAAGGAAGACCGCGTACAACCGCTCGTTCTCAGCTTGTTCTCGACTTCTCACGCAAGGAGATACGGGACTATATCTACGGCAGAATGAAAGAAATACTTTCTTCTGCAAATATCGAGTATGTAAAATGGGATATGAACCGTCAGCTCTGCGAGGTCGGAAACGAGATACTGCCGTCGGAAAGACAGCGTGAGATATGGCACCGCTATGTTCTCGGAGTTTATGAGATGCAGGAAAGACTGCTGACAGACTTCCCCGATCTGCTGCTTGAAAACTGCGCAGGCGGCGGTTCGAGATTCGATGCCGGAATGCTCTACTATTCGCCGCAGATATGGACAAGCGATGATACCGACGCTATCGAGCGCCTGAAAATACAGTACGGAACATCAATGTGCTACCCCTGCTCATGCTTCGGAGCACACGTTTCGGATTCCCCTAACCACTGTGTAGGCAGAATAACCCCGTTCAGAACAAGAGGTCATGTCGCAATGGTCGGAACTTTCGGCTATGAGCTTGATGTTACACGCATCAGCGACGACGACAAGGCAGCAATAAAAGATCAGATCGCGGAATTCAACAAGTACAATCCCCTTGTGCGCACCGGTGACTATTACCGCATCGGCGATCCGTTCGCAAATGACCGTTTCGATGCATGGCAGTTCGTTTCAAAGGACAAGAGCGAAACGCTGCTCGAATATGTTACCGTACTCAAAGAACCCAGCGTTTTTGAGCACCGCATAAAGCTCAAAGGGCTCGACAAATCCAAAAATTATCGCCACGAGGAGTCAGGAAAGGTATTCAGCGGCGCATTCCTGATGAATAACGGTTTCCACATTCCGAATATGTGGGGAGATTTCCAGAGTTATATCGCGTATTTTAAGGAAGTTTAAACAAAAAGTGCGGAAGTTCGGCTCTTCCGCGCTTTTTGTTGTTTACTTTTTCGTTACCTTGACATATATCTCGGTGTATTCGTTGTTGTCCATGTAGGCACGTATCTTTGCGGTACCGGCGGCAACTGCGGTAACTTTACCCTTGCTGACGGTGGCTACCTTGCTCTTTGTCGTTCCCCAGCGAACTTTTCCGCTGTAGTTGGACGCAAACGCCGAAAGATCGAGAGTGTCACCGACTTTCATGTTTACGCCGATCGTCATTGTAGGGGTGTTGTAGGGCTCAAAGCCGTAATAGAAGTTATTAAAATATGAATTTTTATCACTTTTTTCCAGTTTTAAATAATAGGTTCCCTTTTGGCTTATTTCATATACATCATTGTTATTTACTTTTCTACCCATTTGCCCTCTTTCAATAACAACTTTGCCAGATGAGTTCAAAAGTGTAAACATTGGAGAATAGCCGCCTAATATGTGATAATAATCAGAGCAGTAGAAAGTAATTTTTCCTGAATCAGATAGAACGATTTTATAATAAATTTCTGTATCATTTTTAAAAGTATGCGACACCATTTCCATAGGACTTAACTTTACAGCCTTATCATAAACAGTAGCCGCACTTGCAGAAACCGCAAATATCGCCACCAATAGTGTCGCTGACAGCAAAACTGCCATTATTTTCTTAAACCTTGTCATTTTATGACCTCCTCATTGTGTTTTACGAAAACAAAAAAGCGTGCAGCAACGAAGCTACACGCCGAAAAATGCAGCTCTGTTGCTGCGACGCAATTTAATTTTCGTGTTATAACAAGTACACAAAAAGAGACTGCACTTTTACCTTAGTAAAATGCGTACTTAGTTATAACAATATTAAATTACGTCGCAAGTATATAATACCACATTTCCCATAAAAATGCAAGCATTTTGCACAATAAAAAATCCCTTGACAATCAAGGAAAAATGTAATATAATATAAACAACAAGAGGCAGCCATTAAACGGTCTTGCTCCCTTGTTTAGTTAATTCAGAGAATTAACCGCCTAAGTTTGCGAGACACGGGCGGTTATTTCTTTTTGCCGAAATGGTCAAATATCACTATAAGTAGTGTTGTATATGCGCACATAAATATCCCGATCTGAGATAATGAATCTATGGTTATATACAGTTCCATTTGGTGACCACCCCCTTTTTCAAGGGAGCGAGAGAAAGACCGCCGCATGACTGCCTGCTTGTCGGGAGATCCGCCCGTCTCTGCTCCGGACGGTTCCTGACAATTATCGTTTTACGCAGAAGATATTTGCTGAGAATATACTACCACATTTCCCATAAAAATGCAAGCATTTAATCACAAAAAAGCACAAAGCAAATGCTCTGTGCTTTCAGTTTGTTAAAGGGATCCCCTCCTCGGGAAGGGGGTAGAGGTACGATATATCTATTTAATAATATGCTCGCTTTTTCCGAGTCCCCACTTATCCGCCGTGTCGCTGTGATCGGTAAATCCGATATAATACGCTGTGATCTCCGTGATAGGATTAGTTATCTTGTCATAATAGTACGATCCGCTGTAAGGATCGCTGCAAATACACATGATATCGTTAAGATAAGTTCGTTCAGCATAATCCACATATTCCTGCGTAATGCCGAACTGCTCATCGGGCATATACAGATCAGGCGCTCCGAATGTGTGCAGCAGCTCATGCGCAAACACTGCGGGCCACTCCACTTCACCCATGTTGCTCATAAAAAAGAAACACATCTCGTATGGATAATCCATACCATAATAATTGTTTCTCGTGCAGGTAACAGCCTGTCCGTCATCGGGAGTGTTTATGTACAGCATATATACGATATTCTGCGCTTTCAGCCTGCGCATTATTCCCTCGGTATCTATCTCATTCTCGATAAAATCCCAGACGGCATAATCAATATGATCACTGTCTATATCGCGCTGGAAATCCACATCAAATCCGGCATAGACACAAAGCTCGGGATATTCGTCCCAATCGTATATGAAGTCCGATTCTATCCCGTACTCAGCAGCACTATCCCTTACCCAGCCGGTCGAGATACGAAGATTGTCCACTATCTGATCGTATATACCTTCATCACGCTCAATATCTGTGTTCCAATCTGTTCTCTCGTCCTTCACAAATATGGATACTATGGCAGTAGTTCCGGCAATATCCCCACAGGAGCCGAGCTTGTCAGAAAACAGATACCCTGTTTTTGAATAGCTCTCGGCAGTGTTCTTGCCGTAAACGTCCTCATAATCGAACAGGAAGTCGCTATCGGCATCTGTGCAGTGATCGCCGGACGCTGTTACAGCCGGTGAAGAGGCACCGCTTTTGATCTCACCGCCGGATATCGATCCGGACACTATGATTTCTGCACTTTTCTCAGATGTTATCACCGGTGAATTCTGATATACATTTTCGATCGGATAAGAGCAGGAAGCCGAAAATATAAACGCTGTCGAAAGAAGCCAGACAAGGATCTTCTTTTTCATTCTATCCTGTTTATATCAGAAGAATATCTTCTCTTCAATGTAGCTCTTTACCTCGTCGATCGGGATCCTCACCTGCTGCATTGTGTCACGCTCGCGGACAGTTACGCATTTGTCAGTCTCGCTGTCAAAGTCGTAGGTGATGCAGAACGGAGTTCCGATCTCGTCCTCGCGGCGGTATCTCTTACCGATCGCGCCTGCCTCGTCATAATCAACAGGGAAATACTTGCAAAGTTCATCAGCTATAGCCTGTGCGGGCTCGGCAAGCTTCTTTGACAGCGGCAGAACAGCTGCCTTGAACGGAGCGAGGAACGGGTGCAGATGCATTACCGTGCGGACGGAGTTGTCCTCAAGTGTCTCCTCGTCATAAGCCTCGGTGACTATTGCAAGGAACAGTCTCTCGACACCGAGAGAAGGCTCGATGACATACGGAACATACTTCTCGTTTGTCTCGGGATCGAAGTATTCGAGCTTCTGACCGCTGGTCTTGATATGCTGAGTGAGATCGTAGTCTGTTCTGTCCGCAACTCCCCACAGCTCGCCCCAGCCGAACGGGAACATATACTCGAAGTCCGTAGTTGCCTTTGAGTAGAAGCAGAGTTCTTCCTGACTGTGATCTCTGAGACGGAGGTTCTCTTCCTTGATGCCGAGAGAAAGCAGCCAGTTCTTGCAGAAGTCCTTCCAGTAGTGGAACCAATCGAGATCGGTGCCGGGCTTGCAGAAAAATTCGAGTTCCATCTGCTCAAATTCACGCACACGGAAGATGAAGTTTCCGGGAGTGATCTCGTTTCTGAAAGACTTACCGACCTGACCAACGCCGAAGGGGATTTTCTTTCTTGTGGTACGCTGAACATTCGCAAAGTTCACGAAAATACCCTGCGCAGTCTCCGGACGCAGATACAGCTCGCTCTTGCTGTCCTCGGTAACTCCCTGGAACGTCTTGAACATGAGGTTGAACTGTCTGATATCCGTGAAATTCGCCTTTCCGCAGTTCGGGCAGGTTATCCCCTTGTCGCGGATATAATTCATCATCTGTTCATTTGACCAGCCTGCAACATTAGTTCCGTCAAAATCCTCGATAAGGTTATCGGCTCTGTGACGGGTCTTGCACTCCTTGCAGTCCATGAGAGGGTCGGAGAATCCTCCGATATGACCCGAAGCGACCCATGTCTGCGGATTCATAAGTATAGCGCTGTCAAGACCTACATTATACTTGTTTTCCTGTACAAATTTCTTTGTCCATGCACGCTTGATGTTGTTTTTCAGCTCAACGCCCAGCGGACCGTAATCCCATGTGTTCGCAAGACCGCCGTAGATCTCGCTTCCGGGGTAGATGAAGCCGCGTCCCTTACAGAGCGCGACAAGCTTGTCCATTGTTTTTTCTGTGTTCTGCATATATGGTGTTCCTTTCATCGGATTAATTGTCTGTATTATAGCATAATTAATGGAAAATGTCAATATAAAAGCAAGCTTCCCCGTTTAACGAGGAAGCTTGAGACTGTCAAAGAAGTCCGCTTACGCTTGAGAATTTCAAGAAGACGCTGCGCTTGAGATTGGGGCGCGTCTGTCGGTCATCCCCCTCTGTCACCTCCGGTGACACCTCCCCCAGTGGGGGAGACACCCCAAACCCCGCTTCTTTTCGGACGCGAAAAGAAGCAAAAGCGAATAGCTTCGCAGT
>ODAI010728538.1_pt1 | contig 18427 bp, 13 predicted proteins | sample 1539321 | NCBI WGS metagenome assembly ODAI01 (sample SAMN02144231, study PRJEB22623) | gut metagenome | biome: sheep rumen | host: Ovis aries | place: New Zealand | reverse complement strand
GAGGTGCTCCGAGAAGATAAGATCTGCGTTGGCAGGCGAGCGATCTGCGTTGTCAGGCGAGCGATCTGCGGAGGCTGGCGAAAGATCTGCGTTGTCAGGCGAGCAATTTGCGTTGCTGGGCGAGCAATTTGCGGAGGCTGGCGAAAGATCTGCGTAGTTGAGGGAGCGCGCGGAATTGTCTATTAAGTCCGGATAAAGTATTGTTATGAGGTCGTGGAGGATATAGTCAGGTCGCACGACTCCCATTTCCCAGAAGTCGTTACCGCCGTTTGGCGTAGTTCGTTTGGCGAAGTTATACACCTCGCCTTGTTGGTACGCTTTGAACCAAGTGTGCTTTTCGTCCATTTGTGCCAGTTCAGCCAGCGTTTTGGCGGGACATCCGACCCATACATCCGCATTACGGAAAGTATGGATAACACTTTCTATGCCAAGCGGAATAGAAAAATGGGAAGTGTCGTTTTGAAAGGCATAATCGGCTCCGGCATCCCTGAACAATTTCCCCATATATGTTTGACCAGCAGGCATATACCATGTTCCTCGGAAGTTATTTCCAGACATTATAGTGCGCTTGGATGTGATGTTTACAGTCTTTGCTTTAAGGGCATTGTAAGAGTTCACTACTTCGGCAAAAATGGAATCTGCTTGCGGCAACTTGTCGTAAAGTGCTCCGACGACTCGAATCCACTCAGCCCGAGCGAGCGGATCGTTCTCCGTCCATTCGTTGTTGTAGAGGACCGGCAGACCGACTGAATTGAGTTTGGCTGTAGCGGCATCCCCTTGTGCGTAAGTTGAAACCATCACGATATCGGGATTGGTTCGAACGATGAGTTCGACGTTAGGTGTCATGGCATCGCCTGTGTTGCTGACTTGATGTCCATCTTTCGGCTCAAAAAGGTCTTGATTATAGACGATTTCCGGGCTGCAGATTCCATAGACAGTTTCCATGCAATTTAGCGCCTTGAGAAATCCTATATGTGTGCAGCTGGTCAAGGAGATACGGCGAATTGGGACCTTAATACGAATGCCATCATCGGGAACATTAATTTCATCGCTTCGCACCAAATAATAGGTCTGCAAAATTTGGCTATTTTGCCACGGGCTGAAAACAACTAATTTGGTCCAGTTTTCGCCCTCTGAGATGGTAAATCCTTTTGCAAATTGGTTTGTAGAAATTGTAGGTTGGTTGTCAGTTTTTCGGTGGCAACTTGCCATCATTATACATCCGCAAAGCAGAATCAAACTAATCTTCGGGAAAGAGGTATTTTTCATATTTTAGCTGCAATAAAATCTCATTTTTCATTCGGGGCGCAAAGGTAGTGTATTTTTTTCATCTACGCAAAAAAAAGCGATTATGGCTAAATAAATGGAAGATTGAGGAAGCAAAAATGAAGAAAAAATGTTTTTTCCGAGAAAAAGTTTGCATATATCAGATATTTGTAGTACTTTTGCAGGCTTAAATTGCGTAAGTGTGCGCATACGCGTATTGTACATAATAAGTATATTGTTGATAGGTACAATTTTACCTGTCTCCGGTCAGTCGTCGAAGTTAGAAGCTCCGATCAGTTATTCGTCCAAAGATTCCATGGTAATGACGGGTAACGGTAATGCCTTTCTCCACGGCAAGGGAACTATTTTGTACGAATCAATGGAGTTACAGTCCGATTATATCCGCTGTAATCTGGACAGCAACCTGATTTATGCGAGCGGAGTATATGACACAATCAATGACGAGTTAGTTGGAAAGCCTGTATTCAAGGACAAGCAGGATCAATACGAATCGAAGGAGATTACCTATAACCTGAAGACAAAGAAGGGTATAATCCGTAATGTAGTGACTCAGCAAGGGGAAGGCTATATTTTAGCGGAAAAGACGAAGAAGACGGACAGCGATGTGATGATGATGGCAGGCGGAAAATATACGACGTGCGACAATCACGAGCACCCTCACTTCTATTTGAATCTGACGAAAGCGAAAGTAAAGCCTAAAGAGTATATAGCGACCGGTCCGGCCTATCTGGTTGTGGGTGATGTACCTACCCCGTTGGTAATACCGTTCGGTTTCTTCCCCTTTACAGACACCTACTCAAGCGGCCTTATCATGCCGAGTTTCGGAGACAGCTATGAACGCGGCTTATATCTGAATGGAATCGGTTACTATTTTGCTCTGTGTGACTATGCAGACCTTGAGTTGACGGGTGATATATACACCAAAGGCACCTGGGCCGTATATGCCAAGTCCCGTTATCTGATGCGCTATAGGTTCCGAGGCAATATAGATATCAGCTACCGTACCGACGTTACGGGCGAGCGCGATATGCCGGATTATACCAAGAGTACGAACTTCTCCGTCAAATGGACGCATACTCAGGACAGCAAAGCCAATCCGTATAACAACTTCTCAGCCAGTGTGAATTTCTCGACATCGGGTTATAACCGCAGTAATATCAACAGTTACTACAACCCCCAGTTGAACTCCGAGAACACGAAATCGTCCAGTATCAGTTATACTCAGCGTTTTCCTGAGAGTCCGTGGTCGCTGACTATGAGTGCGCTTGTGAGCCAACGCACAAAAGACTCAACGATGAGTATCACCGCTCCGGATTTAAATGTGAACATGAGCACAATCTATCCGTTCAAGCGCAAGAAACCTGTCGGCAAGGAACGTTGGTACGAGAAAATCAGCATGAAATACACCGGTACCGCCAAATTAGCCGTATCCAATATCAAGGAAGACAAGGTTCTTCACTCGAATATACTGAAAGACTGGCAAATAGGTCTCAACCACAACCTCCCTATCTCAGCCTCGTTTATGCTATTCAAGTATCTTAATGTAAATCCGTCAATCCGTCTGACAGACCGCATGTATTTCAAGCGTGTGGACCAGAAATGGAATGACAACACCCAAGCTCTCCAACGCGATACGACGTACGGTTTCTACAACGTGTTCGACTTTGACGTGAGTTTGAGTTTATCGACGAAGATATACGGTTTCTATACACCGATAAGGAAACTGTTCCCAAAGGGAAAAGTAGAGAAATTCCGCCACATATTGACTCCAAGTTTAGGTTTCACTTACCACCCTGACTTCGGCAAATCGGGTTGGGGTTACTACGGCAGCTACGACCAGCCGGTATATACGGACGTGATTGACCCCGCAACCGGTTTGAAGATACAAGAATATGACAAAGACGGCAACCCGGTATTCGTGCACCAGACATACAGTCGCTTTGAAGGCAGTATGTACGGCAACGCACCCAACGGGAATACAGGAAAGATTACGTTCGGTTTGGCCAATAACATAGAAGTAAAAGTGCGCAACGACAAGGACACAACGGGAAATGAGCCGTTCAAGATATATTCCGTAATAGACAATTTCAGCGTGAACGGCGGTTATAACTTCCTTGCCGATTCGATGCGTTTTGATTTGTTCTCCGTGAACTTACGTATCAAGATACCGAAAGTGAACTACACTATCAACCTGAGCACGACACTTGATCCGTATATGTACGAATTGAATGCGCTGGGCAATCCTGTTCGCACGAACAAGCAATACTGGCACAACGGGCGTTTCCCTCACTGGAGCGGAACGAATATGAGTATCAGTTACACATTCAACAACCAGACATTCAAGAAATGGTTCGGCAAGAAAGAAGGCAACAAAGACGTTGAGGAGGCAAATATGGATATGATGGAAGTAAATGATGACGGCAGTCTGACAAACGGCAAACAAGGGCGTCATCAACACAGCGAATCCGGCAACGACGGTTACGTAAAGACCAATATACCGTGGAGTCTGAGTATAAACTACTCTATCCGCTACGGCAACAGCAGCACTTTCAATTACGAAAAGATGCAATATGACATGGAACTAACCCATAACTTAAGTTTCAGCGGTTCGATAGGTTTGGGGTCCGGTTGGAAGGCAAGCGGCAGTGCGACTTACGATTTCAAGCACAAGAAGATATCGAGTGCCAATTTCACGGTATCCCGCGATTTGCACTGCTGGAGTATGTCTTGCAGCTTTGTACCTATCGGTCCATTTAAGAGCTTTAACTTTCATATTGGTGTAAACGCCTCCATGTTAGCCGATTTGAAATATGACAAATCAAGTACCGATTCGACCAATAAAACAGTCAATTGGTGGTAATCAATATTTAGAAGCACATAAATTATACAACGATGATAGAAAAAGAAAAAGTAGTGACTTGTATCTACTCGATGTACGTCACAGATGAAAACGGAAAAGAGTCTTTAATAGAGCAAGCGACCGCAGAACGTCCTCTTATCTACTGCCACGGTGAAGGCATGATGTTGCCTAAGTTTGAAGAGCATATGACCGGTCTGAACAAGGGTGACAAGTTCGATTTTGTTATAGCCTGCAATGATGCTTATGGCGAATATGACGAACGCGGCGTGATTAAGTTGGAGAAGCAGATGTTCTTTAATGGTGACGGCGAGTTTGACAAGGAGCATGTGTTTATAGGGAATATAATCCCCATGCGCACAGCTGACGGTCAAATTGTCAATGCCCAAGTAGTAGAAATCGGCGAGAACGAAGTAACAATCGATCTCAACCATCCCTATGCCGGTGAGGATTTGCATTTTGTAGGGGAAGTAACAGACTTGCGCGATGCTGACCCCAAGGAATTAGAGGCGATTCGCAATCCTCACAAATGCGGAGGCTGCAAAGGTAATTGCGGAGACTGCGGAAGTGATTGCGGAAGTGATTGCGGCGGCTGCGGAAAAGAGTGAGCATGTTCAATAAATAGAGAATCAAAAAGATATGGGAAATATAGTAGCAATAGTAGGCCGTCCAAATGTCGGCAAATCAACCTTATTCAATCGTTTGACGAAGACCCGTCGTGCGATTGTCATGGAGGAAGCCGGCACAACCCGCGACCGTCAATATGGTCACGCCGAGTGGTGCGGTCGTGAATTTTCAGTAATAGATACCGGAGGCTGGGTAGTAGGCAGCGATGATACGTTTGAAAGCGAAATCAACCGCCAGGTGAATATAGCCATCAAAGAAGCAGATGTAGTGCTTTTAGTAGTTGATGTTAACGAAGGTGTTACCCAATTCGACATGGAAGTGGCACATTTGCTTCGTCAAGCCAAGAAGACTACTCTACTCGCTGTGAATAAAGTAGATGCCTTTGACCAGCAATACGGTGCACCCGAGTTCTATAAGTTAGGTTTAGGCGAGCCTTATATACTAAGCGCCGAGAACGGATTAGGCACCGGTGAGTTATTGGACGAGTTGGTGTCCCGTTTCCGTTCGACAGAGAATGATGAAGACGTAGAGTCGGAATTGCCGCGCTTTGCCATAGTCGGTCGCCCGAACGCCGGAAAATCAAGTATTGTCAATGCCTTTATAGGCGAAGATCGCGCGATTGTGACCGATATTCCGGGAACGACACGCGACAGCATCTATACACGATACAACAAGTTTGGCAAGGACTTCTATCTGGTAGATACAGCCGGTATCCGCAAAAAAGCCAAAGTGAATGAAGACTTGGAATACTATTCGGTAGTAAGAAGTATACGCGCAATCGAGAACTCGGACGTGTGTATTCTAATGATTGATGCGACACGCGGTATCGAGGCACAGGATTTGAATATATACAACTTGATCCAAAAGAACAAGAAGGGGTTAGTGGTTTGTGTAAACAAATGGGATTTGATAGAAAGCAAGACGAATGCAGATATTAAAGGTTACGAGAATGCTATTCGCGGCCGAATGGCTCCTTTTACAGATTTCCCGATAATCTTTACGAGTGCAACTACTAAACAACGTATCTTCAAAGTGATTGAGACGGCACTTCATGTGTATGAAAACAAGCAAAAGAAGATACCGACAGCACAGTTGAATGAGAAATTCCTGCCGCTGATAGAGAACTATCCTCCACCGGCAAATAAAGGCAAATATATCAAGATTAAATACTGCACTCAATTACCGAACACTCAAGTACCGACGTTTGTGTTCTTCGCCAATCTGCCTCAATACGTAAAAGAACCCTATCGCCGTTTTCTGGAGAACAAGTTGCGTGAGTGGTGGGATTTTACAGGCACTCCGGTACAGTTGTTTATTCGAGCCAAATAGTCCTATAATTAAGAAAAATGCAACTTTTATTTATAAAACAAACTAAAAGTTTGTATGTACGAAATAATTGTATTAACTTTGCCGCTTGAATACTGATGAAGATAGTCGGATTTACACAAATAGACGGTGTGACAGAAATGTTGCTAAAGAGCGATAGCTGTTTGCTCGTCAATCGCAAGCCGTTTTTTACACCCGATGGCACGACCGATATACGTATGACTCCGTGCGTTGTGTTGCGCGTAAGCCGATTAGGCAAAAGTATTGACCGCCGTTTTGCGGAACGCTATTACGACGCTGTTGCCCCCGGAATTGATTTTGTGGACCAAGCGCAGTTAGACGCCGCGAGGCAAAACGGTACGAGTTGGACGAAGGCGATTGACTTTGATTATTCGTTGGCCGTTGGCGAATGGACAGACAAAGAATCGATGTGTGCAAACGATTTAGTTATCGGCTGCGCTCAAGCCATAGAAGAAGTAAGCCGGCTGATGACTATCCGTCAAGGAGACTTGATATATATTGATTCGCGCATCCCGGCCCGGAGCGTCAAGCGGGATGAAGTGATTGAAGGACCGGAATGGGCCAAAGAGCAGTTATATTGTAAGATTAAATGACCAACAACAGGCACATATTAAGGATGTTGATGCTGATAATGAGTATCAGTACATCGTTGTTGTTGTCAGCCCACACATATGCCCCTAACTCCGTGCTGCGAAGCGGTAAGTGGGTCAAGATACGCGTGAGTCAATCGGGTGTGTGCAAAGTCAGCTACGAGGAGATAGTCAGTGCCGGTCTCAATCCGCAGAATATACGCGTTTACGGCTACGGAGGCGCGATGGTCAAGCAAGACTTCACCGCCTATAAGATAGACGATCTGCCTGCTGTAGGATTCTGGATGGAGAAAGGCTCAGACGGTGTGTTCGGAATCGGCGATTATATATTGTTCTACGCTCAAGGACCGATTAGTTGGGCATATAACGGTTCCCGTTTTGTTCATACGCGCAACACATATAGTGACTACGGTTATTACTTCCTTTCAGACAACGCCGGCGAGCAGAAGTTACTTACTTCAACTGCAGCAGTTATAGACGGAACAGGGGCGACAAGCGTATCCACTTATATGAATTACCAAGTACATGAGAAAGACTTGGTTAACCTACTTGACCCCGAAAAAGGCGTTGACGGTGGTGGCCGTGAGTTCTACGGCGAGCGCTTCAATCCCGGGAGCAGACAGTCCTTTACTCTTTCGACTCCGAATATTGTTACCGGTACACCGGTTGATTGTCGCATAGCGGTAGCTTCCAACTCTTCCATGACATCCACCTTCACCGTACAATTAGGTTCAACCCAGCAACACGTCGCTGTAGCCGGCATCTCTGCGTCGGAGCAACACAAGATGGCTAATACAGGAAACGGCTCGATGCAGTTTACACCGACAAACGCCAATTCTCAAACGTTGAGCATCCAATACGCCAATGGCATCAGCAGTTCCTCCGGATGGTTGAACTATATTGAAATGACATCCGTGTGCCAATTAAGGATGAACGGCAGCTATATGCCATTCCGCACAGTCACCAACAACGGTAAATCCACTCCCATACAATATGTGCTAGAAGGTGCTGACGCCAATACCCAGGTGTGGAACGTCACACGACTTGATAATATATACCGCGTTCATAGCGAACTGAACGGAGGGAAGTTAATCTTCTACGGCAGCAATGAGAAAGGTATTCAGGAATACGTAGCTGTCAATACGAAAGGCAGCAGCTGGATTAGCAGTTCCGTATCAGGAAGCGTGAACAACCAGAACTTACATCGGCTCAACAATATAGATTTGGTTATTATCACTCCTGCTTCGTTTAAGGCTCAAGCGACTCGTTTAGCGAAAGCACATGAGCAATACGACCATATAACTACCGCAGTTGTGACGGATGAAGAAGTATATAATGAATTCTCCAGTGGCACACCGGATGCTTCTGCTTACCGATGGATAATGAAGATGCTTTACGACCGCGGGACAGGTGCTGTCCACAAGCCGTCTAACTTATTACTCTTCGGCGATGGTACTTTTGACAACCGTCAGTTACTTGTTCCGTCAGGCGGAACGATATCTACCGGCGGTGCAGCTATTCTCCTAACCTATCAAGCCATCAACTCCACGGAAGAGACAAAAGCTTATGCTACGGACGACTATTTTGGCTATATGAACGATGCTGAAGGCGAAGTGGACACGTTGGGATCTATGGAGATAGGTGTAGGACGTTTACCTATTAACTCCACTGAAGAAGCAGAGAATGTCGTGAATAAACTTATCGCCTATATGACGGAAGGCCGTTACGGAAATTGGAAGAACCAAATCCTGTTCCTTGCGGATGACGGCGACAAAGGATTGCATATTCAAGTAGCCGACGAAGGAGCCGAACAAGTACGTATCAAGAATCCGGATTTTGTAGTCAATAAGATTTATTTGGATGCCTATCAACAAGAGACAACAGCGTCAGGTGAGAACTACCCGTTAGCAAAGAATCGCCTGAGCAATTTACTTAATTCCGGTGTTTTGTTTATGGATTACTCGGGACACGGAGGTTACAACGCTATAACCAATGAGAGCATGTTAGACCTTCGCTCAATACGTGCGATGCGCAACACCAATCAAGCCTTTTGGATGTTCGCCACCTGCTCCTTTGCACATTTCGATTCGGGTAAGCGAAGTGCAGCGGAGGAAGCAGTGTTGAACGCCAAGGGTGGTGCGATTGGCGTGTTGTCGGCATGCAGAACGGTCTTCGCGTCGCAAAACAAAATGATTAATACCAGCTTCTGCGATACGTTATTTAGCCACAAGAACGCCTTTACTTACGAGAGTACACTCGGTGAGGCTTGTAAGAATGCAAAGAATAAAGTCGGGCTTGGCGATGAAAACAAGTTATCCTATATATTGTTAGGCGACCCCGCACTGCGTATTGCCTACCCTACGGAGTTTAATGTACAAACGACATCCTGCTCCGATACTATCCGGGCACTCACGACGCACAATGTCAAGGGACAGATTGTTGATTCGACAAATACCTTGCAGAGTTGGTTTAACGGCAAAGTACATGTGACCATATACGACAAGATACAAGAAGTCGTCACCCGTGACAATGACACGCCTCGCGACGAAGACAAAGTGACAAGTAAGTACAACGACTATCCCAACATTATCTTCCGCGGCGAAATAAATGTCAAAAACGGACAGTTTGAATTTTTGTTTGTCGCACCTAAGGACATCCGCTATAACTACGGTCTCGGCCGTATGGTATATTATGCCTACGACATCGACAACAAGGCAGAGGCAGTGGGACACTATGAGAAGATGTATATCGGTGGCAGTTCGACGGTAGCGATAGAAGATACTATTGGTCCGGATATACGGATGTATCTGAATAATCCGGCCTTTGCAGATTACGGCATGACTCATGAGAATCCACATTTCTACGCTCAGTTAGAGGATGAGAACGGCATCAATACGGTTGGTAGCGGCGTAGGACATGACTTATTACTTATCATTGACGGAGAGCCGAAACAAACTTACGTATTGAATGACTATTTCAGCAATACCGACGGCGATTATCGCAAAGGTAGTGTGAACTATAAGATGGCTACTCTGAGCGAAGGCAATCATGTGATGACGCTCCGTGCGTGGGACTTATTTAATAACAGTTCTACAGAGACGTTGCACTTCAGCGTAGTAAACGGAATGGAGACGAATATATTCTCTGTTACAACCTACCCTAATCCTGTTCATTTAGACGAAGTGGTCAATATGCGCATTGAATACGACCGTCCGGATGATTTGGTACAGGCAGATATATACATCCTTAACTTCTCCGGCCAAGTAGTATGGCATCACAGCCGGGAAGGCGCCCGTGATATCCAATGGAACGTAAGTGAAATGGGCATCACGCCCGGAATATATTCCTATCGGTTACAGCTGAAGACAGAAGAGACGACAGCCGTATCCCGTATGGGCAAATTGATTGTAATTAACTGAAATATTAACATAAATCATTAAAAATCATTGGTTTAGCCTATGAAGCAACTTTAAGGTAGATTAAAAACAAAGTAGAAACAAATTTATTATCAAATTAATAACAAAAATGAAAAAGATTATTTTATCTATCGCATCGGTTTTGTGTGTATCAGCAGCAGCCTTTGCGTTTGGAAATGAGGATTACGTTAATCCTATCATCACCTCAATGCCATCATTGTCCATTGCTCCGGACGCTCGTGCAGCCGGTATGGGTGATATTGGTGTTGCTACTACTCCCGACCTGAACTCCCAGTACTGGAATGCGGCAAAGTTTGCCTATATGGACAGTAAGGGCGGTATCACAGCCAACTACACTCCGTGGTTACGCAAGTTAGTGGGTGACATTGACTTGGCACACCTCGAGGGTTACTACAACATCGGCGATTTAGCGGGCGGTATCGCAGCTTCCTTCACTTATTTCTCAATGGGTGCTGTTCAGTTAACCGACATGACGGGTACTCAGTTGCAAGAAGCTCATCCTAACGAGTGGGCGTTGGATGTTTCGTACTATCGTAAATTACACGAGTACGTCAGTATGGCAGTTGCTTTGCGTTTCATGTACAGCGACTTAAATAACGGTATCAACTCCTCTGTTTCCGGTTCGTCACAAGAGATGAAACCGGCTTGGACGATGGCTGCTGATGTAGATTTGTACTATCGTCAACCGATTGATATCAAGATGGGTACCAGTTACTTCCTGTTAGGTTTCACACTTACGAACCTCGGCGGTAAGATGACTTATGATAATGTAACCCGTAACTTTATTCCCGCAACAATGCGTATCGGTGTCGGTTATGAGTTGCCTTTTGACGCATACAACAAGTTGACCTTCAACCTGCAATGCGACAAGCTCTTGGTTCCGTCTCGCAAGTCCAAATTCACCGAAGGCTTCAATGCAGACGATCCTGCAACGTGGCAAATGTCCCAGGATGCATATTCGAGCATGACCTCTGTCAGCGGTATCTTCAAGTCCTTCGCAGATGCTCCGTACGGTGCAGCCGAGGAGTTCGCAGAGGTTCGTTGGGCAGCCGGTTTGGAATACACCTACAACCGTCAGTTCTTTGCACGTGCCGGTTATAGTAACGAGGCTAAGAGTAAAGGCAACCGCAACTACATCACTTTTGGTGCCGGTTTCCACTTGAGTATTTTCTCACTCGACTTCTCTTACTGCGTAGGTTTGGCTTCTACCAACCCGTTAGACCAGACGATGCGCTTCACGCTCGGTTTCGACCTTGCAGGTATCAAAGACCTTGTTGACAACCGCAAGAAGTAAGACTATGCGTATTGGCTTCGGATATGATGTTCATCAATTCTGTCCTGACCGCAAATTGTGGTTAGGCGGGATTGATGTTCCATCCGACAAGGGCTTACTCGGGCACTCGGATGCGGATGTACTTATTCATGCACTTTGCGATGCCTTGTTAGGCGCTGCGGGGTTACGCGATATTGGTTTTCACTTCCCCGACACCAAGGGTAATGAATACGAAGGTATAGACTCCAAGATACTGCTTCGAAAGACCATGTCGCTTTTACGCGAGAACGGCTATACGTTCGGTAATTGCGATTGTACTATCTGCGCCCAGTCACCTAAACTGAGTTCATATATTCCTCAGATGCAGGAGTGTCTGGCAAACGTTATGGAAGTGGAACCGGGACGAGTTAATATCAAAGCGACGACCACAGAGCATTTGGGTTTTGTTGGTCGTGAGGAAGGTATAGCTGCGTACGCAGTAGCTTTAATTGAACATGTTTAGACTGTTTTTATATATTCCCCCTATTATATCGATGCTCACCGCGATGGAAGCGGCTCCTACTGTTCAGTACACTGAGGACAACTACACGCGTTTTCAGACGAAAGACAGTTGTACGATAGAGGTTCTGGACTACGGAGACTCGGCATTAGTTGTTCAAACCGTATGCGCTCCGATATGTTCCTCCAACGCGCGCGTATATAATATGGATAATAAGGTAATACGCACTATCCGCCCGGCTGTAGATGGTGTTTTTCCGTACGCGTGGATAGAAGACGGCGTTTTACGGTGGCGTGACAATACTGTCGAGATGTTAGACGAGCAAGAAAAGAAACGATGACCTATCCTATCTATCTTATTGGCTATATGGGTGCCGGCAAGACGACTGCGGGACGTCTGTTAGCAGACAAACTCGGCTGGCATTTCGTTGACTTGGACCAAGCTTTCGAACAGATACACGGTTACACTCCGGCAGAGTATATCCGTGAGTTCGGTATTGAGGCTTTTCGACGTAAAGAGAAATACGTACTTGAGGATTTAGCGGAACTGCCTATAGAGAAAGTCATATATGCTACGGGCGGCGGTTATCCGTGCTGGGAAGATAATATGGAGTGCCTGAAAGAGTTAGGAACCAGTATCTATCTACGCTGGCGTCCAGAACATTTAGCCAAACGCCTTATGCTGACCGATTTAAGCGAGCGGCCGGTATTACAGGGCAAGACGGAGGAAGAGTTATTAGCATGTATCTTGCCGCAATTGGAAGCCCGCGAGCCGTTCTATGCCCAAGCCGATATTATTGTAGATGTGCCGTTAGGCGAACTAAGCGAAGCTAACGACGAACAAATAGCAGAACATTTATGTCAATTAATCAAATCCAAGACGAAATAATCGAAGAATTCAGTTATTTAGACGACTGGATGGACCGATACGAGACTATTGTCGATTACAGCAAGTCTCTCCCCGCTTTACCTGAGTCAGCCAAGACGGATCAAAATCTGATTGACGGTTGCCAGTCGAAAGTGTGGTTTACCGCAGAGTTAGACAAGAGTAATCCCACATCCCCGGTGGTTATCTATCACGGAGATTCGGATGCTATATTAGTAAGAGGTATTGTGGCGCTTCTTATACGCGTTTTAAGCGGTCACAGCCCAAAAGAAATTGTCGATGCAGATTTATACTTCATCGACAAGATCGGTCTTCGGGAGCATCTCTCCCCTACTCGCAACAACGGTATAGTTGCGATGTTACATCAGATGCGTTTATTTGCCCTCACTTATCAATCCGTTATCAAATAACAGATTGCGCCCCGGAAAGCGTTCGGGCCAATGAATATTGTGTGTAGATAGAATGACACACATTCCGGCTTTACTGATGGAATAGAGCAATTCCATTATTTCTGCTCCTGTTTCGGGGTCCAAGTTACCGGTAGGTTCGTCTGCAAGGATAATCTCGGGCGAGTTGAGCAGCGCCCGTGCTATAACAACACGCTGTTGCTCACCACCGGACAACTGGTACGGCATCTTATAGGCTTTTTTATCCATACCCACCTGTTGCAGGATTTCGAGCACATGGTCTTTCATGATGCGCTTGTTCTTCCATCCGGTAGCTTTGAGCACGAACAGCAAGTTATCTTCTACAGACCGGTCGGTTAAGAGCTGATAGTCCTGAAAGACAATACCGATACGTCTTCTCAAGTACGGCAGTTTGCGCCGCCTTATCTTAGTCATATCGTAGTCGAGGACTTGTGCTTGTCCGGCTGCAATAGGGATTTCGCCGTATAGGGACTTCATAAAGGTGGATTTCCCCGACCCCTCTTTACCAAGCAGATAGACGAACTCTCCACTATTGACGGATAAGTTGATATCGTGCAACACGATTTGTTCCGCTTGGCACAATTCAACCGCTTGATATTGAATGAGTTCTGCCATTATCCTGCGGCATCAATTTGGTTAATCTTATCCTCTAATTCTTTGAGTTGCGCACGCAGTCCGTCAATTTTCTTTTGCATATCCTCTACAAGTTTATTTCCGGATTTGGATTTCCCGGTAAAGAAGAGGATATTGTTCTCAGCCGTTTTTATTTCCTGTTGCAGGTTGGTGTACATGCGTACGAGCTTATCTCTGTCGCCGCTTGCCATGACTCGTTCTCCTCGAGCACGCTGTCTCTCGTTACGGGTCTCTTTGACTGCTTCGCGTTTTTTATTGAAGAACTCGTCACATGTAGCCGTGAACTTGTTCCAGAGATCATCGCTGTACTTACGTGCAACGGGACCGATGGTCTTCCACTCTTTCTGTAGTTCAACCAAGGCTGCGGAGGTCTCTTGCCAAGCCTCACTGTCTTTGAGTTCTTCTGCTCTCTGGATGAGCGCACGCTTCTTCGCTAGGTTCTCGGAGAAGATATCTCTCATCTGCTTGTAATAAGCGGATTTGGCTTTGAAGAACTGTTCGCACACTTCTCTGTACTCGTCGTAAATGGCTTGGTTCTGTTTCTTAGGAGCGAAACCGATTGTTCTCCACTCTTTCTGGAGCTCCTGGATAGTCTCGACAGCTTTGTCCCATTGTTTATTGGACTTGAAGGAGCTGTAGTCTATCTCACGAATCTTAGCTATGATAGCCTGTTTTTTCTGTAAGTTCTCGTTCTCTTTGGCATGCAGTTCGTCGAAGTACGCTTGGTGCTTTTTGTTGATAGCGGATGACGCTTCTTTGAATCTGTTCCAGAGGTCCTCACGCAGTTCGCGTGCAACAGGTCCTATCTCCGCCCACTCGTCGTGCAGTTGCTGTAAAGCGCGGCTTGCTTCCACGATATTCTTATTGTCTTTGAGTCTTTCGGCAGCCTCGCAGAGCAATGTTTTCATCTCGAGGTTTTTCTTGAAATCGAGGTCTCTGAGTTCGATATTAATCTTAACGAGGTCGTAGAACTGCTCTTGGTACTGCTGGTATTTCTTCCATATTTCCTGCGCTTTGGTAGCGGGAACGGGGCCGATGGTCTTCCACTCCGCCTGGAGGTCTTTCATTTTCTTGAGATTATCCATAACGTCTGCTGTTTCGGCTTCCGCCATTGTTTTCATTTGCTCCAGGATATTCTCTTTGCGCAGTAGGTTTTGCGCCTGTTCCTCTTCCATTTGTTTGGCCACTTCGGCACGTTTCGTTTTATATACATTGAGTAGTTCACGGAACTGTTGTTCTGCCTCATCGAGCACGGGTTGCCAATCTTCGAGAGTTTGGCCGGCTTGCTGCGCAGCTTCTTCAGCCGCTTTCTTGAGTGCAGCTTGTTCCTCGTGATACTGACGGTAGAACTGGGTTTTCAGTGTTTCTACTTGTTCTTTTACTTCGGTTACATTCTGCTCCAGCAGAGATTTCAGCTCGTTCACGAGCGATTGTTTTTCGTTTGCCATAATCAGAGACGCCATTCGGCGGAGTACATTAATTTGGCTGCAAAAGTACTGCTTTTTTTGCATTTATGCAAATAAAAAGTGAAGAAAATATCACATTCCGCACTTTTTGGGGGTATATCGGAAAAATACACTACCTTTGCACGCAGTATTGAAACGTAAGGAGTAAAGAGTAAAGACGAAACGGCTACGACTATACAAAACATTTAAGTCCTTATTCTTTATTCATTTAGTGAGCAAAGCGAACGGTCTTTAACGCCCTTTATGTGCAAGCACCTTAGTCCGTAATTGAGTCCACTATATAGAAAACATTTTCTATATGCTTCATTTTTATGCTCGAAAATTTGCGTATATGCAAAAAAAGCAGTACCTTTGCGCGTTTTTTTGAGAAGATGAGTTTTACACATCTACACGTACACAGTCAATACTCGGTATTGGACGGGATGTCTAAAATACCGGATTTGGTGCAGAAATGCTTGCACAATAATATGCATGCATTAGCTCTAACCGATCATGGTAACATGTACGGTATCAAAGAATTCCTCGATTACAGTAAGAAAGTGAATAAAGATGCCGGCCAGACCGTGTTCAAGCCTATTGTTGGTTGTGAGGCCTATTGTGCACGGCGAGGACGACACAGCCGCCAGAACGATGAGGCAATCAACGGAGAAGGACGGAGCTACATTATAGACCGATCGGGCTGGCACCTAATACTGTTAGCCAAAAATATGCAGGGCTATCGCAACCTGTGCAAGATAGTGAGCATGGGCTTTATGGAGGATGCGTTCAACTACACCCCGCGTATAGACAAAGAACTGCTTGAACAATATCACGAAGGAATCATCTGCTGCAGCGCGTGCTTGGGCGGAGAACTGCCACAGAAGATACTAAATGGTCTAAAAACCGCTGCTCTCAAAGACAAAAGTCAAGAGACCGCTGCGCCCGAGGACCTGATTGCCGAGGGCGTTTTTCAGGAAGCAGAAGAGACAGTACAATGGTTCAAGAACCTCTTCGGCGAGGATTACTACATCGAACTTCAGCGACATCAGACGGAGAAACCCGGCGGGGACCAATCGACCTATCAACGCCAGATGCAGGTTAATCCTGTGCTTGTGTCGCTCGCACGCAAATATGGTATAAAGGTGATAGCGACAAATGACGTACACTTCGTTGAAGAAGAACATGCAGAAGCACACGACCGGTTGATATGCCTGTCCACCAACCACTACGTGGATGATATCAATCGTATGCACTATACCAAACAAGAATGGCTCAAGACTCCGGAAGAGATGGAGGCTGTCTTCACCGATATACCCGAGGCGTTGAGCAACACACAGGAGATAGTGGATAAAGTAGAGATATACGATATCGACTCCAAGCCTATCATGCCTAAGTTCCCTATTCCCGAAGACTTCGGCACCGAGGAGCAATACGGCAGCCGGCTGAAGTTGGAAGCCGCCTACTTGGAGCACCTGACGATGCAAGGCGCACTCAAACGGTACGGCAAAGAGCGGCTGGAAAATGACGAGCAACTGAAAGAACGTTTGCGATTTGAGTTAGACACAATCAATAACATGGGGTTCCCCGGCTACTTCCTCATCGTTATGGATTTTATCCGTGGCGCACGTGAAGAATTAGGCGTGAGTGTCGGACCCGGACGTGGCTCTGCCGCCGGTTCCGTAGTTGCCTACTGCCTACATATAACCGACTTGGACCCGTTAGAGTACGACCTTCTTTTTGAGCGTTTCCTTAATCCCGACCGTATATCACTACCCGATATCGACACCGACTTTGACGATGCCGGTCGCGGACGCGTGTTAGAATGGGTGAGTCAGAAATACGGCGCGACACACGTCGCGCATATCATCACCTACGGTGTGATGGCCGCCAAATCAGCTATTGCCGATGTGAGCCGAGTTCAACGAGTCCCCCTCGAGCGAGCCAACGCCATCAAAGCACTCATACCGGAAAGAGGTTTCCCCGATAACATCAAAGATGAAAACGGCAAGTCACCCAAAGTGAATCTCAAAAACTGCTATAAATACGTAGATGAGTTACGACAGTTAGTGAACGGAGGCGAACCCGAAATACGTTCAATGCTCAACTATGCACAGCAGTTAGAGGGAACAGTACGACAAGTCGGTATTCATGCGTGCGGCGTGATTATCGGAGCTGACGACCTCACCAACTTTGCACCGCTGAGTAGCGTCGAAGACAAAGAACTGCACAAGCGCGTGTTAGTCACGGAATACGACGGGCACGTGATTGAAAGCGTAGGTCTGATAAAGATGGACTTTTTAGGACTCAAGACGCTGACTATTATAAATGAGTGCATCCGTAATATCCGGCATGCCCGTGGCGAAGAAGTAGATATAGACCATATACCTATAGATGACGCGGAGACCTATAAGCTGTTCCAGGAAGGACGCACGATAGCCGTCTTCCAGTTTGAGTCCGCCGGCATGCAAAAATACCTGAAAGAGCTGAAACCAACCGTCATCGGCGACCTGATAGCAATGAACGCTCTCTACCGTCCGGGACCAATGCAGTATATCCCTAAGTTCATTCGCCGTAAACAAGGACTGGAGCCCGTGACATACGATATCCCGTGCATGGAGAAATATCTGAAGGACACCTACGGCGTAACGGTCTATCAGGAACAAGTGATGCTGCTCAGTCGCCTGTTAGCCAACTTTACACGCGGTGAGTCTGATAAGTTGCGTAAGGCAATGGGTAAGAAACAGATGACTATTCTGCAGGAACTGAAAGGCAAGTTCATGGAAGGCGGCAAAGCCAATGGACATGACCCGAAAGTGTTAGAGAATATATGGACCCAGTGGGAAGCGTTCGCGTCCTACGCATTCAATAAATCACACGCAGAATGCTATTCGTGGGTAGCCTACCAGACCGCCTATCTGAAGGCACACTACCCCGCCGAATTCATGGCTGCCAACTTGACCGTATCAAAAGACGACATTAAAGAAGTGACTAAGTTCATGGACGAATGCAAGTCGATGAAGATTAGGATCTTAGAGCCGGATGTCAACGAGTCGGAGCTCAACATCCCCGTCAACAAAAACGGCGATATCCGTTTCGGTTTAGGGGGGGCGAGGCGTAGG
>ODAI013337230.1_pt1 | contig 18428 bp, 14 predicted proteins | sample 1539321 | NCBI WGS metagenome assembly ODAI01 (sample SAMN02144231, study PRJEB22623) | gut metagenome | biome: sheep rumen | host: Ovis aries | place: New Zealand | reverse complement strand
TTAGCGACAAAAAAAGCCGCAATCTCTTGCGGCTCTTGTTTTGCTCCCCAAGCAGGACTTGAACCTGCGACCCCCTGATTAACAGTCAGGTGCTCTAACCAACTGAGCTATTGAGGAAGGTTTTGTTGTTGCTTTCTCCCTCGAAAGCGGTTGCAAAAATACACACTTTTTTTCAATCAGCCAAATTTTTTTTGAAAAAAGTTTTTCAGCACTTATTCATATTAAACGTTTTCAGCGAGTTACATACTGTAAATTTTTTATGATGTCCCCTGCTACAAGGCTACATTGTGACTGGTTTTGGAGGGCAAAATCGGCAGATTTGCCATGCATCCAGACCCCCAAGGTGGTGCATCCTTCTGCATTTATCTGATTCTGTTTATTTTGCGCAAAAATAGCAAGCAAAATACCCGTCAGGACATCGCCACTGCCAGCAGTGGCCATGCCGGGGTTGCCAGTGGTGTTGACGTACATCTCCCCTCCCCTACCGGTGGTTTGGGTGTGGTGGCCCTTATAGACAATTACAGCCCCCGTTTGGCGGCTGAGGCAGCGCTGTGCCTGCTGGCGGCCAGCGGGGCTCTCGTAGCGGCCAAAAAGGCGTTCAAACTCCTTGGCATGGGGCGTGAGGACCGTGGCCGCCTGACGGGTGAGGAGGCTGAGACGGTCTTTCATTTGCGAGAGCATGTTGAGGGCATCGGCATCCAAGATGAGGGGCTTGTCTGGAAAAGCCTTGAAGAGGGCACAGAGTTGTTCAGGACTGTCGGTGCCCAAGCCTGGGCCGACAGCGACGGCATCATAGCGTTGGAGGTCTTCCGGAACAAAACAGTGGGTCCAATGGGTGTCATTGTCGTCGATGGAAACCATGGCCTCGGGGACGGCGGTCTGCATGATGTCCACTCCCCTGCGGGGCACATGGACGGTGAGCAGCCCCACGCCGGTGCGCAGGCAGGCGCGGGCGGCCAGTACGGCGGCCCCCATCTTGCCATAGCTGCCAGCAATGAGAAGGGCATGGCCATAAGTGCCTTTGTGGCTCTCGGCAGGGCGGCGATTGAGGAAATCGGGAAAGGAGGGCTGCTCCACACGCAGGGTGATGTCTTCAACAGGGTTCATGATGAGATGGTAAAAAAGGGCAGCGACTCAGAGCCGCCACCCTAAAAAAAAAAACTATGAACAAATTTTACTGAAGCAAATATGGGTGAATCCTATTACTTCCGTGGTGACATTAAAAATGGTAGGTGACACCGAGGCCAAAGGTCCAGGTGCGGTTGTAGGTCTTATAGTCCTTAGCGGTGCTGACAAGACCGTGGTAGTAGTCGCCCTCGAAATGGAGCATCCAATCGGGAGCCACGCGGAGGGAGAGTCCAATGCCGCCAGCCAGACCGGCATCGAAACGACGATCGGAATCCTTGATGAAGGAGTAGGCATCGCCGGTGAAGGGACGGGGGTCGTTGGCCACATAGACATAGCCATGACGCCACTGCGACAGCCAGTAGCCGGCATAGCCGCCGAACATGAAGTTGATGCGGCAGGCCTCACCACCGATAGAGAAATCGGCCATGAGGGGGAGCTGGAGGTAGAGGTTGTTGTAGGTGGTGGCATAGGTGTTGGTTACGTCGGCGTAAACCACGTCGAGGCGGGTGTAGTAGTTCTTGGAAATCAGGTCAAGACCGGAACGGATGCCAAACCACTGGTTGAACTGATAGCCCACGCGGCCTTCGAGGTTGATGCCACGGCCCATGTACCAGATGCCGCCCCAACGGGCAGACTCAACACCCATACGGTGGCTGGAGCCGCCAAGGAGGAGACCCACATACCAACCCTCGGCATCGGCATCAAGAATTTCCTGCTGGGGGATGAGGTTCTGACGGACGTTCTTCTCGCGGTCCTTGCAGCATGCATGCTCGTGCTGAGGCTGAGCATTGACCTGCTCGTCGCGCAGGTAGACGCGGGTAGAAGGTTGAACACGTTCCACGAGGTTGGCGTTGAGGAACGACTGGTATTTGGCGGCATCAATGAGGGCTGTGGCCATGCGGCCGGAGCGGGTTTGGATGACAACGCCATACTTGTTGAGAGAATCCAGTGGCAGCATGGTGGTATCGTTAAATGTAACCAATGCTGAAACATACTCTCTGGTGCCTTCAGTCTGGGCCATTGCGCTGCCCATGACGGCAAGCAGCAAAGCGATAGCAAAGATTTTCTTCATTTTAGATATTAAATTTAGATTTTATTATCAATTATTTCAAAATGCAAAGATACGAAGATTTGACAAAATAGCAAGTTTTTTTTTCAAGCAGGTGGCAAATCAAAGACTGGCATAGGCGGGCGAAAAGGTGTCACCATTGCGCACATCGCCCGTGGTGAGGCCCTTCCTAAGCCATTTGTAGCGCTGGGCCGAGGTGCCATGGTTGAAGGACTCGGGGACAGCATAGCCGCGGGCCTTCTTTTGCAGGTAGTCGTCGCCAATCTTGGAGGCCGCGTCGAGGGCTTCCTGTATGTCGCCTTCTTCAAGCGAGCCGAACATCTGGTTGTCGTGGTAGGCCCAAACACCGGCGTAGAAATCGGCCTGAAGTTCCAGACGCACACTGATTTGGTTTGACTCGGCCTGACCGACACGGGCCATCTTCTGATGGGCCTGGCCGAGAGTGCCGAGGAGGTACTGCACATGGTGGCCGACCTCGTGGGCGATAACATAGGCATAGGCGAAGTCGCCGTCGGCGCCAATCTGTTGTTTCATGGTCATGAAGAAATCAAGGTCGATATAAACCTTCTGGTCGGCCGAACAATAGAAGGGCCCTGACTCGGAGGTGGCATTGCCGCAGCCCGAAGAGACGGCTCCGGAATAAAGCACGAGTGTGGGAGGCTCATAGGTGCGACCCATCTGTTTAAAGAGGGATGTCCACACATCTTCAGTGCCCGCAAAAACTTTCTTGGCAAAGGAGGCAAGTTCTTGCTCCTCAGGGGTGAACTCGCGGTTGGTATTCTCGGTGACCACCTGGGAGCTTGAGCCGGCCACCTGCTGCAAAACCTGCGAGGGGTTGCCGCCAAAAAGGAGTGCCAGAACCACTACAATAAGGGTACCGCCGATACCCAACCCGGCTTTTGATTTAGTCGACATGCCTCTACGGTCTTCGACATGGGTGCTTTCGCGTCTTCCGTCTAGTTTCATATTACAGATTCTTTGTCGTTAATAAAACATAATACACTATTGCCCAACAAAATACAACTCCGCTGACCAGCATCGGACTTGCCCGGCAACAGCCTACTTTAAAGTTGCAAATATACACATTTATTTTCGAATGAAAGAAAAAAACTTTTTTGCGTCCGCAGTACAGCCTTAACAATCTATCAGTTTAATCCAGACGGAACCCCGTGTTTCAATCCTTACTACCGTGTCAATACCCCCTCGCTCAATAAGCCCACGGATAATGGCAAAGAAGTGTAGCAATAGTAGTCATATAACTAACTATCGGCGAATTATGACCAACAAGTCCCCTTGAAAACAAAGTCCAAAAGGCCAATCTTGCTGAAAGAAAGGCAGGGCTGAAGAAGACGATACGGAAGAGCCACTCCAACAAACCTCCGAGCCAACGGAAAGTGGGCGCGAAGGCACTTACGGGGAGACTGGCCGAGGTCAAAAAAAATTGGCCGTGGGACAAAATAATTTATAGCATATAACGTTACTAATATCTAAAAATGTTTGAAACTAACGGTAGAGTGCTGAAATAACTACAATTAAACTCCACGAATGGACAAAACTGAGAAGAAAACAACTGTCATCAGGAGAATTGGAAGGCCTGTGGGATATTTTTTCCTGGGGGTATACATCCTGATTGCCTTGCTCAACACCACCGTGGTACAATCCTTTCTCGGGGCGGCGGCGGGCAGATACTTTTCCAAAGAATGGGGTGGCAAGGTGCGCATCGGGGCCCTCCATGCCAGTCCGTTCAGCCACCTCATACTTGACAAAATAGAACTCATCTCGCCCACCAACGACACCATCTACTTCGGCGACCGCATCACCTGCCGATTCAAGCATTTCCCCTACAGTGCCAACCACCTGAGGCTGGACCGCGTGTCGGTTCGCAACGGCCGCTACCACTTTGAATCCATCAAATATCCCGACGGACATATCGGCACCAACCTGGACTTCATCATCAACTATTTTGCCACCGATACCCCTCCCACGCCCGCCAGCGACAGCCACTTTATTGTGGAGGTGGGCCAGGTGAGGCTGCACAACGTGGACTACATACAGGACCTGCCGGAAATCCCCAACCAGCCCACCTACCCCAACGGAGTGAGCATTCCCCACATGCGCTACTATGGCACCACGGGCGACATACGCAAAGTGCGGGTGGACAACGACAGCGTCACCTGCCGCGTGGTGAGCCTCAGCACCACCGAGGCATCGGGCCTGCATGTGGTTGACCTCTCGGTCGACGTGGAGGTGTCGCCCCATGTCATCCGCGCCACCAACCTCGACCTACAGACAGGCGACAGCCGCATCTTTCTGGATGCCGAGCTGACCTATCACGGCTGGGAGGAGATGGCGGACTACTGCAACACGGTCAAGCACAACGTGGTACTGAAAGAGGGCACCGAGGCCAACCTCTGCGAGGCTGCCTACTGGGCGCCCACACTTTGGGGCATCAACGCCAACGTGACCGCCGTGGGCCACGCCTACGGCACCATTGCCGACCTGCACGCCGACAACATGGCCGTGACTTTCGGACAGAGCAGCTACGCCCTGGTCAACGGCACCGTGAAGGGGCTGCCCGACATCAAGAACACCGTTTTCGACGTGACGGTCAACCGGCTCCACACCAACTATGAAGACCTCGCCTCGGTGAAACATCCCGAGCCCGTCGAAATGCACATACCGCAACTGATTAAGCAGATGGCAGTGATCGACATCGACGCGCAGCTACAAGGCGGAGCCAACGACTGCCAGGCCTTTGTGAACCTCAACTCGATGATTGGCGACCTAGAGGCTCAGGCTTCGATACGATACGACTCGCTGGTGCACGACTATGTCTATATGGGCAATCTAGACTCCCGCACGTTGGGGCTGCGGTCCATCCTGCCCAACGAATGGGTCTCGCGCACCGGTCTCCACCTCACCTTCCTAGGCACCAGTCTCAAGCCAGAGAAGATGGATGCCTCATTGGAAGGGCGCCTATACGACACCTATTTCCGCGGCAACAATATCAAACGCACCACCCTCTCGGCCGACATAGCCAAACAGAAGGTCAATGCCGACATAGTGATGGAAGACTCTCTGATAGGACTGGACATGGAGGCCAGCCTCAACCTGCTGGACAAATCGGCCACCGCAGACCTCTATCTGGACCAGGCGGACCTCACCCGGCTGAAACTGCTCCACTCCGACACCAACATCAAAGTCTCCACCCATCTCAAGACCAGCCTTGCAGGCCAAAGCTTGGACGACCTCAACGGCACCCTCACCCTACGCGACACCCGCATGGCACTGGGCAGAAGGAACTTCGAGCTGAACAAACTGGACGTGACCGTCACCAACCAGCAAGGCAGAAAGGATTTCACGCTCAACAGCGACTGGGCCATGATGAGGCTGAAAGGCTATTTCCAATACGCAGACATTCCACTGGTGGTCAGGGACTTCTGCAACAGATACATTCCCATTTACAGCAACCCCTACCGCCACGCCGACTCGGTCGACATGTCGCCAATCTATCTGGACAATTTCGACTTCGACATTGTGTGGAACGATGTCAACAACTCTTTCCAGAACATAGTGCCCGGCGTGTCCCTCGCCGCCGGCACCACCTTCCACGGCAGCTATAACTATGGTGAGGTGCTGAAAGCCGTTTTCCGCTCCGATATGCTGCAACTGGGCAACATAAAACTCGAAGACATAGGTTTCAACAGCAATGCCGTGGGCGAGAACTACCAGATGAACATCCGCGCCAACAGCCTTTCGGCAGGCGATATGGTCCTCACCAACAATATGAATGTCAACGCCATCCTCAGCTCATACATCAGCACGCTGGGAGTCCAATGGGACGACAACTCATCCACGGTGAACAACGAAGGCGACCTGGAGTTCTTCATCCACAGCTCTGAGACCGACAACAAACTGATGATAACCAAGCCCACCTTCTACGCCGCAGGCGAACCATGGACACTCATATGCCAAGATGGCATCAGGGTGAACAGCCAACGCCTGCAGGTGGACAACCTCAGAGTGTACGGACTCGGACAGTCCATTGCCGTAAACGTGATGATGGAGAAAAAAGAGACCGACTATGTCACGGCCTCCTTCAATGGGTTTGTTTTAGACCATCTGGACAGCCTGCTCATTCCCAGCCATCTGGTGCAGCTGGAGGGCAAGCTGAGCGGCGACCTCAACCTGAGGGGGCTGAGCAAGAAACCCTACTTCGATGCCAACCTGATGGTTGACCACTGCGTGGTGAACGGTCAGGAGGCAGGTCTCGTCAGCATCAAATCCAACTATGCTGCCGAGGAAAACAAAATATACCTAGACATGCAGGCCGAGCACTACCGCGATGGGGCAAACCATTATCCCATTGAAGTGCACGGCTCACTCGACATGGCCAGCAAAGACCCCGCTATGGACTTCGACATAGGGATTGAGAATGTGGCACTGGAGACTATCCGCCCCTTTGTGAAGAATTTTTCCTCCAATATTGACGGCAACTTGGATGGCGACCTGATGGTGAGAGGCACTACCGCCCACCCTGTGGTGGACGGCACACTGACCATCAACGACGGCCTGTTGGAGCTCTCGCCCACAGGGGTCACTTATTACTTCTACGACCAATTCCAAATTGCCAACAATTCGCTAAAGTTGCACAACTTCCTCATCCACGACAAACTGGACAACACACTGGTGGCCAACGGCACCATCACGCTGGACGAAGGCAAATTCGTACTCGACCTTGGGGTCAACACGTCACGGATGCTTGTGTTGGACAAAGAGCCGGACGAGTTCAATAGCTTCTACGGCAGGTTGCTGGCCTCTGCCAGCGGCCACATCAGCGGCCCCGCCGACGCTATCAGCATCACCGCCTCTGCCGCCACCCTCAACGGAAGCAACCTGCATGTGCCCATAGACAACTCCAAGCAGGTGTCAGAGAACAGCCAGTTCATCACCTTCATCTCCAACGACCCCATCAACCGAACCTCAATCACCAGACCCTCCAGATCTGGCGGCGGCAATTTCAACTTGCAGCTGAACCTGAGTGTCACCCCCGGCATGAGCCTCCATCTGCCCATGGATTTCAACCAGCTGAACGTGGATGTCAACGCCGTGGGTCAGGGCGACATACAGCTTAGCCTCCACAACAACAACCCACCCGACATTTTGGGAGACTACGAGTTCACATCTGGCAATTTCAAACTGTCTTTGATGCAGCTGGTCTCCAGGAACTTCAACATCGAGGAGGGCAGCACCCTGAATTTCCCCGGCAACATTAACGATGCACGGTTCAATATCAATGCCGTCTATGGCTTACGCACCAATCTGGCCTCCCTGATGAACAACGCCGTCTCCACCATCACTAACGACTCCTACGTGCAGGTGGAGGACATCATTACCCTCTCCGGCACCCTCCAAGACCCCACTATCAAATTTGACATACGCCTGCCCAACGCCGACCAAAGTGTCTCGGACCAAGTCTTCTCCTATATCGACAAAAACAACGAGTTGGAAATGCTCAACCAGTCCATCTCGCTTCTGCTCTTGGGTTCGTTTTCTTCTGTTGGCACCACCAACGACGACGAAGGGGGTTTCAACAGCATCAGCATGTTAACCAACACGGCAGGCAGCATCATCACCAGCATGATTAAATTTGTTGACGTGGACATCAAATATCAAGCTGCCACCACCACCACGCAGGGGCAGATAGATGTGGGCATCAGCAAACGATGGAACAACCTTTACTTCGAGTCCACCTTTGGCTACAGCCAGGGCGAAGTGCAAATTGACCAAACCCGCACCCTGGTGGGCGACGTGGAGATTGGCTATAAGTTCAACCCCTACTTCGACTTCTACGGCTTCCACCGCTCCAACACCAGTTACTACACCCGCACCGAACTGCCCTACAAACAAGGACTTGGTGTGAAACTATCCAAGGATTTCGACTCCCTCTACGAACTCTTCCCCTGGATGAGGAAGAAAAAGAAGACCCCCGAAACAAAATGAAAATAAGCGAACTATATTATAGAGTCAAACCCAACCTAGTTTTCTGCATCGCCCTGCCGGTGTACGTCATCCTTTTTGTCACCCTCTTCAACCCCTCACTCCACTTCTACGCTGAGTGGAGCAACAGCTGGGACAACGGAGCCAGCCTCTGCCTGCCCATCATCGCCGCCATCGAGATGGCCACTGTCATGCTCAGCCGAAGCATCATTTGTTTCACGCCCTGGGCCAAGTCACTTTCCCGCAACGAATACCTTGTCTGGCTACTAATTGAAATGATTGTGGGCAGCCTTTTTGTCGACCTCTTCTTCTCCATCTTTCTCCATCGGGCCTACTTCGGGCTTCTCCCCGGCGTTATGCTCTCCTACTTCTGCCTCAACCTTATCCCCTATGTCATCTATTGGCTCCTAATGCAACTGAAAGAACGCACCCAACAGCTCACCGAGACCGAAAACGAACTGCGAGAACTGCGCAAAGGGGTGGAGCACAACGAGGCCGGCATGGTGCGCTTCAACGACGAAAAAGGCAACACCAAACTAGTAGTCAGTGCCGACCGAGTCATCTCGCTTGAGTCGGCAGGCAACTATGTCAACATCCTCTACGACGACGACGGCAAGCTGGTGCGCTACAGCCTCCGCAACACACTCAAGGGGGTGGAGAAAGTCTGCAACAGCAACGGCCTTATCCGCTGCCACCGCTCCTATTTTGTCAACCTCAATAAAATCAAGATAATCCGCCGCACATCTGAAGGAGTCTACGCCGAGATGGGTGTGCCCAATGTGGGCAACATACCTGTCTCCAAGACCTATGCTCCGGAACTGCTACGGCTCTTTTCAGAGTCATGAACCGACATGTGCGTCACAATACAATCTGCCGAAAATGAAGAAAGCACTAATACCCCTGCTCCTCCTGCTGTCGCTGTCAGCATCTGCCCAGTCTACTCACCGCAACTATGAGGCCGACTCCATCGCCTTCCTCAACGCACTTTGGGAGACCGACAGTCTAGACGGGTTCATATACAGACATTACCACTTCCAGCAGCAAGAAGTGTTCAACTCCAACCAATACTTCTGCATTATAGAAATCCCGAGGGGGTCCAAGTCACACCTAGAGTTTGTCTCCGACAGCCTCCTCACTCGTGTCTCCGACTTTGCCGACCGCGGCAAAGCCCTCGCCGCCATCAACGGTTCCTTCTTTAACATGAGCACTGGGGTGCCTGTTTGCTACCTCAAAATCAAAGGACAGCAACTGGGCGAAAACGAGCCCTCTAAGAGCGACAGCATCCACCGCAAATACTATCAGAACGCCACCATACGCCTACTGCCTTCCGGCAGGCCTCGATTCAATATTCCTGACAGCAACCGCATGTCCGAATGTCAGATGCCTGACAGCAACGTCATGACCACCGGTCCCATGCTGCTCTATCGTGGCGAAACCGTGCCTCAGCGCACCGACCTCCGATTTGTATACAAACGCCACAACCGCACCGCCATAGGGCTCAAGCAAGACGGCACCATAGTGCTACTTGTGGCCGACGGGCGACATCGAAAACAGAGCGAAGGGCTCTCACTGCCCGAACTGACCCGCATCATGCGGTGGCTCGGCTGCCGCGATGCCGCCAACCTCGACGGTGGCGGTTCCACCTGTATGTATATCAAAGGCTTTGGCGACGACGGAGTAGTCAACCACCCCTCCGACAACGGCCGTTTTGACACCCGCGGCCAACGCCGCGTAGCCAACGCCATCCTCGTGGTGAAATAGACAACAGAAGTGCTACTAATTCATCCCAGAAGCGCATCGAGGAGGAGAGCGTGGAGCAGATACTGAGAAAGCGCATCTGAGTGAACAACGTCCATGTCGAGACCGACAAGTCGTTCGTCGACATGACCGTGCAGGAGAAGCACATCACCGTCTCCACAGATGCCAAAAAGACCAAGAAGATCATCAGCCGGTGCCTGAAGATAAACACACAGCTGAGCCTTCCGTTGCGTCGGAGCCACAAGAGGGAGAAGAAGGGGCTGTCCCATGACCAGCGTTTCAGCAACTATCCGAAGGTATGAAGACCTGCTGAGGCTGTGCCTGTCAGGGATTTTTGCGGCTCAACTAATTTCAAACCTTTCAACCAGCAGTGATTGCAAATCCAAATCGACGGCACGGCATGGAACAACCGCTGGATCGGGATCGGTGCTCAGTGAACATCCGCGGGGTCGGGTTCTACGATAAAGACTGCAATATAATCATCTCGGTTTTGCCATAAATTCCAATGTTCAGCACGTTCTAATCGTGACTCATCAGGATAATACAAATAATCTGTAAACATGTATTCTGTTCTAGTATTCTCGAGATTGACAATTGTGCGTGAGATACAATAATTAATATCTTCCTCTAAGTTTATAGTCTGCAAATTGAGAATTGTGTTGGTATCCCATTGCTCCACCATTGAGATGAGCCAATTATACCAAATTGGTTTCTTGTACACTTTCATCGTATCGTCAAGTATTCCATCTACCGAATACAAAAAACTCCTTGACCAATACATTGCGATAAAAAAACCGCCAATCTCTGAATAGCATTCTATCGCGTATACAGTATCATCGGTCGAATTGCATGGAACATGTTCCAAGAGCTTCAATGCATTGCGGTTTATTGCCCATGGATCTTTACCGTCCTTTGCTATTGTTGAGTGGATGGCATTACTGATATCCATATAGTTCTGCCCAAACACACATAATGGCCCGTACGCCAATATTACAATAATTAATAATGTCTTTTTCATAATAGAGTATCATTAAAATTTATTCCACCGATACAACCTGCACCCACATTAGTTTTTACGTTCCATTTCATGAGTCGTTTTCTCGCCTCGGCATAGTGCAAACACTTCGTGATTTGCCCTCTGCATTCGGCTTAACGAAAACGTTCAGTTCCATATTTCAATAACGACTCTTGCCACAATTTATTGCGTCACCCATAAAAAGCCCACGGCAAGAAAATGATTTCTTGCCGTGGGTGGGATTAGAGTTACTTGCAGAGAGCAAGACATGTAGATGTCAAATTGTATCTTAGGATTCATTGGCTGCAAAATGCCGATAATGTTTTGTGCCGAAACACAGAGCCGCAGGGCAGGGATGTCTATTACCTGTTACTATTATTACATATAGTTTTATATCTCTTTTCCATTATTAGTATCAATCTTTCGTATCCTTGTAATACGGAAACGGTTCTTTTATATTTTTCCCCGTAGCAATCAGGATATAAATCTTCAAAATAGAATCTCCAAAAATTAGAAATATCGGTTTCAGAATAGGTAGAAAGAGTCTCTAGAAAAGAGTTTTTTTGATGATTTGTAGAATCATTTATGACAAGGTTGACAATACATAATTGGAAAAGGCTATTTGCATCCGCATCCCATATACCATCTTTAGCAATTTGGATAAGTTTATTATAGTAAACAGATTCATTTATATGATTTTGTGCTTCAAAAAACAGATATATGTACTGCTGATACATATTGTAAAGCGGTCCTTTTTGATTTTCTTGATAACCAAAGATTGAATCAAATTTCTCAAATGTACTAGGAAAAAGATTGAAAAACAAACTCCAACTCTCTGTTGATCTGTCATTTATTACTTTGTCATAGGCATCTTGCAAATCCGGTTCTCTATCAGTATTATTCTGTGCTTCAGAATTAAAAACAGAAAGCAAAAGAAACACAATAAAAGATATCTTTTTCATCGTCATTCATTAAAAACGGTTCGTAATAGTTAGTGTAACATTCCAATTATTCCTTCCATTTCATGAGTCGTTTTCTCGCCTCGGCATAGTGCAAACACTGGGTGATTTGCCCTCTGCACTCGGCTTAACGAAAACGTTTGGTTTGCGAAGTATACTTCCAACCAAACCCTTGCGTCATCCGTTGGAGGAAAGAGAAGTCGGCGTTTGGGATAGGCATTCCTACTTCTCTCAGAATAGTCCTATATTATGACAATCAAACAATTCCACCTATTTCTTCTTACCATTGGCGATGTCGCTGGGGTCGATGATGGGATCGTCCATCTCGTTGCAGTAGAGGCTGGGGGTATTTAGGTTGCCACAAGGGGTGCCAGCCAAGGCACTGGTGGTAACAGGGCCTGTCCAGCGGCTGCCGACATACTCATAGCAGCGACAGGATTTGGTGTTACAGGAGGTCAGCCCAAGAGTGCCAACAGCAAGTATCAAAAAAACTATTTTTTTCATTATCATAAGGTTTTTAAACTATTCTTCACTAATAAAGGCTGGGACATAGGTACCCACCTCAATCTCATCTACAAAGACCCAAGCCTGCTCGCCGGAACTGACATGCCAGTCGGGCAACTTGCCATAGTTTGTGGCCTTGATGCGCAGGAAACGGGCAGAGACGTAAGGCCCGCGGCAGACAAAGGTGTGCTGCACGCTCTCCTCCTGGCGTTCACGGGTAGTGGGGTATTCTGTGTTCTCCACCGAAGCCCAGGGGCGATAGTTCTGTCCGTCGCTGGACACGCTCACCTCCACCTTGGAAGGGAAGAACACCCAGCTACGCATATTCTCTAGGCAGTCCACACCCACACTGGTCACCGTCTTAGTGCGGAGCAGGTCAACCACCACCTCCATGTCGCTCTGCCAGCCCTGCCAGCCACCAATGCGATAGTTGGTGGTGCCATACTGGCGGTCGATAAGGCCCTGTGCGCCATTCTCGGTATATTGGGGCGCGGGTTGGATGAGATAGGTGAGTTTCTTGTCGGCGATAAATCGGCGCAGGGTCTGGTCGATCACCGGGCTGTAGCCATACTTGGTGTTGTAGGCCACCGCCCGCAGGGTCATATCGTGACCCACCAAGATGGGCTGACCGTAGCGCAGACTGTTAGTATCGGGTTGACGGCCGTCTAGGGTGTAATAAATAGTAGTCTTGCCCTCTATGTTCTCGTTCACGGCCAACTTTACAAAGGAGGAGTCATTGAAGACAATCTGCCAGTCGCTGAAATAGGGGGCAGGGGTGTGGTGGTACTCGTCGGGCATCACACAAATGGTAGCGTCATAGAAATTGCCGTCTCTCAAGAACTTGCCCGAAGGCCATTCCTTCTTATTGACCACAAAGTCATCCTTACCGTCGCGATGGATGGTCACCTTGTCGAAAATGGGAGCAACGGTGACATACTCACCGCTGCCAGGGCACACAGGATAGAACCCCATGGCACTCATCACATACCATGCGCTCATCTGGCCGCAGTCCTCATTGCCACACAGTCCGTCGGGCTCGGGGGTGTAAAGTTCAGTCTCGATCTGGCGCACCACCTTGTCCAGCTTGTCGGGGGCACCCAGATAAGCATAGAGATAGGCCGCATGGTGCGATGGCTCGTTGCCGTGGGCATATTGGCCAATCATGCCGGTGATGTCGCTCTGCTGGCGGCCGGCCGTCTCGCTACTGGTGTTGAACAGCGAGTCGAGGAAAGCCTCGGCCTTGGCGTTACCACCCAGACGTTCAATCCATGTGGGTATATCGTGCGGCACATAGCTGCTATACTGCCAACTGTTGGCCTCGGTATAGTGGTTGTTGACCTCGGTGGGGTTGAACGGCGTTACGAAACCGCCGTTGCGGCGGGCGTGCATAAAGCCGTTGGCATCCATGATGTTCTGCCACGAGTTGGCCCTGCGCATGTAGGTCTCGGCCACCTCCTTTAGGTAGGCAGCATTCGTGTCACCGATGCGTTTGGCCTCGTTGAGGGCATAGGTGGCAATACACCAGTCATCATAGGCATACTCCAGTGTTTTGGAAACAGTCTCGTTGTCCAGTTGGCTGTCCAGATAGCCCTGCTGGCCGTAGGCCTGATGGGCCTCAGTGCGGTTAGCGGTGGCAATCATACCCTCCAGCAGCTTCATGCGGCGGGCGGCGGGCCAAGAGTCCAGGATGCCTTTCTGCTGTGCTTCCAGTATCACGGGGCAGGCATGGTAACCTATCATGCAGTGCGTCTCGTGGGCCGAAAGCTCCCACATAGTCAGCTCGCCTCCAGTCTCATACTGGCGCAACATGGTATTGATGAAATCCTCGGTGATTCCAGGTTCCAGAATGGTCATGAGCGGGTGCAGGGCACGATAGGTGTCCCAAAGAGAAAAGACCGTGTAGATAGGAGTCTTGGAAGAATAAATGCTGTCGTCCATACCGCGATAGCGGCCATCCACGTCGCTCCACAGATAGGGCGACGTATAGCAGTGATACAGCGCAGTGTAGAACGTGCGGCGTTCGCGACGGGTGCCGCCTTCCACCTCCACCTTGCCCAGGGTTTCCTCCCACTTCTGGCGGGTGGCGGCATGTATGGCGTCAAAATCATCCTCGCCACGGGTGGCCAAGTTCTTCATGGCCCCCTCGCAGTCCACGCCCGAAATGGCCACATATACCTCCACATCCTTCGCGTCCTCGTCCAGTTCGACGAGGGCTTTCATGCCGTGGTCGTAATATTTGATGGCCTTGATGGGCCGATTGCATTGCAAAGCAAAGAAACACTTCTGGTCGGGGTTCCAAGCGTTGCTCTCGCGAAAACCGGCCAGCGTGCCCTGCGGGGCCTCCTTATCAAAACCCGCAGCAATCACCTTGTCGCGGTGGCGCAGGTCAACCACAAAGCCCTTCTTGGCATGGCCGGGAAAGGTATAGCGGTGGGCGGCCACACGGTCGCTGGTGGTCAGCTCGGCCATCACACGGGTGCGGTCCAGCACCACACGGTAATAGCCCGGCTCGGCCTTCTCGCTTCGATGGCTGAAGCGCGAGAGGAACTCCTCCTGCGGCATATCCGGCGAGTAGTTCCAGTCCTCCCCTTCGGCCACCACGGGCATAAGCAGAATGTCGCCATAGTCCTCACAGCCGGTGCCGTTGAGGTGGGTATGGCTGAAACCGTACACCGTGTCGTCGCTGTAGTGATAGGCACTGCAGCCGTCCCATCCTTCCAGCCGGGTGTCGGGGCTAGGCTGTATCTGCCCGAAAGGCGCAATGGCCCCGGGATAGGTATGGCCGTGGAAATCAGTCCCCACCAAAGGGTTGACATAATGAACCAAACTGCCGTCCTGGCAACTGGCAAACAGCGCCACCACCAAGGCCAGCACGAGAGAGAATCTGCAGGTTTTCATAGTATTGGTCTATTTCAATCAGTTAGCTTTCATTTTAATCAACGCGGCCGCACCTAGGATAGCCACCTCGTTAGCTTTCAACTGCGACATATAAATCTTACAGGAGCCCTTGTAAATATTGAGCAGGTTGGCATCGAACGACTCGCGTAAGGGGTCCAGCAGCGGATTGCCCACCTTGGTAGGTCCACCCATGAGGAAGAGAGCCTGCGGGGCCGAGAAAGTACAAGCGTTGGCGCAGGCTATGCCCAGCCACGTGCCCACAATACGGTAAGTCTCTTTGGCCAAGGGGTCGCCAGCGTTGGCTGCATCGCCAATAGTCTTGCTGGTAAGGTCCTTGTCGGCCATGTCGGCGGTAATCCAGCCAATATGGTCGGCGGCATCGGCAGGCACTCCCTTTTCGTTGCGCAGCTCCACATAAGTCTGCACTATGCCACGAGCCGAAGTGTAGGCCTCCAGACAGCCCCTGCGCCCACAGCTGCAAGGACGCCCGCCAGGGATGAGGATATTGTGGCCCAACTCACCAGCCGTGCCGGTGGAGCCGTGAACCAACTTACCGTCCAGCACAATGCCACTTCCCACACCCGTCCCTAGGGTGATCATGATGAAATTGTCCATGCCGCGGGCACCGCCGTAGACATACTCGCCATAGGCCGCAGCATTGGCGTCGTTGCTCAGCACCACAGGAAAATAGACATACTTATGGAACTCCTCCTCAAACTTCAGCACCCCTTTCATGGGCAGATTGGGGGCAAATTCGACACAGCCGGTGTAGAAATTGCCGTTGGGAGCCCCAATGCCGATGCCGGTGAGTTCTGCAAGTGGGATAGACTTGACCCCCTTCTCGGGGTCGCCACCGGCCACCATAGACTCTATATGAGCCATAATGTCTTTCACATAGGGTTCGATAGTGGTATAATTTGTGGTGGGAATGCGGCGGCGGTCGATAATCTTGCCGTCGTCTCTTACCAGACCCATGTCAGTGTTGGTGCCTCCAACATCAATTCCAATAGCATACGTATTTTCCATATCTCTTATATTTTATTAATTACTCATTTTTAAGGACCTAGCCACATAGCCCCAAACTGGAAAGTCCACTTTGAGAGGCTACAAAAATACATATTTTTTTTGAAACAACACCATATATGACAATAATTTCGTACTTTTGCCCCATGGAAGAACCGATTAGAGAAAAGACATTTTCGCTCGAAGAGATTGACTACACACGCTTTTGGGGCGACAACGACAAGATTCTGGACTTTGTAAGAATCCTGTTTCCAAAGCTCAAACTCATCGCCCGTGGCGACATGCTCAAAGTGGTGGGTGCCACCGAAGACATCGACCATTTCGAAGGCAAGCTGCAAGCCCTGAAGACCTACTACGACAAAGTTGGCCGCCTGAACGAGAACATCATCATGCAAATATATGAGAGCGGCGGTTCCACTCCCGAAGCCGAAACCAACGAGGAGATACTGGTCCACGGTCGCAACGGCCTGCTCATCAAAGCCCGCACCCCCAACCAGAAACGTCTTGTGGAGGCCGTGGGGCAGAACGACATGGTCTTTGCCATCGGCCCTGCCGGAACGGGCAAGACCTACACTGCCGTGGCGTTGGCAGTCCGTGCTCTCAAAAATAAAGAAATCCGCCGCATCATACTTACCCGCCCGGCCGTGGAGGCCGGCGAGAACCTAGGTTTCCTGCCCGGCGACCTGCGTGACAAACTCGACCCCTACCTCCAGCCCCTCTACGACGCCCTGCGCGACATGATTCCGCAGCAGAAACTCCTCGGCTACTGGGAAGACAACACCATCGAAATAGCCCCACTGGCCTTCATGCGCGGCCGCACGCTCGACAACGCCTTCGTCATCCTCGACGAAGCCCAAAACGCCACCTCCTCGCAAATCAAGATGTTCCTCACCCGCATGGGGCGCAACGCCAAATTCGTCATCACCGGCGACATCACGCAAATAGACCTTCCCCGCCACCAGCAGTCCGGCTTGGTCCACGCAACACAAATTCTGGAAGGCATCGACGGCATCAGCATCATCCAACTGGACAACAGCGATGTAATCCGGCACAAACTCGTCACCAAAATCATCCGTGCCTACGACCGCGCGCAGCAGCCGCCCGCCGAAGCCATGCCCAACTCCGAAGAGTCGCGACCCAATGGGAGCAACCCTTCCGTGAAGAGAGGAAACGCCGACCCCCAATCCAATCAAAACATAAACCCATGATTTCCAACCCCAACTGCAAAATCAACCTCGGCCTGCGCGTCCTGCGCAAACGCTCTGACGGCTATCACGACCTCGATACCGTCTTCTTGCCCGTCCCACTCTGCGACCGATTGGAAATCACCCCCCTCCCCGACTCTCAAGACAGCCCCCTCCGCTTTGCCCAAAGCGGCATACCCGTTGACTGCCCGCCCGACGACAACATCTGCGCCAAAGCCTATCGACTGCTGCGGCAAGACTATCCGCAGATAGGTCCCGTCAGCATCCACCTCACCAAGTGCATCCCCTTTGGGGCCGGCCTGGGCGGAGGCAGCAGCGACGGTGCCCACACCCTGCTGATGCTCAACCAACTCTTTGACCTCGGCCTCACCCCTGCAAGGCTACGCAGCTATGCCGCCCAACTGGGTGCCGACTGCGCCTTCTTTGTCGACAACGTACCGGCCCACGCCACCGGCATCGGAGACCAACTCACCCCGCTGGGATTCAACCCCATCGAAGGCCACCGCCTTGTGCTGGCCAAACCCTCCGACGCCGTCAGTACCCGCGAAGCCTACGGCGGCCTCCACATCGACCCCTCTGCTGCCAGCGGCCCCACGTTAGACCAACTGGTGCAGCGACCCATCGCACAATGGCGCACCTCTGTGGTCAACGACTTCGAAACCACTGTCTTCCCACTTCACCCACACATCGCCCAACTAAAAGCACTCTTCTACCGCCACGGAGCCCTCTACGCCTCCATGAGCGGCAGCGGAGCCACCGTCTTTGCCCTTTTCCCAAAAGACAAAGAGCTCCCACAACCGCTAGTTGACACACTAGGCCCCACACTCCTACTCTCATGCTAATTTGAGAATTGAGAATTGAGAATTTTT
>ODAI010593863.1_pt1 | contig 18428 bp, 49 predicted proteins | sample 1539321 | NCBI WGS metagenome assembly ODAI01 (sample SAMN02144231, study PRJEB22623) | gut metagenome | biome: sheep rumen | host: Ovis aries | place: New Zealand | reverse complement strand
CTTCACCAGTCCTTCTTATACCATTTCCCATCCTCGCCCTCATACATCAATTCTTGTTTGCAAAACATAGCGTCGTTAAAACCTTTTTCATATTCGTTTTTATAATCTTTCAGCAGAGCAAGTGCATTCGTAATAGCCTGTCCGATTCTGATGCACATTTCTGGAGTAAGCATATGCGGATTGCACAATATAAGTTTTGCTACGTTTAAATCATTGATAATACTATCTCTGTCATGCATTCACTTCATCGACCTTCCTTGTACTAAAGTTGCCTTTAATCCTGATTGCTATTCCAATCTAATTCTTTATTACACTTCGGACATATGGAATATGCCTTATCTAAGTACATTCCACAATGACCGCATTCAGTAGCAAAAGAACCATCTTTACATCGTCCGAATACTACTTTTGCTTTTTCATGCTCTTTCAGCATGTTATATGCTTTGCGCATGATATAAGCGTAAAATCTGATATCAAGATTCGTGATGTTTCTTCGGTCCATCATGTAGTTTCCGCAATAGCCAAGCTCAGTAACAACATCTCGTGCATGCCAACGCTTTTCGTCTTCGTTTATCATTTCTTCGGTAAACTTCATTCCCACTTCACCTCATGTCCGCATTCTGAACAAAATTTAGGTTTTCCATACAACATCTTATTACAATTACCGCAAAAATGCTGAATCTGTGCGTTTGCTCCATGTCTGACCTTGCTCTTTGGTTTTACAGCTTCCTGCTCTTTTAGCACGGAAAGTGCCATATTCAATGCTTCTCTCAACATAGAATAATTTTCCGGTGGATAATTCGATTCTATTGTTTCAATTGCTTCTTGATTTGTCATTTACACTTCACCTATATTCCTGCACTGGTTTTACAGCGCAAAACCTCGCTTCAATTTCTGTACCTTCTATTAGCGTGTACTCATTTGTGGTGCTGAAAAATTCAACAAGTCCTTCATCGATAAGTTTTTTTGCTATCTCGATTGCCATTTCCTTCTTCACAAATTCGATTTCATGAGCGAGATAATCCGGAACAATGCTTCTTATCGCAAGCGTTTCAATATCCCTATGAACCTCTATAACAGGAACCGGACGTTTTAGTGCTTGTTCTGCAATGATTCGTCTTTTAATTTCTCTGTACAAACGATTTTGATTGCGTTTGTATGATTTTTTACTCATGCTTCACCTTCTAACTCTTTGCGTTCTCCATCAGCGCAGAACCAGTCTGGATCTGTAGTAAAATCGTTGAATAAGCGGCATTCTTCGTCAACATACTCTGGTTTATAATATCTACAATCTTTGCACCGAACCAGTTCTTTTGGCGGTTTCATCAGTGGCACTGAATCCATAATGTCGTGTTTTGATTCATCAATTTTGATGATGTATTCTTTCATCCCCACTCCACCGCCTGTCCACAATTTGGGCAATAATGAAACGCCGGGTCAAGAATAGTCCTGCAATCACTGCAACAATAAACCTCCATATCTCCATGAAAAGTTCCAATTACCTTTGTATCCACATGGATTGCTTCCTGTTCTTTCAGCAGTTTAATGGTGTCTGATATTAACTTCATCGTTTCTTTTGAACCATGAAGTTCTCTTAGTCCTTCTATAACCTTCTCCCTGTCAATCGAAAGCCCCATTGCTTGCCCTCCTTTGTGTGATTTCGTCAATGAGGTTCTGTTGCTCTTTCAGTAGGTCATATGCGTCTGCCATTAATGATTCGTGACATCGACCAAATTCTCCAAAGCCGTTTTTACTATACGGACAACAGCCTGAACAATCATTGTTTTTACCGCAGATTTCAAGCCATGTTAGAATCGTCTCCTGGTCAGCCATTCCATTTCACTTCCTGTCCGCACCAAGGGCAATAATGTGTTTCTTCCTCAACGGAAGAATGAAACTGTTTGGCGTACCTCATGCAATTCGGACAATGCGCTACTGGCAGTCCAGTAAAAGGATTATCGTGATACTCAATCGCTTTTGGTCCCTGCTCTTTCAGTGCATCGTTGATTGTGTCCAATGCGTCCTCAATCATCTTTACAGTCGCTGAATTAAATCCTGCTCGGTCACAGGCGATTAAAGTATTTGCATTTAATGTCAAAATTGCTTCTTTGACAGTCATTCACACTTCACCGCCTCTCTAAATCAATCATAACATTCTCTCTGTCTGTCATCTCATCCAGCTCCTTTTTCCGCACAACCAGTTGCCAACAGCACTGTAATATGTTGGCTTCTTTCCTGTTTCCTTTTCAATTTTCTTTTCCCTAAAATGAATAACGATAAGCCCAATTATACAGACAACCTCAGCAAGCCCAAGTACACAAAGAATAATCACATCCTCGTTCATTCACGCTTCACCGGCCTTCCGCATAGGTGACAATAATTCGCCTTGCTATGCAATTCTCCACCGCAGTATCCACAATCATAAGTTTCGGATAAAACCCAGTTGCCGTTTTCGTCAGTCTCCATGTACCTGTTCACCTTCACAGGTGCAATTGGCTCCAGATCTTTTAGCAGAGTGAGAGTATCTCGCAGAAGTTCGTCTCTGCATTGAAATGGTTCATCTGCAACTTCGTAATATGGGCATTCACCGCAACGATCAAGCATTGATCCTTCACAATGTTGATATAACCCATTTTTTACCTTCTCCCTGTCAGCCATTCCATTTCACCTTTTTTCCGCATTGTCTGCAAAACTTTGCATAGCTCTTCCAGTCTTCGTCTGCTTGACTATGCTCAATATGGAATATCGTTGCTCCACAATTTCCACACCGCCATACATCGTGACCGTCATAATCCATATATGGTTCAACCGTTTCCTGCTCTTTCAGCAGGGCAATTGCTATACCTAAATCAACCCATTCATCCATGAATTTGTTTCGTTGTCCATTTAATATCTGAGCCGCTTTTTGATTTGTCATTTCACTTTACCGCCTGTCCGCAATAATAACAGAAGTTAGCTTTCCCATATACCGCATTATTAGGAAGTACTTTCTTACAGTTTCTGCAATGTGGAAGGTAATCTCCATATCTTTCTTCATCATAAATTGGCTTAATCGCTTTCTTGTTTTGCAGCAGTTTCATAATTTTTTTGCAAAGATTCAACGGAATATAACAAACTCCGTTTTTTTTCGTTCTCAATCCAATATGCAAATCCATCTATTGTTTTATCCAAATCAGTCATCCAATTTCGCTGCCTTTTCTGTTTTTTATTGTGTTATTTAAAGAATCTTATACCGTTTTCCGCATCGCCTGCAAATAAAATAATCAGTTCCATCTTCGCGTTCAATAATATATCGCGATGGTTTGTGCAGCCCGAGTAGACACAATAATGTTCTCTTATACTTTGGTTTATCTAACCAGAAGCCTATTTGTTTAATCATCAATGTATCCTCGTGTTATTTAATAAACGCGGATTTTGCACCACGGGCAAATAATTTCCGTTGCCGTGGTAACTTTTACTTTCCGCAAGCACCGTCTGCAGATTAAGTAATATCCATTCATCTTCAATATTGTTGCCATATGATTTAATCCTCTTCAAGCTCTTTTGCAATACGTTTCAAAGCATCTTCTTCCGACACTCCGCACATAAGGACTAAAGCCACATATATCATCGACAAATAATCTATTTTGCTTATCTTTCCGGATTTATAAAGCATATGCAATCTGACCATATAAGCAGATGTAGATTTCCCGAAGCCTCTCGAAATAATAATCTCGTCCATGTCGTATCACCTTAGTTACAAGTTCCAATGATGTGATCGGTCCTTTCCTTCTCTTTCTTAGGAATATACTTGTCGCAGCAGTATTCGTTATCATCGACCTCAACACGCCACTCGACCTTGTCGTCAAAATCAATTCTCGCAGTACAGACATATCCATCAAGGAAGGTGCATTCAGCTCCACCTGGAAACAGCTTAACTTTTTCGACTTCGTGGTGATGGGCACAGGTTTTGCAGTTTTTCATTTTGATTTCTCCGTTCTTTTTTATATATTTATCTCCATATTTTCTTTATAATACAGCAATTTAGCGAACTCTTCACATCGCTAAAGTCCAGGCAATTGCAAACGATTGACGATGCAATACGCAAACATACATAGTAAGTATTAATGTTTCAGCGAGAGTTATCCAATACATAAGGCATCACCTATTTTCTTAAAACAGCAATTTAAAACATAATTGAGTCAATTCGTTCTCGTGCTTCACATTGCGGCACAATAGTAAAAAGTTCAACCTTTTGATCAATTACTACAGGGAGTCCGCATATATTGCAGTGCATCCATATTGCTCCTGGATGATTTTCCGTCCAATGAATGACAAGCCCTGCTTTTTCTAATGAGTCATATACACCCTGATTAACAAACAATACGCAATCTCTAGCCATTGTCTGCTTTTTTCTTAAAATTTTAATTATCAAATTCTTTATATATTCATCTGCCTTTTTTGACATATTTCCATATTACCTTCTTTCCGCAAGCGCTACAATATTTTGCCTTCGTTGCATACATGTTCAGTATGGCTTTGCAATCTCCGCAGAAATAATACGGAATATTAAATATTATTTTGCATATAGGGGTGCATTTCTCATGTTCATCGGTCATTCCACGCACCAAATCTGCTATACTGCCAAGCAAATAATATTCGTCTTCATTGATTGGCATTTCATTCCGATTCCTTAGTTCTGACAGAAAATCCGCCATTTCTTTATTTGTCATTTTCAAACAAACTCCTTATCGGTTTACGAATCTTTCTTGTTTCGCAAATAGCAAGTTTGTAACTTAAAGTCCAATTTAATCAACCAATTTATCACCAGGATCAAGTTTGAATTTGCGTTCGCCAGTTTCGATATTGTAGTAATACTCAAACCATCCATCATAAAACTTTCTCCACATATTAAATATTCCTCCCCGACGATCCTTTCGGCCATGATATTCCATAATACAGCAATTTTAGGATTTTCTTTTTGCACTGACAAGTGCTTTCGCCAGATCATCGATCAGTTGATGAACAATCCGGTTTTGTAGTTCGTTTTTACTATCTTCCAAGAAACACATTTTTAAGTGTAATAGTTCATGAACCAACGTTTTTTCTTTGTCGTATGGAACAATCCTTTCACCGTACGCATTTTCGTTAATCAACTGTATCTTTGCAATTTTGTTAACCTCAATCCATTCTGTACAGCCTGCACAATCAGGCAACGATAATTCATATAACCCGTCTTCAAGAGAAATAGTCCATCCATCAAGCCCAAGACGTTTTTTCCATTCTTCCAACAAATCTTCCATTTTTAACTCCTCATAATACAGTAATTTTAAGGTTCTCTTTATGTTTCTGTTTTAATCTTTCTTTTTTATAAATTTCCCTGCATTTGAAGCAACACATAATAAACTGTAATCCGCTTCCGTCTTTCTTTTCTGTTACAGTACCTATAAGAAATGTTTGCTTGCCACATGATTGGCATATGCCAGTTTGTATAAATGCATTATCAAAAAACATTATACTTACATTCACCTCATTAAACAGCAATTTTATTTCTTAAAATCTAATAGGAATTTTCAAATATGGGCAATTAATGCAACCTTCATCGAGATATTCAGTTGCTGCTGTACCTCCAATTACACCAGAGCAATAATCTTCTTTTCGTTTTCGATGTGCCTGAAAGCAATCGGCATACTTTCTTTTGTGTATCTCGTCGAGGCAATCTCGTATTTTTTCCATCCGTTCTTTGATCGTCATAGTATATTTCCCCTTTGGAGTAATTAAACAGCAATTTGAGCGGGTAAGGATTTGCACCTCACATGACAAGATTAGTATTTTGCACGTCCGTCCCGACCGATGACTCCTTCGTCTCGTTATTGTCAGTGCAGGTTCTTCCCCCATGTCTTGTCTATCGGACGTATGAGCGTCTACCTGTTCCGCCACCGCTCTTAATTACTGATAAGGAATTCCGTTGCCATCAACAAACCAACGGTTGCTATTATCCTGCATTTCATCACTTCCTTGTGTAAAACAGCAATTTAAACTACAACCACAGCCCGTATGACCGGACACTTTGGATTTGCACAGTCTCCATCGTAAAACTCATTTGAAACAAAGATTTCAGCTCCAGACTCATAGTTGATTCTGATCGGCAGTTCTTGCGGGAATTGCTTCAATGTTTCAATGAATTCCGCTACTGTCTGGCTTTTGTTTATTCTGATCTGTTCCATATGCACTCCACATTTGCACATCAGTAATTAGATGTAGAAAATAGCAATTTTATTCTATAACTTCTGTTTTGATGTTGATTACCTCATACCAGTTCGACGTACAACTAATTTCCTGTTCTAAATCGTGTTTGATAAACTTATCATCCATATTAATTTCGTCATCTGACTCAACCTCAAGAACAACTGTTACTCGCTTTTTCATTTTTCACTCCTCCACTTCTGCCAGAAGTACCGTAAGATGCTTTGTCCTTTCCATCAATGTTGTACACAATTTCACGAGCGACAATAAGCGCCGATTTCCAGCCGCGAATATATTCCTCATCTTCACTGATTGCTTTATCAGCATCTCGCAAATATTCTTCTATTTCTTTGATTGCTTCGGACTTTGTCATCTTCGTCCATCCTTTATTTATAAATTATTTATTTTCATTTATGTGAAGCTTTTAAAACCTTCTCTGAATAATTTTATTAAATTATATAGCCACAAAGGAATTGTATCTGATTTACCGTTACATGAACATCCGCATACGGGGCAATTTTCAAAGAATATACCTTCTATTTTTTTATCCGGAACATAAAGAGTTCCACAACGGCAACAACGTACAATGAGACTAGTTTTTGGCGGAACTATGTACTTAGCCATATCTGTTTCACGCCTTTCCTTCAAACCATGCAATAAAAGCCAGTCGAGGAATTTTTATTCTGCTTTTGATTTTAGACGCAGGAAATACTAATTGTTTGATGTCTTCCTTAGCTTGGTACCTGATTACATTAGGATCGCATCCTAATACAGCCGCGACATCTCCAGGCGTAAGGATATCCTTATTCATTTTTTTAATATCTTCAATTGTCATAAGACTTAACCTTTCTTTAATCTTCTAATAAATCGATCCATTCTTTATTTGTTTCTTTTTCGTATGTATCGTCTGGAAGAGTATTGATAATTTTATCATTAACCACAAGAACCCTATAAATAGTGTTATCTTGTCTAAGCGTAAAATCCCTATGAAAATAAAAATAGTGTTCAAGTCCGTATTTATCAATCAGTGTTAGGCGTACTTTATAAGGAATATATATTAACGGGTTATCATTCCAGCTGCCAACAGTAATAGGAGCATTGTTAAATTCTTCAACCACTCCAGAACAATAGGTTTCGGTTTCTTTTGTTGTTTCATTATATAAAATAATCACTTTAAAAGATCCAACCATTCTTGGTCTATTTTTTCATCAGTTGTTGATATTTTATTTTCATTAAAAGGTTTTGTGATTGATTCATTAAAATATCTTTTATTAATCGTTATCCATTGTGAAACTGCATTGGTTGTAATATTGCCAAAATTCCATCTCCATTTTTCTATGTCTCGTGCGCTTATCCATGGTGAAGATGCTCTTTCAGTGTCCATTTCGTTTCACCCCACAGTTTGGACAATAATTTACTTCCTGATCTGTTGAGATCCACGTATGGTTGCATTTATCACATGAGAGATTATACATAGGACGACCGTCAAAATTGTCTAATGTTCCATCTTCATCTTCTTCTTCGTATGTTTCAATCAACCACGATGTAATCAATGAAAGAGAATCTTTTATAAAAACAGTTTTCCAAAGCCAAAGTCCAAACCAGATTGACAGTAAAATACTAATAAATAACATACATTTACTCCTTATTATTTATTCTCTTTAATCCACTGTTGTATGCATCTCTTTTAAATTCAGGACATTGTTCTACTAAATATGTTGTATATGGTTTCGAAGATGTTGGTTTTACTTCTTGAGCCGTCCATCCTTTGACAGGACGAAGTTTGTTTGACCATGAACATCCGCCAGTAGCTTTTTTGCAATCCCAACATAAAGTAAATTTATTAGCCATGATTATTCCTCAAATAAGTTCATATAATCTTTTTGATCTGACACAAATAAATTGTGAACAAAGTCTGGTTTTTCCAATTCTATTTGTCCTTTATCTGTTTCCAGCTTTCCTCCCGTGTAGTTTAACTGTGTAAACACTGTGTTGATATTACAGTCGTTATAAAGACTGGAATCCTTCTTAATGCGATTCCAAAGAGAATTCATATTCAGTTTTCCGAATCTGAGTTCTCCTTGCCAATCATTTGGCTGATTTGTTTCGTCTACGATACAATGATTAATGCTTTCCTTAGAACATTCACATTCCATTGGGCCTGCTCCATGTCTTGTTACATAGCTTCTGGAAACATAGTAAATCTGAGGTTTTATACCTAAAGAATTGATGTCTTTTGCAATATACGTACTTCCGGGACTTGAAGGTGTAAGATGCGGAAAATCAGCTCTGTTTTGCTGATCTAACAGTAATCCCTGACCGCCTTCAAAGATAATTGTGTCATAGTTTTTGATGGTTTCTTCGAAACTCTTGATTGTACAGAAGTTTTTCACCCATTCTATACTCTGCATGAAATTATGAAGATTATATAGTTCGTCTTCAAAAGACCCCATTATTTGTTCTATTTCCTTCAGTTTATAAAATAAATTCCACTCATCTTCGAAATCTTTAACCTTAATATTATATTGAGTATGTTTTGATCTTTTTACAGCTTCAAAGAGGCCGAAGCCGCACGAACCATGCCGTGCGGCTCCTCTTTGTTTTTCAAGTTTTCTGTTAGTAATCACATCGCATGGAAGAATGACTCTGCATTCTCCGTCGATAATCGGTGTTGCTTTTGTAATATAAAGAGCTATCGGATCTACAACAAACTGACGGTAGTAAAATGTATCGGAACCAAACTCTACTCCGGCGGCTGTGTCTCTTCTAATTTGTCCGTTAAATGTATGAGCTCTCTGTGTTGTTCCATTGTAAAATACGGTCAGAATTTTCTCGTTCTGTTTTGCGGCTTCTCTTGCAAGACATCCTGAAACTAATCCTTTTCCTTCATCACCGTAGTTTGCTCCGATAACTACGTTTATGTTTACCATTTGATACCATCTCCGGCAGAATTTACTACAAAGGTAGAGTTCCCAAGGTGATCGTCCACAATATTCCCGATTATTTCAGGAAGATCGTCGCTCTTTCCGAATAGAAGATGCTGGCCAAGGATTTTACCCCATGAATTCTTAATTCTTTCTTCATATCGTGCGAAAGAGCTCTCCTGATCTGTAACGGCGATATGATAGACATCAAACTTCTTAATGACTTCATCATAAAGTTCAACCGTATCAACGTCCTGGACGGAATCTCCTGTTACTTCTGCGAGATTCACGCCTGGAAGATAAGGATTCAGCGGCTCGTCTCCCATTGTAACAATGAGACCTCTTTTTCCTCTCTTCCAACAGTCCAGTTTGGTATGATATAAGCCGAAATACCATGCGGCAGTATAGGATTCATAACTATTTCCGCCACCTCCGCTCTCGAAGTAAATCTTTGTGGTTTGATCCAGAATTCTGATATCGCTCTCAAACTGAGTAACCTGAATTGGTGCATCATCGTATGCGAGATCTCCGATACCCATCATCATAAACTCAATATCAGATACCTTTCCATACAGGTTTTCCATAATATCGTTCAGCTTTGCAGCGCAGGCTACGGTTGCCTTTCCCATACTTCCAGTCACATCGAGTCCGATAATTACAGGGAAAGTGTTTGGATGTTCTTCGGAGTCACAGCATTCCCGGATTACGTTCTTAGGATCAAGAAGGGGGTCAATTCTTCTCGCCGTGTAAACCTGAGAAGCACTGAAAGAAGTCAGAGAATCGAGAGTTGTTGCTCCCAACGAAGTGAACAGAGCGTTGTTTGAGACGTAATTTCTAACGGAAGCTGTTGTCCATGCTCCTCCTCCCATTACTTTTCATCCTCCTCTTCTTCTGTATCGAAATTGAAGATATCTCCGAACATGTTTCCGCCGTCCATCATCATCATCATCATGGGCATCATGTTATTTCCGGAATTGTTTCCTTTCATCATTTCGGACATCATCATATACTTGAACATATTGTTCATTCCGTCTTTCCCGGACATCAGATTTCCAAACAGAGAAACAATCTTTCCGTAGAAATACTGCTTACCCATAAAGACATGATGTTCAGGAACAAGAGTATCAATTGTGCCATCTTCGTAAGAGAATGTTTTAATCTCATTTTTTCCAACTTCGATTACACATCTCGGTTTTCCGCCTGCTAGAATAATGTCGCCTTTTTCAACCTTGTTTGTCGGCATAACAAAGAACCAATCTTCACCTACATCAAATGCAAAACTATCGCAGTTTGTCAGTCTTCCTGTCTCAACATCGTAGGATTTATATCCGCTTGAAGTAGAGATAGCAATCTTTCCGTTCATTCCAACGCGGCACATTCCAGGCGCAACTTTTCCAAACATTCCGTTAAATAAATTTCTCATCATATTAATACCTCTTTATTCTAAATAATTCTTTCTAAATACTTTCATCCATTTTTCATGTGAATACATTTTTTCAAAAGCACGTTGTGCATCTTGTTTAAGACGAATTTCAAGATCTTTATTTCTATCATGAAGATCCATATGGATGTCATGTCGGAGCCAGACTACTAGACCATATTTGTCAGATAATTTTCTGTTTGCAACACCTGGCATACAGTGATGGAGATCGAGGTTATATTCAGCACCAGAGATGTAGCATTTCTTTTCGGTCTGCATAATACTCTTTGCTATATCAATCACCACCTATTTCTAATGCTGTAAGTCTGAATAAAGATTTGTCTTTCTGTTCTATTGGTTTAAAAGATACACCGATGTTAAGGTTACAATCAGTTGTAAACGTAGCTACTGGATTACCCCAGCCGCCATATATAGTTGTAGTGTTTTTTTCCATAGACATGTCTTCTAAGCATGGTTTTGCTAGCATTGACATAATGGCTTTTGCATTAGAGTTGCCGATCCTTATATTATCAGGTAGGACAAACTGGCATACAACAGGATCATCGGAAGAGAAGTCGATAGCTGTTAGATCAAGATACGTAGTGCCGCAAAAAGGACATTTAATTTCGTTTGTATTTTTTGCGGCACCGCAATTAATACAATTTGTTTTACTCATTCTTTTGTTTTCCTTCTTGTTTGATCGTCCATTTTCCAAGAAGCTGTTCTTTTTCTTTTTCTGTTATTGTTGGAATTCCTAAGTTTTCTGCTTCCTGGATCACGCTATCAATAAGAGCGCTCATTTGTCTGGAATCGTATACAGAAGACCCGAACCATAAAGTAACATTAGAACAGTTTTTATACTTTCTGTTTACTGTTACTTCTGTCATCCATCCTGTTCCACGGTTTTCCCAATTCTTACAAAGATAATTAACTGCTTCATTTTCTACAACAGCAATCATTGACACACCGCCGATCTCTTTAATCGCGTGACGATATATGTCAGATTTTCGTTCTCCGGTCTTTTCTGCAATTTTATCGATAAGAACCCAGCAATATGCATTAGCGTCCAAAGATCTGCGTTTAGAATACTTTTTTATTTCTACATTAATGTCTTTATCTTTTAATTCATCGTATTCAGTTGAAAAATCAGAATTGACTGTAACAGTAATATTCTGTGTGCCATCTCGATTAAGCGTAAAACCTGAAAGCTTTCCAATCATTCTTCGTTTTCCTGCTCTTTCATTTCATTCATTCTTCTTTATGTCGTCTTTCAGCTCTTGTTTTTCTTTTCCGGTTCTGCTTTAAAGCAATGGAAATCTTCGCAGTATCCGCAGCTTTCACAGATAGAGTCGTGTTGTTCGTCAGGATGTTTTTCACAATGAATAGGTCCGCCGTAAATTGTGCCTCCTAATTCATCGTCTTCCCATGTTTCATGCACAGCAAAAACACAGAAATCGCAGCATGGAGTACATTGATCTCTGCACTTAACCATTAAGCATCACTCATTTCATCTGATAATAATAACTTGATGAATTCTTCTTTTGTCATATTTGTTTCTATTATTTCTGAGATAATGTTATACATTTTGTTGGCAATTCGTTCTTCATATTCTTTCAATTTCACATCAAGATAGTATTCATTATAATCTGTTGCTTGTTGAATATTAGCGGCTGAAGTATTTATAGCTGTGGCTATTTGATTAAAGTTATAATTTATATCAGCTGCATCGCTATAAAAATCTTTAATGACAACCGGTGAAATATTTTGTGAATCTATATACATATAATTCCTTCTTTATATTCCATCTATTTTGGAAGCAATCATATCTGCTGCATGAGTATAGAAAACATTCGGGTACTTTCTGATTGCAGAATCAAATTCTTTCCATTCTTCTGTTTCATATGCTCCCATATGATATCTGATACACAGCATTTCTTCTTCTGTCAAAGTAATAAATTGAGAAAGAATCATGACAGATTTACTTCCATGCCCTTTTAGAATTATATCTGGATTATATTCATAATGACTTCCCCAGATAGCAACACTGCCTTTAATTGTTGGATCTGAATCTGGAACAATAATATACTGATCGCATTTACACAAATCATGGAACATACCAACAATAAACGGACTTTCTGGGCGTTTCCATCTTAGTCCGTTATTTACTGTCAGCCAATGCAATCTTGCTGCCACAGTTTTGCTATGGTCGTACAATCCACCTTCGTAGGCACCATGGTATTTAGTACTAGCCGGAGCTGTAAAGAACCCACCATCATTCAGATATGCCATTAGATTTTCGTTTTTGATTACGAGATCATCATTTGTACAGTCGAGCTTTTTCCAAAGAGTTGCAAATTCAGTTATACGTTCATCTTTTGTGCTCATATTTACTCCAATGTAGAAATATTTCCTTTAGTCGAAGAAGAGATAATCTTAGCAAGTTTACTGGCTATATCTCCTTTTACTTCGAATGTTTTTTCGTCCAGAGTCCTGATGCTTGTTACAAATCCGTTTGAGCCTACATATGAATTAAAACTTGAAATACTGTCAATATTCACATAAGTTGATCCATAATTAACTGTATTAATTTTAATTAAATTCATTTCTTTCGCCTCTGATATGAATGTCTCCGAACATCTCCGGCATTAACTCCTGGCATTGTCTTAAAAGAGGAGTCATTACTTCAAGCATTTGCGGATGCGGTTTTCCTGTTATGCCTGCAGCTCTAAGGTTAAAGATGTGTCTCCATTCTCTGAAGTTGCAAGTCATGCGTACAGTTGTTTTCGTACTGTTTGGAAGAACCGTTCTTGCTTGTTCCGGAGTCGCTCCTGATTCAAGAAGTTTAAAATAACGTGCTTCACAATCAGCCATTGCTTCGGCCCAAAGATTGTATTGAGGACTTCCTTCTTCAAAGAAAAATGGTTTAATAAATGTTATTTCTTTTCCGAATTTTTCCTTGCTGTAATTTACATAACGCTGGCTTTCTTGCGTAATTGCTGCGAGCCTATGTCTTACGAGTTCATGACTGACTCCTCTGTCAACAGTAAAACTAACTGTCATAACAGCATGTTCCAAAACAGAATCATGATGCTCCTTAATACGGTCTGAAACGAATTTTCTTGTATATTCCGGAGTCAGCTCTTTGTCTCCCAGATAACTTGTGCCGCCGCATATTGTAATGATTTTATAGATAGCATCAACGGCTTCTTTCGTTGGAATTGGTCTGAGTATTTCTGCTTTAGGTTCAATGATCTTCATCGTTATAATCCTTTCCCGTAATAGAGCGATAAGCTGCCCGAAGCTTTACAATATCTTCGAGCAGTTTATCCTTGTCAGCCTGCAACGCATAGATTTCTTTATACATTCCTTCTACACATTCTTTTACTTCGGCTGTGTTATGATCTTCTGGGCAATAACAACAGAAGCGCATGCACGGACCCTGATAACTGGATAATTTTATAATCAGTTCATGCGGGGTCATTCAGCATCACCTTCTTTTAAAGTTCATTTATAATGTCCATTGCGCTGCAAAGAGTATCTATTTTCTTTTCAATCATTTCATACTCTTTCTTTGCATTTTCATATAACTTATAATATTCTTCCATTGCTTTCTTCTGATCATCTTTTCTTTTCAGAAGAGCATCGATTTTAGTTTCAATGTTTACTCCGGGAGCGTCCTGTTGTTTTGTTTCCTGTTTTACTTCTGTCACAGTTTTATTGTCATTTGATTTATTGTCTTTTTCAGCATCTTTATTAAGAAGATTATGATTGTACTTATACATATAGATCTTCTTTCTTGCCTGGGTTTTAGATAGTTTCATATTATCCATTACCCATTTAAGCTGATTCTCTGATGTAAGAGATTCTTCCCACCAGCCATCCCACTGCATATAAGTTCTTTTCTTATGTTCAGGCTGTTTCTTTTGAGCTTCTTCTAACGCTTTAGCGAGCGGAGAAAGGTTATTCTGTTCCTTTCTCTTCATATTTTCTTCCCTCGCCCTTTCTATTAAAGTTTTGCCTCCATATAATGGGATTGGCGGATCATTGTAAACTTTATTTGAAAGCAGCTGAATTGCTCTTTTTCCTTGTTTGCAAGGGCTTTTGCATTGAGAGCATGTTGCTAAATTTCCATTTGCTTTTCCGCATGTTTTAATGTACTTCGAAACAATTTCTTCAAGAGTCATCTCTTCAAGTTCTTTAGCCGGGTAGTAGTTTTGTTGTACGTTTGGAACATAAGCAACATCAAACTTTCTCATTTTTTAATCCCCTTTTTTAAATCTCTCTTTTTTAATTTTATTTATTGTTTTCCATGTACTAACAATATCTCGTGATCTTTCTCCGAGGGCTGAATAACAACATTCAAGCAGCTCATTTTGTTCAGCAATTGTTTGTCCTGCCTGAACAAGTTTGTCTGACAATAAATCAAAAGCTGTTTCCATGTCTCTAGTTTTTGTTATTGCTTTAGCTGCATATTTTAATCTTTCTGTGCGATTGTCTGAAAGTGCACATTGAAGGATAATTTTGTTTGTTTTTTCCATGTTATTCTCCTGTCGAACCAAAGCCTCCGGTTCTGTTAATTCCGAGTGTGGAGTCAGACCTTGTTATACCGTGTGAAATTAAAATTCCCTGGATAAACCTATCGCCACTCTGTAAACACAGATTATTTTCAACTGTAATTTTTGCCATAATATGGCCTTCATTTTCTGAGAAAAAGTAATCACTATCAATAATGCCTAAAGTATTCAGAAGCCGCATGCCATGTTTAAATCCAAGTCCAGATCGCGGAACAAGACTTAGAAACCAACCCGGCTGCATATCAATACGAATTCCCGTTGGAATAGTAACTGTTTTATCAGGTTCAACAGAAAATCCAAACGGAAGATAAAAATCGTATCCTGCTGATCCGCCAGTCGCACGCTGGGGCAGTTTAATATTTTCCCAAATTGCTTTTACAATTTCAGAATCTGTTTTATCATCAATGAAACCAGTCTTCTTAGCATCCTGTAAAAACTGACCAAAAGAAACCTTATGAAATTCCGCAACACCTTGCATATTACTCCTCCTCTGTTACATCTATACAAGGAACTTTAATAAACAGACCGCATATACAATCTCCGTTTTCCTTGAAATCCTTGCAGTGACATTTTGTGTCCGGTGTTCTTTCAAATCGACACGGACAATATCCGTTATTTGCTTTTATGCGGCGAATTACGTCTGCTACGAATGCCTTATCCGGGTTTTTTATAATAAGGTAATCATCGTTCATGTTCTTAAAGATCCTTTCATTCATTATGCTAACACAGTATGTTTATCAACATGTTTTCTGTTGATATATTCCATAACAGCATTTTCTCCTACTGCTTTATCCATAATATGAAGCCCTCTGCGTTCAAGCTTCTTTATTAAATATTTACCATCTTCAGTACATTTTTTTTCGTCAAAATCCCAATCTTTTGCCCAATCTCCATATAAAACAAGCTGAGTTCCAACTGGTTCTTCTTCTAATTTTTGTTTTAGATTTTTAACAAGCCTGTCTACAACACCAAGTCTTCCGCTTGGTGCTTTTGCTTCTGTTTCTGGAAAATTGAGAACTTCTTCCACTCTGAAAAATAAAACAGTCATAGATTCAAGTCTCCTGCTTCTTCTTTTGTAATGTATTTTGGCAAGACGACTTCTCTTTCTGTATAGCTATCTCCCTTTACTGCAATGGAGTTTCTTAATTTTACTTCGTCTTCTTTATCGACAATTCCAGTGCTCCTTAAATACAAAGAGACGCCGACTTTAATTGGTTTATAGTAATTATATTTCTTTTCCCTGTATAATTCTTTACAATATTCAAGTGCTGTTTTGCTGTTTCTTGCGTAAACAAAAACATCAAATTCCTGTCGTTGGTTATTCCCAATGATCATTCTGTAAAGATATGTTTTTTTTGCCATATTTTCTCCTTTAAAATCCGCAAGCCCTACCCCCTCTTGCGGCTGGGTTGATCAGACCCTCCATCATCATACGTGTCACTCATGGCTGGTATTCATGAGTCGAAATGACGCTCTCTCAAATTAATTAAACTAATAGCTGAGTTTTCTTGATTTCATTTTTCATATCAAGATACGTGCATGCAATTGCAATTGCAGCCCAACAATCCTTAGATACTCCGTAGAAATAATCTGGATCTTTTTTTGTTCCTTTGCCATTCTTGAAATCTTTTGTTGCAAAGCGATCTATTAATGCTTGTCTGATATTTGTATCCTTTGCTTTCATGCTGCCGCAGATTGTTATTTTTTCGTCTTTTCTGTAAATGTATTCAACAGGTATATACTTTTCTGCTTCCTGCGAAAACCGTCCGATCCATTCACAAGTTTCAAAAACTTCTTTTCCGACAGCTAGTCCATAACTTGCAACTCTTTCAATAACAACGATGTCAGGTGGATATTGTTGATCTATCCAGTCGATCATTTTCTGCATACATTCTTTGTTGATGTATTTTCCAAACTCTAATAGCTTGTAATCTTTTCTTTCTTGTTCAGACATGACAGCATAAGCGCTGTAAGTATTTCCAGGATCTATCGCGAAAACAGTTTTTAAATTAGTCCTGTTAGACATAATTCCACCTTGCTTTCTGAAATACTTCGTTATTCTCCATTACGTGTTTTTTCGAATGTATCAACCAGATTTGACATCTTTTTAAATCAATTCGTCCCTTGGCCAGAATTTATAAGTTATATCAATCCAGTCTTCCACATCTCCAAACGGAGAGTAGTCCTTCTTCATCATTCGTTGATTTGTATTTGGATTATTTAATGGCCCACGCATTTTATCAAACGGCCCAAGTTTTACATAATCCAGTTCATTCAACAATTTTAGATTTAATTTGGACAGATCATCTAATCCAGTATATAAACAAGTTTTCAACCCAGCTTTATGCGCAAGGTTAAAAACTTCCGTAAGCTCATGTTGATCTTGATCTCCGCCCATTAAACACAGACATGAAATATGTTTACCGTATTCTTTTAGAATAACAGGTAAATTCTGCAAGAGCGGCTGACCTTGGTTTTCATCCCATGTGTATTTTGAATGACAATCCGGACATTTATGCTGGCATCCTGCTATTACGATGGCAAGAGATATTTCATCCGGCACTTCCTGCATAACAATTGTACCGTTTAAATATTTAAGCATCTTGTTCTCCTGTATTGTTTTCCGGAAGATTTGCATAGTATCTTTCGTGCTCTTCCTGTTGACGCGGTTCAGAGAAAGAGGAGACAAGCTTCAGATACCCGATCACACGAGTTGCATAATCGAGATTTTCTGATCCGCATTTTGGACAAGCCTTGAGCCGCATCTTCGAAATATGTCCGCAGTCTTTACAGACTGTATTTGGAACATTGAAAGTAAAATATGGGCAGCCAGTCTGGATGGCAATATCCATCAGTTTTCTGTACTGAGCTTTTGTGAGATGCTCGTCCAGATTACAATGCAACGCAGAGCCACCGTCGAGATACTGCGTAAACTTCTTTCCATGTAAGATAAACTTGTCAATAATAGTTGTTGTTGGATCTTCTACGAGATAGAAGTAACTGTTAAAACATTTTCTTGGAGCAAATAAACCTTCTTCGATAGCCCACTTGTAATTTTTGCAGCCAAGATTTTCCGCGGGTACGTACTCGCAATTATACATGCAATCTACTGTGCGATCATTTCTGTTTAAACTATATATGGTCTTTAGCACGGTATTACAATATTGTTCATATCTATTGTCGTTTGCTTTTATTTTACATCCGAGATATTCCGCAGATTCAACTAATCCGTTTATTCCTACAGTCAGGTACTGTCTTAATGGAGACACAAATCCTGCGTCATAT
>ODAI010433597.1_pt1 | contig 18430 bp, 12 predicted proteins | sample 1539321 | NCBI WGS metagenome assembly ODAI01 (sample SAMN02144231, study PRJEB22623) | gut metagenome | biome: sheep rumen | host: Ovis aries | place: New Zealand | reverse complement strand
GTGGTAAGCTCGCTGACGCGAGAAACAAGAGCCTCCCCCCCAACCCCTCTCCGATTGGAGTGGGGAGTATGTAGTTTTGCTGCCGATGTCTCTGCCCTGCTTTCTCTGCCTTGAGAGTATATACTCCCCTCTCCAATCGGAGAGGGGTTGGGGGTGAGGCTCTTGTTTCTCGCGTCAGCGAGCTTACCACCTTCGCCCAAGAGGCGTCAGAGCTGCTCGCTACCAACGAACGCCCTGGCTACTACCAGCGCGACGCCTTCATGCCCTTCTTCCGCGAGCTGACGATGGCCGCCTACATTGCCGCCACCGCTGCCGACGCCGCCACCCGCGACTCTATGCTCACCGTGCTCAACCAGGCCTACGACACCTTCGTAGCCACACAGTTTGCCTACGACCCCTGCACCGTGCCTGGCACGCTCGACTACACCAAGAAGGTAGCAACCAGCGGAGCCGTGCAGGTGAAGTCGAAGGCCTCCGTGCAGAACGCCAAGAGCGGAGCCGCCCTCTTCCTGCCCATCGTAGCCCAGCAGTCGGGCGTCTACACCATCAAGGTGAAGGCCAAGAGCCATGTGGCCGACAAGTACCAGTCGTCGCTCAACCTCTCGCTCTTCACACAGGAGCAGTACTACAATGGTGAGACCGCCAGCGACGACCAGCAGACGCAGGTCATCGCCTACGACCAGTTCGACTATACCACCCACACGTGGACGTTCCTGCTGAAAGCCAACCAGCCTATGATCATCAAATATCTCTTCGGCGGGACGTCCACCACCTACACTGTCGACCTGGGGCAGAGCTCGGTAGAGCTGAGCGAGGAGGCAAGCATCGAGACGATGGACATTGAACATTCAACATCGAACATTGAACATTATTACGACCTGCAGGGCCGCCGCGTCACTCCGTCGCAAATGAAGAAAGGCTTGTACATCGTTCGCACGGCCGAAGAACGCTTGCTAGGCAAGAACGGCAAGAAAATATTTGTCCGATAGCTAAGTAATGCAGCTCTCTGATGCGTATGTTAAGTGTAAGTGTTCTACAAACACCACACCCACATCAGACGCAAGAAGTAAGTTTTATTTCATAGATTTGTTTTAGTTAGTAGTTTTTTGTCAAAGACAGTATTAGTTAGTAGTTAGTCAAGAAAGTTAGGTTGTCAGTAGTTGTTTGACGCCGAAAAAGAAAAGAGGAGTGCGCGAGGCATTCCTCTTTCTTGTTTATGCTACATGCAACCCAAATAGTTTTGCTTTTACAGGTTGTCTATCTCCTCCCTGCTTAGCCCCGTATATTTCATGATGAGCTCCGTTGGCATATTGTCCTCCTTCATCTTGCGGGCATTATTCATAGCATTCTTTTGAGCACCGATTGTCTCGCCCTTGGCAAGTCCCTTGGCCTCGCCCTTAGCCAGGCCTTCTGCAAGCCCTTCTGCAAGCCCTTCTGCATGCCCTTCTGCCAGACCTTCTGCCCGTCCTTCTGCATGCCCTTCTGCCAGACCTTCTGCCCGTCCTTCTGCATGCCCTTCTGCCAGACCTTCCTCACGGGCGGTCGAGAGCACGTCGTTCTGTATCATCACTGCCGTCTGGTGCTCTTCGTAGGCGTGGCGCTCGGCATTGTTCAGCATCAGGTATTGCAGTTTCTCCCTGGCCTCGCTCAGACCGGGCGTCGTGGTGTCATCCTTGATGTGCCCGTTCTTCAGGTAGTCCATCCACTCCTCCAAGGGCGTGGTGGCCACGTCGTTAAACTGGTTGACGCGCATGATGTAGTATTCGGGGAAAACCTCGCTGGGGGTCTTCATGCGGATGGCGCCGTCCTCCTTGACGTTGATCTGCAGCGTGTCGTTGGTGTGTACGCCGACGAACGTGCTGGTGCCGTGATAGAGGTAGTCGCTGCCCTTGCCCAGATCGAAGTAGACAATGCTGATGGAGTACACCTTCTTGATCTCCTTGAACGTGCTGCCCAGCTTGATGTGCTCCGTGATGGTCTTGGCCGTGCCGTAGAGAATGCGCTCCAGATAGTAGAGCTCGCGCGTCAGCTGTACCTCGACGATGAATATCTCGCCACGGTCGTTCTTGGCTTTGATGTCTACACGGTTGAACTTGTCGTCGGCAGCGTCCTGATTGCCCTCGCTCTCCAGCAGCTCCACAATGTGGACGGGCTCGCCCAGCAAGACGGTCATCAGACCCTCAAGCACGCCGAAGTTGGCCTTGTCGCGAAGCATGCGTTTCACGGCCCAGTCGAATCTTACATATTTGTTGTCTGCGTTCATAGCGTTGTTGTATGTACTTCTAATGCTGCAAAAGTACAACTATTTTTCGTAACGGCAAAGAAAAATGGACGGAATGAACCTTAATTTTTCATAAAATTCACGCACTGCCCTTGCGGCTATCACATATTTTATATACCTTTGCGCCCGATTCAGTGTGTGCTGGCATAACATCTGTCCGTGAGGGCAGGAGCCAACGAAAGCACAGATGCGACAGCAAGAGCTGCTCACGAGAGGGCTCACCTGCGCCAAGAGGGCGCACGAAAACCGCCGCACCGCCGCAAGGCCGCAGTCATCACATCGTTAAAGAAACGACGAGGGCGTTATGCTCTATCTTGTGTTCTGAAATCTACCAAACTTCAAACGCAAACAAGATGGCATAGTGTACTTCGTCCTACGTGTTAGCGTGGGATTGTTGTACCCTATATCTTTTTGCAAAGGTTTTGGTAGAACCTCAGAACAGGGAAGTAGGACAAACGCAGTCTTACGCTTCTTTCGTGTATGTCTGTCTGAGGGATACAACTAAATTTTCAAATAACACTTATCTATTAACAACAAAACTAATTTAAAAACTTATGAGAATTAAACAATTACTAACAAAAACGCTCCTCGCCGCAGCAGGCCTGTGCATGGGAGGAAATGTGTGGGCAGCAGTGGGTGATGTCAAAACAAATGTCGACATTGATTTCAGCAATGCCATTGTGACGGCATCTTCTACGCCAAAGAATTCTATTGCAGGTACTGTCAGTTCGCTGGAATGGGATAACCAGTGGACGGCAGTGCCCTCAGTTGCAGATGGAATGCTGCGTATTGGTAATTTCACAGGTAAGGCAGCCCTTGTGGGTGAAGTTGCAGGCTCACGAGATGTAGTGACTATCACATTTGATCTTGGACTGGTCGGTCTGAGTAAAGCAGAGACTTTCCGTTTCTACATTTACGATACCGATGGAACGAAAATTGCTGGTGTCGCTATGAATAAATACAATGGTAGTATTAGTGACAATGGTCTTAACCTTGTCATCGGTAATTTAGTGTCAAAGGCTGGTGACAATCCAGGTATGACAGCTGACACGAAGAACGAGTTTACCATTAAGGTCGACTATGCCCAGCATAAGATTTTGACAACTGTTGTTAACAAGAATGATACTTACAATTATGAGGCAGACTTGGCTGCTGATGCAAAGCCTGTTGGGGCTGTTGGTGTAGGCGGCAATCCTGGTAATGCTAACCGCTGTTCTTATTTTGACAACCTGAAAGTTACGACAACAGAAGGAAACTATGAGGTCGCTACTGCTGACTATACTGTTAAGTTCGTTTGCAATGGTACGGAAATAAAGACCGCAGAAACTCGCAACGGTGAGGTAGGGGCAAGCATTTCAGCTTCGTTAACCGACAAGGCCACTTTCTTTGCTGATGCTTCAGAAACACAGCGTTACATCTATGTAAGTGATGATGCAGAAGGAAAAACAATTGCCAGCGATGGTACGACAGTTCTAACGGTGACTTATCGTGAAGCCGCTAAATATGATTGGACTGTGACAACTTCTTACGATGAGAGTGTGCTTCCCTATGCAGCTTCTGGTTCTGTTTGGGAAGATTTGAATACAGTCTATGTTGCATATCCTCGTTATCAGGTTTCAGGAACTCAGCTTGTTCAGAAGACGCCTAATGGCAATGATTTGAGACAATCCATTACGGTCGACAAAGATGGCTTTACCTCTGATTTTGCCTATTCCGAAGTAGAAGGTGTAGACAACATCTATCTCCTTTCGGAAGCAGAGGAACTTGGGACTGGCCTCGCTAAGAATGGCACAACATTTACCACCCGTGTATCAAATGGACAGATTATCTATGGCTCTGCCGGTACACTGCTGACCTTGCCCGCTGGCAAGTATATCTTCACTTTGGGCGCCATCGGTGGTGATAACAATACTCATAAGGTTGCATATACTGTAAGTGCTGGTGGTGAGCAGATTGCTTCTGGAACTTGCATAGGCAATTTCCTTACCAACATCGTAAGCCCTGTGTTCACCCTTACAGGAACCACTCCCATCACATTTACCTGTTCTGACCCTGCTTCCAGCCGCGGTATCGACCTTGTCTATGTGCAGAAGACTGGTGACGTTGAGCTGCCCGCTACAGTTGCTGCCACCCTTGGCGCCAACGGCTATACGACCTTTGCAAGCGTGTACGACCTCGACCTGAGCAGCCTGAGCGGTGTGAAGGCTTACACGGCTACACTGAGTGGCAAAGAGCTTTCGTTCACCGAGTGCACCAACAAAGTGGTTGCTGGCACTGGTCTGCTGCTGAAGGGTGCTGCCAATGCTGAGGTCGCACTTCCTGTTACAGCTACTGGTGCAGCTGCCGTTGCTGGCAACGCCCTGACGGGTGTCACCACTGCTACTGCCCTGCAGAGCAATGCTGAGGGCAACTACATCTTCGTCATGAAGAAGGCTGCTACTGCAAGCGATGAGCTGACCTTCCTGCCTTTGACCACCGAGAGCGCCGTGACCGTGCCTGCTGGCAAGGCTTACGTGAGCGTTCCTGCTACAGCTTTTGCTGGTACTGCTCGTGCACTGACCGTATCGTTTGACGACGAAACCACTGGAATCAACAATGTTGTAACCACTATGCAGCAGGACGGCATCTACAGCCTCAGTGGCCAGCGCGTGATGCAGCCTTCTAAGGGCCTGTACATTGTGAACGGTAAGAAAGTAATCATTAAATAAAGAATAGGAGAACATCAACAATGAAAAAGACATATTTCGAACCCACAGTCAACGTGATTGCTGTAGATATTAAGAACACACTCCTCACAGCCTCAGACCCTAAAGTTCAGAGCCTGAGCATTGACGGAGAGACTATCGACGACGCAAGTTCGATTGGTTCTCGTCGCAGCAGCATCTGGGGCGATGACGAGGAATAACCTCTCGCGATAAAGAGCTGCACGGCCTGCCCGTGAGGGTACAGCCGTGCGGCTTTTCGTTTCCGCCCCGCAGTGGGCGTGGAACGATAATATTAGTAATTTTTTTCAAAATAGTTTGGGCGTTCCGTCCCGCCCTTTCCAGGAAGGAGTGAGGAGCGGAAGCCCTGTTTGTTTAATTAGGCCGTCATGGTTCGTGAGAACCGAATGGCGGCAGTGAGTAAAAAAGTAGCATGGTGGCGATCCATCCGTGAGGACGGGTCGCCACCCTCATTGCTGATGAGCCCGCAGGCTGAATCGTAAGCATTTATGACATCATCCCCGTTTCATATCTTTACGTATTTCTGGGTTGGACTGTTTGGTGAGTTGGGCTCCGTCATTCGCAGCATTTTTCCCAAAAGAGGATTAATGTACCTTTTCTTCACCTTATACCTGTCTTTCAATCCCAAATAGTTACATATCTCAGTCAGCGATTTTGGTTCTGTGCAAAAATCCAGTAGTCGTTGCTCGTTACTTACTGCCTGCTTACTGCTACTTACTGCCTCTTCACTATTACTTACTGCCTCGCTGGCAGTAAGTAATCTCCCGACACGCACCGTAAACTGATTACCCTCTTTACTTTCGATAAATTCCACTGGGCAGTTCTCTGCAAGCACACGGGGAATGCCCGAGCCAAGCCCGCGATAAGGCATAGTCTTGGAACCGAAGTTAGCCATAAGCGGATTTCTGGCAAAAGAGTTGCCAAGTTTCACCTCTTCAAGCGTATGTCCACCCATCACACACCCCGGATTAACGATTTCCACACGGTTGTCGAACACCAGCAAGCGGATGGCAGCAGTCTTCAGCAGGTCAACATGTACCAGAGCATTCTGAAGCAGTTCCTCCAGAACCGTTTCCGGAATCTCCAATTTTCCTATCGAATTGAAACTCTGTCCGTCCTGTGTTCTACGCAAGCACGACTTCAACCACATCATGGCCTGCTCGAACATCTCAGGGACAGTTCCCTCAATGTCACGGCTGTCACGATACTCCGTCCCTGCAATGCTGTTGCCATAGAACCAGACAGCCTTGATGACGAACATCGGTTTGAATTGCTGAGGACGTTGCCCGAAGAAGAGCAAACCAGCCGTAGTGAGCCGTCCTTCGCTATCAGTGATATGTAGGTTGTGTAGCAACTGGCTGCGAGGCACATCAAAGTCCGTTATTGTCTTGCCATAGACTTTCTCAAAGAATCTGTCGAGTGCCAGCGTGTCGATGTCCTTTTCCGACGTACCATTCACCGGAGCCGCATCCGCCTGATACTCCCCGGAGTCTTGGAACAGGCTTAGAATCTCACTGTTCTCTGTCACGCGTCTTTTGTCCGCACCCTGCTTTACCCAGATATGTCCGGCCAAGTCCTTATAAGGTTTGTTGCGTCCCCTCTGAACAGTTGCCACCAATATCATTTTCTCTTCCACCTCAACCACGTCTGTTTGGATGTAGATGGTAGGACGCACCTGTTCGTGGGCAGTATTACCCAAGTCTCTGCTCGTCTGTTGAATGGCATTGTAGTCGAGACCTACTATATCTCCCGTCTTATCTACCACCCCAAACAGCAACTCGCCTCCTTCGCAGTTGGCGAAAGCCACCATGTCGGCAGCAATTTCTTTCTGCGTTGTAAACTGCTGCTTAAACTGCACCCTGCTCGTCTCACCGCAACGTATCTTTTTGATTAGTTCTTCACTACTCATATTTCGTCTTCCTTTATTTCAACAACGTTTTTGTTCCTTATTCTATTGTTTGCGAAAATGAATCAGTAACATTGATAATGTTACTCGTTGCCTAACATTAGGACACACGTTTCGTGTGCAAATATAATGATTTTGTTGCAAGAAAACAAACGTTTTCACATAAATCAAAGTAAAAACACATAAAAAGGACGAAGAATTTGGTCTTGTCCTTCAAAATTGCAATAAGGCTTATTCATTATTATCTGTATCATCTCGCTATAGTAATCGAAATCAGAAATCTGCGACCATCGCATGTAACTACTCTTCAGAAGAGTCTGTACATTGTGAATGGAAAGAAGGTTGTGATTAAGTGAGAGAAGAACTGAGCTTGCTCGAGCTCTTCCGAACGTGAACGAGCTCGTGAGAACCGGATGGCGGCAGTGAGTAAAAAAGTAGCATGGTGGCGATCCATCCGTGAGGACGGGTCGCCACCCTCATTGTACATGTAAATTTTCAATTTTATTTGTTTATTTGTCACCATCTCTGAAAACGCCTTTGTACAAAGGCGTTTCGGCGTGGCAACAAATGTGTGACAGATGACAAATAAAATGGCAAATATAACGAGGAAGGGACGCATTTTAGCATGGGGAGACCTGCCTTTCATGACCGCGGCACTACGACTTGAGGTTGTTTCGGAGGCACTGTACAGGTTGTTTCAAGCGCATGAAACGACTTATACGGAGCCTTCGAACAACTTGTGCGGAGGCACTGCGGCACCTGTTCATCGGCACTGCGGCACCTGTTCATCGGCAATGTGACACCTGTTCATCGGCAATGCGGCACCCGTGCATCGGCGATGCTGCACCCGTGCATCGGCGATGCGGCACCCGTGCATCGGCAATGCGGCACCCGTGCATCGGCAATGTTCACCCTGCAAACAGGTATTGTTTAACCCGTACACGGGCATTTATTTGTCATTTGTCACACATTTGTTGCCACGCGAAAACAGCTTTGTACAAAGGCGTTTTCAGCGATGGTGACAAATAAACAAATAAAAACGCAAAATTACGTGTGGCTACATCCCTTGTTCTAAAGTCCATTCATATACGGGCTGCACTCTGATTTTAAAACCAGACTCTTCCACCTCACCCCGTTCATGGTCGGTAAGCAGTAGGAGATTCCCAGAACGCGATATTTTACAAGAAAGCGGTGTGCATCATTTTTTCTTCCCTTATGGCTCTGTAATTCAAAAACTTTTCGTACCTTTGTTGCCGTAAATGAACATTCAGAGATATGAGTAAGTACGAGATTCCTTTCCTCACAGCCTGCATACAAGCTTTTGGCCGGCGTTTTTCCATGACTCGTCAAGCAGCATTTCGCTATCTTCACGAGCACAAAGGCTTGGCATTTCTCATTGAGTTCTACGATGTGGAGCATCTGCAGTCGATGGACGAAACGATTGATGACCTACTCATCATCTGTCAAAAGAACGGAGGAACGTTGGTATGATACTCTATCACGGCAGTAACGGAGACATTGGGAACATTGACCTTACCAGAGGCTTGCAATACAAAGACTTTGGCAAGGGATTCTATGTGACACCCAGCCAGACCACGGCTATACGCATGGCGCAAAAGAAAGCCCGACTCTTTGGCGGAACACCTACCCTTATTACATTTGAGATGGACGAGGCAGCACTTCACTCCGACTTGAAGGTAAAGGTATTCCCAGAAAAAGCTTGCACAGAATGGCTCCTGTTTATGGATACCAATCGTGACAGGGCGAACAAAGAGCCTGTTCATGACTACGATATCGTAATTGGTCCGATAGCCGATGATGGCGTAGTTCTCCAATTGACGAACTTTCGCGAGGGCATCTATCCACCCGAAGAGGCCGCACGACTTCTACAGGACAGATACCTTGACCTGCAATACTTCTTCGGAACAGAACGAGCCTTGCAGTTCCTTCACAAATTAAATGTAGAAAAAGTATGAAAGAGCCTACTCATCACCAAATAGCTACCTATCTGACCGATTACGCGCTGAGCGAGTTGGTAAAGTACGTAATAGAAGACACAGGTTGCACTATTGAGCAGGCTATGGAACGAGTCTACAACTCACCGCTTATGTCTGTTCTACAGAACGAAGAAGGAGAACTCTACGTGCAGAGCCCTGCATATCTCTACGAATTGATGAAGCAGCAAGAAAAAGAATGAATTCTTTTTCGTAACTTTGCAACAAAATTTACCAAGCAGACATAAGACATGAAACGACTGACAATCCTGATGGGTGCCCTGCTTACGCTGACATGCAGCATGGCACAAGACTTGAAACTCTGGTATGCACAGCCCGCCGAGAAGTGGGTGGAGGCCCTGCCGCTGGGCAATGGCCGACTGGGCGTGATGACCTTTGGCGGCACGGCCCACGAAGAGCTGCAACTGAACGAGGAGACGCTATGGGGCGGCGGGCCTCACCGCAACGACAGCCCTACGGCGCTGGAGAACCTGCCCCGAGTGCGCGAGCTGATCTTCGCTGGCAAGAACCGCGAGGCACAAGACCTGATGGAGAAGACCTTCCGCACAGAGCGCAACGGCATGCCCTATCAGACCATCGGTTCGCTGCACCTCAGCTTCCCAGGACATGAGACAGCAACGAACTATCGCCGCGAGCTCGACCTGGAGCGCGCCGTGGCTACAACAACCTACAGCGTCGACGGTGTCAGCTACCGACGCGAGCTGCTGACCTCGTTTGTCGACGATGTCGTCATCATGCGGCTGACGGCCGACAAGCCTGGCGCCATCACCTTCAGCGCCAGCTACACCTCGCCGCTGAGGGGAGCTAAGAAGAAGCACAGCGGACCCTCGCTGGTGCTCATCGGCAACGGTCAGGACCACGAGGGGGTGAAAGGAGTGGTCAGCATGGAAACACAGACCCGCGTGAAGAACGAGGGGGGCAGCGTCAGCCTGAACGACAGCGTGCTAAGCGTGAAGGGTGCTACGGTCGTGACGCTCTACATCTCGGCAGCTACTAACTTCGTCGACTACACCAGCGTGGCTGGCAATGCCACGAAACGGGCCTCAGCGCTGATGAAGCAGGCCGTGAAGCGGAGCTACGACGATGCCGTAGCACAGCATGTGGCACGCTACGCTACCTACTTCAACCGCGTGAAGTTCGAGCTGCCCGCGACGAAGGCCTCGAAGGAGCAGACCCACCTGCGTGTGAAGAACTTCAACCAAGGCAACGACCCACAGCTGGCCGCCCTGATGTTCCAGTACGGACGCTACCTGCTCATCTCGTCGTCGCAGCCTGGCGGTCAGCCTGCCAACCTGCAGGGCATCTGGAACGAAAAGCTGCTGGCACCCTGGGACGGCAAGTACACCATTAATATTAATTTGGAGATGAACTATTGGCCAGCTGAGCGCGCTAACCTCAGCGAGATGGGCGAGCCACTGGTGAAGATGGTGGAGGAGCTGAGCCAGAGTGGACGCGAGACGGCCCGCACGATGTATGGCTGTCGCGGCTGGCTGGCCCACCACAACACCGACATCTGGCGCTCTACCGGCGAGGTGGACGGGGCGTTCTACGGCGAGTGGCCCAACGGTGGTGGATGGCTGTCGACGCATCTGTGGGAGCGCTATCTCTACCACGGCGACAAGCAATACCTGGAGCGCATCTATCCGGTGCTGAAGGGAGCGGCAACGTTCTACATCGACTTCCTCGTAGCCCATCCGGAGAAGGGCTGGCTGGTCACCGTGCCCAGCATGTCGCCCGAGCATGGCCCGAACAAGATTGAGGCCATGCGCGGCGTGTCGACCACAGCAGGTCCGGCTATGGACACACAGATTGTCTTCGACGTGCTGACGAACGCCTTGGAGGCTGCCCGCCAGCTGGGCATCGACCAGACTTATCAGGACACACTCAGACAGACCATCAACCGTCTGGCTCCTATGCAGATAGGACGCTACAACCAACTGCAGGAGTGGCTCGACGACTGGGACGACCCCAACGACCACCATCGTCATGTGAGCCACCTCTACGGACTGTTCCCCTCATCGCAGATCACGCCCACCGAGCAGCCCCTGCTGTTCCAGGCCGCACGCAACTCGCTGCAGCAGCGCGGCGACGAGGCCACCGGCTGGAGCATCGGCTGGAAGATTAACCTCTGGGCCCGACTGCTCGACGGCAACCACGCCTACAAGATTCTGTCGAACATGCTGAAGCTGCTGCCCAGCGACGCCGAAGCGAAGCAATATCCCGACGGACGCACCTTCCCCAACCTGTTCGACGCTCACCCACCCTTCCAGATCGACGGTAACTTCGGCATGACCAGCGGTGTATGCGAGATGCTGCTGCAGAGCCACGACGGCTGCGTGCAGCTGTTGCCTGCCCTGCCCGAGGCATGGCCCGAGGGCAAGATGACGGGTCTGCTGGCCCGCGGCGGCTTCGAGGTAGACCAGCAGTGGGACGGCGGGCAGCTGCGCTGCGCCACCATCCACTCGCGTCTGGGCGGACAGCTGCGGCTACGCTCCTACGTGCCACTGAAGGGCAAAGGGCTGAAGCCAGCACAGGGTGAGAACAAGAATCCGCTGTTCGTGAAGTCCATCATCCAGCAGCCGTTGGTATCGCCCGCCATCCATCCGCAGTATCCGGAGCTGAAGCGCGTCTACGAATACGACATCATGACCGAGCCCGGACAGGACTACTACGTAGAACGTTGAGCGGCCCGTCAGGGCTGAGGCGTCAGCAGCACGGTGGCACCTCCGCTGGGCAATAGCTGCAGCGTGAGGGGCTTCATTGTGGCACGAGCCTTCAGCGCCAGAGTCTTCACACCGACATGGGTCTGCGTCTGTACGCTGGGATCGTCGTTATAGATAGTAGCTGTGTAGCGGCGCCCAGGGGTGAGCAGCTGCGCGAGGTCGAGGCTAACGGTGCGGCCCTCGTCGCCGTTCAAGGCTGCAACATACCACACGTCGCCCGAACGGCGTGCCACGACGACCAGCTCGCCCGGCTGACCTTCGAGATAGCGGGTCTCGTCCCACGTGGTCTTCAGCTGGTCGAACCACTCCAGCTCCGGTTCGCCCTGCGACTGCTCGGGTTTGTCATACCAGAATAGGGTGAGCAGCGGCGAGTAGTACACCAGCGAGGCTGCCAGCTGATGGCCGTGGGTGTTCTTCAGCCGGCGGTCGTAGTAGCAGATGGTGTAGTCGGCAGGACCGTTCACCATGCGGGTAAAAGGCAGTATGGTGTTGTGGCTGGCCGACGGCCACTCCTCGTTGCCACGTATGCCCTCCTGCGTCAGCAGGTTAGGATAGGTACGCGAGAAGCCCGTTGGCCGGTATTCGTCGTGGATATTCATCATCAGGTGGTTTTCGGCCGCCAGGCGCACCAGGTCGTGAAGCCACACCGACCAACGATGCGAGGCATACTCCACGAAACCGCTCTTCACGCCGACGATGCCCCACTGACGGAGCAGGGGAAAGAGCTCACGGGCCTGCTTCATCAGCGCATGCTGGTTCACATAGAGCCACAGGCCCACACCCTTCTCTCGTCCGTAGGCCACCACGCGTGGCATGTCGATCTGCGGGATGACCACGGTGGCATCGCCATCGTGCGAGGTGCAGGGCTCGTACCACTTCCAGTCGAACAGCATGTAGGGGATATGATGGGCAGCACAGAAGTCAATGTTGCGCAGGGCTGCCTCGGTGGTGAGCGTGGTGCAGCGCATGATGGTGCCAGGCTTCACCCACTCGCTGGCGTCGCTGACGGCGCAGGGCGGGTTCAGGTTGTCGATGATGTAGCGGTGCTCCAGCAGCTGGGTGTACGACTCAGCGGTGAGGATGACTTTCCACGGCGTGGCGTAGTAGGTGACGACGTCGACAGGCGAGTACATCGTCGTGGTAAGGGTGTTGGGCTTGGTGGTCGAAGCGACGTTCTTCTCCAAGCACCAGTCGTCGGTGTCGGCATCGGCCAGGGCGCAGTAGCGACCGCCAGGCAGCACCACGGTGAGGGCACGCTCTACGGGGCTGGTAATCTCACCGATGGGCTTCAGCTCGTAGGGGGCCTGTGCCCAGAGGGCTGCCCAAGCCTGGGTGCCGGCAGGGAAGGTGTAGCTGGTCAGGTCGGCGCTGACCTTATGGAACACCGCCTGCGGATGTTCAGGAATGAAGTAGCGCAGGGCCACACCCTCGTCGTAGCAGCGCACCTCGATGTTCAGGCGGTAGTCGCTGCCGTCGTGCTTCGACAGGTAGAGGGTGGCAGCGTTGTAGTCGTCGGGCACAGCCGACTGCTCGCCCCACAGGGGCTTGAGCACCTCGCAATGCTCGCTGGTGGTGCTGACGCTGTCGGCGGTGAAGCCCTGCATCCAGCTGTCGTACTGCGGATAGCGGCGTGCCAAGGCCCGTTCCCACGTCTGGTTGTCCATGTCGAGGCCCAGTCGGGAGGGCTCTATGAGCACTTGGCCGTGACGGCTGACGCTGTAGTGCAGGCTGCCCGCGGCATACCACACGCGCAGTTGGTTCTCGCCTTTCGGTGAGGCGACGTTCAGTTCTATAGCAGCGTTGCTGCCCATGGTGGTGAGCAGCAACAGCAGCAACGATGTAGCTAATCGTAGTTGTTTCATTCTATTTTACTTGTGAAGGGAGGTACCAGTTCTGTTCATCGCTAAGGAAAGCCAGCCAGCCGGCATAGTCGCGCGGCGAACCATCGACGCTCTGCAGCTTGGTGGCCACGCGGGCAGCCAGATAGTCGGCCGAGCGACGATACTGGCTGATGCGCATCAGGTCGTGGAAGCGGTTGCCCTCGAAGGCACACTCCAGCACGTACTCGGTCATGATCTTGTTCTCAACATCGGTCAGCGAGTCGACGCCCGTGCTGGTGTCGATGGCAAACGAGGCGTTCATGTCGGTGTCGCCCGATCCACGACTGTGCAGGGCGGCATTGCCGCTGAACGTGGCTGCGAGGTTCAGGTTGCGCTGTCCGAAGTCGGTGAAGGGATACTGCGTCAGGTCCTGATTGCCCATGTAGTTGGTGTTGCTGAGGGTGTTGGCATTGAGCCCGTACTTCAGCACGCCCAGCGCCAGACGGTGCAGCCCCAGGCGGTTGACGGCCTCGGCATAGCGCAGGTAAACCTTTGCCGAACGGGCCAGTGCCAGATAGAAGCTGTCGGAGGCCCGCATCTTGTTGTACTTGGTGACGTGGGCATCGCTCAGCTCGCCATCGGCGTCGGTAGCCGACTGGCGCATGACGTAGCAGCCGTAGTCGCTGGTCAGGCCGCAGCCGCGCAGGTCGCCGTTCTGCGACACCGCGTTGAGGTTAATGGTGTACTGCTGGGCGTCGAAGACATCGCGGCAGACGCCCGATGCCGCCAGCTGATACTCGCTGTCGAAGAGCTGTGGCAGACGTGTCTGGCCGTCGACGAAGTCGGCACTGAAGGGAATGACCGACACCTGGTTGTGGCTGCTCAACGTTGAGAACTGAGCGTCCCAGCCACGCGTGCTGACGTCGAGACAGAGGTTGTTGCGCCAGCGGTTGCGATAGCTGAGGGGCACGGTGAGCGAGCGGTCGAGCATGAGCTGATAGTACATGTGGGCAGCTTCGTAGAAGTTCTCCTGCCATAGGTAGAGCTCGCCCATCATGTAGCGAATGGGGATGAACAGATAGCTCGTGGCGTAGGAGTTGACCGAGGCATACTGCCCCGTAGCAAACGGCAGCTGCTCTTTCTGACCATCGGCAGGCACGTATGGCAACAGGTCGTTGATCAGACTGTCGACGAGGGCAGTACGACTGAGCGTGACGGCCTCCACCTTCGCGCTACCGACGATGGGCTGGGTGTAGTAGCTGACGGTGCCGTAGTCGAGTACCAGCTGCATGAACGCCCAGGCTCGGATGCACTTGGCCTGCGAGGCCAAGGTGTCGGCCTTCTGCCCCATGTAGTCGCGGTCGAGCGATGCGATGAAGTAGTTGCAGTTGTTCACGATGGCATACAGTCTGCGCTCGTTCAGATAGCTGTTGACCGAGTCGGCAGCAAAGAACTCAATGTCGCGCAGCTCCTGCGACGAGTTGACGGTCTGCGACACCAGGTCGCCACGCAGCTCGCCGGTCACCACGTAGCCGTCGCCTACCTGCTGCATGAGCTGGAGGATGCCGTTCATCTGGTAGAAGGCATCGCGCTCTTGCTGCACCTTCCGTCCGTCGACAGGGCTGACGCCATTGAGGTCGGTGTCGAAGAAGTCGAAACAAGCAGTCAGCGCTACGCTAAATGATAAAGAACAAATAACAAATAACAAACCCGACAGAGTTTTTCTGATTATCTTGCTATACATAACTATTCACTTTTCACTTATCACTTTTCACTTATCACTCATCACTTTTACAGGTTGAGTTTGATGCCAAACTGAACGCTGCGCGAGAGAGGCGACACACCATAGTCGATGCCCTGAGTGAGCGGACTGGTGCCATAGGTCACCTCGGGGTCGCTGCCCAGATAACGGGTCCAAGTATAGAGGTTCGACACCGATGCCCAGAGAGTGGCGCCTGTGAGGAACGTCCAGGGCAACGGCAGGTCGTAGCTCAGCCGCACCTCCTTCAGCTTCAGATAGCTGCCGTCCTCGATGAAGCGGTCGCTGAAACGGCTGTTCTGCATGGGGTCGCCATAGACGGCACGTGGTATGCTGGCGAGCTGACCGTCGTGCTTCCAACGGCTTGCTACAGCCTCGGTCTGGTTGAGCATCGATGTCATGCTCTCCAGGGTGTGACGCTGGTAGTTATAGATATCGTTGCCCAGCGAGAAGGAGAACAGCACATCGAGGGTGAGGCGCCCGTAGCTGAGGCGGTTGGCCCACGAGCCAGTCAGGTCGGGGTTGGCATCACCAATGACGGTGCGGTCGGCCTCGTCGATGAGCCCATCGCCGTTCAGGTCGGCAAAGTGCACGTCGCCAGCATGGAAGCTGAGCTGCTGGCTCTTGTTCTCGTTCCATGTACGCAGGTTGGCTGCCTGAGCCTGGGCTTCGGTAGCAAAGACGATGGCGCCGTCGGTCTCTACGGTACGATAGCCGTAGAACGTGCCAACGGGCAGTCCCTCTTGCAGGACTGAGAACTGAGAACTGAAAACTGAGAGTTGCGACGAATTGTCTGCTGCTGCAGGCAGCGATGTCAGCTTGTTCTTATAGTGGGTCATGCCCAGCTCGGTGTTCCACTTCAGCTGACGGCCGTTGAGTACACGCACACCCAGCGTCGCGTCGAAGCCTTCGTTGGTCATGTCGCCACCATTCTGCATGGTGCGCTCCAAGCCCGTCATCACGTCGGCCATACCATACAGGAGCAGGTCGGTGGTCTTGTGACGGAAGTAGTCTATGCTCAGGCTCAGGCGGTCGTTGAGCACGGTAAGGTCAATTCCGAGATTCAGCTTGCGGGTGGTCTCCCATTTCTGTGTCTGATTGTCGAGGTTGGCAATCTGAAGTCCGTTGGCAGCACCGAAATAGTTCACGGCACGCAGGTAGGCATAGCGGTTGATAGCGCTCAGTCCGTCGTTGCCCGATAGCCCGTACTCGGCCCGCAGGTTCAGACGGTCGATGCCCTTGACGCCTGCCATGAAGCGTTCGGACGAGACGACCCAGTTGGCGCCCAACGATGGGAACAGTGCCCACACGCCATCGAACATCTTCAGCCCACCGTCGGCACGGCTGCCAAAGGTGCTGCACGACTCGGCGGTGAGGATGCCCCACACACCATATTTATTATTGTACGTATAGGCGGCCTGTGCATAGAGGGCGGCATTGTTCACCGTGGTCTTCTGACCGTCGGTGGTCTTACCGTCGAGCGAAGCACTGAGGTTCACCACCTTGTCGCTACCCGTATTGTGGGCCTCGCCATAGTTGCTTTTGTAGGTATTGCTCTGCAGACGGAAGCCCAGAGAAGCGTCGAGAGCATGGACGCCACCAAACAGACGATCGACGTGCAAGCGGGTGTCGCTGAACAGCAGACCTTGGTTGATGCTCTGGTCCTTCACCGTGTTCTGCCAACGGTTGCCCTCACTGTCCACTTGAGGTGCCACGCCCTCGATGGGGCTGTAGTAGTGTTCCTTCACAGCATTCATACTGTAGGCCAGTCGTGAGCTGAGGTCCAACCAGTCAGTGACCTGCCAACGCGGCATGACGTTCACGCCAAACCTGTACTGTGTGTACTTGCTGACTGAGTTGTTAAGAATAGAGACGGGGTTAGACACACCGAAGACGTCGACATCGCTCAGCTTAGAGGTGTAGCTACGACCATCACGAGTGTACTGATAAGGCATGAGCAGCGGCGACTTGATGAGCGTCAGATAGGGTGCCGAGGTGTAGGGGTTGGCTCCCTGGTCGAGCAGCTGACGCGTGATATAGGTGAAGTCGAAGCCTGCAGCCAGCGTCAGACGCTTAGCCAACAGCACATCAGCATTGAAATGGGTGGACAGACGGTCGTAGTCGGTCGACTTGACCTGTCCCTGACCCATCATATAGCTGACAGAGAGGGCGTACTTAGCTATATCGTCGCCACCTTCTACGTTCAGCCCATAATACTGTCGGAAGGCCGTGCGATAGACATCGTCGCTCCAGTCGTGGTTGTTGTGGTAGGTGTTGTAGGTGATGTTTTTCGACAGGTCGGTCTCATCGTTGAGAAAACCCTCGAAGCGGTCGGCAGCCGTCAGGCCACTGTCGGCACCTTTCAGCATCTCACTGGCGTAGGAACGGAACTGGCTGGCATCGAGCATACGCATCTGACGGGGCTTGAAGTCGAAACCCCAGTTCATGTTCAGGTCAATCTTCGTCGACACGCTCTTGCCGCGCTTCGTAGTGATGATGATAGCACCGTTAGCCCCTTTCGAGCCGTAGACAGAGGTAGCGCTTTTCAGCACCTCTACGTGGTCGATGTCGTTGATATCGATATTGGAGAGCGGGTTGATATAAAAACCCTGGAAAGCCGACTGGACGTTCTCCATGTTTTGGATGACGCCATCGATGACCACAAGCGGCTGACTGTTCAGGTTGAGCGACTGGTAGCCACGAATGAATAGGTTTGCGCCTACACCAGGCACGCTGCTGCGGCCAATAGCTCGCAGGTCGCCGCCAAACCGTGTGGACAGTTCTTCGTCGACCGACATGCGACTGCTGCCAGCCAGCGCATCTTCGCCGTCTTTCTGCGAACGGAAAGCATCGCTGAAAAGACATATATCCTTCTGACGCTCACCGCGCAATGAGGCTTCTCGGTCGGCAAAGCCGGGACGCGAGAATAGCAGCGTACCATCGAACGATGCCACAGGCACCCGATAACAACCTGCTGAGTCGGTGAGCACCGAGACGCCTGGTCCAGAGGCTACGCTGACGCCTTGAAGTGGCTGGCCTGTGACCGCATCGACCACACGACCCGTTACGACGTCTTGCGCCCCTGCGGGGCTAAATGATAAAGAACAAATAACAAATAACAAACCCGACAGAGTTTTTCTGATTATCTTGCTATACATAACTATTCACTTTTCACTTATCACTTTTCACTTATCACTTATCAC
>ODAI011637495.1_pt1 | contig 18435 bp, 17 predicted proteins | sample 1539321 | NCBI WGS metagenome assembly ODAI01 (sample SAMN02144231, study PRJEB22623) | gut metagenome | biome: sheep rumen | host: Ovis aries | place: New Zealand | reverse complement strand
TGGGCGTTGCAGTGGATACGGCCTCTCCCCACGCCCTCCCCTATAGGGAGGGAACTAAATCGTTTCGTTTGGATATCGCGGGCACGTATGACTCGTTCGCGTATAGTTGCCGAGGATTCGCCGGGTTGCATTTTTGACAACTCGGCAAAGGGTACGGCATTTATCTCGCAGTGGATATCTATACGGTCAAGAAGTGGGCCACTGATTTTGTTCAGGTATCGTACTATCTGCCCCGGGGTGCATACGCATGCTTTGGTGGGGTGGTTGTAATAGCCGCACGGACACGGATTCATGGATGCGATGAGCATGAAGTTGCAGGGGTATTGGACGCTGTCCTTGATGCGGCTTATGGTGATGTGGTGGTCTTCCAGAGGTTGACGCAGTACCTCGAGTGTGCTTCTCTGGAACTCGGGTAGTTCGTCCAGAAACAGGACACCGTTGTGGGCAAGACTGATTTCGCCTGGCTGTGGATTGCTGCCACCGCCTACCAATGCTATCTGGCTGGCGGTATGATGAGGGTTACGGAAGGGCCTCTGGGCAATGAGCGAGCAGTGAAGTCCTTCGTCGGATTCGATGGGGCGTAACCTGCCTGCTACGCTGTGTACCTGGGTTGTTTCGAGGCTTTCTTCCAGGGTCAATGGCGGCAGTATGCCTGGCAGACGTTTTGCCATCATGCTCTTTCCGCTGCCTGGAGGGCCTATCATAATCAGGTTATGGCCTCCTGCCGCTGCAATTTCCATGGCGTGTTTTACGTTGTCCTGGCCCTTGACGTCGGCAAAGTCGAGTTCGAATGTGTGCTGGCGGTCAAAGAAATCCTTGCGTGTGTCTATTTGGGTGGGTGTAAGCTGGTGTGTCCCGTTCAGGAATCCTACGACTTGTGACAGGTGTTCGACGCCATATACCTTCAGGTTGTTCACTACTGCGGCTTCTTGTATGTTGCCCTGTGGAACAAACAGGGATTCGTATCCCAGTGCACGTGCTTTTATGGCTATGGGCAGAATGCCGCATACGGGCTGTACCGAGCCGTCAAGGCTGAGCTCGCCTACCATCATTGTCTTGTCAAGCTGACTGGCATCAACCTTGGATGATGTTGCCAGGATGCCTATGGCCATTGGCAGGTCAAAGCCGCTGCCAACCTTGCGTACACCGGCTGGTGCAAGGTTGATGGTTATCTGTCGTGACGGGTAGTCGAAACCGCTGTTTTCCAGGGCTGCCATTATGCGCTCGTGGCTTTCCTTTACGGCATTGTCGGGCAGTCCTACCAGAATAAAGCGGATACCGCGGGAGGAGTTTACCTCGATGGTAACTTGCTCGGCCTGAAGGCCCTGAACCGATGCGCTATATGTCTTGACCAGCATTGTTATTTTGCCAATAGCTCTCCGATATGTTCGTCATAATCCAAACTGTCATCTACGAAGAATTTCAGTTCGGGAATTATTCTCAGTTGCAGGCGAACGCGCTTGCCAAGTTCGAATCTGACGGATTTGACGTTTGCGTTGATATTGCTGACTATCTCTTGGGCACGTTCGCTGGGGAATACGCTCAGGTATGCGCGGCAAACGCTGATGTCAGGGCTTACGCGGCATTTGCTGACGCTGACCAGTACCCCGTGCATTGCTGCTGTCTGCCGCTGAAACATGTCGCTAAGTTCCTTTTGCAGGAGACGGGCTACCTTGTTTTGTCTTGTTGTTTCCATATTTTATGTGGTTGATGTTCGGAATTGAAAAAAGTGTTTGCAGTTATTTTTTTCGGATTATCGTAAGTCCGTCGCGCAGGGGGAGAATGACTTTCTCAACCCTGTCATCCTGTGCGACTGTGTCGTTGAACTTTTGTAGCCCCATGGTCTGCAGGTCGGATTGGCGTGCTTCCTGTGTTATGCGTCCGTACCACAGGGTATTGTCGGCCAGTATGTAGCCTCCACTGCGCAGACGAGGCAGTATCATCTGGTAATACTGGACATATTCGCGCTTGTCGGCATCAATGAATGCCATATCCCACGTCACGTCCATCTGCGGCACCAGATCCAGGGCGTCACCTATATGTATGTGGATGAACTTGCCGTAGGGGCTGCCTTCTATCCAGGGGCGTGTAAAATCTTCGATTTCATCAAATATTTCGAAAGTGTGCAGTTCGGCGCCCTCTTCAAGTCCTTCGGCCATGCTCAGGGCCGAATATCCGCTGAACATGCCAAGCTCTAATATGCGTTGTGGACGAATCATCCTGACGAGCATCTTGAGCAGGCGTCCCTGCAGGTGTCCGCTGGCCATCTGACCGTAGGACAGCTTCATCTGGGTGGTGCGCCATAGCTGATGCAGGTACTCGCCTTCCTTGTCAATGTGTTTGGTAATGTATTCGTCCAGTTCCATTATTTCAGATTGAGCAGGGCTTCGATAGCCAGGCGGTAGCTGTCAAGGCCAAATCCGCAGATGACTCCCTTGCAGGCAGGACTGATGACACTGTGACGACGGAATTCCTCGCGTTGGTGCACGTTACTGATGTGTACTTCGACGACGGGAGTATTTACGCTCTTGATGGCATCCATAAGGGCCAGACTGTAGTGTGTGTAGGCTCCGGCGTTGAGTACGATGCCATCGCGGTCGAAGCCGACTTCGTGAATCATGTTTATGAGTTCCCCCTCGACGTTGCTCTGGAAATAGTCAATGCGTACGTTGGGAAACATGTCGCGTAACTGGTGCAAATATTGCTCAAAGCCTTTTTTGCCGTAGATTTCGGGCTCACGTATGCCCAGCAGATTCAGATTTGGACCGTTCACAATTTGGATTCTCATACTTTTTTGCTAATTTTGCATTACTTCATGGGCACAAAGATACAATTATAGGCCCATAATTCCAAAGGAACAAAGGAAAAATCATGCTGTATGACTACGAAAAGGCTGACAGGTATAAGTAACGGAGGTATCATAGATGGTGCTATCCTGAGACGTTATATGCAGTACCTGCGTCTTGAAAAGTCAGTAAGCGAGAATACCTTGGATGCTTACACGCGTGACTTGCAGAAACTGGTCAATTACTATGCAGATAATGGTGTAGATTTCCGCAATGTGACGTTGCGTGATTTTGACTTGTTTGCCGGTAGTCTGAAGGAAAGAGGTGTTTCGGCACGTTCTGTCGCGCGTATCTTGTCGGGGGTTCGCAGTTTCTACCATTTCCTGACGCTGGAGGGCGAGGTCTCTCAGGATCCGACCGAACTGCTGGAGTCGCCCAAGATAGGCAAGCATCTGCCGCAGGTGCTCAGTATAGAGGAAATTGACAGGATACTGAATGCGATTGACCAGAGCAAGCCTGAGGGTGTTCGTGACCATTGTATAATCGAGGTCTTGTACAGTTGTGGCTTGCGTATATCGGAACTGTGTAACCTGAAATTATCTGAACTGTATTTGGACGAGGGTTTTATAAGGGTAATGGGCAAGGGTAATAAGGAGAGATTAGTACCCATTTCATCGAGAGCAATAGAGGAATTGCATAACTGGTTTAGTGTGCGTTGCCATATACAGATACGTAAGGGGTACGAGGATTATGTTTTCCTGTCGCGTACCCGTGGAAAAGCCTTGTCGCGTATCAGCTTGTTTGTGTATATTCAGAAGCATGCGAAGAATGCGGGTATAGAGAAGGAAATTTCTCCTCATGTGTTTCGCCATAGTTTTGCTACCCATCTAGTGCAGGGTGGGGCCAACTTGCGTGCCATTCAGGAGATGTTGGGACATGAGGATATCAGTACTACCGAGATTTACATGCATCTGGACACGGGACATCTGAGAGAGGAAATCCTGTGCCATCATCCCAGAAATAAACGGGAATTTGGGAAAGGAGATTAGAAGGCTGCCCGGTATTTGCTGTCGTCTTTGTCCTGCATCATGGACAGGTAGCTCTGGTAGCGTGATGTGGCGATACGGCCTTGCTGCAGGGCGACAAGTACGGCACAGCCAGGTTCATGGGTGTGTGTGCAGTTGCCGAAGCGGCATGACTGGGACAGAGTGAATATCTCGCGGAAATAATGGCTGACTTCCTGGGGTTCGATGTCAAAGGTTCCGAATCCTTTGATTCCGGGCGTGTCTATTATCGCTCCGCCTGTATCGGGCAAGTCGTACATCTCGCTGAATGTCGTTGTGTGCATGCCTGTGTCGTGCGAGGTACTGATTTGGGCTGTTTTTACTTGTATGCCAGGAACGAGCGCGTTGAGCAGTGTGCTCTTGCCTACGCCTGAATTTCCGCTGAACAGTGTTGTCTTGTTCCTGAGGGCCTCGTGCAGGGTTGACAGTTGCGAGTTGATGGCGCTGACGGCAAGGCAGTCGTAGCCGAGACTGCGGTATAGCTGGCACAGGGTGTCCAGTTGTATCATGTCATTCTTGTCCAACAAATCGACTTTGTTGAAAACAAGCAGGACGGGAATCCTGTATGCCTCGGCGCTCGCCAGGAAGCGGTCGATAAAGGTGGTGTTTGTCTCGGGGTGCCTGAGGGTTACGACCAGTGCGGCTTGGTCGATGTTGGCAGCGATGATATGGCTTTGCTTAGAGAGGTTGCTGGCCTTACGAATAATGTAGTTGCGGCGGTCGTGTATGGATGTAATGAAGGCAGTGTCAACTGCGGGGGTGATATCTACGATATCCCCTACGGCAATAGGGTTGGTGCTGCGTATTCCCTTGAGTCTGAAATTGCCTTTGACCTTACAGTTGAAAAACTGGCCGTTGTCCGTGCGGACAACGTACCAGCTTCCTGTATTCCGGATTACGGTTCCAGTCATCAGACTGTCATTATTTCTTTTTCCTTGGCGGCCAGAAGAGATTCAATCTTTGCGATGAACTTGTCGTGCATCTTCTGCAAATCGGCTTCTGCGTCCTTTTCAAGATCCTCGCTGAGACCTTCCTTGACAGACTTCTTCAGTTTGTCTATCGTCTCGCGGCGTGCGTTGCGTACGCTGACTTTAGCCTGCTCGCTTTCCTTGCCGCATTGCTTGGCGAGCTGTTTGCGTCGTTCCTCGGTCAATGGTGGAATTGCCAGGCGTATCATCTCGCCGTTGTTGTCGGGAGTGATGCCTACCTCGCTGTCCAGGATAGCTTTCTCGATAACGCGGAACATGCTTTTATCCCATGGTTTGATGGCAATTGTGCGTGCATCGGGCGTGTTGATGCTTGCTACGTTGTTGAGGGGAACCATGCTGCCGTAACTGTCAACGCGGATACCGTCCAGTATCTTGACATTGGCTTTGCCTGCGCGGATATGTGCCAATGCTTCCTCGAGATACATTACAGCCTCTTCCATCTTTTCTTCTGCTTCCAGAAGTGTGGTCTTTGTGTCTGTCATATTATAATAAATGTTTAAATCTGAGACAAATGTAGGTGTTTTCTTTGAAAATTGCAAGAGTAGATGACGGATAACACATTTTTTTTTATACATTTGCGAGAGAAAAAGTACTTTTTTCAGTGCTTCTGTAAAATCAAAACTGTTGAAGGTGACTGACACTGCAAATATTGACAGGCGTATAAATGAACTGTTGGAACAACTGGAGCCGATTACTCTGGAACAGATGAAGGAGATTCGTCTGATGAACCGTACAGATACCAAATTTGTAACTACCAAGGAGCGTCTGATCAGGCTTATGGAACTGTGTCAGGGTCATTATTATGCCCAATTCCATTGTGGAAGCCGGATTGCGAGCTATAAGACGACATATTGGGATACGGACGAGTGTTTCTATTACCTGCAGCACCATAACGGACGTGCACCGCGGCAGAAGGTGAGGGTACGCACTTATATGGACAGCCATGATACGTTCCTGGAGGTTAAGACAAAAAATAACCATCGTCGAACAAAAAAGAAGCGTATCAAGGTGGAGTCTCAGAATGTGAGGGCTGATGAAATCGGTGATATGAAGGGTTGCGCGATAATGGTGGATGATTTCCTGAGGGAGCAGGTTTGTCGTAATCTGGAGGAGATACATCCTACTGTGCAGAATCAGTTTCACCGTATCACGCTGGTTAATTATGGTAAGAGCGAACGCCTTACGATTGACTTTGATATTCATTTCCACAATTTTGATACTGACAGGGAAGACAATACGGGTAATCTGGTAATTGTCGAACTGAAACGTGACGGGAATGTGTATAGTCCTATATTGGCGATGCTGAGAGATTTGCGTATCAAACCGCACGGGTTCTCGAAATATTGTATTGGTAGTGTGTTGACTAATCCAGACTTGAAAAGGAACAGGTTCAAACCAAAACTGAAGAGCCTGCAGAAAATAAGCGAAAATAAATAAAAACATATAATGCTATGAGCCTGAATATCGAAGAACTGAACCAACTTTTTGGTCAGACTATAGGCATGACGCTGATTGATACCAGTTCGTTGCTGTCGTTGCTTATTCGTTTTGTAATCACGACTGTTGTCGTGGGAGTAATTGCACGCGGATTTTACTATCCCAAGAGCCGTCGTCGCGACTATATGTTCATATTTATAATAATGAGTATGAGCATCTTCCTGCTGGTGAGTTTTATGGGCGGCGACAGTATGCACACGGGTGCTGCATTGGGACTGTTCGCAATTTTCGGTATAATTCGCTATCGTACCGAGGCAATTCCCATCCGCGAGATGACATACTTGTTCATGCTTGTTGCCGTGAGTGTGGTGAATGCCCTGTCCAAGGCTGAGTATCATCCCAAAAGTGATTACTGGGAAGGTATAGGCATAGTGACGGTAATCCTGGCAAACCTGATTTTTATAGGCCTTGCTGCCTTGTTCGAAAGCAGCAAGTTGCTGAACGAACATTGCTCGAAATACATAAAGTATGACAATGTGAATCTGGTTCATCCTGAGAAGCGCCAGGAACTAATTGCAGATCTGGAGAAGCGCACGGGGTTGAAAATACTGAGTATCGAGGTTGGTACTATAGATTTCCTGAAGGATAGCGTAATCGTACGTATTTATTATGATGAGGATATGGACCGCACCAGCAGCATCGAGGGCATGGGACGATTGCCGAAACTAAAGTGAGAATTTAATCTAAACCAAATTTGTATATTCCTATGAAAACACAATTTTACATAATGTTTTTGGCGGCAGTTGTCTTTTTGCTACCATGCAATGTTATGGCCGACGGTGGGGACGAAATGGGTATGTGGCTTGAATTGGGTGCTACCAAAGCACTGCCGCGCAATTTCAGCATCAGTTTGGAGGCAGGTATGCGCTCCCAGGTCAATCCTGGTGCACTGGATAGGTTGGACATAGGCCTGGGGCTGCAGTACAAGGTCAACAAATATCTGAAATTCGGGACATCGTATATGTTTATGGGTTCTTACAGTCCCGAGGAGAGAAAGGAACATTATAATAGCAGCGGAAATTGGAATGGGTACAATCTGGATGAGTCGTTCTGGACACCCAGGCATCGTGTTAATGTCGATGTTACCGGTGGATACAAGATTGCCGGTTGGGTGAGGATTTCGCTGCGTGAGAGGTATCAGTACACTTATGGGTATGAGCAGTATTATAATCAGGAGAAGTATCGTTACAATTCATCGGGTACACTGAAACCTGGGTACCCTATCTCGGAAACTGATTACAAGGCTGAGGAGCGTAGGCATATCTTGCGTTCAAGGTTGAAGGTCGAGATGTCGCGCAAGGGTATTAAGTGGAATCCGTTCGTAAGCCTTGAACTCCAGAATGACCTGTCTGATGCATTCAGTTTGTACAAAATACGTACCAGAGTAGGTACCGAGTATCATTTTAACAAGAAGCATGCCATAGGATTAGCATACGTACTTACACACAGGTATAAGACGAAGGATAATGTCGAGACGTGTAAGAGAATACACGCAATCTGTGCCAGTTACAATTTTGATTTCTAACCAGTATATTGCATAAAAACAAGAATCCCGGGAGCTTGGCTTCCGGGATTCTGTTTTGTTTGGGGATCGGCTTAGAGAGCCAACTCGCTGCCTGGCTTAAACTTGGCAACAGTCTTTGCAGGGATATTAACAACCTCGCCTGTACGTGGGTTCTTGCCTGTACGTGCGGGACGTGCAGCTGGAGCGAAAGTACCAAAACCGAGAATGGCAACCTTGTCACCAGCCTTCAGTGCACCTGCAATTGCGTTTGTTGTAGCAGCCAAAGCCTTTGATGCTGCAGACTTTGTCAAGCCTGCCTCTGCAGCGATTGCATTAATCAAATCTGTCTTGTTCATAGTTTTTGGGTTAAAAAAGTTATAACTGAAATGATATTTCGTGACAAATATATGTAAACTGAAGAATGTATCCAAGTTTTAATGGCAAAAAATCATGAAAAAAATCAAAAAAAGCTGGAAATTACTGCACTAATAGCGTATCTTATAAAAAAAATGTAACTTCGCACCGTGTTTGTTGTAAAGTAAGACGTGTACTGCAATGTATAGAATGCCTGTTGTAACTAAAAACTTGCTTATTATCAATGTGCTCTGTTTCATGGGCCTGATAGTTGGTGAAAGGTATAATCTGGATCTTAACGACATGCTTGGACTCCATTTCTTTCTGGCAAGTGATTTCAGACTGTACCAGTTGTTCACATACATGTTTATGCATGGCTCGATGGAGCATATTTTCTTTAACATGTTTGCGGTATGGATGTTTGGCCGTATCATAGAGCAGATTCTGGGCAGCAGGCGTTTCCTGTTTTATTACATCGCGTGTGGCTTGGGTGCGGGGCTGTGTCAGGAACTGGTGCAGTTTGTCAATTACATAGGTCTGGAGCATACCGATACGGCAAGACATCTGGGTGAAGTGATAAGCGGTGACTTTGTCGTGTATAACGGAATGGCAATAGATATCAATGCTTGGACGACAGTAGGTGCCAGCGGTGCAGTATATGGGGTTCTCCTGGCTTTCGGTATGCTGCTGCCAGAGGAGCGGATGTTTGTGTTTCCTGTTCCTTTCCCGGTAAAAGCCAAATATTTTGTGATTGGTTATGCAGTGCTGGAACTAATGATGGCCCGCAGTAATGACGGGGTAGCTCATTACGCACACTTGGGCGGAATGTTGTTCGGATTCTTGATCTTGCTAAGTTGGAAGGATAGCGGCAACAGTGGTATGTTCCAGAAGATTAAGAAGTTCTTCAAACCCAGGGATAAAAACAATTTCAATGTCTATTGCCGCCACTGAAACTAATTTTCGTCGTGGATTGAGGCGTTTGTGGATAAGTTGCCTGGTTGGGGCTAACGCAGCAACGGTTATCCTGCTGTGGGCGGTTTGTTTGACTGTTTATCTCGAACCGTCGGTTCACCCGCGACTGGCCCAAGCAGGATTGCTCTTTCCTGTCTTGCTGGTTATAAACTTGGGATTTATGGTCTTGTGGCTGGTGACTTCATGGAGATGGGTCGTGATTTCTGTCGTAGGCATGGCTGTTTGCCTAAGTCCCATACTGGATTATTGGAGTATAAACTTTCCAAGTCATGCCCCTGATAACGCCAAGTTGGTCATGTCTTACAATATTCATTATTCCGATGTAGATTCTGCCGAGTGCCTTGATGGTTACAGGACCATCGGATTCATTTGTGAGAGTAACGCGGATATTATATGCTTGCAGGAATATGCAGAGCATTCGTCTATGGGGGAGCTTCTGAATAGCAAATTGGATTCTCTGGGGTATAAAAGACGTTGTCTGAATAACCTTATGATAGCATCACGCTTGCCTTTTGTCGGAGAAGAGGCTTTGACGTTGTGTGATAATGGGAATGGAGGTATAGCATGCAGGGTGAGCGATGGAAATGATACGTTAATGGTTATCAATGTGCATCTGCGGAGCAATCTCATATCAACGGAGGAAAAGAGAAATTATTCCCAGGCATTGGAGGATAAGGACGAGCACTTGCTGAAGAGTAGTGGCCGTATAGTATTGTCGCGTCTTATGGTGGCTGCGGCAAAACGTCAGGAACAAACGGACAGTATATGTAGGCTTGTTGAAAAAATCAAGGGGGAGCGAATCTTGCTTTGCGGTGATATGAATGATACACCTGTTTCATATACTTACCACCGCTTCTCGACATTGCTGAAAAACACCTGGCGCGAGAGTGGATGGGGAGCCGGTATCTCGTTCAACAGGGAAGGTTTCCCAGTGCATATCGACCATATTTTTGTGAGTGAGGATATTGCAAGTTTTGAAGCACGGGTTGACAGGACGGCCAAGTCTTCGGATCATTATCCGATACTGGTACGCATACAACTTTGACAACAATGAGTTGTTTTGTGCATTTTTTTAACCTTAAACTTTGTCAAAGCACGAAAAAGTTGTATATTTGCGTGCTTTTTGGCTTATTAATGCGATTATAAATTAAAAAACAACAATAAATAGACAAGACAATGCAAAACAAAGGATTTGTAAAGTTTTTTGCAATTCTGCTGACTGTTGTGTGTCTCTTTTACATAAGTTTCTCTGTGGTTACAAGCCATTTTGAGAGCAAGTACGAGGAGATGGCGGCAACTGACCGGCAGGCTGCAGACCGTTACATGGACTCCCTTTTGAACAACAAGGTCTATTGTGGCATCTGGACTTTGAAAGAGTGCCGCGAGATGGGTATTGGACTAGGCCTTGACCTGAAGGGCGGTATGAATGTAATCCTGGAAGTCAGTGTGCCGGACGTAGTAAAGGCACTGGCAGATCATAAGGAAGAAACGGACGAGACTTTCCGCAAGGCTGTAGAGGAAGCTGCCAAGCAGGCTTCTGAGAGCCAAAGTGACTTTATCACCCTGTTTGTGAAAGATTACGAAAACCTGTCGGGGGGCAAGCCTTTGGCTGAACTTTTTGCGACGCAGCAGTTGCGCGACAAGGTAAACACAAAGAGTACAGACAGTGAGGTGATTCGTGTTCTGCGCGACGAGGTTAAGAGTGCTATAGATAATAGTTACAACGTACTGCGTACCCGTATTGACCGTTTCGGTGTGGTACAGCCCAATATCCAGGCCTTGGAGGGTCAGGAGGGCCGCATTATGATCGAGATGCCTGGTATCAAGGAGCCGGAGCGTGTGCGCAAACTGCTTCAGGGCAGTGCAAACCTGGAATTCTGGGAGACATATACCAGTGCCGAGATTGCTCCATACCTGCAACAGTTGGACCGTAAGCTGGCATCTGCAGCAAGCGCTGCCGGCAAGGACCTTGCAAAGAGTGGTGAGGAGAAGACAGACTCGTCAAAGGTGATTGCAGAGATTCAGGACAGTACGTCGGTTGATTCGACATCCAAGGCAGATTTGGCGGCTGCATTGGGAACGGCAGGTGTCGCTGATTCTGATGCTAAGAAGAATGCGGAGTCAATTGCCAGGGCTAACAAGGAATATCCTCTGGCAAGTCGCCTGAATATCGTAAACGGCGGCGAGGGTTGTGTTGTAGGATATGCAACCAAGCGTGAGATGGAGGCAATCAACAATTTGCTAAATACTCCTGAGGCTAAGGAAATACTGCCCACTGACTTGCGCCTGAAATGGGGCGTCAAGGGTATGGGCGACGGAGAGTATGCCAATGTTTACGAATTGTACGCAATCAAGGTTACTGAGCGTAACGGTCGTGCGCCTCTTGAGGGTGATGTGGTTACTGATGCCAAGGACGAATTTGATCAGAACGGCCGTCCTTGCGTGAGTATGAAGATGAATGTCGAAGGGGCACGTCGTTGGGCAGCCCTGACAAAGGCTAATCTGAAACGCTGCGTTGCCATTGTTCTGGATGACAATGTGTATAGTGCTCCGGTTGTACAGAGCGAAATAACTGGCGGTAACAGCCAGATAACGGGTAATTTTACTGCCGAGGATACGCGTGACTTGGCGAACGTGCTGAAATCTGGTAAGATGCCTGCTCCTGCAAAGATTGTGAGCGAGGAGATAGTAGGTCCTACATTAGGTGCCGAATCAATCCGCTTGGGAATTTGGTCTTGTGTTATTGCATTCGTTATCCTGATGTTCTACATGATAAGTATGTATGGCATCATCCCGGGTATGGTTGCCAACGGTGCCTTGCTCCTGAACCTGTTCTTTACTGTCGGCATCCTGACCAGTTTCCAGGCTTCACTGACAATGAGCGGTATCGCGGGTATGGTTCTGACATTGGGTATGGCTGTAGATGCCAACGTGCTTATATACGAGCGTACCAAGGAGGAGATAAAGGCTGGAAAGAAGGTGCGTGAGGCTCTTGCTGCAGGTTACAGCAATGCTTTTAGTGCAATTTTTGACTCCAACCTGACTTCAATCATTACCGGTATTATCCTATACTACTTTGGTACAGGTCCAATCAAGGGTTTTGCTACGACCTTGATTATCGGTATCGTTGTCAGCTTCTTTACTGCTGTATTCCTGACTCGTTTGGTTTATGCAACCATGATGGCTCGCGACAAGTGGCTGGGCCTGAGGTTCAAGACTCACATAGGTAACGTGCTCAGCTTCAAGGATCCTGCCTACAAGTTTATGAGTTCTTACAGGACCAGCTTTACCATATTCGGTATTCTGGTAGCTGTTGCCATCGTCGGCATGTCGATACGCGGCTTCAGCAAATCCATTGACTTTACCGGTGGCCGTAACTTTGTCGTCCTGTTCGAGAATCAGGTCAAGGCAAGTGATGCGAATGCAATCCTGGAATCCACATTCCCCGAGAGCAACACAAGTGCCATCGCTATTGGTACCGAGGGCAACAGTTTGCGTATAAGTACCAACTATCGCATTGCCGAGGAGAGTGTAGAGGTTGACAGTGAGATTGAGTCCAAGCTGTTCGAGGCTCTGCAGAACGGCGGTATGCTGGACAAGAACCTGACCTTGGAACAGTTTATAAACCGTGACGAGCGCGCAGGTGGTAGCATAATCAGCTCACAGAAAGTAGGTCCTTCAATTGCCGAGGATATTACGCAGGGTGCCATTTGGAGCATTATATTCGCTTTTGTTGCAATATTTGCCTATATCTTTGTGCGTTTCCGCAATCTGTCATTCTCTATCGGTGCAATCACAGCGCTGGTTGTTGATATCTTGCTGATTCTGGGTGCCTATGCATTGTGCTGGGGCTGGATGCCATTCTCTTTGGAGATTGATCAGACCTTTATCGGTGCCATCCTGACGGCTATAGGTTATTCAATCAACGACAAGGTGGTTGTATTTGACCGTATCCGTGAGAATATCGGACTGTTCCCGAAACATGACCGCAAGGAGCTGTTCAATACATCTGTCAACAGTACATTGAACCGTACAATCAACACGTCTGTTTCTACATTCATTGTTCTGGCTGTCATCTTCCTGATCGGAATAGTCGGTGGTGGTGCAGGTTCGATTATCAGTTTCAGCTTCGCAATGATGCTGGGTGTTATATTCGGAACACTTAGCTCTATCTTCGTCGCTGCTCCTGTGGCTTACCTGACGATGAGCAAGAAAAAATAGATATACATTATATAATACACAGGCGCGCGTAGTTAATTTATGGAACGCGCCTGTATATGCCCCTGTAGTTAAATGGATAGAACGGAGGTTTCCTAAACCTTTGATCCGGGTTCGATTCCCGGCGGGGGTACTGTTTTATTTGTCTAAAGTATGAATATTGAAGAGTTAAGCGAGGTCGTTGTGCGATTCTCTGGAGACTCCGGTGACGGCATGCAGTTAGCCGGAAACATCTTCTCTACAATTTCCGCAACAGTAGGTAACAGTATCAGTACTTTCCCTGACTACCCGGCAGACATACGAGCTCCGCAGGGTTCTCTGACAGGTGTCAGCGGTTTTCAGGTACATATTGGTGCAGACAAGGTCTATACACCGGGTGACTTGTGTGACGTACTTGTAGCAATGAATGCTGCTGCACTGAAAACTCAGTTGAAGTACGCCAAGTCTAATGCGACAATAATCATTGACACAGATTCCTTCGGTCCTAAGGATCTTGAAAAGGCGCAGTTCCAAAGTGAGGATTACCTGGGCGAAATGGGCATTGACCATGACCGCGTGATTTCCTGTCCATTGACGACAATGGTCAAGGAATGTCTCGCTGATACCGGTATGGACAACAAGGCTGTCATGAAGTGTCGCAATATGTTTGCATTGGGCTTGGTATGCTGGCTTTTTGACAGAGATTTGAATATAGCATTTAATTTTTTGCGCGATAAATTTGCCAAGAAACCAAATATTGCAGAGGCAAATATCAGAGTCATTCAGGCAGGTTACGACTACGGGCACAACACGCACTCGAGTGCGCACAATGTTTACCGTATAGAAACAAAAGATAAGGTTGCCGGACGTTACATGGACATTACTGGCAACAAGGCGACGGCCTATGGATTCATAGCAGCCGCCGAGAAGGCAGGTCTTAAGCTTTACCTGGGTTCATATCCCATTACTCCTGCCACAGATGTCCTGCACGAACTCTCAAAACACAAGTCCTTGGGTGTCATAACCGTTCAGTGCGAGGACGAAATTGCAGGATGTGCCTCGTCGTTGGGTGCGTCATTTGCAGGCGCTTTGGCCGTTACCAGTACTTCGGGTCCAGGCATCTGTCTGAAGTCCGAGGCGATGAATCTTGCTGTTATCATGGAACTTCCATTGGTCGTTCTGGATGTTCAGCGTGGAGGCCCTGCCACGGGTTTGCCGACAAAGTCCGAACAGACAGACCTTCTGCAGGTTCTGTTTGGCCGTAACGGTGACAGTCCGATGCCAGTAATGGCTGCGTTCTCACCGACTGACTGTTTTGATGCTGCATACGAGGCCTCGAAGATTGCTTTGGAGCACATGACGCCTGTCGTCTTGCTGACAGATGCATATATCGCTAACGGCTCGGGTGCTTTCAGGTTGCCCGACTTATGTGAATATCCGGATATAAATCCACCATATGTTCCCGAGGAAATGAAGGGGACATGGACTCCGTATATGAGAAAGGAGAATGGTACACGTTATTGGGCAGTAGCGGGACGTGAGGGATTTGAGCATATTCTTGGCGGACTTGAGAAGGACGACAAGACGGGAGCTATCTCTACAAATCCTGAAAATCACGATCTCATGACACGCAAGCGTCAGGCCAAGATTGATGCGATACCAGTGCCTGACATTGTTGTTGAGGGTGACAAAGATGATGCCGAGCTGCTTATTGTAGGCTTTGGCGGTACCTATGGTCATCTGCGAGCAGCGATGGATCAGATGCGTGCAGAAGGGAAGAAAGTTGCCCTTGCGCAGTTCCGCTACATAAATCCGCTTCCTGCCAATGCTGCCGAGGTTCTGACCCGATATCCGAATGTAGTTGTCGCAGAGCAGAACATGGGACAGTTGGCAGGTTGGCTTCGCATGAAGGTTGACGGCTTCTGCCCTGCACAGTACAACGAAGTCAAGGGTCAGCCCTTCAAAGTTGCCGATTTAGTTAAGGCATTCTACGCAATTATAAAAAAATAAGAAAAGGGACAACAATTATGGCATATTCAGCTCAAGATTTCAAAAAGGGACAGCCACGTTGGTGTCCTGGATGCGGTGATCACTTCTTCCTGGCGAATCTGCACAAGGCAATGGCCGAGATAGGTGTTGCTCCGCACGATATTGCAGTTATTTCAGGTATTGGCTGTTCCAGCCGTCTGCCACATTATATGGCAACCTACGGAATGAATACCATCCACGGACGTGCTGCTGCAATTGCTACAGGCTGCAAGGTGGCCAACCCACGACTGAGTGTATGGCAGATTAGTGGTGACGGTGATGGACTGGCTATTGGCGGCAATCATTTTATTCATGCCAACCGTCGTAATATAGACCTGAACATGATTCTGCTCAACAATCGTATATATGGTCTTACGAAAGGTCAGTACAGCCCGACGTCTCCACGTGGATTTGTCAGCAAGTCAAGTCCTTACGGTACAGTCGAGGATCCATTCCGCCCTGCCGAATTGTGTTTTGGTGCTCGCGGACATTTCTTTGCGCGTGCTGTCGCCACAGATGCCCCTGGTACTGTCGATATTCTCAAGGCTGCCTATAATCACAAGGGGTCCAGTGTCTGCGAGATTCTTCAAAACTGCGTAATTTTCAACGATGGCTGTCATGCCAGTGTCTATGACAAGAAGGAACGTGCCAAGAACGCCATATACGTCAAGCATGGGCAACCGCTGGTATTCGGTGAAAACAACGAATATGGTATTGTTCAGGAGGGTTTTGGCTTGAAGATTGTCGAGATAGGCAAGGATGGCATCACAATGGATGATATCCTGGTTCATGACGCACATTGCAAGGACAACACTTTGCAGTTGAAACTAGCCATGATGGGTGATGGAGATGGCTTCCCTGTCGCATTGGGAGTAATCCGTGACGTTGAGGCTCCGACATACAACGATGCCGTCGAGGCTCAGATAGAGGAGGTGAAGGCTCAGAAGAAATACCACAGTTTTGCCGAATTGTTGGAAACGAATGATATTTGGGAGGTACATAACTGATTGTGAAATATAGAATAGATATGAATTTTGTAGAAGAACTCACTTGGCGAGGCATGATTCATCAGATGATGCCCGGTACTGACAAGATGCTGGAAAGCGGACAGCAGACGGCATACGTGGGGATTGATCCCACTGCCGACAGCCTCCATATTGGTCATCTGTGCGGTGTAATGATGCTACGTCATTTTCAACGCTGCGGTCATAAGCCACTGGCACTGATTGGCGGAGCTACCGGTATGATAGGCGACCCTTCAGGTAAGAGCCAGGAACGTAATCTGCTTAACGAGGAGACATTGCGTCACAATGTCAAATGTATAAAGGAGCAGCTTGCACGCTTCCTGGATTTTGACAGCGATGCACCAAACAAGGCAGAGTTGGTCAATAACTATGACTGGATGAAGGATTTCACTTTCCTGGATTTTGCACGTGATATCGGCAAGTGCATCACGGTTAACTATATGATGGCCAAGGATTCTGTGAAGCGCCGTTTGAACGGAGAATTTCAGGACGGAATGTCATTTACCGAATTTACGTATCAGTTGCTCCAGGGCTATGATTTCCTGTACCTGTATCAGACAAAAGGCTGTAAATTACAGATGGGTGGCAGCGATCAGTGGGGCAACATTACGACAGGTACCGAGTTGATACGCCGTAAACTGGGCAGCGAGAATGAGACTTTTGCCCTGACCTGTCCATTGATTACTAAATCTGACGGGAGAAAATTCGGCAAGACCGAGAGTGGCAATATTTGGCTGGATCGCAACCGCACGACACCATATGTATTCTATCAGTTCTGGCTGAATGTAGCTGATACCGATGCCGAGCGTTTCATTAAGATATTCACATCCTTGGACAAGGAAACGATTGACGGCCTGATCGAGGAGCACCGTCAGGATCCCGGTCGCCGTATTCTTCAGAAACGTCTGGCAGAGGAAGTTACCATACTTGTACACGGACGTGAAGACTACGAGGCTGCTGTCGAGGCAAGTAATATTCTGTTCGGCAAGTCAACAAAGGAGAGCCTGTTAAAGTTGGACGAGAAGACACTGCTGGATGTATTTGCCGGAGTTAAGAAGTTCGAGGTCAGCCGTGAGCTTTTCCGTGGAGAAGGCATCAAGGCAGTTGATTTGCTGGTGGAGAATGCGCAGTGCTTTGCCTCTAAGGGCGAGATGCGCAAACTCACTCAGGGTGGGGGCGTTTCAATCAACAAGGAGAAACTTTCTGCTTTTGACAAGATGCTTACCGAGGCTGACTTGCTAGATGGCAAATATCTGTTGGCACAGTCGGGCAAGAAGAACTACTTCCTGCTGATTGTTAAGTAAAAAAATCCCCTAAAAGGTGCGATATAAGAAATATTTTCGTACCTTTGCACTCGCAAATGTAAGTTCGGCCGAGCTATGATTTGCATAGGATTGGGCTATGGTGTAATGGTAGCACAAGACATTTTGGTCGTCTTAGTCCTGGTTCGAACCCGGGTAGCCCAACCCAAAAAGAAGCGCTGGTTCTCTATTGAGCCAGCGCTTCTTTTATTATATTTCCTGATTACAGAAAATTTACTGCCTAACTAGAAAAAACTTTTTCCCTAACCAGAGAAAAAGTTTTTCCTAACTATCGCATAAAATGCAATAAGCTAATATACAAAGGTCAATTCACCGCCCTTCTTCAACTCCGAAACGGCAATGCGCCAATTCCGAAGTTTCTTGCCATTCCATGTAGCGTATTTCAGCGGCTGGTTCTTGTCAGAACGTCCCTTAGTACTGATGACAACACTCTTATCACCCAAACGCATTGTAACCTCATCAAAGAGAGGAGAGAAAACCTCGTATTGCGCTTCTCCTACCACCAGAGGATAAAGACCGACGCTGGCAAAGACATACCAGGCACTCATGGCACCATCGTCTTCGTCCATCTCCGGAGCATATCCACGTGGAGCATTCACGAAAGCACACCCCACCCAAGGCGTTGGATAGGCATCATTGCCACCATAGCGATGGGTAACGACTTCTGTTGCCAAGGGGCGAACAGTAAGTTCTGTCT
>ODAI011860819.1_pt1 | contig 18436 bp, 12 predicted proteins | sample 1539321 | NCBI WGS metagenome assembly ODAI01 (sample SAMN02144231, study PRJEB22623) | gut metagenome | biome: sheep rumen | host: Ovis aries | place: New Zealand | reverse complement strand
TACCGCCAATGGCGGTGAGGAGATCCTGGACGATATCGCGGCCGCCATTATGACGGAGCTCTACGAGGAGCACATCTCTAAGACGGACGTCGAGGGAATCGGTCTGGGCGTTCCCGGCCCGGTGGGGCCGGATGGTACGGTCTACGGCTGCGTGAACCTTGGCTGGGGCACCTTCAACGTGGAATCGGCCCTTTACATCAAGACGGGAATCCCCGTCAAGGCCGGAAATGACGCCAATGTGGCTGCCCTCGGCGAGATGTGGCAGGGCGGCGGCAAGGGCCACAAGGATGTGGTCATGGTCACCCTGGGCACAGGCGTCGGCGGCGGCATCATTGTGAACAGCAAGATGGTAGCCGGTTTCCACGGCATTGGCGGCGAGATCGGCCATATGAAGGTCAACTATGAGGAGACGGATGTCTGCGGCTGCGGCAAGCGCGGCTGCCTGGAGCAGTATACCTCCGCGACAGGTATCGTCCGCATGGCCAGAAAGAAGCTTGCCACAGAGCTCAGAGCTACGGCACTCACAGCCGACAAGCTGAGCTCCAAGGCTATTTTCGACGCCGCCAAGGACGGCGACGTGGTCGCTTGCGAGCTGGTGGATGATCTCTGCAAGGTCCTGGGCCGTGCCCTGGCCAACATCTCCTGCATCATCGATCCGGAAGTTTTCGTTATCGGCGGCGGCGTCTCCCGCGCCGGCACCATGCTTGTGGACGGCATCAGAAAGTACTATCAGGAGTACGCATTCAGCCGCAGCGAGACCACCAAGATCGTCCTGGCCTCCCTCGGCAACGACGCCGGCATGTACGGCTGCATCCGGATGCTCTTCTGACGGGCAGTGGTTTCATTTAAAATCGAAAATAAGGACCCGGGAAGTCTATGAACGGCTTCCCGGGTCCTTTGTGCATAATGACATCCTGAGAGCTTTCCCCCGGATAAATGTTTGGCGTTTATGGCGGTTGACAGAAATGCCAAATTCGATAAAATAATATCGATATAAAGAAATCGATATATGCATATCGAATGAATTACAAAGCGGGAGGATAACATGGAGCCAGAAGCCAGAAATGAAAGCATGATTGTGGATTCTGTCGAGTCTCTCAATGCCAGAATGGCAGCCATGCGGCGTGCTCAGGAAGCCTTTGCCTCTTATACCCAGGAGGAAGTGGACAGAATCTTTAAGGCAGCTGCCACGGCTGCCGACAAGGCGAGGATTCCCCTTGCCAAGATGGCTGTCGAGGAGACCGGAATGGGTCTCGTCGAGGACAAAGTCATCAAGAATCACTACGCCTCCGAATACATTTACAATGCCTATCGTCACACGAAGACCTGCGGCGTGATCGAGGAGGACCCGGTCTACGGCATCAAGAAGATTGCTGAGCCCATCGGTCTCATCGCGGCGGTCATTCCCACCACGAACCCGACCTCGACAGTCATCTTCAAGACCCTGATCTGCCTGAAGACCCGGAATGCTATCATCATTTCCCCGCACCCGAGGGCGAAGGGCTGCACCATCGCGGCCGCGAAGCTGGTGCTGGAGGCGGCTGTGAAGGCCGGCGCTCCCCGGGATATTATCGGATGGATCGACGTGCCCTCCCTCGCCCTGACCCAGACGGTCATGAAAGAGGCAGATTGCATCCTGGCCACCGGCGGCCCGGGTATGGTCCATGCGGCCTACAGCTCCGGCAAGCCGGCCCTGGGCGTCGGCGCCGGCAACACCCCGGCCATCATCGACAGCACGGCCGATATTCGCCTGGCGGTGAATTCCATTATCCACTCCAAGACCTTTGACAACGGCATGATCTGCGCCTCCGAGCAGTCCGTGACCGTCCTCAGCGATGTCTACGATGCTGTGAAGGCCGAGTTCGCCTACAGGGGCTGCTATTTCCTGAAGGGCGAAGAGCTGGACAAAGTCAGGAAGACCATTCTGATCAACGGCGCCCTGAACGCGAGGATCGTCGGCCAGAGCGCTTACAAAATCGCGGAGATGGCGGGCGTCTCCGTGCCCGAGACGACCAAGGTCCTCATCGGCGAGGTGGAGAGTGTTGACATTTCCGAGGAGTTCGCCCACGAGAAGCTCTCTCCGGTCCTGGCCATGTACAGAGCGGACACCTTCGAGGAGGCGCTGGACAAGGCCGACAGGCTGGTCCGTGATGGCGGCTTCGGGCACACGGCCTCCCTTTTCATCGATGTGGCTGAGAAGGAGAAAATAGATGCCCATGCCAATCGGATGAAGACCTGCCGGATCCTCATCAACACACCTTCCTCCCAGGGCGGCATCGGTGACCTTTACAATTTCAAGCTGACTCCGTCCCTGACCCTGGGCTGCGGCTCCTACGGCGGGAACTCCGTATCCCACAATGTCGGCGCCCTGGACCTCATCAATATCAAGACAGTCGCTGTAAGGAGGGAGAATATGCTCTGGTTCCGCACACCTGAAAAGGTCTACTTCAAGAGGGGCTGCCTGCCGGTCGCCCTGGACGAGCTGGGCACCGTGATGCACAAAAAGCGCGCCTTCCTTGTCACGGACAGCTTCCTTTACAAGAACGGCAACACGAAGCAGATCGAGGACAAGCTGGATCAGATGGGCATCGTCCACACCTGCTTCTATGACGTGCAGCCGGATCCGACGCTGAAGAATGCCCTGGCCGGCACGGCCCAGATGCGGGCCTTCGAGCCGGATGTGATCATCGCCCTGGGCGGCGGTTCCGCCATGGACGCGGCCAAGATCATGTGGGTCCTCTACGAGAACCCGGATGCTGATTTCTCCGATATGGCCATGGATTTCATGGATATCCGGAAGCGCATCTATACCTATCCCCACATGGGTAAAAAGGCTTATTTTGTGGCGATCCCCACTTCCTCCGGCACCGGCTCCGAGGTGACGCCGTTCGCTATCATCACGGACTCCGACGCCGGTATCAAATACCCGCTGGCGGACTATGAACTGCTTCCGGATATGGCTATCGTGGACACCGACAACATGATGACCCAGCCCAAGGGGCTGACCTCCGCCTCCGGTATTGACGTCATGACCCATGCGGTGGAAGCCTATGTCTCCATGATGGCTTCCGACTATACCGATGGCATCGCCCTGAAGGCCACCAAGCTGGTATTCGGCAATCTGCCCAGGGCCTACGAGCATGGAGAGGATGTGGTGGCCCGCGACCATATGGCCAACGCCTCCTGCCTGGCCGGTATGGCCTTCGCCAACGCCTTCCTGGGCGTCAACCACTCCCTGGCCCACAAGCTGGGAGCCTTCCACCACATTGCCCACGGTGTGGCCAACGCCCTGGTCCTGCTGTACGTCATCCGCTACAACGCCAAAGAGGTTCCCACCAGGATGGGCACATTCCCCCAGTACCAGTATCCCCACACACTCCGCCGCTACTGCGAGATCGCGGAGTACAACGGCATCAAGGGGAAGGACGATGAGGAGACGCTGGATCTCTTCATTGAAAAACTCCGTGAGCTCAAGCATGCCATCGGCATCAAGGATTCTATCCGGGAGTACGGTGTTGACGAAAAGTATTTCTTCGAGACCCTGGACGAGATGTCCGAGCAGGCCTTCAATGACCAGTGCACCGGCGCCAACCCCCGGTATCCGCTGATCAGCGAGATCAAAAAGATCTATACCCTGGCTTACTACGGCGAGGACGACAGGAAGGTGGATTTCTGACACCTCACAGGCACAGGCGGGCAGCCGGCACGTACCCTGACCGGCTGACAGACGCGAAAGAGAGCGGGCCTGTGTTCATTTCCTGCACATTACGGCCATGAATCCGAGATACGGGAGGTTACTATGGAATTCAATGAGAAGGATATTATCGTAAAAAGGTCCTACAAGACTGTCTATAAGGTCGGCGATGAGATCATCAAGGTCTTCAGCGAGGACCATCCTAAGACCGGCGTTTTCAATGAAGCCCTGATCACAGCCTATGTGGAGTCCTACGGTGTGCCGGTTTCCAAAGTCAACTATGTCAATTCCTTCGACGGCAAGTGGGCCATTTCCCTGGAGTATGTCGCCGGGGATACCATGGAGCAGCGGATGCGGCAGGATCCGGCCCATGTGGACGACTATCTGGAGAAGCTGGTGGATATTCAGATCCATGTGAACAGTTTCCGGGCTGACGGACTCCGCAATACCGTGGACAAGCGCTTCGAGGAAATCGCCGCGCTGAAGGAGATCGATCCGAGCACCCGCTATGAGCTGCAGCAGCGGCTCCACGGCATGCGGCGCCACACCAAGCTCTGCCATGGAGACTTTGTCCCCTCCAACATCATCCTGACGGAGGACGGCGGCTACAAGGTCATCGACTGGGCCCACGCCACGCAGGGAAATGCCGGGGCGGACGCGGCGCTGACCTGCCTGAAGTTCACCCTGCAGGATCCGGACCTGGCGGAGCGGTATCTGAAGCTTTACAGCCGGAAGTCCGACACGGCTATTCAGTATGTCCAGAGGTGGATGCCCATCGTCGCCGCCGGTCAGCTGGCCAAGGCGGAGAGTGAGGCGGAGAGAGCCCTCCTCAGCCGCTGGATTTCTGTAGCTGAATATCAATGAATATGCGCTGAAAATGAAGGCCCATCCCCCGCGGATGGGCCTGTTCGATTGTCTGGAAAGTGTTTGGACTTGCGAAATGCCGAAATCCGCTCAGCGCCTCATCGGCGAAAACAGCGGCGCTTTGTCAGCAAAAGATATTGCAGATGGTTGACGGCTGGCCTTTGACATTGGATGTCGGGACAAGTATAATGTTTTGCGGCGACAAGCCCTGCCGCGCAAAGGACAGGGAATTTCGGCAGATTCTGAGCCTTACACTGACAGGCTGTCTGCCGGAGAGTTGCCTGTATGCAAGGTTATGCCCAGACATGAAGCGCAGACTGAGACGGAGGGCAGAGAGTCGGGCCAGTGGGGCCCATCGAGAGAAAGCAGGAGAATGTGGTGGGTGGAAACGGTGAACTGACAACGCGGGAAATGTATCGGCGGGCCATATCGGTGGCCTGGCCGGCAGTCCTGGAGAGCTTTTTTATATCCCTGGCCGGCATGATCGACACCATGATGGTGGCGACCATGGGCAGCTATGCCGTGGCGGCCATCGGTCTGACCGCCCAGCCCAAATTCGTCGCGCTGACGGTCTTTTTTGCCATCAACGTGGCGGTCAGCGCCCTGGTGGCCCGCAGGAAGGGCGAGCAGGACAGGGAAGGCGCCAACGAGACCTTCCTCACCGCCTTCGTCATGGCCATGATCGCCTGCGTCGTGATCACCGTGGTCTTTCTCGTCTTTACGCCCCAGCTCATGCATCTGGCGGGCAGCAATGAGGACACCCACGCGTCTGCTGTGACTTATTTCCGGGTCATCATCGGAGGCACCGTCTTCAACGTCATCTCCATGACCATCAACTCAGCCCAGCGTGGCAGCGGCAACACGCGGATCTCCATGACCACCAACGTGGTCTCCAGCATCGTCAATATCGTCTTCAACTATCTTTTGATTGGCGGCAAATTCGGTTTCCCAAAGCTCGGCGTCTTCGGCGCCGCCCTGGCGACGGTCCTCGGCACCGTGGCCGCGGCAGGCATGAGCATTGCATCCCTTTACCGGAAGAACAGTTATGTGAGCCTGCCCTTCATGTTCCGGAACCGCATCAGGGCGCGGATGCGGGATATTCGCCTCATCGTCCACCTGGCCTCCAATATGATCGTCGAGAACCTGGCCATGCGCGTCGGCTTCGTGGCGACTGCCCTCATAGCGGCCAGGCTCGGCACAGATGTCTTCGCGGCTCACAACATCGGAATGAACCTGCTGGGACTTACCTTCTCCTTCGCCGACGGCATGCAGGTCGCCGGCGTGGCGCTGGCCGGCGAGGCCCTTGGCGCGGGCAAGAAGGAGGATGCCAAGCAGTACGGCAGTATCTGCCAGCGGATCGGGTTCTTCATTTCCCTGGGTCTGTCGGCTTTTCTGCTGCTGGGCGGCCGCTGGTTCTTCGGTCTTTATTTCCCGGATTCTCCGCATATTCTGGACTACGGCGTACTCATCTGCCGGTTCATGACGGTCATCTGTATCCTCCAGATTTCCCAGATCATCTTCGGCGCATGCCTCAGGGCAGCGGGCGACGTTCGCTATGCCCTGGTCTCCTCGCTGATCTCCTGCACACTGATCCGTACCGGCGTAACGATCCTGTGCGTGCAGGTGCTGGGGCTGGGGCTCACGGGTATCTGGCTGGGCATTCTGGGCGACCAGATCATGCGCTTCATTTTCATGAGCCTGCGCTTTAAGGCCGGCAAGTGGGTGGATATCAAGCTGTAAGGAGTAAAAAATGAAAACACAGGACAACCGCAGGAACATCGCCCTGGTGGGCTTCATGGGCACCGGGAAGACGACCGTCTCCGCCTGGCTTCGGGACAACCTGGGCCTTAAGGAGGTGGACACGGATGCCCTCATCGTGGAGCGCGAGGGCATGGCCATCAAGGATATCTTCGCCCTGCAGGGCGAAGAAGGCTTCCGGGACCGGGAGAGCGCGGCCATCGCGTCCCTGGCGGACCGGCGCGGACTGGTCATCGCCTGCGGCGGCGGGGCGGTCCTCCGGCAGGAAAATGTCAGGAGCCTCAAGGAGAGCTCCGTCATCGTCCTGCTCACGGCGGCGCCGGAGACGGTGCTGGAGAGGGTCCGGCATTCCGACGAGCGCCCGCTCCTGAACGGCCACATGGACGCGGACTATATCCGCGGTCTCATGGAGAAAAGGCGGGCTGCCTACGAGGCGGCGGCCGACGTGACGGTGGTGACGGACGGCAGGGCTGTGGAGGACATAGCCAAAGAAATCTGTGCTTTCGCTTTTCAAGAATGACCTGCTCGTGTATAATGAGGCAAACGGCCCTAAGGGCAAGATCAAGCGAAGGAGGTAACTGTTATGGCTAAATATGTATGTGACGTCTGCGGCTACATCTATGATGAGGATCTTGGCGATCCCGATAACGGCATCGATCCGGGCACTGCCTGGGACGACCTGCCGGAGGACTTTGCATGCCCGCTCTGCGGAGTCGGCAAGGACGAATTCAGCGAGGAATAACACATCAGGTTGAACACGCGCGGCAGGCAGGTTGTCAGAGACAGCCTGCCTGCCGCTTGGTTTACGGAGGCACATATGAAATTTTTACACCTGGCGGACCTGCACATAGGGAAGGTCGTCAATGAGATCAGCATGCTGGAGGACCAGCGGTTCATACTGGGTCAGATCCTGGACCTGGCGGAGGAGCATGAGGCCGACGCCCTGGTCATCGCCGGCGACGTGTACGACAAGGCCATCCCCACGGAGGAGGCGGTGCGGGTCCTCAGCGATTTTCTGACCGAGGCCGCCCGAAGGGGCCGAAAGGTCCTCATGATCAGCGGGAACCACGACTCCGAGGAGAGGCTCGCCTTCGGCAGCGGACTCTTTGAGGCCGGCGGCGTCTATATCGGGGGCAGGTACGTGGGAACCCTGAAGAAGGCTGTGCTAAACGACGAGTATGGGCCTGTCAACTTTTACCTCCTGCCCTTCGTGAAGGCTTCCATGGTCCGGTATTACCACCAGGACAAAGAGATCAAGAGCTACGGTGAGGCCGTGCAGACCGCGATCGAGGCGGCGGGGGTGAACTGGGAGGAGCGGAATGTTATCATTTCCCACCAGTTCGTTCTGGGCAGGGGAAATATGCCGGAGATGGCGGGATCCGAGAAATTCCACCCGGAGGACATGGGCACCGTGGAGCGCGTCGGGTCGGAGGTCTACGACGGCTTCGAGTACGCGGCGCTGGGCCATATTCACACGCCTCAGGAGGCCGGAGGGCCGCAGGTCCGATATGCGGGTTCGCCACTGGCCTACTCCTTGTCCGCGAAGGAAATCGGGCAGGTGAAAACGGTGCCGCTCGTCACATTGGGGGAGAAGGGCGCAGAGGTGCAGATCGAGCTCCTGCCCCTTACGCCCAGACGGCAGATCCGCCATATCAAGGGCCCCATTGCCTGCCTGCTGGATGAGGAGAATGTGACCGATCCGGATGACTATATTTACGCCACGTTGACGGACGAGACGCCCGTGCCCGGCGCCATCGACCGGCTGAGGGCCGTCTATCCCAACGTCATGAAGATGGATTACTGCAATTCCCACACCAGGGCCCTGCAGGAGACGGACCTGGGGAACCTGGCGGGAGACAGGAGCTTCGATGAGCTCATGACAGAATTTTACGGACAGATCGTCGGCGGAAGCCCCAATGAGGAGGAATGGGATATCCTGCGGGCTGCCGCCAAGGAAGCGGGGGTGATTTTATGAAGCCGATCAGACTGACCATGCGGGCCTTCGGACCTTATGCGGGGGAGGTGACGGTGGATTTTACCCGGCTGGGGGAGAACGGCATTTTCCTCATCACCGGGGATACGGGTGCGGGCAAGTCGACCATTTTCGACGCCATCACCTTCGCCCTCTTTGACCGGGTCAGCGGCGGGGACCGGGACGTGTCCACTCTCCGCAGCGATTTCGCCGATCCCAAGACGAAGACCAGCGTGACCTTCACATTCACCCACCGGGGAAATGAATACACGGTAGAGCGCGCCCCTTCCTACATGCGCGACGGCCTCAAGACGGCGACCCTGGCCATGGCCGTGTTGACGAAGAACGGGGAGCCTATCGCCGAGAGGAAGCGCCAGGTGGACGAGGCGCTGGCGGAGATCCTCCGGATCCGCTATGACCAGTTCAAGCAGATCTCCATGATCGCCCAGGGGCAGTTCCGGGAGCTGCTCACGGCGGGGACGGCGGAGCGGAGCGCCATTTTCCAGAAGATCTTCATGACCGACGCCTACAAGCAGATGGGTGAGATCCTGAAGCGGGACCTGTCGCGGAGCCGCGGGGAGACCGGTGAGAAGGAACGGACGATCCTGCAGTATTTTTCAGGGGTGATTTGCCCGGAAAAGGGCGAGCTGCGGGACAAAATTGACAGGGTCAACCGCGCCGGCCAGCGAACGGGCCACGTGGCTGACCTGAGTGAAATGCAGAGCCTGCTGGCGGAACTGACTGAGGTCCAGGCCAAAGATCAGGAGGAAAGGGTCAAAGCGGAGGCGGCATCCGCCGAAAAGGCCAGATCACTTAGGGAGACCCTGGGTGCGGCCAGGCGGCAGAATGCTCTTCTGGACACAGTGGAAGGATTGACCGCAGAGGTGGCGTCTTTGGAGGCCGAAAAGCCTCAGATGGGCGCCAGAAAGGAGCGGGCAGCAGCAGCCCGCCGTGCCATCTACCTGGTGAAGCCGGTCCTGGAGAACCTCCGTCTGGAAGAGGAACGTCTTAACAGGACGACCCGGAGCCGGATCGATCAGGAGCAGGCGGTGGAGAAGGCCGGCGAGCGGGCGGATGCTGCCAGGAAGGCCTACGAGGAGGCCGCGGCCGGTGCCCCTGAGGCGGAAATCAAGCGCATGCAGGCAGCCACCATGAAGGAGAGAGAGGAGCAGTATGCCCTCCGGGATAATCTCCGGGCGGAAATCCGGAAGCTCCGGGGAGAATTGACAGGTCTTGCCGATGCCGAAAAAGCCCTCCTCAAGGAGACGGAGGAAAATGCAGACCTCACCCAGGCCCATCTGGCACGGGAGGAGGCCCTGAAGCAGGTCCCGGAGGAGCTGGCGGCAGCTGAGACCAGGACCAAGGAGCTCCAGCGCCTGGGCAGGGGGCTCCGGGATCTTCTGCAGAACGAAGTCGCCGCCTGCGGCAGGCAGGCCAAGGAGCATGCGGCTGCTTTCACGGAAGCCGAGGAGAAAAAGAAAGTTCATGAGGACGCGGCCCGTGCCCTCAGGGAGGCGGAGGCGAGACTCGAACTGTCGAGGCTCGGCATCCTGGCAGCCCGGCTGACAGAGGATGCGCCATGCCCGGTCTGCGGATCTAAGATCCATCCCCATCCCGCCCATCTGCCGGAGAACAGCGCGACCGAGGAAGAGATCGTCTCGCTGCGTGAGCTGGCGGAGAAGGCCGAGGTGGTGAGCCGGGAGGCTCAGACCCGGTATGCGGGTGCCAGAGGCAGGAGCCTTACAGCTTTCGAAGGGCTTAAGACCAGGGCCGGGGAACTTTTGGAGGAGACCTCCCGGCTGATGGACCGGTCGGGCACGAATTCTGCTGATGAAAACCCGGATGAGAATACATCCATGACCGGACGATCATTTGCCGGGAAAACGGTAAGGAATTCTGCGGCAGCGGAATCTCGCGCGGACGGGCATCCTGAGGGGAATACGAGAGGAAATTTCGAGCCCGGGGATGGGCATTCTGAGGGGAATACGAGAAGGACTTTCGAACCTGCGGACGGGCATTCTGCCGGTAGTTCGGCAGGTGCTTCCCTCACGGACCTGGCCGCTGTCGAGCATGCCCTCACGGAAGCACTGGCGAAAACCAGAGAGGCTTTTGACTGGGAAAAGAACGAATACCGCCGCCTGAAGGCCCTGGACGCGGAACTGAAGGACCTGCGGGACCGGCTCCTTCCCGGTGACCGGACCAATGGGGAGAAAATCAGAGAGCGCCTCGAGGAGGTCCGCCGTGACCGGGCCGAAAAAACACAGAAGATGGCGGCCGCCGAGGCTTCGGCAGCAGCCATGCCGCCGCTTCCCTACGAGAGCAGGGCGGCTGCGGTCCGCGTCCGGGAGAATCTGGAGCGGGAGGCCCGGGAGACCATGGAAAGAATAGAGGCCGGGAAGAAGGCTTCTGAGGAGGCGGCCGGAAAAAGGGAGGCCGCCAGGGCGGCGCTGGCGGAGCGGCGCCGGCAGGAGGAGTATTTCCGGAGGAATGTGGAGGCGCAGGCAGAGAAAGCTGAGGAGGCGCTGACGGGTAATGGGTTCATTTCCCGGGAGGCCTACGAGGCAGCGGTCATGAAGACCGGGGAGCTGGACGCGGAAGAAAAGGCTATCCGGGACTTCGAGGACCGGCTGCGGCTCTGCAGAGCCAGGCTGGCCGATGTCCGCGAGCAGGCGGAGGGCCTTAGCCGGATTGATACCGAGGAAAATGAAGCCCTTCTCAAAGAGGAGGAGGCGCGCCTGAAGACCCTGGGAAGGGAGAAGACGGAAGGGTACCATGTCCTGACCACCAACCGGCGGATCCTGGAGACCTTGAAGGCGGAGGCGGGCCGCGTGGAGGCCCTTCTCCACAGGCAGGGCCTGCTGGAGCGGCTGAGCCTCCTGGTCAACGGCCGTGGAAACGGCTTTATGTCCCTGGAGCAGTACGTTCAGACAGCCGGCTTCGACAGCATTCTGGCTGCGGCCAACCGCCGGCTCATGGATATCAGCGGCGGGCAATTCGAGCTCTGCCGGCATGTGGAGACCGGCGATCGGACCGGGCGGAATGCCCTGGAGCTGGACATTCTGGACAACTTTACGGGCAAGAAAAGGCCCGCCAGCACACTGTCGGGCGGAGAGAGCTTCAAGGCCTCCCTGAGCTTGGCCCTTGGTCTGTCCGACAGGATCACAGCGTCGGCCGGCGGCATCAGCATCGATACCCTCTTCATCGACGAGGGATTTGGCACCCTGGACGAACGGTCGCTGGAGGATGCCGTGGATATGCTGACATCGCTGTCGACGGACAAGCTGATTGGCATCATCTCCCACCGCGAGGAGCTCAAGTCGGGGATTCCGAGGAAGATCATCGTGGAGAAGAGTCGGGAGGGGAGCAGCTGCCGGATTGATGAAGGGGTATGAAAAAAAGTGGGAATCAGGGACGGTTCCTTTTCCCAGTTTTCTTTGAAAACTGGGAAAAGGAACCGTCCCTGATTCCCACTTTTATCTCCGCGCAGGCGGGTCCGGAATCTCAAAAATATAATATCCCCAACAGTTGATCAGGCTGGTGCCTGAGTTGTGGGTCCGGGTCCTCTGGAAATGCCCGTATTCCTTGTGGACGTGCCCGTGAAGCATGTAGGCCGGCTTCCACCTGTCTATGAGATCGTTGAAGCAGGCGAAGCCCTGGTGGGGTAGGTCATCCATATCCCCGTAGCCCCGGCAGGGGGCGTGGGTGACCACGATGTCAATGCCGCCCTTGAAGAGGGCTCTGAAGGAGGCTTTGCGGACCCGGCGGGCCATCTGTTTTTCTGTGTGCATGAAGGTGCCGTCCCGGTACTTCATGGAACCTCCGAGCCCCAGGATCCTGAGGCCGTGGAAGTTGTACACGGTGTCTTCTATATCAATGGCGCCCATGGGCGGATTCTTCACGTAGGCCTCGTCATGGTTGCCATGGACATAGAGGAGAGGTGCGTTGGTCATGGTCATGAGAAAGTCCAGGAAGGAGGCCTTCAGGTCTCCGCAGGAGATGATGAGATCAACGCCTTTTACCAGCTCCGGGTCAAAATAGTCCCAGAGGATCAGCGGCTCTTCGTCCGCTACGGCAAGGATTTTCATGGCAGCCTCCGGCTCATTCGGTGACGGGGTCCTCAGTGTCTTTATTTCCCGTGGGGGCGACGACGGCGTCTTTGACGCCGACGGTTTTTACGGTCTGTTCGGCGTCCGGCTTCAGCTCCTGGATGGGCGGAATCTCACCAATCACATTGTCGTTCAGATAGTCCATGTCGATGATCTTCTGATAGGGCATGGGACCGGCCTCCGGACCCTGAATGAGGTCTGTCTGGGAGTGGATTTCTCCCTCGAAGGGGCTGATGGCGCCGGTGATGATGCCGCGGCGCAGGGAGGCGAGGGTTTTGGACAGCGAGTAGGGCAGCTTGGCGGACTGGACGATGTCCACGACGCCGGCGGACATGCCGTACCAGTAGCCCAGGGCCTCGTCGCGCTTGGTCAGCCGCTTGTCGTCCCAGGTCCCGTTCAGGATGGTCCGGATGAGCTGCTTGTAATAGGTGCCCCACTGGTAGAGCGGCGCGGCCAGGGAGGTCAGAGAGCCATCCTCTTCGACCCGGTAGACGCCGTACCTCCTGGAGGTCCCTTCGTCGGGAACGATGAAGTCAGGGCCGGAAATGATCCGGGCACCCTTGGCGAGGAGAGCCTCCTCCCAGTTCACGTTCTTCATGGAAGCCCACTCCAGGTAGACCTTGACCTCCGGGTCCACCATGGAGGCGCCGATGGCGAAGGCGTTGATGTTGGCGATGGTGCCATAGATGGGATAGTCCGCGCAGTAGCCCAGCTTGTGGTTGTCCGAGAGAATCGCCGAGATGATGCCCATGAGGAACTTGGCCTCATACATGCGGGGGTAGTAGGTCCGGACCGCATTGACGGACAGGTTGACCGAGCAGTTGAGGAAGCGGGTCCTGGGATTGTCCACGGCGTACTTGAGGGCGGTGGTGACCATCATGGGTGAGGTGGTGAAAATGACGTCATCCTCGTCCGTGAGGGCTGCCTCAATTGCCTTCCCCACCTTCTCAGGCGTGTCGCAGTCCTCGAAGGCGATGGTCTCCACCACGCCGCCGAAGGCTTCTCTGATTTCATTTCTGCCGAGCTCGTGGGCGTAGACCCAGCTGGAGGCCTGGCCCTTCTTTTCGTGGATGAAGGCCACCCTGAGGGGATTTTTGGCGCTGTAGCGGGGGCCGCCAGCTCCGGTGATGGCCTCGACGACCGTCTTCACCGCGCTGCGAGAGGGGGAGACGGGCTCGGCTTCGGCGCCGGGGACGACTTCTGGCTTGTCGACCAGCGTGATGCTGGCCGTGTTCTCCTCGGTCAGGAATTCGTTCCAGCTCCGGGAGATCTTGGCGCCGATGGCCTCCTCGCTGCCGTGCAGAATACCGTCCAGGCTGTCCACGGTCAGGTAGACCAGGAAGGCGTCGTAGGGGCTGATCCGGAGATTGTCGCCGCCCTTCTTCCGGTAGATCTCAGAGAAGATATTGAAGGCGGACCGGACATTCATTCTGAGCTCCTCCGGCCACGGAGTCGTAAGGTCCTGGCCCAGCAGGGCGGCCAGGCGCTTGTAGCTGCCCTCGCGGGTGAAGGTGAAGTCCAAAAGCTCGCTCACTTTGTAGAAATCCAGGTATTCGTAGTAGAGGCGGCTGGCACGGGTGTCATTTTTCTTCGGGACCAGACGGATGACGTTGGCCAGGATCGAGTAGGCCCCCAGGTATTTCATGACGGATACGCGCTTGTTGCCCTCCTCCACGTAGAGGCGGTTCATATATTCATAGCACTTGATGGGGTCGTTGATGCCTTCATTGACCTGGTAGTCGTAGAGGTGCGACCACTTGGTGGCAAATTCCGTACTTCCCTTCAAAAGGGGCATGAAATTGCAGGCGAAGGAGTTCTGGCGTCCCCGGGTCCGGGTGCCGACGACCATGGAAAGGGGAACGTCCATGACACCGAGGTCCACCTCGGCGGCGATATCGTTCCTGTCGCACATATCGTCCAGTGCCGAAATGTAAGGATACTGGCCCCTGACCAGCGCCCTGTTGTAGGCTGCTTCAGCTTTTTTTCTGGCTGCGTTGTAGACAGCGTCGCTCATGTCTCTCCATTCTGCCGCGGATGCGGCTTATCTATTTTTTCCTTGATACAGGTGCATTCTAACACAGGTCTTGAAAAAGTGGTAATAAAACCTGAAGAAAGGACTGCCAATATAAAACTGTTTATGTTAGAATAATCTGTGCAACTTTTTTCCTGTCACATGGAGGTTCTTATGGACGACGGCGGCCTAACGCCCTTACTCATCACATTGTTTCTTGTCCTTTTCGCTGACTACATCGCAGTCACGGAGACTGCCCTTGCCTCAGTGTCCAAGGTGCGCATGAAGACCCTTGCCGAGCGCGGCTCAAAGCCGGCGGCCCAGGTCCTTGAAGCGCTGGACCAGTTCGACCGAACGATCAGCACCCTTCTCATCTGTACCAATATCGCACACCTGGCTTCCGCCTCGCTGATCACCGTGTGGGTGACGCGCCGGTGGGGGCTTTCTGCTGTTACCCTCAGCACGGTCGTGATGTCCCTTTTCCTGTTCTTCTTTGCCGAGATGCTGCCAAAGAGCATCGCCAAGAAGTACAGCGAATTCTTCTCTCTCCGGTGTATCGGGCTTCTCAGGATCCTCATATTCGTCTGCAGCCCGGCCTCGGCCCTGCTGGCGGCCATAGGAAATGCAGCCAGCCACCTGTCCAAGGGTGACCCGCCTGTATCCGTGACGGAGGACGAGCTCTACGATATCATCGAGGATATGACCGAGGAGGGAAGCCTTGACGAGGAGCACGGGGATCTCATTTCCTCGGCCCTCCAGTTCAACGACGTCACAGTCGAAGGCGTGCTGACGCCCCGCGTGGACCTGGTCGCCATCGATATCGACGACGATCCGGAGGAGATTCTGAACGTGGTCAAGAACACCACCTTCAGCCGCCTGCCGGTCTACGAGGACACCATCGACAATGTCATCGGCATCCTGCGGATCCGCCGCTACCTGCGGGCCTTCCTCAGGGAGGGCAAGAATCTGGATATAAGGAGCCTTCTGGACGAGCCTTTATTCGTCACCATGACGGCCAACGTCCATGACCTGCTCCCGCTTATGTCAAAGGAGCGCCAGTCCCTGGCCATCGTCTCCGACCACTACGGCGGGACCGCCGGCATCGTCACCATCGAGGACATCCTGGAGGAGCTGGTCGGCGACATCTGGGACGAGGACGACGTGGTGGAGACGCCCTTCATCGACCTGGGCAGCGGCCGTTTTGTGGTCGACGCCGAGGAGACCGTGGGCGACACCTTCGCCGAGATCGGCTTCGAGGACCCCGAGGAGGACGAGGACATGCGCAACAAGCGTCTGGGCGAGTGGGTATTCGAGCACTTCCCGGCTGTTCCCGGCGTCTCTGACGCCTTCGGCTACCACGGACTCACCGTGACAGTGGCCAGGATGGAGCACAACCGGATCCGCCGGGTCAGCATCAAGCTGCCGGACGCTTCCGCGGAGGGAGGTGAGGACAAATGACGACATACTTTGTGATCGCCGGCATCATTGTCTGCATTTACCTCTCCAGCTTCTTCTCGGCGTCGGAGATGGCCTACTCGGCCTGCAATAAGATGCGGCTGGAGAGCCGGAAGGAGGACGGTGTGAAGAGAGCCGGGCTGGCCCTCTTCATCGCGGAGCATTTCGACGATGCCCTGTCAGCTATTCTCATAGGAAATAATCTGGTCAATGTGGCCTGCTCCTCCCTTGGCTCTGTGGCGGTGATCCTGATCGCCGGGACGGACGCCTACGCCTGGGTGGCTACCGTGATCATCACGGTGGCGGTCATTATTTTCGGCGAGACCATTCCCAAAATTACAGCCAAGAAGGGCGCCAACCGGATAGCTGAGCGCAATGCGATTCCCGTCCGGATCCTGATGGTCCTTTTAAAGCCGCTGGTGATGCTCGTGGTGGCCCTGGTGCGGCTCATCTCTATGCCTTTCAAGGGCGAGCAGACCGACATGGACGCGGAGGAGAAGGTGGATGAGCTGTCCACCATCATCGAGACGGCCGAGGACGAGAAGGTCCTGGACGAGGACCAGAGCGAGCTGGTCCAGAATGCCATCGATTTCTCGGACGTGTCCGCCTCCGAGGCCATGACGGCCCGTGTGGATGTGACGGCCATCGATGTCGGGGACAGCCTCGAGGAGATCGTGGAGATCATCGAATCCGCCCATCACACCAGAATTCCGGTCTACGAGGACAGCATCGATCACGTGATCGGCATCCTGCATATGAACCATTTCCTCAAGGCCATGACGGAGGACAAGGACCTGGATATCCGCACCCTCCTTATGCCGCCTCTCTACGTGTACCGGACCATGAAGCTGCCGGAGGTCCTGACCGAGTTCAGGCGGAGCCGCCAGCACCTGGCCATCGTGGTGGACGAATACGGCGGTACGTTGGGCGTCATTTCCATGGAGGACGTTCTTGAGCAGGTGGTCGGCGAAATCTGGGACGAGACCGACACGGTGGAGGACGAAGTGGTCCGCCGCTCGGAAAATGTATACGAAGTGACCGGCGACATGCCGATCGGCGACTTCCTGGAGCTGGCCGGGATCCGCGAGGAGGATTTCGACGCGGAGAGCGGCACTGTGGGCGGTTGGACCGTCGAGAGCTTCGGGCACTTCCCCAAGGTGGGAGACTCCTTCCGCTACGGGGACCTGACCATCAGCGTCATGGTCATGAGCGACCACCGGGTGGAGCGGGTCCTGGTCCGCAAGGAGCCGGTGGCGGAGGAATGAGCTGCTGCATGCCTCGCCTGTGCGGGGCGGCTTGAGAATATGTCGGCGGCAGAAATGAATCCCTTCCTCGGATGTTCTGCGGCTGAGAGGCGGCCGGAGACGTCTGTGGGATACATGATCAGCATATGGGAAGGCTGCTTTGCCGGGTTTATGATACTTTTGTGAAGAATCGCCCCGTTTCTTGCCTTTTTAATGAGAGAATGCTATCATTTTACCTGATGAGATGAATATCTTATAAGGAGGTATCATTATGAGCGACAACAACGATCTTCGTTTTGACAATTATGATATGGACGGGAACGGCTATTATACGGATGGAAATGGCAACCAGTTCGCGAGCCGCGCCATGGGAGGCGCCGCCACGCAGACGCTGAACCAGTTCATCGCCGGCACCTTCCTGTGGATGATGGCCGGTCTCCTGGTCACCTTCGGAATCGCCATGTTCGCTGCCTTCAGCGGCGTTGTCTATCAGATGGCCATGAGCGGCAGCCTGCAGGTCGTGCTCATCGGGGCCACGATCGCCGAGTTCATTGTAGTCATCGCCCTGTCGGCTATGGTGCAAAAGCTTTCGGTCGCGGCTGCGAGACTTCTTTTCTTCGGCTATGCGGCTTTGACAGGCTTCACCTTCTCGCTCTACTTCATGATTTTTGACCTGGACGTCCTTATTCTGGCCTTTGCCATCACAGCTGTCATGTTCGGCGGTATGGCGGCAGCCTCCAAGGTCTTCCATCTCCAGCTGGACAGCATCCGGCCCTATCTTTTCACAGGGCTTATCATGCTGATCGTCCTGAGCGTCATCAATCTCTTCCTGAAGCTGGCCTGGATGGATATGTTCCTGTGCTACGCGGGCATCGCCATTTTCCTGGCCTACACCGCCTACGACGTGTCCAGGCTCAAGCAGTACTACTATTATTATTCCAACAGCGGCGACGGGTCCATGTTGGCCAAGGCTTCCATTTTCGGAGCCCTGCAGCTGTATCTGGATTTCATCAATCTTTTCCTCAGGATCCTGCGGATCCTGGCCCTGAGAGGCGGCAGGTCCAAGAACTGATTCCGGCTCCCCGGCCAGGGACGGGAATATAATTAGACAACACGAAGAGGGCTTGCAAAAGTGGGACTCAGGGACGGAGGTGAGACAGAGGGACGGTCCTTTTTACGCAAATCGTTTCGATTTGCGTAAAAAGGACCGTCCCTCTGTCTCAGATTTGCGTAAAAAGGACCGTCCCTCTGTCTCACCTCCGTCCCTCATTCCCAGTTTTTTCACCACCACTCAATTTGATAGGCAAACTGTCTATATGGGTGAAATTGACT
>ODAI010731005.1_pt1 | contig 18436 bp, 15 predicted proteins | sample 1539321 | NCBI WGS metagenome assembly ODAI01 (sample SAMN02144231, study PRJEB22623) | gut metagenome | biome: sheep rumen | host: Ovis aries | place: New Zealand | reverse complement strand
GTCAAACAAAGTGTAGGCGTCGCGCATAGAGCCGGTGGATTCGCGGGCAATCCAGAAGAGGGCTTCGTCATCTGCCTGAATGTTGAGTTCTGCGGCTGCCTGGGCAAGACATTCCTTTACCTTGTCGATTGCGACAAGGCGGAAGTTGAACTGCTGGCAGCGTGATTTAATGGTTGCGGGAACCTTCTGAAGTTCAGTTGTAGCAAAAATAAAGATAACGTATGGAGGCGGCTCTTCGATTGTCTTTAACAGCGCGTTGAAGGCCGAATTAGAAAGCATGTGGACTTCGTCTATGATGTAGATTTTATAGCGGCAGTTGCTTGGAGGAAAAAGAACTTCATCCTTAATCTGGCGGATATTTTCTACGCTGGTGTTCGAAGCACCATCTATTTCTATAACGTCAAGGCTTGAGCCTTTTGTGATTTCCTGACAGGCAGAACACTGACAGCAGGGATCGGGAGTCGGGCCATTCTGACAGTTTAAGGCCTTTGCAAGAATTCGGGCAGTTGAGGTTTTTCCACAACCGCGGGGGCCTGAAAAGAGATAGGCATGGGCAATTTTTCCCGAGCTGATTGAATTTTTAAGGGTTTCCGCAACAAATTCCTGGCCGACCAGGTCGCCCAGCCGCTGCGGTCTCCTTCTTGTAGCTGTTACTTCGTAAGACATAGGAACATTATAGATGGAAGAAGAGTTTTTTTAAAGACAGCAGGACATAAATTGGAGACTACATTTCTGTTTAATCCGCAGAAATTACATCACGCAGAATATAGCAGAAAGCCGGGGCAGAACGTTTTTCACATTCAATGTAGGCATTGCGCAAATCCCATACATCATCAGGATCAAAAGGATTAACTCCGCTGTAATTTCCTTTAAAAACTGTAAAACTGCCGCTTTTAAACTGATTTACGGCTTTTTCCACCGCTTCCATTGTGCCTTCTGCCAGAATCAGGTGGTTAATTCCGATAATTTCAATCCAGTCACGGTTGAAGCCGGCGGCTGCGTCGGTTCCCTTGTAAGGGCTCTTTACAACTTTTTCGATTTCCTTTCCTTCCAGCAGAGCCTGAACAGCGCCCATCATGTAAGGTGTCCAGTTGATGCGGCAGGAAACGAGGGAGGTGGTAGGTGCCACATCAATCATGCTCTGATTATAGCCGACATGAAAAACGGTTTTTCCTTTTTTTACACTGGCTTCTTCGCAGGCAATGGCCGGTCCCATGGTATCTGAATGCTGGCTGATTATTACGCAGCCTTCATCAATCAATCTTTCTGCACATTTTTTTTCAACTATATGGTTGCTCCAGGTATTTGTATAATGAACGACCATCTGGGCTTCCGGTACAACGCTTCTGATTCCAAGAAAAAAGGCTGTAAAGCCGGAAATTACTTCGGCATAGGAAAAAGCAGCAACATAGCCGACTTTTACCTGGCTGCGATTTATTTTCCCCTGCAAAATCAGCTCCTGGATTTTCATACCGGCAATAATTCCGCATACATAACGGCCTTCGTGAATGCGGCCCATAAAGGCGTGATAGTTTGAAAGGAGGGGTTCTGTATCTGCAAGATCGCCTGTTGCGTGGCAAAAGTGAACGTCAGGATATTTCTGCGCCATTTTTTTCATAACCGGTCCGTGTCCGTAGCTGACCGCAAAAATAAGCTGGCAGCCCTGGCCTATAAAATATTCAATGGCCTGACTGCACTCCTCTTCGTTTTCACCCAGGTTGTATTTTGCATAGGTTTTAATTCTTTCACCAAAGTAATCTTCCAGCTCCGTCTGGGTACGGAAAAAATTATTTGTATAGGCAGTTGCTGTATCTGCATTGTAAACAAATCCGACTTTCAGAACCTCTTCTTTTTTACTGTTTGAAAAGCCTTTCATACAGAAGAAGCTGACTAAACAAAAAAATAAGGCCGTAATAGTTGTAACAACATATTTACTGAGCATCATCATTCTCCTTCTTTTCAGTTACAGTACTTTCTTCCATAGTTTTATAAACGTTCAATCGGCCGCTTTCAATCAGATCCAGCATGACATCAACAAGTCCCGGATCAAACTGTGAGCCTGACCAGTGCCTTAATTCATCCTTTACAACTTCCATATCCAGACGTTTCCTGTAAATACGGTTGGCCGTCATTGCATCAAAGGCATCTGCAATACCGATGATTCTGGCATTGAGGGGAATTTCTTCACCCTTAAGTCCGAAAGGATAACCGCTTCCGTCGTAGCGTTCATGATGATATTTTGCGCCCTCGTCAAAGCGGGAAATCAAAGTGAGGCCTTTAAGGATTTCACTTCCAATAATTGTGTGGCGTTTTATGATTTCGTATTCTTCATCAGTAAGTTTTGTAGTCTTATTGAGGATATTGTCCGGTACACCGATTTTTCCGATATCGTGGAGCAGGCCAGTTTTGCGAATCTGCTCCTGCTGCTCTTCATTAAAGCCAAGCTCCTGTGCAATCATCACAGAATATTCTGCTACACGGTAGGAATGGCGGCCAGTACTCTTATCGCGGGCTTCTACTGAATTTGCAATGGCAAAAATTGTTTCGTTACCCATCTGAACCTGACGTTTTACAGCTTCGATTTCCCTCTGCTGTTTTTCCATGCGGCGCTGCTGGATAGAAAAAGTTGCAAACCAGGTAAACCAGATTACAACAAGGATGATGACGCCCATCGCATAAAGCCTGAACCACCAGTTATCGTGGAGATTAAACTTTTTTACAATTGTATAGGTCGTTTCCTCCACACTTCTGCGTCCCTTTGAATCAAGGACGGAAATATGAAAGCGGTAACTTCCCGGCTTAATATTAGTATAACTTATGCTTGAAAGCTCACTCTGCAGCATTACAAGAGGGCTTTCATCAATACCCTCAAAATAAAGGCTGACATAAGGATTATATATAGAATAATTTACGATTTCAGGGACAATTTCCACAGTCTCTGCATCTGCCGGAATAACAAAAGGGATGTCTTTCTGAAGGATATGACGTTTTGAATCTATAATTACGGATTTCAACTGCATTCGGTAGGAAAGTCCGCTTTTTGCATAATTATCAAGATTTAGGCGGCTTGAGCCTATATCGCAGGAAAGATACAAATCTCCGTTTGCTTCCAGCAGGTTCCAGGAATTGGCCGTAAGAGAGCCGCGAAGCCCTTTTTTCAAATCCAGAAGCTCATAATCAATTTTCGGTCTGTGAAGCAGCTGATCTCTGTTTACGACAAAAATTCCCACGCTGCTCAGAACAAAAATATTTTCGCCCTTGTATAAAATCAAATCGTAGTTATTTGAAAATGGAAAACAGGTAAGCGGCTTTATATAACTCAGCTGCGAATCAGAAAAATACATATAACAGATTGAATTACTGGTGACTGCAAAAACATTTCCGTTTGGTCTTCCGTTTTCATAATCATTTACAGTGCGCAAAACAATATTTGAAGTAAGTCCGTTTTTCTTTTTTATTATGGAAGAAAGATGCCAGTTTCCGTCAGTTTTTTTACATACTGCAATTCCGCCGCCATCTGTTCCCGCAAGAAGGCTTCCGTCCACATTCTGGCTTACAGAAAGAATGATTGCATTTTCAAGACCATCTTCTTCTCCAATCCAGCTGGTAATTTTTTCATTTTTTACAAAGGCGATACCATCACCGCTTCCTGCGGCAAAAGTTCCATCGGAAAGCTCTATGCAGACCCTGAAGTGATGTCCCTGGCCAATATAGGCAAGGCTTTCGTCTTTGCGGACATGAACAAGCCCCCTGGATTTTGTACAGATCCACATTGAACCATCAGAGGCAGTCGTAAGACAGCGGATTCTTACATTGGAAAGAGCCCTGGTTAATTCATTTTTAAGCTCCCTGCCGCTTTTTGCATCAACCGCTTTTAGTCCGTTATCGGTTGCAAAATAAAGATTTCCTTTAAAACGGGCCGTAGAATTCACAACGGCTTCTGAAAGTCCTGCAGAAAAATAGGCATCTGAAAAAGATGATTTACACATCTTAAAAAGGCCCAGCCTTGAGGATGTAAACCAGAGATTGCCCTGATAATCTTCAAGCATATTATCGATTGAATTATTGAAAGAGGCTGTTTCTACCTGATTAAAAATATCATCTTCGATGTAGCCGACTCCGCTGTCTGACGTTACAAAAAGAACTCCATCATAAAAGGCAAGGGAATTTATATGCCTGCTGCCGGCGCAGAATACCTTCTGAATTTCTTTAATAGAAAATACTGCTTTTCCACTATCATCTTCCTGCTCTTCCGGGTCACTGATTTCAAAGCATTTTACGAAATTATTTTCTGTAGACGCATAAAGAAGTCCTTCATCAGAAAATTTTACAGATGTAAAGAGCTCATTTTGAAGCGAAGACTGCCATAAAATTTTTGAATCCCTGATAATATAAAGGCGGCCGGAACTTGTAACTGCCGCAATATGATCTTTTTCATCAGAACAGATGCGGATTGCCCCCTGCACTTCATTTATCAGCTTTACAACCCTAAGACCGTCCGCAATTGTAACCACAGCCAGCGCTTCGGCAGTTCCTATATAATAATAGCCGTCTGAACATCTTGTAATGCAGCGTACGGAGTCAGATGGAAGGCCCTTCTGCTCATCAAGCATATTTGCTATCGATTCATTTATGATGATTGAAAGACCACTCTCATTTGTTCCTACAAAAAGTCTTCCTTCATCATCAACATAAAGACAGCGGACAGCTTTTACAGAATCCAGGTCTGTCATAAGTCGGAAGTCCAGACCGTTATAGCGGTAAAGGCCTTCATAGGTTCCAATCCAGAGTACACCATCGTTTGTGCTGGCAATATCGTTTGCCTTGCCGCTTAAAAGTCCGTTTTCTTTATTATAGAGAGTCCTTACAAAAGAATTATAATCCTTTGTGCCGGCAAAAGCTTTTTGAGCCGCAGGAAGGGCTGAAAGAAGAAAAAGAAAGCAGGCGGCAGCTTTCAAATTCTGAAGACGTAAAAAATCCGGCAGCTTATTTTTTACATGTCTGTAAATACGGATAAAAATATAAAGCTGGCCGAGGGTAAAAAACTTATCAACAAAGTCAACATAAAACTGGCCGGTGATTACTCTGAAAATCCAGGGAACGTCAAATTCTTCAAGCAGGGCCTGGATTTCATTTCCCCAGGGATTTCCCACCCTTCCTTCAAAAAAAGCGATATTTAAAGTTACGGAAATAAAGACACATACAAGGGTTACAATAACCGAAAGACTCATTGTTTTCAGAAAGGTTTCCATCCAGCCCCTTGCAGAAAGAAGCCCGACAATCAATGCCATAAAAAGTGATGACAGGGCATAAACTGTTGCAGTTGGATCAGAAAAGCCTTGAATTAAATTTCCTGTAACTCCGACTATAACCCCGCAGACAGGGCCAAGACAATAGGCGGTAAAAAAAGTTCCAAAGGAATCAAGCCACAAAGGAAGATTTAAAGCAACCGCAAGAGCATCGCCCAGCAGATTCGCTGCCAAACTGAACATAACAATCAAAACAATCTGACAGGATCTGTAGCTTTTCATTTAGACTTCTCCTTTGTAACCGTTCCTATAAGACAAAGAGGTTCATCAGCATAATCATATTTTACAGTCAATGAAAGCAGGCAGGCTTCGTTATTTTTTTTGCAGCTTGTAAAATACTGGCCGTCCTTTCCATCCTTTGCTTTTTTCAAAAGCCTGAGGTTTTCTACATCGGTAAAGTTGAATAAATCACGGAGGCCGGGTTTATCATTCTCTGAAATACCAAAAACTGAGCTTGCCTTAGGATTGCAGGCAGTAAGAAGGCCGTCAATGTTAAAAATAAAAATCGGAATATCAATTGTATAATAAACTTCCTGGCAGACGTTTTTTACGCTCGGAATAAATGATATGTGCCAGCGGCATGCAAAAAGCCAGGAAAAGAAGACAAGGGCAAAGGCGGCACTGTAGCCGAAAGTGGGATACTTAGTAGAAAAGTGAGTATGAAAAACATCCGGAATAGTTACTAAAACAAGCAGAAAATTTGAAGCGATTAATTCGAGGGTAAAAAGCTTATCACGCTTGATCACCTTACTTTTATACCATTTTATTGCCAGTATAAGGAGAATTAAGAAAAATGCAAATATCATAGAATAATGAAACATGTGCTCATTACTCTTTACATTTTCATAAGCAGTGTAATAAGCATAGCGCACATAGCGGATGCTGCCGGGCCGGCCGAAAATCAAAAGGTCAAGAAGTACAAGAAGAGCAAAAACTCCGATAGTCATTCCGCGGATTGATTTTTTGATTTCTAAATCCCTTGTAAGGAAGGCCAGTTCAAGAAGAAGAAAAAGCTCTATCCCGTAAAGTCCGAAAAGGCGGGGAATCCAGGCTTTTGTAGTATCAGTGAAGACACTCATTATTGAATATCCGCCGCAAACTAAAAAGGCGGCCGCCGCAAACAGCAGAATATAGTTTCTTATGATAAAGTTTTCTTTTTCTTTAATATAGAATGAAATACCCGAGGTCAGTGCTATTCCGCCCAAGGCAAAAAGAACCATATTTAAGAAAACTCCCAGCAACTTTTTTCTCCTTTTTTATTTAAGATATTAATAGCAAAAAATTACTAAGTCTAGAGCTCTAAGGCTCTTTTCTTATAGTCTATTTCGCGTTTTTCTTATAAAATTAAATTATGAAAGTTTCGGGTGAATTTCTGATTTTTTTGCTTCTATTAATAACCAACAGCCGCGTATTTTTCGTTGAGTCCCGAAAAGATTCTATCGTTCTTCTTTCCCCGCTGGCAGTTATTCTTTCTGTTTTTCAAATTTTTTCATGGGGCTTTGATGTTTTTACCGGCACTGCCCTTATTTTGAGCATCCTTGTTTTATTTTCAAACTTTCATGCCCTTTACAGATATTTTGAACGGCTTTATGTTGATCATTACAGTCCCCTCATGTATATCTGGGCAATTTCAACCTGCCTGGTCTGCATTTTCTGCCTTGTTTTTTTAATTTACTTTGCACCCTCTACTCCGCTCACCCAGCGCAGGGTAAACAAGGCAACAAATGTTTTAATGGAAAAGGAACGTTACAACGGCAACTTCCGTTCCGGTTTTGAAAAAGCAGGCTCCCTGCAAAAGACAAACATCCAGTTCAGCATCTTTTCGCCGGAAATTGCAAATGAAAAACTCCCTCTAATCGTATTTTTCCCGGATAAACGTGCAGAAACCTACCATTATATACCTTACCTTTTGCAGCTTGCAGAAGAGGGCTACACAATCATCAGTTCAGACATCAACACAAAGGACTGCCTCTGGCTGCATAATCCCCTTGACGCAAGACCTCTCCGCCGCTTTGGAATGATTCTTGCAAGCCTGATGAACAGCTTTAAATTTGATTCACAGACTGAATTCTACACTTACAATTCTTCTCTGGAATGTAAAGCCGTTTTTGATCTTCTTAATAAAAAGTTTTCTGATAATCCTGAGCAGAAATATATTTTAATAAGCGATTTTATGGCAGACACAGCCGTAAGTGACTACGCAAAAGCCCATCAAAAGCAGATTGCGGGAATTATTTTCATGAAGGAGCTTTCTGACTATCAGACAAAGGGCTATGGATTTGTTGCCCAGACAGATCCTTTTACGGCTTCTCTCTTGAATATCAAACGGGACAAAAGTGGTCATTACACAAAGCTTTGTGCCCGGGAAACCCTTTCTGAACTTCAAAAAATCGTAAAATCAATGGATGAGGAAAAAAATGACACTCAATCAGCTGAATGATTATTTTAATGCCTTTTTGAAAAAAGAAAATTTTCCCGCCGATCCATCGCTGAATGGAATACAAATCCAGAACCGAAAGCCGGATGAAAAAGAGATAAAAAAAGTTGCCTTTGCGGTAGATGCCTGCGAAGCAAGTGCCCTAAAAGCCGTCCAGCTTGGAGCCGACGCACTTTTTGTTCATCACGGGCTTTTCTGGGGCGGCTGCCAGACAATTACAGGAAGCTTTTATAAACGTATTTCTTCTTTTATAAACAATGACCTGGCGCTGATAGCCTATCACCTTCCCCTGGACGCAAACATTCCCTACGGAAACAATGCCGGTCTTGCGGCCCGCCTGGGACTCAGGGAAAATGATTTGAGCACTTTTGGACAGTGGCGGGGAATGACAATCGGCGTAAAAGGAAGCCTTCCAGCCCCGCTCACAATTGAAGAGCTTGCACAAAAAGTTCTGGCGCCGGGGGAAAAGCCTCTGGCAATCCTTCCTTTCGGAAAAAAAGAAATCCGCACAGTTGGAATTATTTCCGGGGGTGCAACAGAAGACGTAGAGCAGGCCATTGAACTTGGACTTGATGCCTACATAACCGGTGAGGCAAGTCACGAGCTTTACCATTATGTTGAAGAATGCGGCATGAATATGATTTGCGGCGGTCACTACCAGACAGAAACTCTGGGCGTAAATCTTGTAAAGGAAAAGCTTGAAAAAGAAAGTAACATAGAATGTGTCTTTATTGACTTGCCGACAAAACTATAGAGAGGTTAAATTATAAGTATGACAAGCGAAATGAAAAATAAATTGATTCCAATCAGTCTTGCCCTTTTTGTGATTCTTGCGGACCAGATTACAAAGGCACTTATCGTAAGCTATATTCCGCCTTATACAATCGGAGCCCAGTTTTTCGGTGATTTTTTGAGGATTATCCACGTTTCAAACACCGGCGTAGCCTTCAGTTTTGGAGCCGGCTGGGCACATTCAATCAGGCAGGTGGTCTTTTCTTTAATGCCCCTTGTCGTCGTAATTCTTGTTATTTCTGTTTACTTCCGCAACAAGGATTTTAATCAGCTTCAGAGATGGGCGATTATGGGAATTGTCGGCGGCGGTCTTGGAAATATTATAGACAGAATTTTCCGTTCAGAAGGTGTAGTAGATTTTATTGATGTAAAATTCTACGGACTTTTTGGACTTCAGCGCTGGCCGACCTTTAACGTTGCCGATGCCGCTGTTGTAGTATGCGGAATTCTTCTGTTCTTTTCTTTTATAATCACAGTAAAAAAGGGGAATAAATAATGATTGAAAACGCAGATTTTTCACCGGAAGAGCTTGAGCGACGCAAAAAGGATAAAATTGAATTCCGCATCAAAAAGCGAAATTCAACAATCTTTGTTCTCTGTTCTACAGTAATCCAGATTTTAGAAACACTTATAATTCTTGCTGCCCTTCTCTTTGCAGATTTGATGATAAGCTTTAAGCTTTTCGATTTGAATAAAATCGAAGCAGGCCCGACAATCCTTCAGCTTTCATTTTTTGTCCTGTTTTTTGTCGGCCTTGTTCTGGGATTTTTTGCCTACAAATATACAATGTATTTTATCGTAACAAAATTCGATTTGACTTCAAAGCTTCTTGATACAACACTGGAACACTATAAAACCCTGAAAAAAGAAACAAAAGTAAGTAAAGCTGCAAAAGTGCTGCTGGCATTTTTTGTAACGCTTTGCTATATAACAGAACCCGCTCAGACTGCCGGGCGCAAAAAGGAGATAAAAATGAATAAAATCGGAATTATCGGAGCAATGGAAACTGAAGTAAAAATGCTCCGTTCAAAGCTGGAAAATCCCTCTCAGACTGAATATGCCGGTCTTACTTTTTACGAAGGTACTATCAGCGGAAAAAATCTTATTATCGTAAAAAGCGGTGTTGGAAAAGTAAACGCTGCCTTGTGCGCTCAGGCTCTTGCCCTTAAATTTGGAGCTTCAAAAATCATAAATACAGGAATTGCGGGCGCAACCGGCGGCGGACTAAATATGTTTGACTTTGTCGCTTCTACCGAGGCCCTTTACCACGACGTTGATGTTGAAATCTTCGGTTATAAACCAGGCCAGATTCCGGGAATGCCGGAAACTTTTAAGGCAGACGACAATCTTGCAGAAGCCGCTGTAAAAGCCTTTGCAAACACAGAAGCTTCCAAAGAGCACAAAATCCTGAAAGGAAGAATTGCTTCCGGTGACCAGTTTATTTCTGACAGCGCCACCAAAAACCGTATTAAAACAACCTTCGCTCCACTTTGCGTTGAAATGGAAGGTGCCGCAATTGCCCACGCCTGCACTTTGAACAAGGTTCCTTTTGTAATCATCCGCTGTATGAGTGATATGGCTGACGACAGCGAAAGAGGTGAAAGCAAATACAAATTTAATGAGGACAGCGCAGCAGAAGAAAGCGCAAAACTTATTCTGGAGCTTATCAAGCTGATTTAGTTTATTATTTATATTAATAGATGAATATTTTATTAAAATTTAAAGAAACAGCCGTTTCTGTACTTCCAGTTATTCTGATTGTACTGTTTCTGGGACTAACCGCAGCTCCTCTAGAAAAGATTTTCCTTGTACGCTTTGTAATAAGCGGATTAATTCTGATTTTTGGACTGACCCTCTTTCTGCTCGGCGTAGATTTGAGCATTCAGCCCATGGGAGAACGCTGCGGTGCGGCTCTTACCAACAAAAAGAGCCTGCCCCTCCTTCTTTTAACCGCCTTTGTAATCGGTTTTATAGTTACCGCAGCAGAGCCTGACATTCAGGTCTTCGGAGATCAGGTTAAAAACGTATTTTCCTTTGTAAATAAAACAGCCTTTACCTTTGCCATTGCGGCCGGAGTCGGCTTTTTTATCATGGCGGGCCTTTTACGCACGGTTTTAAAACTCAGCCTCAAGCTTACACTTTTTATTTCCTACACTGTTTTATTTATCGTTACAATTTTTGTGCCCCCTGCCTTCCTCGGCATTGCCTTTGATTCCGGCGGTGCAACCACAGGCCCAATGACCGTTCCCTTCATTATGTCGCTTGGTATTGGTGTAGCCCGCGTAATGGCGGCAAAGGATGAAAATTCCAGCTTTGGATTAACCGGCATTGCTTCTATCGGGCCGGTACTCGCAGTTTTGATTTATGCAATTCTGACCTTCTCTTCGGTCAACTCAAATTTACTTACGGAAATTGAAGACCAGGTGCTTATGGAGGAGACCGCAAGTACGGCTGCACGGATTGCAGAAAGCGGAGCGGAGATTGCCGCACAGGCTGAAGTTACGGAAAATGCAGCCGTACTTGTATCATCTTATCTGGGAGCCATCTTTAAGCCTTTTTCTGATATTTTCTCTGAAATTTTTCACGAAGTGCTGCTTTCGATTGCGCCCCTGCTTGCCCTTTTTGTAATTTTCCAGCTCTGGCTTTTGAAAATGACCGGCCGACAGGTTATACGAATTTTAATCGGTTTTGCCTACGCTTTTCTTGGACTTTTGATTTTTCTGACAGGCGTTCACGGCGGATTTTCTGAGGCGGGCTCACTTTTGGGAAGACAGCTGGGAGAAAGGGCCATGAACGCCGGCGGCGGCTGGTTCGCCCTTTTGATTTTTACGGGACTTTTTCTTGGCGCCATTATCGTCTGCGCGGAACCTGCGGTCTGGGTTTTGAGTGAACAGGTTGAGCAGGTTTCGGGCGGTACAATCAAGCGAAAATATCTTCTGGTTTTTCTTTCGGTGGGAACTGCCATTGCCATTGCGATTTCCATGTGCCGGGCCGTATGGGGCTTTGATTTGAGGACAGTCCTCCTTCCAGGCTATGCCCTGGCCTTCCTTCTGATGATTTTCTGTCCGGGACTTTTTACGGGAATTGCCTTTGATTCGGGCGGCGTTGCATCAGGCCCGCTTACCTCAACTTTTGTATTGGCCTTTACAATCGGAGCTTCGAGCGGAGGTGCCGGCGGGTCAGATTCCTTTGGTGTGATTGCCCTTGTAGCGATGATGCCTTTGATTGCGATTCAGATAATGGGAATTATTTTTAAGATTCACTCATCAAAAGTAGAGAAAAAGGAGGAATAAGGTGTACAAACTGATAATAAGCATTGTTCCCCACGGTTGCGGAGAATTGATTACCTCTGCGGCAGTCAGCAAGGGAGCTGGCGGCGGCACTGTAATAATGGCAAGAGGAACCGCCCAAAGTAATATCATCCAGCTGCTGGGACTTGGCGACACTTCCAAGGATATTGCCTATATAATTGTAGAGGATTCACTGCTGCAGGCTGTTTGCAATGAAATTATTCAGCAGACAGGGCAAAAAAAGAAAAGCTTCGGCGTAATGTTCACCGTCGACCTGATTGATTTTATAAAGGCAGGAGGAAAATCGGGCCAGACAGCAGAAAATAAGGAGGACAAAATGACAGACAATAAATATCAGATGATAAGCGTAATCGTAAACAAGGGCTATGCCGATGACGCAATGGCGGCGGCAAGAAAAGCAGGAGCCGGAGGCGGCACTATCATCAGTGCGCGTGGAACGGCGCGGGAAGGGGACGCAAAATTCCTGGGTATGGAAATTGTGCCTGAAAAGGACCTTCTGATAATCGTTGTGCCGGAAGACAAATGCAGTCAGATTGTTTCCGCAATCAAAGAGCTCCCCTGCATGCAGACAGCCGGCAGCGGAATTATTTTCTGTAACGAGGCTCATGACTTTACACTTTTAGGAAAAAAAGAATAGGGATTTTTATCGGGAAGGAGCTGTTCCTCCCTTATTTTTCTGCTTTTCGCTTTAAGATGATTACCGTCATATCATCTTTGATTTCTTTACTTCCGCGGAAATCTTTTATTGCGTGAATAATAAGCTTCATCTGATCTTTTGCAGAAAGGTCATGATTTTCTTCGACAATTTGAGGAAGCTTTGTAGCAACAAAGCGCTTTCCGTCGATGTCAGTTACATCAGAAACACCATCCGTAAAGAGGATGATTTCATCGCCTTCATCAAAATCAACATACTGAGAATAAAAAAAGGTCGGGAAGCCGGCAATACCAATTGTACCGCCCGCGAACTCGGAAGCCTTTTCCAAAACCATACATTTATTAAGGTTTTTACGGTAGACAATCGGGTAAGGATGGCCGGCATTTACAATTTCAATGGTATTTTTCTTAATCCTCATCAGAATTCCGGTCATATAATTCTGGATTTTACCCTTTTCAGCAATTACACGTTCATTGATTGTATTTACGATTTCCCAGAGTTCATTGTCTTCCTGGGCCGAAAATTCCTGCTGTATGATATTCTTAACAAGCATGGTAACAAGGCCGGAAGAAATTCCGTGCCCCGAAACATCAAAAATGCCGACACCTTCAACTCCGTTTTTAGTTTCATAAAAATCGTAGATGTCACCGGAAACACCGGCAAGAGGACGATTATAGTAAGATAAATCCCATTCCTTAAATCCAAGATTATCGTGCTTGTAAAAATTCTGCTGGATGAAGGCTGCCAGGCGGATTTCATTTTCCAGAGTATCATTGTGCTTTTTCAGTTCATCTTCAATTTTATAGACGACAAGAATATAAACAAAAATAATCAGAACAATCATCGAAAATCCGATAAATGTGTTCACCATTCTGATTGCAAGAAGAACGTCATGGTGAAGAAAAAAACGGGTTTTAAAATTGATTGCACTGGTTATAAGAAAAATCGCCGTCGTAATGATTGTGAAAGGCACCGAATACTTAAAATTATCCTCAAAAACAAGGAAGGGCAGCAACCCCATCAAAAAGATAAAATAATGGAAATTTGTATAAGAGCCCAGAATGTATTCCGCAAGAATCTGATGATAGATAACCTCAACTGATGCAACCGTGTACATCAGAACATAACTTTTTGCCTTGGGAATTAAGATACAGAGGGCGGTAAAAAGGGAAACACTGAAAATATTTGAGATAAAAAGCGTGTAAACCCTGAAGATTCCAAAAAAGACAAAGGCAGTAGCATGATATAAAAGGGCCAGAAAACAGGCTGAAAAGGCAACGAGAGTAGCCCTGTCGTGGGCAGAAAAGACTTTTTTTTGCTGTTTTCCTAATATATCAAATACCATGTTCTTTAAATCTAACATATTATTATGAAAAAATACAGAAATTATTATAGAATATTCGTATGAATTTGAAGAATATTGTGATTATTTTAGATCATCCGGACGAACCAAGAAATATCGGAGCTGCCTGCCGTGCTATGGCAAACAACGACATTAAAGAGCTGCGCATAGTCGGCCGCCGCGAAGATTATGATGTAGAAAAAGTCCACACACTGGCAATTCATGCTGCCTATATTTTTGACAAGGCAAGCTTTTATAATGATATAAATGCCGCTTCGACAGACTGTACCCTTAGTGCCGGAACAACCCGCCGTCGTGGAAAAAACCGCAAGGGAAAGCTGCTGCTGCCTCAGGAGTTTGCAGAGCAGGCTGATTTGATTACAGGAAGCAGCAGTGATGAAATCGCGCCTGACGGCGCGCCGGGGGATTATGCCGCCTCTTCTACGGAAGCGGAAACAAAAGGCGGCAAGGTCGCCGTCATTTTTGGCAACGAAAGAACCGGTCTTACAGATGAGCAGCTGGACATGTGCACTTTAGGAGTCGCCATTCCATCATCAAAAGAATTTGGCTCCCTAAACCTTTCTCATGCCGTACAGATTATCTGCTATCACCTTTTCTGCTACCAGAGCGAAAAAAAAGGAATGCTCAAAGGCTTTACCCCGCTGACACTGCAGCGCCTTGATAAAACCGTTACCTGCATAGCAGACAACCTTCAGAAAATCGGATTTTTCAAAATTACCGGCCGCCCCGACATGGAACAATTCTGGCGAAGCATTCTAGCCCGCGCCGCCCTCTCCGAAAGCGAGGCAAAATATATAGAAAAGACCTTTACAAAAATGGCAGGTCTGTCCGGAAAGAAGAAGGAAGAATAAAAAAACGCTCATTCAGATAGTCTGAATAGGCACCGCAAAGCATAGCTTTGCGAGACATTTTGTTGTTAAAGCTAAAAGACAGTCGCGATGGACTGTCTTTTTTAACGCTTTATCGATTATCGTCATGGGCCATCTTGGATTTGAATGCCGTAGCCCAAAGTACTTGCCCGCATTTAGTGTTATCTGCTGTATTTTATATGCAAATACGGTGTATTTCAACAGATTTTCAGGTATTTGCAGAGGTGAACTTTTTGGTGAGTTGACCTCGCAGGTGACCTTGAACTTAGGACTTATCAATCCGTCAAAATCCAAAAGTAGCAGTTACAACGAAATTATGTATTCGTTGTACTTTGGTAGTCAATAACTACAACAGTAGTAATTTTTATCTAAGTTCTGAACTATTCTGATCTTCCTTTGACATCTGATTAATCTACAACAGTAGACATTAAGAATTAGTTATTAAGTTTAGAGAAGACATTAGCGTCCTATCTAAATCAAAATATCAACTCGAACAAATGCCTAACCACTACCATTGGCAGTATTGTCCCAGTTGAAAATACAAGGAGCAAACCAGTTAACCGAATAAATCATCCGGATAGATTTACTCCAGGTTCTGGAGAACCCTCTGACTTAACAGAGCAGTTCCCCTAAAACAAATATAACTTCAAAAAAAGATTTGTCTAGTTTAGAAAAGAACGTCCGTTGCTCTCTGGAATTGATTGTTTCTTATGTTAGAGAGGACAATCCTGTCTTCTCTAAAAATGTACTTTGGTAGCTAATAACTTATCCTCTTCAGATGGATATTCAATGTAAATTTATCACTATAGTTTTTGATTAGAAACCGTTTAAATCTTGAAGTCTCTTACAAATATTTCCATTCTTTTTATTAACAAAATTAATGAATTTATCATAGCCACCATCTTTTGAAACAATACAATGAAAAGTATCTTTTGTATTAATGCGTTTTAAGAAAAAATCAATAAGTTTACAATCTAGATATTGTTTACCTTCATGTTCGCACCGAATTCTTTTAATTTTTGTTCCAGGTTCGCATTTAATATTATCTATCTGATTCTTTTCATAGAAAGCGTAATATCTAACATTATTATATTTGGGTAATTTAACAATTTCTGTTTTGTTCCCTACATCAATATAAACAGCATAATTCATAGAAAATCCTCCTTTGTTACATAGGTATATCTATACCGTTTAAATAACTTTAAATCAACTGATAAGTCGTATATTTATACTTTTACTTGAAAAAAAAATTAATAAATGTAATAATGAAAATATGGGAAATACAGAATCAGTAGTTCCAAAACTATTTGGCGAAAATGTTCAGCGTTTTAGGAAAGAAAAAAATCTTACTCAGGTAGAACTTGCTGAAAAAATTGGCATTACACAAAAACATTTGTCAGAAATTGAAACAGGAATCAAATTCCCATCCGCTCCAATAATTGAAAATTTATCAAAAACTTTCGATAAACCGGTATCAGCTTTGTTTGGTGGTACAGATATAAATGTCTATGACATGAGTAATAAAGTTGTTGATTTATTAATGATGAATCTGCAGCCAAAATTAAATCTTATTTATAAAGAACTGGATGATATAAACAAAAAAATCAGTAACATGAAAATTACAATTCAAACAGAATAAAAAATGAGCGGTTATTCTCCATTATCAGAAATAGAAATTAAACAACTTCAAGCCGGGCTTATTCTACCAAATGTAAATTATCCTCATTATCAACCTATAGAAATTAATCAATCTAAAGAAATTTTTAAGGATATAGAAATTCCTCGTTTTGATGGAATTAAAATTTTAAGTGTCAATAATTATGGTAGAGTAAAATATAAAGGTACTCTTGTAAAACCTTATATAGTTGGAACATTCTTACATTGTACAAAAGTTTATTCAAAAGAATTCGGCGACCATTATGTTTATAATCTGGTAAAAGAAGCTTTTGACCCTATTCCAAATCGTTCTGAATTACAAATACACCACATCAATAATAATGCTTTAGATAATCGTCCAGAAAATCTTATCTACGTTACAGAAGAAGAACATCGTAAAATTGATTCAGAGTTTAATAAAAAGCTTCTGCAAATTAGTCGCAAAATATATGAAAATAATTTGAATGATTTGATTAACTTCTTTAAATCAAATTCTGAACGTTCTTTTAATGGCAGCGAATTATTAAATGAATTTAAAACAGTTTATCGCAAAGTTGTTATAGACAATGTAAACAGCCTTTGTGAACGTAGAATACTTATATGTTTTGAAAAAGGTAAATCATTTGAATATTACAAATATGTATTAAATGAAGCATCTATTTTATAAATTATAAAAGAAGCTTTTTTACCATTACATTTCTAAAAATATTTCAAAAATAAATTCATTGTCATTGTAATAGATAGTAAGATTTTGCCAAGAGTAAAATAAAATTATTATAATTACATTTCCGTGTTATAATTAAGTATCAACTGAATAAGAGGTATTATATGAAAAAAAATTTATCCTTCTTAATTCCTTTACTTTTCATTAGTTGTGTTTCAACAGGCGGTATCGAAAATTTTTATGAATCAAATTATAAAGATGGTGAACTTTCTCCAGAATGTTATCTTCAAGAAGGTCAAGAACCAAAGATTTTTTATTCATCCAACATTATGAGTGATATTAATTTATTAAAATCAAATTATTATCAAATCTTAGGTTATTCAACTTTTAATGGTCCTGCCCAAGGAGCGGATTTGGATAACCATGTTAAAAATATTTGTAAAATGGAAAAAGCACAAATCGGTTTATATAATTATGCATATACTGATACACGCTACGGCTGGACTCAGTATGGCTCCTATAATATAAAACGATATGATTATACTGTTGTACTATTTGTAAGTTTACCTAGAGCTTATATTGAAAATCAACGTTCTGGTTTTGAAGTAATTGATCTAACACAAGATTCAAGAACTTCATTACAAAGAAATACAGGAGCAGTAATTGATGTCATCTATAATAACTCTAATGCATACTATGCAAATGTAATTCGCAATGATGTTTTAATTGAAATAAATGGCATACCGATTGGAAGTGCAGTTGATTATTACTATTATATGCGTAATTACTATGGTACAACTTTTAATTTAAAAGTTATCAGAAATGGTAGAGAGATAAATATTACGTATTAACAGCTATGACTTGTTTGAAAAATAAAGTCTAAAGCAAGAACATTATGGTCATTAATATTCCACCATTTTCAGAGCTTCTGCAACTTGACAGTTCATCAGTAATCATGCAATTATATTTATAGGCACGTAAAGAGAAATAAAGTAAAGTGCTAAAATTATTTTGCTTGTCATGTCGTGATGCAAGTTGCGCTTAGCAATCAAGGTTTTCTTAGTTATTCTATTTTTAATTTTTCTTAAACGCCAATCTGACATTTCAATTTTTCTCAAAAAATGCAGTTAGGATAATTGTGTCTAAAATTTCTTTTAGGAGGCAGTAATGCTTAATCCAATTGATATTGATTATGTGCAAAGTGCAATTAATTATCATTTTGGTAATAAACAATTGCTTATGCAGGCGTTTATTAGAAAGTCCTTCGCGCAAGAAAATCCAAGTGTTTATGATAATGAAGCTCTGGAGTTCTATGGTGACGAAGCCTTGGATTTATACGTCACAAAAATGATGTATAAAAAGTTTTCAAAAATTTCAGAT
>ODAI012394058.1_pt1 | contig 18440 bp, 18 predicted proteins | sample 1539321 | NCBI WGS metagenome assembly ODAI01 (sample SAMN02144231, study PRJEB22623) | gut metagenome | biome: sheep rumen | host: Ovis aries | place: New Zealand | reverse complement strand
TCATAGATGTACTTGAGCGCTTCCATGGACCAGCCGGGGAAATTCTCGCTTCCATCTTCTGCTATGCCGGAAAGCGCGTCCATATCCGGCCAGTTCTTGTACCAGTCTGTCCTGAGCGCCACAAATGCGCCATCCGGGATCGGTCCATATTTTGCCTCATAGTCCTTGATGTCCTGCGCGGTCACTGCGTAATGAACATCCTGTGCGACTTTGTCTGTGATATCGACCACGCACAGAGGGAACACGCCCTGCTTGACATCATAGGCTTCCGAAAGGTCCCCGTCCTTTACAAAATGCCCCGGGAAATCAATGTGTGTTCCGAACTGTCCGGGGAATTTGAAAGTGTGGATCCGGCAGTCCAGCATGGGATTTCCCCAGTCAAAAACCACTTTGCAAAGCTCCACGCTTCCTTCCGGGATTCCGCTCCAGTAAGGGCTGTCATTGTTAAGGCTGTGGGACAGCTCCACCCATTTCAGTTTCTTCGCTTCCTCAAGTGTCTCCCAAAGTTTGTACATGTTACCCCCTTTCTCTCAGAAACTGTGCAAAATATCGCACAAGCAAACTGATAATTGCGTTTACTAAATCATAAGATCTCCACTCATCAGTGTCAATCATTATGATTCAGGTCATGCCCGGGCTGTCGCGATTTCCATCAGCCGATAGATCTTTCTGTACACGCGCCCTGTAAACAGCAGTTTGAAAAAGGCCCTGTCAAGCGGCTTCAGCTCGTTCACCAGTTCCGGGGGAGTAAAAGAATGCTCTCTCACGACTTGCAGTCCCAGTCCGCTGATCACGTCCTCCATGTCATCAATGCCATAGAGCTTCGTGACGCCGACATCGTTGACCGGGTTCTTATATTTTGACGCCTTCGCGCCAAACTCCGTGTAGATGTCCATCAAAATACAGAGCATTCCGTACTTCTCCTGCAGCGCCCCGAGAAATCCGCGAAGCTGAGCCTTGGACAAATACATGCTGAGCCCTTCGAGGACAACGATTGTCGTGTCGCTCTCGGGAAGCGCCTGGATCTGTGCGGGATCTGAGGCGTCCAGGGCCTGCATGCGGTAGTTTTCACACTCGTCAAAATAGTTCTTCCGTATCGCGATCACGTCCGGCAGGTCACAGTCGATCCATTCTCTGTACGGCACTTTCACTCTTCTGCACCTGCTGTCGAGTCCGCAACCGATGTGCAGCACCAGGGCGTCCTTATGCTTTCTGAGCATGCGCTCCGTCCAGTCGTCAAACACGCGGGCGCGCATCGCCATGTTGTAGGCAAGCCATTTCGATTTCGACTTGCCGCGGATCGGAAAGCTTTCCGCTTCCCAGATCCTCTCGGCATCCGGATCGCTTAGAATGATATGCTGTTTGCTTACAGTCGATTTTCCATATAAAGGGATGAAAAGGGTTTTATTTACTTCATTCATGACTTAGACCTCTGGGGTAGGTTGCCAACTTAGACCTCTGGGGTAGGTTGCCAACTTAGACCTCTGGGGTAGGTTGCCAGGGTGCTGGGCAGCTTAGACCGCTTAGACCTCTGGGGTAGGTTGCTGGTGGGGTAGGTTGCTGGGGTGCCGGGGTAACTTAGACCTCTGGGGTGGCTTGCTGCAGTTTTTTGACTGCTTCCGCGATCGAGAGAAAGTTCTCCGCTTTGATGATCGCCATCCCTTGAGCTTCGTCGCCAAGCACGACCAGCTGATCGCCTGCGGCTATGCCAAACGTCTTTCTCGCCTTTGCCGGAATCACGATCTGTCCCTTATCTCCGACTGTCACCACCCCGAATAAGTGCTTGCCTTTGGGCGGCACACTAAGCCCCAAGTTGTCCTTTGGTTCGAAATTGGCCAGATCATCCAGGGAAACGCCGAACAATTCCGCAAGGCATCTGCATTTTTCCAGATCCGGAATAGTCTCGCCCGCTTCCCATTTCGCCACTGCCTGTCTTGTCACGCCGACCTTTTCCGCGACATCTTCCTGGGTCATCTGTTTCATCTTCCGCATTTGAACGAGATTATCCTTGAACATTTTTCTTCTCCTCTTTGATACCCAGCACCGCCCATCTGTAACCCGGTATCCTTGAAATGATCTCATTCAGGAGATATCCGCCCGCGACCCCTGCAATCAGACTTAAGAGATACACCGCAGGTGCGGGAAGGATTCCTCGCCTGCCCACAAATAGTGCCACCGAAGAGATCCCCAGATAGTGAAACACATACAAACCGAAACTCCTCTTGCTCATCCAGCGGGTGAAACTGTTGCTGAAGTCGCAATATTTTGACATGCCGCCTAAGATCGCCAGGCAGGCAAAATATCCGTATGTGACGAACAGCACGGAGCGATATACCGGATTGTCCGCATAAACTTCGCCAAAATATCGCGCGCAGAACGCTGCTCCCAGTACCCCAGAGGTCACCGCCAGCAGCGGAAACCACCTCTCCAGGACCTCGATCACCTCGTCATGGGACAGGACAAAATAGCCCAGCAGAAAAACAAAGAAATACAGCCCGAATCGGTAGACACTGACAATCGGCGTATTGAGGATTTGCGCCGCCCCATAGGTCGGAAGAGCGAGCACGGCAAGCACCGGGAAGCCAGCCTTTCCGCAGGCGTTCCAAAGCCTGTCCCTGTCGATTCTCCTCACAAGCACAAGCAGCATAGAGAACAGCCACAGTAGATGAATGTACCAGAGCACTCCGCTTCCGCTTGCGATACAGATCAGCACCTTCGCAATCAGGGGTATACCGGGGTCTTTGAAGACGACGCCTCCAAGAGCAACATTGACATATCCCTGCAGGAACTGGAAAGCAAACAGTCCGATCGTGGAAGGCACCAGGAGCTTCGTCGTCCTGCTGCTGATGAATTCCCTGTGGGAATGATTATCCAGATAGAGCCGCGAGCTGATCCCGGAAACCATGAAAAGCAGCATCATGAACCAGGGGTACACGATGTACTGAAACACGTCAAAATACTGAACTTCAAGATCTGTGATCTTACCGCACACCCCCGGAATCCCTTCCGCGTTATACATATAGATCACATGATATAAAACTACGATCACTACCGTGATCCATCTGATGTTATCTAAATAATATTTTCTCACAATAATCCCACCTCCGCAATTATTCTTAACAAAATCATATCGCGATGGAGGGACCACGTCCACCAACCAAACAGAACATTTGGGCAGGTCCAATGTTATGTTTGATTGACAAGCTACCCCAGAGGTCGGGGCTGGGGCTGGGCGAAGTCGGGGCTGGGCTGACCACAAACTACCCCAGAGGTCGAAGCTGAAGCAGCCGAAGCTGGACCGCGATTGCTATGTACTTATTACAATTTCGCAGTTGCAGTATAATCGTTTTATGGCATTCTATTAAGTGAAAACACTTTAAGGAGATATACACATGCAGGAGTTTTACTACAGACGCGTTGAAGACGGCACTTTTTGCCTTACGGGTTATGAGGGAGATGAAGCAGAAGTCATCATACCGGATGACAAAATCTTTACGATCCTGAATGACAAAGTATTTCGCGGGCACGACGAGATCACTTCTATTCAGATCCCGGATTCTGTGACAGATATGGGGGAATTTCTGTTTGACGGATGCATAAATCTCCGGCAGCTGAAGCTGCCGGAGCAATTGAAAACACTATGGGGCTACACCTTCGTCAGATGTGGAATTGAAGAAATTGTTCTGCCCGATCAGCTAAGGATCATCCCGCCATTTGCATTTAAGGACTGCAGGAATCTGCGCAGAGTTGTCTGCGGCGCAGGACTCGAGAAGATTTATGCGTGGGCCTTCGGCGGATGCGACCTTCTAACTGAGGACGGACTGATCCATGGGCCGAAGGTAGAAATCAGCCCGCAGGCTTTTGAGCGCCGTTGATTTTATTAACCGACCTCTGGGTTATTAACCGACCTCTGGGGTGGCTTGTCCGAAACCGACCTCTGGGGTAGCTTGTCAGTTCCGAAACTGACCTCTGGGGTAGCTTATCAGCGGTTCATGAGCCATGCAAAAGCTTTCGCCGTCCGAAGGTCCGGCTCCTTAAAATGGTTTCCCTTATTCCATTCCAGTTCGCACTCGATCCGGGAGGCCGTAAGCAGATTATGTGCCTCCCGGATCGCTTTTCCAACCTGGGACATGACCGGGTTTCTCGTTCGTTCCTCACGATCGCCAAGGCTAAGGTATACTGCATCCGCGTGAATTTCGTTTTCCCGCATATATTCTGTAAAGTCCGGGAACCAGACCGACGGCGAAGCCGCTGCAATGCCGTCAAAAATATCTGTCTGATAGCCTGCCCAGAGCGCGAACAGCGCAGCAAGGGAGTACCCGCCGATGAAGATTCGCTTTATCCCTCGCGATTTAATGACCTCTGGGGTCGGCACTATTTTGCCCATGACAAAGTCCAGAACTCCCTGCGCGCCGCCTCCAAATCCCTCATCTCCGAAAACCGCCGGAGCCGGCCACGGTGACAGGTCGTTGTTCCAGTTCTTTACCCTGACCGCCTTCAGGTCAAAACATTGTCCGCCGGACAATTTCCCGATATAAGAGACTTCGCTCTCGATCACTTCAAGATCATGATCATCAACCATCTGAATCAGCAGTGTATCTGCTTCCGGATTGCCGAAGGTAAGCACTTGGAAGGCAGGCACCTGCGCACTGTCCGTTTTCCACGGTCCGACATCAGGGTCTTTGGTGTATTCGTATAAATTTCCTGCATCGCTGTTTTCCCTCCGGCGCAAAACAAGCCTTTCCGTTTCCAGCATAATAGTCCCTCACCTGATATGACCTCTAGACCTCTGGGGTCATGTGTTTCAATAGTCCCTCACCTGATACCTGATAAGACCTCTGGGGTCAAGTGTCTGGGGTCAAGTGTCTGGGGTCAAGTGTCTGCGTTATTCCAGATACATATCTCTGAATTTCTTCAAAAGCTCTCTGTCAACCCCATACTCCTGCTCCATGTAATTCTCGAAAGTGCCGTAGCGCTCCAAGATTTCCGATATCACCATGTCCGCTGAATGAGGCAGGACGCCCCCGACCATTGTGAAGAAGGATCTAGCATTCTCAAGTCTTCCGGTGATTATTTTGAACCTCTCCATAAGCTCATCAATGTCAGGCTGCCTGCAGATGTTGCTCTGCATGTAATCCTCTTTCACGACTTCTTCCGGAATCCCCAAAGCCAGCAGGATCAACATGGCGGCCACCCCTGTCCTGTCCTTACCGTTGGTGCAATGAAACAGCATCGGGGCTTCACCTGCCAACAGGCAGTCAAACATAAACTTGTATGATTCATTAGAAAAAGCAAGGGATGCAGTGTAGCTGGAAACCAGCACATCCACAGCATTTCCTGATTGCTCTTCGTCAAAAATCAGACTTGCAAGCTCTCCTGGCGAGTTCAGATCGTCCAAAAAGTTTTGAAACGCAGCGCATTTGTTATAGTATGCCGCTCCCTCAAGTTCAGGATCCGGATCTTTCTGAATCCCCTTCAACGCCCTGAAATCCAAAATAGTTCTAATCCCCAGATTTCGCACCGGCTTCAATTCTTCCTCGTCAAAAAATGCCAATGCAGAACTTCTGAAGAGCATCCCTCTTTTGACATGTCTTCCGTCCTTGGTCTCAAGCCCTCCCAGATCCCTGATGTTTAATTCTAAAGGTAATTGATCAATTGTTTTATAATCAGGCATATGACAATCTCCGTTCTGTTTAACATGCTACCCCAGAGGTCTCTTGGTCGAGGTCTCTTGGTCACCCCAGAGGTCTCTTGGTCAGGGTCTCTTGGTCAGAGCTTCCAGCGAGGTCGTATCGAGCACCAAAATATTGGCAGAAAAGACAACCTTTACCAGCCACACCAGGAAGAAAAAGACAAGAAGCGGGATCACACACGATGTCACGATCATAACGGCAAGGGACTCAAGAAGGTTGTCCATGAATGATGACACGTTCTCGATCGTTTCATTCGTGATAGTGTTGAACTCGTTGAAAAGCCCGCTTTCACCATCGCCCTCGATTTCAAGGTTGTTATAATCATCAATTGCGTCGTTGACCTTTGAGGCCTGTGTCTGGTACACCATATCTGAAAGTTTAACACTTGCAGGAACTATTCCAAAGATGATTATGCCGATAAGCGCTATTTTGGCAGCAGTTCGGGTAAGATTTTGTTTCCCGGTCATCACAGCGACGCATACAATAAAGCAGGCCAGCGGAATCAGAATCATAAATGAAATATAGCCTGACAGGCTTATCAGGAATTTTTCGAGGTAAAGGGCGCTGAGGATCAGGAGAAAATATTTTGCCAACTCAGCCAGCTGCTCTGCCAGAGGCGTGCACATGTCGCCCGGCAGTAGGGAAAGTGTGGCAGATGTGGCGGCAGCCCCGCCCGAAAGAGTCATGACTGACGTGATTTTCTCTTCCGTCTGTTCTATAGAATGTTTGTGATTGGCCGGATCCGCGGCGGCGGGCGCTATTTTGGTAATGGATATAACAGCAAAAAGGATCAACAGCGCAACAATCATGAGCTTCTGATAATTCAAAGCATTTTTCATAGCACTCACCCCTTAGTCTGTGAATGAAATTGTGTATTCACTTGTGTTCGGAAGGCTGATAATGAACTCACGCACGAGCTTCCGGGCCTGCTCATCTGAACGCTCAAGAATGCCGCTTGCGATGGCTTTATCTTTGGCTGCATTTTCAAACTCAACGAGCGAAATATTGTAATCTTCCAGTTTGAGCGGATTCCACAGAGAATCCTTTTCTGAGTAAATCTTGAAAGTGTCTTTGTCGATCGTGACTGTCTGAATCTCGGAGTCCGGCATTTCGACTGCAATGATCTTGCGGTCTTCATCAGTCTTGATCTTGATCTTCCCAAAATCTATGCCCGCCATAACAGCTCCGTCGTAGCTGTACATGAACTCTGAGGATGAGGTGATGAACTTCAAGAAAGTCTTCTCCTTCGTATATTTCTCCACCTGGGTAAAATAGTACTCCTGCGTGATCAGAAAGCCCATATTTGCCAGCCCATCCTGGATGGTGTCGGTGCTGACGGAGATCACCACTCTGTCCTTCTTCTCTTTTTCCTTTATGGTCGTAGCGGTGACAGCTGTTTCGTTCTGCTCAGCGTCCCTTCGGATTTTGTAGTCCAGGCTAAGCACTATGGCAAGCAGTACGGCTATTATGGTCACACCCAAGTAAATCTGGTTGCGATGCTGTTTGATATAATCCATGATTACTCCTTTTGTGGGAGACCTCTGGGGTCTCATGACCTCTGAGACCTATGGACCTCTGAGACCTCTGGGGTCTCATGGCTATTATTTTTGTGTGAGAGACCTCAGAGGTCTCACTATCCCTTATATATCACGTCTGATTTACTTTCTGATTACATATTCTGATCATAATTACTGCCACACAATCACCCTCCCCCAGAGGTCGCGATCAAGTTTCCACAGGCCTCCAAACATACAGCCCCTCTGCGGCCGCCAGTCTGCGTATTAATGCAAGAGCGCGTTCCGAAGGGTTATAAATCGTCAGATATGTATCATCAATATTTGATACTATCAGTGTGTTCTCATTCCTGATAAAAAAGCGCACGCTATTTTTTGCATATTCTCCCACAGTATAACTCACGAGTTTATTGGGATCGGGATTTAGCTCTCCGCATTCGGAATCCTCAGCAAAATCATTCAAGACATAAATGTCATGGTAACAGTTTAGTTTCAGGATCAAACCGGCATACTTTTTACGCAATTCCGAGTTCTGGGGTTCGCTCAGATAATACTGTTCGATGGCAAAATATTGGCCATCTGAATTTTTCGCAACCTGCTCCGGAAGAATGTCTACAATCCAATACGGCTTTTCTATTAATTCGTCTATATCCATGTTCTCCTCCTGTTTGTGAAGTCACAGACACAGGTATGAACCCCAGAGGTCGTATTTCTTTATTTCTTCCCTCTACCCCAGAGGTCATATCCACCCATATCCACCCAGAGGTCATATCCACCTCCACCCCAGAGGTCATATCCACCCTATCCACCCCAGAGGTCATATCCAAACTTGAATACCCGAATTGCCTGTGCTACCATTTAGTCAACTGATCAAGTGCCTCTGTTTTGGCGCTTCTCAAGTCTCTATCAAATCAAACCGGTGTCGCCGAAGTGTAAGGCCAGCAGACAATTGCTTTTTTCAAGTGCCAGCCCATAATGACTAAGGTGACGCATTCTTTCAATCACATCAGGAGGTCATTTCTTTATGCCGACACGCCCTCGTCTTTCCAGCAATTTAGGTATTTATCATGTGGTTTATCGCGGAATTAATAAACAGCGTATTTTCGAGGATAGCGAAGACTATGAGACGTTTTTGTCAATTCTTAGGAAATATCAGCCCATTTGTGGTTACAAAATCATTGCCTATTGTCTGATGTCAAATCATATCCATCTGCTCATCAAGCCCGGCGAAATTCCGTTGCCAAGAATCTTTCAGCGAATAATACCTAGTTTTGTGTACTGGTATAACAAAAAATACCAGCGTGTCGGGAGTCTGTTCCAGGCTCGTTTCAAAAGCAGGCCCATCAACAACCGGTCGCAGCTCCTGATCGTGACTAGATATATTCATCAAAATCCAGTAAAGGCCGCAATCTGCAATCATCCGAGGAAGTACAAATACAGCAGCTTCCGAGGATATTTTGACAATGATCTGATCGACAGTGAGCTAATTTTGTCAGAGACCAGCAAAAACGACTTTATAAAATTTAATTGTGCAGATAATAACGATCTGTGCCTTGATATTGAGGAGGAAATACCGCGGCTTACCGATGAAATCGCGATAAGCATCATGCAGCGGCTATCCGGATGCCGCAATGTGGCGGAATTTCAATCACTTGATATCACTCAGAGGGACAATGTACTATGCAATATGCGGATGGCCCATATCTCTATGAAGCAGGCCAGCAGGATAACCGGGATCTCGTATGGCGTGATCAGGAAGGCATTGGCGCTGGCAGTCTGAACTGGTCGGCAATACCTGCGATACAATCTGTCGCCTGGACTTCGCTCAAGCTACCCCACCCAGCTCCCCCACCCCAGAGGTCGCAGTCTCTGAGTCTCTGAGTCTCTGCAGAGGTCGCAGTCTCTGGCAACATCACACTATTCCCCGGATATAAGTTGCCACAAGCTCTATTCCTTTTGCGAAGTTTTCCAGATTCAGGACGCAGAGTGACGGCACTTTCTTGAAGGAATCTTCAAATCTGTCGGGATTAGCCTTAATGATCGGAATCATTGCGCAGCCTAGGTCTATATTGATAATCCAATTCAATGGATCTTGGTAAAAAGCCGGCATTTCAGGCATGCAATTATCCTGCCAATACCTGTCGTCAATCATCATGACAGGCACATGCCCAATGATATGGTATCTATTATCAGTACGATACCTCTGGGGTTCCGTATGTTCTCAGTACGATACCTCTGGGGTTCCATATGTTCTGGGGTTCCATATGTTCAAAAGATCTCCACGGAGAATACCAGACCACATTTGAGACATCTGCTGCGGTGATCGACTTGTCTCGCCATTTTACAGTACCGTAACCGGAAAGGAAGGATGAATGAGATAGCAGAAATGTCGTGCCTTCCACTGTCAGCTCTATTTGGAGAAAAAGCTCAGCAAGATATTTTTTGACAGATGCTCTGTCGGCAGGCATGAGTTTTCGATATTCGGAGAGAGTCTGCATTCCGCCATTGGAAGGATTCAGCCAGTTAAGGTCTTTAAAGATGTGACAACTAACATAGTTCCACATCATGTACTCGTGGTTTCCAAGCAAGCATGTGACATTAGGGCGCGAAGAGACATCTTGCAGAATCCGAATACCGTCCTGCCCTCGGTCAATCATGTCCCCAAGTATATACAGATGATTCTCTGGGGTAAGATTTATCTCCTTCACTAATGACCGTATTCATATCTCCTCCTTCTATTTTCCCTACGATTTATTTATAGCTTAGTTGTATAATACAACATTTTAGGCAATTAAGGGAAAAAGCGCAGGCTTCATTCGCCTGCGCCTTTTAATTAATTATCAGTAATCTCACTATTTTGCCTGCTTGATCTCTCCCGCTTTCTCAAGTATCTCCTCGAGGGTTTTGGGCTCATAGTCCAAGCGGCAGGCTCCTACGTTGAACGCATGAAATGGGATGCCGAGCCAATTCACGAAGCGAATGCATTGGTCCTCGCCCCGGGCAACAATTGAGTTGTGCGTATGCCCATAAAGCATGACAGCGCCCTCATCATGTCCTCTGAAAAATGGGAGGAGTCTGTGCCGCATGATGACTCTTTGCCTCACACCGCGTACCTGCACTTGAATCTCTCTGTACGCAGCAACATCCTCAAACAGGCTCTCAAAAATCTGACCTCTGGGGTCATGGTTGCCGCGAATAAGATGTATTTTGCCGTTCAACGATTGCACGATCTCGCCGGCATGTGCCGTTGTAACTCCTCCAAACATATCTCCAATTACAAATACATGGTCGTCACGCGAAACCTTGGCATTCCACTTGCGAATCAGCTCTGCTTCCATCTCTTCCACGTCTTTGAACGGCCTGCGGTCAAACGCGATCACATCCTTATGCCCAAAATGAAGATCAGAAATAAAGTATATTTTGGCCATGCCAAGTTTCTCCTCGTGTCAAAATATTGCCCACTCTTCTCGTACCCCAGAGGTCCTGCTCCGGCCGTACCCTTCTCATACCCCACTTCTCATACCCCACTTCTCATACCCCAGAGGTCCTGCTCCTGTGCTCCTGTGCTCCTGGAGGTCCTGCTCCCTGCCCCAGAGGTCCTGCTCCACTCAGAGGTCCTGCTCCACTATTCTGACTGCTCGAAAACGCTCGCAAGTGCTCCACTATTCTGACTGCTCGAAAACGCTCGCAAGCGGCGAATCGCTGTCAAGGAAGAGTGTAGTGTTCCCGTTTTCAAGGCTCTTTTTTGCAGCGTCCAGCTGGCGCACGAAGAGATAATACTCCGCTTTGTCAGGATCATTGTAAGCATCGGAAAGGATTCGCATGTATTCAGCCTCACCTTCTGCCTCAAGTCTGCTAGCTGTAGCTTCCGCTTCTGAAAGCATAACTGCTGTCTCCCTGTCGGTGGTGTTGCGGATCTTTTGAGCCTCAGACTCGCCCTGAGCTTTGTAAGCGGCAGCAATATTTTTGCGCTCGGTGATCATGCGGTTGTATACAGCATCCTTGTTTTCATCCGGAAGATCAAGTTTCTTGATTTTGACCATCTGGATTTCAATTCCGTACTGTTCCGGATTATAATCCTTGTTTAACTGTTCGAGTATCTTGTTCGAAAGAGAGATAACCCGGGTGTTCTCATCGATGACCGTCATGCCGTCTTCTGTCTCTTTCGGCTGCTCTTGCGAATCCGTTCCCGTTCCGGCTGTACCAGCTTCACCAGTTGAACCAGCCTCAGAGCTCTCAGTGTTTGTCCCGGTCTCCTCTTTGAGGTCCTCAGAGGTGATGTCCTGAACTTCCACATCCAGTGCATCATCCTCCTCCGTCTTATCTAAAGCTGCGTCCCTCGACGCGATCAGTTCCTCCTGGGATGTGCTGGAAACAGTGGCCTTCAGTGCGCCGTAAACCATGGCGCTTATTTTGCTTTCAGCACCCGCCGTGGATGAATTCAGAGTCTGCGTGAATTTTATAGGATCTGTTACATGCCAAATGATATAAGCATCGACTTCCATCTTTTTCTTATCAGAAGTATAAATCTCGGTGGGCGCGATGTCGTAAAGCTGCCGTGCCTTGGAAATCGTGGTCTCGCTTTGAATCAGAGGAATCCTAAGAGAAAAGCCGGGTTCCGTGGTTACTCTCGATATTTTGCCCATGGTCTTAATGACCTTGTATTGGTTGGGATAAGTGATGACCGCCGCCATGTTAACAAGAAGGTAGATGACAATCAGTGCAGCCAATATTTTTCCTATGTGCTTCTTCATCACTGCTCACCTCCCAACTGATCTGAGGAAGCGGAACCCCTGACCCCAGAGGTCGAGGCCGAGGCCGAATCAAAAGTCCCATCCAGATCACCCAAATACATCCGCTGTGTAGTCCCCGCCTCATCATTGTTGATGATGATCTTGACACTGGGAAGAATCTCCTCCATAGCCTCATAAAACATACGCTGCTTGGTGATCAGCGGATATTTGATGTACTCGCTGTACTCGCTGTTAAAGCGAGCCGCTTGACCGTTCGCCTCGTTGATGCGTGCAGTCTTCTGTGCCTCTGCCTTTTGTATGATCTTATCTGCCTTGGCCTCTGCTGCAGGAAGCTGCTCGTTTCGGTACTGGTTGGCCTCGTTCAAAGCAGATTCCTTATTCTGTCTCGCATTCTCTACCTCAGAGAACGCTTCTTTGATCTGATCTGTGGGCGGTTCGACGTCCTGGATCGAAATATCGATCAATGACAGGCCAATATTCTGTTGTTCCAGTTCGTCCATCACTATGTTTTTGATGTTCTGCTGGATTTCTGACTTGCCCGTGGTCAGTGCGGAATCCACCGTATATGCACTGACAGTTCCTCGGATGGTGCTTTGTACCAGATTCTTAAGGATCAGCTCCGGTACCTCTGAGGCATACATATACTGCAGCGGGTCCGTGACCTGATAAGTCACATAAAAGTCAATATCCACAAAATTCATGTCCGACGTGATCATTGTGGACTCGCTCTCCACGTTTCGGTAGCTCCCGTCGCTGGTCTCCACATAGCCGACCTCAAAGCTGCGCACTGTGGTGTTGATCTTGGTCACATCCTGTATGAAGGGGATTTTGAACTGCAAGCCCTTATTGTTATTGACCGTTGCCTGCCCCAGAGTCGTTACAACAGCGCTTTCCGTCTCCGAAAGGGTATAGAAGGACCCTGCCACTACTCTGACAAGGACAAGCACCACTACTACAGGGATCAAAATAGCGCTCAGCATTTTCGCCATTTTATCCTTGTCGGGTTTCTGCCCGCCTGCATCGGAGCCGTTACCGGGTCCGCTTCCGTTTTTGACCGGATTATTCTTCCAAAAATCCTTCAAAGCCATATTCTGCCTCCTTAATAAATGATACCCCAGAGGTCCCGTTCTCTCCCATTCTCCCTGAACAAACCACCCCAGAGGTCCCGTTCTCTCGAAAATCCCCGGGTGCAGCAGCGCCCGGGGGTTCATCCTCTAACTCACATATTCGACGCAATAGTACTCACGAGATTAATAACGGCAAGCACTGTGCCGACTATAAGAATCTTCTTCGCTGTATCCAATGTCTTTAACTGCTCTTCCGGCGTCGTGGCCCGGTTGATCCTCAGCACATAAAAGAGTGCCGCAATGCCCGGAATCGTACAAAACAGAATCACGAAAATACTCCAGGCAACATACCCGCCGATCGGTATCGGCGTCACAGTCCCATTATTCGCTCCAAGATCATAGTTGTTGTAGACAGGAACCTCGCTCTCCTGTGCCGGCACAGAGTTGTCCTGCGGCTGATAATCATTCGGTTCGTACTCCGGCACACTTTCGACCGCGTTATTCTCCTCCTTCGCCGCATCATTTTCAAACGGTGCCCCGCAGAAATTGCAGAACTTATTGCTGTTCTCATTTTCATTGTGGCAATAAGGACAAATTTTCATAATATCAGCCTCCCTCTTATCTTTTTTACCCCACCCCAGAGGATGGATTTACATTTTACCCCACCCCAGAGGATGGATTTCTCGCACCAAATCCTGCACTTCACACAGTTCCCTACGGCATATCCCGTACCGCATCAAGGTGCCAAAATATCGAACGCCGACCCATTCCTGAGGATCCAGAACACAACAATGACCGCCGTCAATATCACCGCAGTTCTCTGGGATATGCGGATCGGTCTGAGTTCCATCCCCGGGAACACGATACGCAGATATTCGTGAGCGAGCACAATCAAGCATGGGATCCCGAGGATCGGAAGCAGAATATTGTAAGACACTGCCTCCGCGAAACGGCCATGGAACAGCGCACTGACTGCTCTGCCCGATCCGCAGCCCGGACAGTACAGCCCTGTGTATCGGTAAAACATGCACTCCATTCCGCTGCCGCCCTGGTACTCATAGATGCACAGCAGGATAAATATGGCAGGTAACGTAATTCCGATCAGAACCCGTTTCCATAGACTTCTCTCCACCGCCTCTCTCCTTCCTGTCAGCGCGAAGACGCCGGAGCGGTAAATCCCCTGCATACTATTAAACACGTAATTTCCTATCAACTATTATACATAAAACTCGTCAAAATATATCTCCTTTTATCTTTTAGAGTGGTAAACTGTTATTAATTGATATTTTGACCTTTTCATATTCAGGGGGATTATGATCATGAAAGCTTCAACCAGTAAAAGCAGTGTAATCACACAGATTCTTCTCGCAGCAGTCGCCATAGCGCTTGGCTATCTGCTCCTGTTCAGCAAATCAGTGGCGCTCATCACACTCTGCCAGATTCTGTGCGGCGGCATAGTGGCCATCGGCGTCGCGTCCATCGCTTCCTTCTTCCTTGCGGGCGACTACAGGCGGATCGACCGCTACGGATTTGCGCTCGGAACGCTGCTGGTCCTGATGGGACTGATCGGCCTGATCCGCATAAATGATGTGACTGCCAATTTTGAAATCTATACAGGACTGGTATCTCTGATCCTCGGTGTCCTGGTCCTTCAGGGAACTGTTCAGATGAAAGTCCTGGACTATCCCGTCTGGATCCTCAATCTTGTCATTTCTATCGCCAGCATTGCCGGTGCTTTCTGCGTTCTCTCAAAGATCACGGCCATCACAGGAATCGTCGCAGGTTTCTCCAGCTGGATCCTTCTCATCTGCGGATGCGCCTGCCTCTTCAGCATGCTGGTAACCTGGATCTGTATCCTGCTCGCAGGAAGGCGTGAGAAAAAGATGGAAGCCGAGAAAGCTGCTGCCGCAGAGAGAGCGGAACAAGCCCGCATAGAGGCTGAGGAGAAGGCAAGACAGGAAGAGCAGGCCCGCAAGGCAGCCGAAGCTGCCCAGGCTCAGGCTCTTGAACAGGCGCGCAGAGAAGCGGCGGCACTTGCGCAGGCGCAGGCACAAGCCCAGTTCGAAGCCCAGGCACAGCGCGATGAAATGGCCGCCAAGGCAGCAGAGGCCAAGGCCCAGGCTGCAGAAGAAATTAAGAACGAGTTTCCCCCTGCAGAGAGTCCCGAACTCGTCTTTGGCAGCGATCAGAACGTGGAGGATACCGTTCAGTAACCCAAGACTGTATATCACCATGAAGAGCCATACTTATAGCAAGAGCCCTGCCGGCAAATCCCGGCAGGGCTCCGTTAATGTATTCGTAAGTCACCCGGCGTCCGTCTCTCCTCCTATGTAGGTGAATCCCAGCATCGTGATGTCGTCGAACTGCTCCGCTTCCTTCACAAACTTCACAATATCATGGTGTACTTTTTCGAGAGTCTCTTTCTGCGGCTCCTCCTTGAGCTCGTTCAGTTTATCAACCAGACGCCCTGTTCCATATGCTTTCTCGTCCCTGTCTATCGCCTCCGGCACGCCGTCCGTGTAGACGAATAGTCTGTCACCCGGGTTCATCTGCAGCGTGTACTCTTTCATGGGCACATTTTCCATAGCGCCGAGAACCAGTCCGTGAACGTCTTTTATAAGCTCATATTCGCCGCCCGCATGACAGAACACAGGGAATTCATGGCCCGCGTTAGCGCAATTCATAAGTCCTGATTCAAGATCTATGATGCCCACCCACGCTGTAACAAACATCTCCGCTTCGTTGCCTTCGCAGAGAGAATTGTTAACTTCATAAAGTGTCTCAGAGGGAGACTTGCCCATACGGGCAGCGTTTGAGATCGCCGTCTTGGCGCGCATCATGAACAGCGCGGCCGGAATTCCTTTCCCCGAGACATCGGCAATGACCAGCGCCAGTTTATTGGCATCCGTAAAGAAGAAATCATAGAAATCACCGCCTACATACCTGGCCGGTTTCATGAGAGCGTAAATCTCAAAATCCTTTCTGGAGGATGTAAATACATGCGGCAGCGCTGATTCCTGAATGAAGGTCGCAAGTTTCAGTTCCTCCTCCATTCGTCTCTCGGCTTCATTGATATACCCCTTAAGTGTCGTCACCGTTTGGTTAATGTCATCCGAAAGAAGTGAAAACTCCACGGATTCGCGCACCGTGACCACCTCATCCAGATTGCCTCTGATTATCTTTTGCAAAGAGTTATTTACGGATTTCAGATTCCGGCACACCAGGGTTTCCACCAGTACTACGATCAGCATAAAAAGCGCCGAAAACAGCAGTACATCTGACAGGAAGATCTCATAAATCTTATTGCTTTGGGACTGCATCATCGCTTCATACGACATTGCGAGCACCATATACAGGTTCTTCGGTTTGTCCAGCACAAATGACACGCATGCCATGTCGTCTTCATCCTTAAACGGAGGCTCCCATATGAAGACGCCCTCGCCCAGGTTATCCTTTATTTTTTGCAGGCCATCGCCATCGATATCCAGCGAGCCGTCTTCATCATCGTATATTCCCCCCAATTCATCCCCTTCTTCATTGAAAATGAGGTACATAATGGTATCAGAGCTGCCAATGCTGATATAAGGCAGATATTCCGCTGTTTTCTCCATATCTCTGCCTTGTTCATCGTAAAATCTCTTGAATTCATCCCCCATGTACTGAAGGTAGGCCTCTGCATCCTGAAGTGCGTTTCTCTCCTGGAAATTATAGTCCATTACATGGTTGATAACGAAAATCGCAAAAGTAACTGCGAGGAGTCTTCGCGCAAATCGTCTGGCGATCGGCGTCCTTTCCCGATCAAAAATGGACACTCTCTTCCTGTCCTCCCCGGACACCAGACAAATGACAGTCGAACAGGCCATAAGCCCCAAGCCCCCGAAAAGGATCATCGGAACAGCGCAGTTCCTGACCACCTCATAAGCCCTGTTCATATTATCCCTGTGTGTCAGAAGGACTGCGTACATGTGAAAGTCTTCCATTACAGCGCCTATAAAGAAGGACTGTCCTGCCGGCGCACTTTTCCCTTTATAAAAAAAGACTCTCATAAGCGCTCCGAAGGTGCCTGCAAGCATTGTTGTCAGGCTGCAGGCAGCAGTCGAAAAACTTGCCATTCCAAGATACATGCCTGCGTAAAATCGCTCTGCTCCGGCGAGCACTCCCGCTATGATTCCTGCATAGGGGTCAAAAAAGAGACCCGCCGCGAGGGGGCCTATATCCCTGACATTCAATATCATGTCTTCTTCACTGATTCCGAGATGTGTCGCGGCTATGGCAGCGGCTCCGAAAATGAGTCCGATTCCGATCCGCGATCCCCATGTGAGCTCATGTCGGGACCGGTATTTCCATACGGCTGCAGTAATGATCAAATAAATGATGACAGATGTTGTCATCCTCAGTATCATAGTTGCCATTTTGTACGTGCTTTCTTCTTACTCTTAGAACTGATATAATTAAATGCATATAAATACGCTATTTTATAATCATTTATCATTATACAGGAATCACGTTTTTTCTGCCACAACGGGAGTCCGTTCCCCGGTACTCCTTTCCCCCAAAATGGAGAATGAACTATGTCAAAAGTCCCTGCTTCACGAAGCGATGCATTCCATTCTGCCTTCCCGCAGACTGCCCGAATCCGAATCCAGCCTCCCGGCCAGCGCATCCTGCGGTCTGTCATCTCTGTCTGGCTCTGCATGGTCGTCTATGTCCTTCGCGGTATGCGCGGCGAGCCCTTCTACTCGATCATCGCCGCCTTGCAGTGCGTACAGCCTTATTCCTCCAACATGCTCAGAGAAGGCAAAGACCGCATTATAGGCACCCTGGTCGGCGCGTTCTGGGGCTCCGCGATCCTCTTTCTGGAGCTCCTTCCTGTTGGCGGCGACTTCCGCACCACGGTGGTCTTCTATATCCTGCTCGGGATCTTCACAGGACTCGTGATCTACTCCACCGTCCTTTTAAACATCTCGCAATACGCTCTCTTCGCCGCCGTTGTCTTTTTGGGCATCGCTGTGTACCACATTGAGGACGCGAATCCCTTCATTCACGTCTTCTATCGTACCCTCGAGACGATCATCGGCGTCGGCGTGGCGATCCTGGTCAACTCCCTTCACCTTCCAAGAGTCCGGGACCGCGAAACACTTTTCGTGTCGGGCATCGATCATGTCCTCTTTAGAGAGGACCGGGAACTAAGCCGGTTCACGAAGGTTGAGCTCAACCGCTTCCTCCATGACGGCATGCGCTTCTCCGTCTCCACCATGCAGACTCCCGCTACCGTTCGGGAGATCTTGTCCGGGGTCGACCTGCGTCTCCCCATTATTGCAATGGACGGCGCCGTTCTCTATGACCTCCATACGATGAAATACGTCCGCACTGTCAAAATAGAGCCCGCCCTGGTCAGTCTCATCACAGATT
>ODAI014775959.1_pt1 | contig 18441 bp, 14 predicted proteins | sample 1539321 | NCBI WGS metagenome assembly ODAI01 (sample SAMN02144231, study PRJEB22623) | gut metagenome | biome: sheep rumen | host: Ovis aries | place: New Zealand | reverse complement strand
CTGCTACAATGATTAACGGAGAAATGGAAGGGTGGATGACGAAGCACAGAATCTGCTATCGGATGGCAAGTTGATAGGGACTTTCAACCGTACAGGTCGAATTTTTTCATCTTGTTAAAAATATAAATGAATAAATGTGTAAAAACCAAAATGGTTTTGCTTAAGAAATACAAAATTACAATCTTTTTCTTAAACGAGCAAACAATCGTCTGCTAATTCTTCATTTGTGATGCATTGTATTAAGTATTTCTATCTTTGTATAAGTATTCTATGCGGAGATTATCTTTACATTTCCATCACTCAACGGCGATATGTCATATATTCACTTGGAGAATGCGGATGTCAACCAAGACGGTGAGGTGAACGTCACCGACATTACACTTATCGTCAAAATGATACTCGAACCGTCAAATTGATTTCAAAAAAGTGAAAAAGTTTTGCCGAACCATGTTTTTTTGCTATCTTAGCGGCGAAAACGAGTCAGTAGATTCAATCGCAGACGGACGGAAGCGGAACCGTCACGGAAAGACACTATGGTAGGACAAACCTTAAACAATCGATAAGAAAATGATGAAACGTTGTATCTTCGCATTTTTCACGTTCATGGTCGTTACTTTGAACGCCAGTGCCTTGAGTTATGATGAGGCAAGGAGTGAGGCCCTCTACCTGACCGATAAGATGGCCTATGAGCTCAATCTCTCGGCAGAGCAGATGGAGGCGGTCTATGAGATCAACCTCGACTATCTGCTCAACGTCAATCGCAGCCGCGACCTCTATAGCATCTACTGGGAACGTCGGAATGCCGACCTTAGGTTTGTGCTGAGCACTTTCCAGTATCAGATTTTCCTTGACACCAACTATTTCTACCGTCCTCTCAACTGGGTGAGAGGTGCCTGGAGCCTCGCCATCTATGGCCGCTATCCCAACCGGCACTTCTTCTACTATTCCAGGCCTTTGGCTTGGGGTTCCTATCGCGGTGGCCGCAATGTGGGAAGAGTCAGCTTTTATCAGGGGCGCAATTACTTCGCTCCCTCCCACAATACCCGTCCGACGGGACATCATGCACCGGTTCCTGTTGGCAGGCCAAGAAATGGGATGGTGAACGGCAACGGCCAGCGAATGGGGCAGGGTGTGCCTCAGCCGCGCCATGGACAGGGCAGCTATACGCCCAATAACGGTCAGCGTCCCGGTCAGGGCAGCTATACGCCCAATAACGGTCAGCGCCCCGGACAGGGTAGTTTCAATTCCGGTCGTGGTCCGCGTCCCGGTGTCGCTGCTCCCGACAACAGCCGGCGTCCCAGCACCACAATGCCGAGCAACGGCCAGCGCCCCACCCAGACGGACAGGCCTCGTCGCAGTTTCGGCTCTGATTCCCGCCGCTGAAAAAAGTCGGCTGACTCTACTCTTCTCTTTCGCGGCGCACGATGTCGAGCATCATGAAGATGTCGCTCTCGTTGATGCCGTTGGCTAAGAGTACTTCTTTGTCTTTCTCCAGTTCCTCGGCCAGTTTCTCGGGCGCTGCCCCTGAATGGTCGAGGAATTGTGTGAAGAGGGTGATGACCTGAGAGATGTCGCCCTCAATCCATTGGCAGTAGCCGTAGTTGAGATAGTCCTCGTTTTCGGGTGCGAAGTCGATGAGTCGCTCATACATCTTTTTGGCCTGGGCGACGCGCTGGCAAACGAGCAGGCACCATGCCAGCACCCGCATGATCTCGGGCTTCTCCGGCTGCTCGTAGTCGAGTTGATAGAGTGGTGCGACAGCTTCAGATGCCCTGTCGCCTTTTATCAGTGCGATGCAGCGGTTGAGCGCATAGTTTTTCTTTTCCGGATGGATGAGGGCGAGTTGGGCATAGGCATGCTCTGCCTCGTCGAACTGCCCCGACAGCATGGCGGCGCGGGCGAGTCCGCTGAGCGCACTCTGGCTCTGTGGGGCAATCATGAGTGTCTCTCTGAACTCGTCGGTCGCCTCTGTGTAGAGACCGTCATACAGATGGCAGTAACCCTGCATCACACCTTTTTGGGGCGATGCCGTGTCGTGGATAGCCGGGAGGAGTTTCTTGAGTGCTGTAAATTCTCCGCGTTTGAGCAGGAAATTGCCGGTCCTCAACAGCAGTTGGTCGCCGGCGTGGCTTTTGAGGATGTCGCTGCACAGGAAGAGTGCGGCGACGCTGTCTTTCTCGCCGAAGGGATTATAGAAGCACACCCGTTGGTCGCTGATGCGGAAGAAGCGGTAGAGGTCTTGCAGGTACATCAGCCGGATGTTGGTGGGCGATGAGAGTGTCTCTTCGTCGGCGATGGGACCGAAGGCGGCGCCGTCGTTGATCATCGACTTGACGTTTTCGGGAATCTTGTCGATGACAGTGGCCAGTGCGAGAGCGAAAGAGAATTTGTCGCTGTCGCAGAAAGGTCCGTTGTCGGTGAGTATCTGCAGCAATTTGCTTCCCTGCAGTTTGGCTGTTGTCGGCTCCAGGTCGGGATGTTCGGCATAGAAGGGGCAGAACCAGTTGGAGAGTGTGTAGAAGAAGGGGTATCGCTTCATCTGTGAGAATCCTCCGAAATAGATGTCGCTGCCGTTGAGCTGCATCTCCCGCATTCGTTGGAAAGAGCTTTCCAGTTCCTCCATCGCCCTGTCGCTGGCCTCAGGGTCGAGGATGTCCTGCATGGGGTCGTCTTCTTTCTCCTCGATGCCATGCCGCGTGATGTTGAAGCCGTTGTTCTTCATCAGGTTGGGCATGATGTCGCGCTTGATTTTGTCGTTGTCGCGCTCGGCGTTGATACAGAAGAACATCTGCATCTGCATCTCAGAGAGTTGTGTGGCGGTGGCTTCATCGGCCATCATCTCTGCTGCCAGCCGGCCGGCCTCGGGATAGAGGGCGTGGGTGCGTGTGGTGGTGAGTGCCCATCCCACGAGTGCTCTCTGCCTGACGACCTCCTCGGTGGCCTGCCTGTAGATGGTGGCCAGTGCGTTGTATTTGTGGGAGTCGAAGTAGGTGATGGATGAGAGTGTGATGGCGCTCACCAAGAGAGCGGCATCCACAGGGTCGGTGGCCGGCGAGAGAATGAGGCTCACAAAAAACTCCCTGTCGTCGGCATGCCATTGGTGTGAGAAGCAGACGCTGTCGAAGAGGGCGCTCATGAGTTGGTGGTGGTCCTGATAGAGCTTGCGCCTGCGATTGTCGTCGCCCTGTCCCTCGAGTTGCAGCAGTGCCGCCTCGCTCACATAGTCCTCGAGATGCTGCCTGATGTCGGGATACGCCATCTGGAAGTAGGCGTTCCGGAGAGCGAACCTGCTGACCCTGCTGTCTTTCTGGGTGCGGAAGAGCAGCAAGGCCTCGTTGGTGACGCGGTCGAGTTTGCGCAGTGTAGAGCGGTATACCTCGGCCCTTGCGGGGTCGGGATATCCGTTGCGCATATAGTTGAGCATGAGCTGGTAGTCGTCGGTGAGTTTGCTGATCCGCTCATGCAGGCTGACGTAGGTGTTGTCGTGCAGCAACGGTTGTATGGCTTCAAGAGCGCCTCCGAGGTTCTTGCCGATGAGGCATTTCTTGGTGTTGAGGATGTCGTTTTTATCCATGATATATAGGTGGGGTGGTCAACTGGTGCGCCATTTGACGTTTTTCGTTCGCTCGATGTCTTTAGGTCTTGGAGGTGTGGCGTGAGGGAATTGCAGTTGGGGCAGAGCCTTGACGGTGGCTTTGTCGGTATGGCACCGTGCCATGATGATGTCGGCATAGTGGGCAAGTCCTCTTTCGTTGATGGAGTCGCAGGCCCTGTTGTAGGCTTCTACGAACTTGTCGTACTGTCCTTTGCGATAGCTGTCGGCCACCATGTCCTTGCGGTAGGCGATGACTCCGAGGCGTATGTCCTTGTGGCGTGAGTCCATCAGCACCGGGTGCTTGTCGTTGCGTGCCGTGGTGGCCTGCGGCTCGGTGAGCATGGCGGCGTCCATCTCATTGTTGAGGAGCATCATCAACCGCACCTCAACGTCGTTGACCTGGATGCGGAAGACGGGATTTTCCGGTTTCACGCTGTCGATGGCGAGAGTGGCGAGATAGTCGGTGGCCGAATAGCGTGCCATGGCCACCATCTTGTCGCCGAGGTTCTTGATGTCCTTGATGCGTCCCTTCCTGTTGCCCAGCATCTGCCAGTAGGCGTTGGTGGCGGTGACATAGTCGATGCTGACGCCCTGCCGGCGCAGCCTCTCTGTGCGCATGAGGTCGCTGACGGCGCTTTCCACCTGCCGTCGGGAGAGCGCCTCCTCGCAGTCCATCTGAGCCATTTTCTCCTTGAGGCTCACGTCGAGTCCGAGTTGCTCGAAGATTCCCTTGTCGGCGGCGATGAAGACAGGCAGGCAGTCGAGAGTGGGAGTGACCGCCATCTTCCATGCGAGCGAGTCTTTGCGCTCGAGGGCCGCTTTCTCTATCCTGAGTTTCTCCTTCTCCTTTTTGGGGGAGAAACCGCATGCGGCGAGCAGCGTGACGGTGATGAGTGTGAGCAGGAGTGTGATGTGGTGTTTTGTCATATACGGGTAAAAAAACGGGGCGCACCATGGTTGTCCCATGTCGTTGCGCCCCATTCAGTATGTCAGTTGTTATGAGTTCATCGTGAGGAGGAATTCCTCGTTGGTACGGGTGCTGAGCATTCTGTCGTGGATGGTGTTCATGGCTTCCACCGCAGTCATGTCGGAGATGTACTTTCTGAGTATCCACATGCGGTCGAGCGTGGTCTTGTCCTGCAGCAGGTCGTCGCGGCGTGTGCTCGATGCCACCAGATTGACCGACGGGAAGATGCGCTTGTTGGAGAGTGTGCGGTCGAGCTGCAGCTCCATGTTGCCGGTGCCCTTGAACTCCTCGAAGATCACCTCGTCCATCTTTGAGCCGGTGTCGATGAGTGCCGTGGCGATGATGGTGAGCGAGCCTCCGCCCTCGATATTGCGCGCGGCTCCGAAGAATCGCTTGGGTTTTTGCAGGGCATTGGCGTCGACACCGCCGGTGAGCACTTTTCCGCTGGCCGGCGACACGGTGTTGTAGGCTCTTGCAAGACGTGTGATACTGTCGAGGAAGATGACGACGTCGTGGCCGCACTCCACCATGCGCTTGGCTTTCTCGAGCACGATGCCGGCGATCTTGACGTGGCGCTCGGCGGGCTCGTCGAAGGTAGACGCGATGACTTCTGCGTTGACGGTGCGTGCCATGTCGGTGACCTCTTCAGGTCTTTCATCGATGAGGAGCATCATCAGGTAGGCTTCGGGGTGGTTGGCGGCGATGGCGTTGGCGATATCCTTCATGAGGATGGTCTTACCAGTCTTGGGTTGTGCCACGATAAGAGCGCGCTGTCCTTTGCCGATCGGCGAGAAGAGGTCTACGACGCGTGTGGAGAGGTTGGTGGTGAGTCTGTCGCCGCAGAGGTTGTATTTCTCATCGGGGAAGAGCGGTGTGAGATGCTCGAAGGGGATGCGGTCGCGAATCTCGGAGGGCACGCGTCCGTTGATTTTGCTCACACCCGTGAGAGGGAAGTATTTCTCTCCGTCGCGGGGCGGCCGCACCTGGCCTTCCACCACGTCGCCCGTCTTGAGACCGAATTGCTTGATTTGCTGGCCTGAGACGTAGACATCATCGGGTGAGGAGAGATAGTTGTAGTCGCTGGAGCGCAGGAATCCGTAGCCGTCGGGCATGATTTCGAGCACACCGTTGGCATTGATGATGTTGTCGAAATTGTAGGTGGCATGGCCCGGCTGCTCCTTGGGCTGAGGCAGGAAACTCTGCTGCTGAGTCACTGGGCGTGTGGGCTGGTCGAAGATGTCGTAGGTAGGCATGGCGCCCTGGTCTTCGATGGGCAGGTCGACGATGGTGATGAAGTCGGTGCCGTCGCCCGGGTCACCTTCCCACAGTCCGTCGAGCATGGCCTGCGCCTTCTCTTCCTGTGCCTCGTTGTGTGCCCTCACTTTGGCCTGCAACTGTGCGATCAGGTCGGTGCCCTCAGAGGTTTCCTCTTCCTGCGGTGTGCTCTCGAAAGTAGCTTCGGGCACGGCAATGTCCTCTTCGGAAAATTCCTGAGGCTGCTCGGGAAGCGTCTCTTCCGGTTGTGTGGTCTCCTCGGCTGCCTGTGCCTGTGCCTCAGCCTCTTCGGCTGCTTTTTTAGCGGCTTCCTCGGCAGCTTTGGCCATGGCTTCTTTCTCAGCCTTCGATTTGCGTCCTCGCTTGGCGGCGGGCTTGGCTTTCTCCTTCTCTTTCTCTTCTTCTTCTTTGGGAGTCTCCTCAGGAGCGGGGAGGGGAGCCACATCATCGTTGAAAAGAGGCTGCGGTGCCGGTTCTGCGCCGCCTTTCTTTTTCAAGTCAAAGTTTTCGCCTTCTCTGCCTGTGACGCTATACACGCGGTCGGTGTCTTTCTTTGTGATTCGCACGCGTTTGCGCTTGGTCGTGGCCGGATTTTTGTTGCCCTCCAGGTCGGCTTGCCGGTCGAGGATGGCATATATGATGGTTTCCTGATCGTCGGTAGCTTTGTATTCAGCGCCCAATTTCTCGGCGATATCCAACAATTCAGGGATATCTTTCGATAATAAATCGTCTTTACTATACATAAAAATGGTGAAAATTGATTGAATAACGGACTTTCAAGAGAAGAAAATCCAGAATCATTTGAAAAGCAGTGCAAAGTTACGGTTTTAAAACCATTTTCTTGCTATTTTGGGTTGAATAAATAGAGGATTTAACAGATTTTAATGATTTCTGTGGTGGCCATGCGGATACAAGCTGTCTTTCCTTCAGTCGGCGATCTCGCTCAGTTCGAGCCATCTCATGCTCTTTTCGTCGAGCAGCTCTTTGAGCACCGGCAGCCGCTTGCTCATCTCAGTGATTTTGGCCACGTCCGACTCACCTCCGCAGAGAGCGGCCTCTATGCGTGCCTGCTCTTCCTCGAGTTGTGCGATTTCTTCTTCGAGTCTGGCAAACTCCATTTTCTCCTTATAGGTCATTTTCCGTTTGGAGGTGTTGCGGTAGTCGCGTTTGGGCTGTTTCTCGCTCTTGCCGGCCTTCTCTGCCTCCTCTTTCGACTGGAGCATGCTCCACTCGCGGTATTGGGTGTAGTTGCCGGGGAAGTCCTGTATGACACCGTCGCCCTTGAAGACGAGGAGATGGTCCACCACTTTGTCCATGAAGTAGCGGTCGTGGCTCACCACGATGACACATCCCGGGAAGTCGGCGAGATATTCTTCGAGAATCTGCAACGTCTGTATGTCGAGGTCGTTGGTAGGCTCGTCGAGCACCAGGAAGTTGGGGTTGCGCATGAGCACGGTGCACAGGTAGAGTTTGCGCCGCTCCCCGCCGCTGAGTTTGTAGACGTAGTTGTATTGCTGCTCTGGGGTGAACTGGAAGTGTTGCAGGAATTGTGATGCGGAGAAGTGCCTTCCTCCCCCGAGGTCGATATAGTCGGCGATGTCTCTCACTACGTCGATGACCTTCTGCTGCTCGTCGAACTGCAGTCCCTCCTGTGAGAAATAGCCGAACCTGACAGTGTCGCCGATGTCGAACCGCCCCGCGTCGACGGGCTCGATGCCTAAGAGGAGTTTGAGGAAGGTCGACTTGCCAGTGCCGTTGTTGCCCACGATGCCCATCTTCTCAAACCTCGCGAAGTTGTAGTAGAAGTTGTCGAGCATCACATGGTCGCCCCATGCCTTCGACACATATTGGCATTCGAAGATTTTGCTTCCGATATACACATTGGCCGATTTCAGCCTCATCTGCCGGTCTTCGATGCGCTGGCGGGCCTTCTGCTGCAGTTCGTAGAAGGCTTCTTCCCTGTATCTGGCTTTGTGTCCTCTGGCTTGCGGCTGTCGTCGCATCCATTCCAGTTCGCGCCGGTAGAGGTTGTTGGCCCGGATGATTTCCGCGCGTGCCACATCGATCCGGTGCTGCCTTTTCTCCAGGTAGTAGGCATAGTTGCCGCGATAGGCATAGAGGGTGTGGTTGTCGAGTTCGAGGATGCTGTTGCACACCCTGTCGAGGAAGAACCTGTCGTGAGTGACCATGAGGAGCGTGCGGTTGCCCCTTGCGAGATATCCCTCGAGCCATTCTATCATATCGAGGTCGAGGTGGTTGGTGGGCTCGTCGAGGATGAGCAGGTCGGGGTCGGTGAGCAGCACGTTGGCCAGCGCCACCCTTTTCTGCTGACCTCCGCTGAGTTGCCGCATGGGCTGGTAGAGGTCGCGTATCTTGAGTTGGGTGAGCACCTGTTTGGCCCTGAGCACCTTCTCGTCGTTGCCCTCATGGTTGAAGCATGCGTCGAGCACCGACTCATCGGGGTCGAACCTTGGCGTCTGCTCGAGGAATCCCACCTTGAGGTCCCGGCGGAAGGTAATCTCTCCGCTGTCGTAGCCCTCATGCCCTGCGATGATGCTGAGCAGCGTTGACTTTCCCATGCCGTTTTTGGCCACGAGTCCTACGCGTTGTCCTTCGCTGATGGAGAAGGAGATGTCTTCGAAGAGCGTCAGCGCTCCGAAGGTCTTGGTGAGATGTTGTACGTCGAGGTAGGCGTTCATGGCTGGTTGTTGTCTGTCGTTGCCTTTGACGCGATGTCTTTATTGATTTTGTCGATGTAGGCGAGGATGTCGTCGCGTCCTGTCTTTTTCTCGCTGCTGGTGACGAAGTACGGGGGCAGTTCTTCCCATGTCTCGTGCAGGCAGTCCATATAGCTGTTGACGTTTTCGTGCACTTTCAGTGCCGAGAGTTTGTCGGCTTTGGTGAAGACGATGGAGAAGGGGACGCCGCTCTCTCCGAGCCAGTCGATGAATTGCCGGTCGATGGCCTGGGGTGAGTGCCTGATGTCGATGAGCACGAAGACGTTGGCCAGCTGCTGTCTCATGAGGAGATAGGAGGTGATCATGTTCTGTATCTTCTGCTGCATGGATTTCGACCTTTTGGCGAAACCGTATCCTGGCAGGTCGACGAGATACCACTCACGGTTGATGAAGAAGTGGTTGATGAGGAGCGTCTTGCCCGGTGTCGATGATGTCTTGGCCAGTCCCTTGTGGTTGCAGAGCATGTTGATGAGGCTCGACTTTCCCACGTTGGAGCGGCCTATGAAGGCATATTCAGGTCTGAAGTCCTTCGGGCATCCCTCTATGTTGGGACTGCTGATGGTGAATTCTGATGTCTTGATATCCATGATGTCATTGTTGTTTTTTCTGCAGGCGTTTGATGCGCTTTTGCGGTTCGAGTGCCTCCGGGTAGAGTTCGAGGGCTTTGCGGTAGTTGGCGATGGCGGCGTCTGTCATTCCCACATGCTCGCAGTCTTTTCCCATGATGGTGTATTCGGCGGCGAGCCTTCTGAGGAAAGCTTTCTTCTTCTTCGCCTCATCGCGCAAGAGCCGGTTCTCTTCCCGCTGTACGAACAGTTGATTGAGTTTGAGCCGGATAAATCTTCTCACGACAGGTTTCTCGATGTCGTAGCGGTGGTGGATGGCTTTGAAGAAATGGGTGAGGAACGCCTCGGCGTCGCCGTCGTCGAACGCTTCCACGGCATCGTGGTACTCCTTGTCGGCCATGCTGCTGTCGAGTGCCGCGGTGATGAGCTGCCGGTCGTTGTAGGAGTGCGCGAACTTGAGCACCTCGCTCCTGACGAAGATGTCGCTGTGGCGGATGGGCTCCTTGAGGCTGATGCCTTCGAGCGACTCACATCTTGAGAGGGCCACATAGGTCTGTCCTCCAGCGAAGGCACCTCCTGAGAAGTCGATCTTCACGTGCTTGAAGGTGAGGCCTTGGCTTTTGTGGATGGTGATGGCCCACGCCAGCCTGATGGGGAACTGCACGAAGCGGCCAATCTCCTCCTCTTCGATTTTCTGCTCTTTTTCATTATAGGTGTAGCGCATGTTACTCCAGATGTCGCGCGTCACCTCATACTCGTTGCCGTCGTCGGTCATGACAGTGAGCTGGTCTACGTCGTCGCCGTCGTAGTCGATGGCGGTGATCATGCCGATTGTGCCGTTGACCCATCGCCGCTCGATGTCGTTTTTGACGAAGATGACCTGTGCGCCCACTTTGATTTCGAGCTGGAGGGTAGTGGGCAGGTTGCTTGTGGGAAATTCCCCTTCGATCTCACCGTTGAGAGTGACGTTGGAACCTGGCAGCTGACTCAGGTGCTGCTCGTTGATATAGTCGACGGTATCGCGGCGGGTGGACAGGGTGATGGCCATCTGTCCCTCGTCGTCGAGCGTCTGCCCCACACGCTTGTTGAGTAGTGTGAGTTCGTCTTGCCTCACCATGTTGGTGCGTATGTGGTCGAGGATGCTGATAAACTGCGCGTCGCTCTGCCTGTAGACTTTCGTGAGTTCGATGCAGACGAGCGGCGTCTTTCTGAACACGAGCGCGTCGAAGAAAAAGAGCGAGGGATACCACGGTCTGAGCAGTGTCCTCTCGTCTTCTTTCACCACGGGTTCCAACTGGAAGATGTCGCCCACGAAGAGCATCTGTTTTCCCCCGAAGGGTTCGTAGATGTTGCGTGTGTAGATGCGCAGCACTTTGTCGACGAAGTCGATGATGTCGGCCCTCACCATACTTATCTCGTCGATGATGATGAGTTCCACCTCGCGGATGATTTTCCGTTTCTCGCCCGTGTATTTGAGCGTCTCCCGGATATTTTTCTCCGAGAAGCGTGTGTCGTTGGGCAGGAGCGGATGGAAAGGGATTTTGAAGAAACTGTGCATCGTGTTGCCTCCCACGTTGATGGCGGCGATGCCGGTAGGTGCGAGCACCACGTGCTTTTTCTTGACGTTGGCGCAGATGTATCTGAGCAAGGTAGATTTTCCCGTGCCAGCCTTCCCCGTGAGGAAGAGGCTCCGGTTGGTGTACCTCACGATCTGCAACGCATTCTGCATCTGCTCGTTGGTGGCGTCTATGTTGGCGTTGGTATCCACGTAGTGGTAAGTTATTCGTCGAAGATGATTTCTAATGGCGGTGCGGTCACCCGCTCTTCTCCGTCGTCGATTTCGGGTGGGGTGATGGGGGGAATGGGGTTGCCGTCCACATCATAGATGATGATTTCATTGGGCGTGCCGGTGGAGTCTGCCTCCGACTTGCGGGGCTTGCCCGTGTTCTTCTGGACGCAGGTGAAGAGGTCGACGTTGACGTCCTCTCCCGGTGGCATGACAAACCTTGCCCGGTATTTCTGGTAGTCGCTGTTTTTGAGTACTGACGCGAGGAATCTGCCGCAGATGGGCAGTGCGGTGTGGGCACCCTGTCCGAGGCGTGCGCTCCTGAAGTGTATCTGCCGGTATTCGCCTCCCACCCATGCGCCGCAGACGAGCCGTGGCGTGACGCCGATGAACCATCCGTCGGCGGCATTGTTGGAGGTGCCCGTCTTTCCTCCGATGTCGGTCTTCGACCAGTAGCCTATGTAGTTGGTCAGTCCGTGCGAAGTGCCCTCCTGCACGCCGTTCATGAGCATCTGCTGCATGAAGAAGGCGCTTTTAAAGGGCAGTGCGCGAGGCGCGTCGACAGGTCCTTCGTAGATGAGGTTGCCCTCTTTGTCGATGATGCGTGTGACGAGCACCGGCTCATGTCGCTTGCCGTCGTTGGCGATGGTGCAATAGGCGTTGACCATCTCGAGCAGGTTGACGTCCGACGAGCCGAGCAGGGTGGTGGGGTGCGGGTCGAGGGGACTCTTGATGCCCATGTCGTGGGCAGTCTTCACCACGTTTTTCACCCCCATCTCGATGCCGAGCCTGACGGCGATGGAGTTGGTGCTCTTGGCGAACGCCCGCTTGAGGAGCATGGAGTCGCCCGAGAAACTCTTACTGGCATTGTTGGGGTTCCAGGGCTGCTCGCTGTGCGTCTGCTCGTCGTAGATAGGCACTTTCACGGGTTCGTCGCGCCTCTTGTCGCATGGCACGAGTCCCTGGTTCATGGCTTCGGTATAGATGAACACCTTGAAGGTGGAGCCTGGCTGCCTCATGGCGGTCACCTTGTCATACTGCCATGTGTTGTAGTCGATGTCGCCCACCCATGCCACCACGGCGCCTGTCTGCGGCTCCATAGCCACGAATCCTGTGTGCATGAACTTGGTCATGTAGCGCACCGAGTCGAGCGTGCTCATCTGAGCCTCGAAGGTACCCTTGTCGTAGCTGAACAGCTTGACGGCGTGGGGCTTGTTCATGTAGTATTCGATGGAGTCGCTGTTGCCGTTGAATCTTCTCTTGAGGTCTTTGTAGAAAGAGGTCTTCTTGGCTATCTGCTCCACGAAATAGGGGATGACGTTGCCCTTCTCGTCTCTCCACGGCTCACTGCTGCCCCAGTCGGAAGTGAACTGGTTCTGCAGGGTCTTCATCTGCTCTCTCACCGCCTCCTCGGCATATTGCTGGAGTTGGGTGTCGAGCGTGGTGTAGATTTTCAGCCCTGAGGTATAGAGGTCGTAGCCTGTGGCGTGGCACCACTTGGCGAGACTGGCCTCGACGGCATCTTTGAAGTAGGCCGTCTGGCTCCTTGCCGTGTTGTCGAGTGTCAGTTGCAGCGGTGTGGGTATGGCCGCCAGCCTCTCGTACTCAGCCTGTGAGAGGTGCCCGTGCTTCACCATGAGCGACATCACGACGTTGCGGCGGCTGGTGCTGTTTTCAGGGTTGATGATGGGATTGTAGTAGGAGGTGGCTTTGAGGATGCCCACGAGCACTGCCGCCTGGTCGGTGGTGAGCTGGCCTGGTGTGGTGTTGAAATAGGTGCGGCTGGCGGTCTTGATGCCATAGCAGTTGCTTCCGAAGTCAACCGTATTGGCATACATGGTGAGGATTTCCTCCTTGCTGTAGACCATCTCTATCTTCGAGGCGATGATCCACTCTTTGCTCTTGACGATAATGATGTTCAGTCCCGGGATGCGGGTGAGCAGTCCCGAGTTCTGCGTGCGCATCCTGAACATGTTCTTGGCCAGCTGCTGTGTGAGGGTGGATGCCCCTCGTGCCTCCTGATGGACCACAGCGTCCTTGGCGGCTCCGAGGATGCCCCTGAAGTCGACGCCGTGGTGCTGGTAGAATCTCTCGTCCTCGGTGTCGATGAGCGCTTTCCAGAAGATGGGAGCCACATCGTTGTATCTCACGGGTGAGCGGTTCTCATTGTAGAATTTCCCGATGAGTTTGCCGTCGGCGCTGTAGACCTCTGAGGCGACGACCGTGGGCGGGTGGAGAATCTCGTAGAATCCCGGCGACTTGCCGAAGAGTCCGAGGAAATTGATGTCCACGGCTCCGAGGTAGAGGATCATGAATACGATGAATGAGACAAGGCCCGACAGTATCTTGACATACCATCGCCTGCCTTTAAAGAGGTGTATATACCAGGAGCCCAGCGCCTTGGTTTTCCTCCATCCCCATCTGAGTATTCTTTTCATCTATTTCTCTGTCTTGCTGTCGATATAAGCCATGATTTCTTTCTCTTGACCGGCCTCGAACCATTTCACGTCGGGGTCGCGCTTGAGCCAGGTGAGCTGCTTGCGGCAGTAGCGCCGGGTGGCGCTCTGTATGCGCTCGATGGCTTCGTCGAGTGTGCACCGCTGCTCGATGTAGTCGAACATCTCACGGTAGCCCACGGTGTTGAGCGAGTTCTCTCCTTTGAAGGGATATACCCTTCTGGCCTCTTCCTCGAGGCCCTGGTCGATCATCTGCAGCACGCGGCGGTTGATGCGGCTGTAGAGTTCCTCCCGTTTCCGGGTGAGAGCGATCTTCACGACGTCGAAAGGCCGTGGCTTGCGGCTGTTGGTCCTGAATGAGGTGTAGGTTTTGCCAGTCATATAGCAGATCTCGAGGGCGTGCACCACCCGGCGTGTGTTTTTCCTGTCCACTATCTGGTAGTATTCGGGGTCGGCGATGCGCAGTCCCTCCCCCAGCCTCTCCAGGCCTTCGTGGTCGAGGCGCTGCCGCAGCGTCTCCCGGGTCTCTTCGTCGACAGTGGGTATGTCGTCGATTCCTTGGCAGACGGCATCGATATACATCATGCTTCCCCCGGTCATGAGGGCGTGCCTGTGGCCGCTCAGGGGGCCTGGCGGTGTGAGGAGTGCCATGACCTCCGTCTCAAACATCGACGCGCTGTAGTAGTCGGTCAGTTGTCTCGTGCCCACGAGATAATGTGGCACCCTGGCCATCTGTTCGGGTGTGGGTGCCGCGGTGCCGATGGGTATGCCGGCATATATCTGCCTGGAGTCGGCATTGATGACAGGCACTCCGAGATGCTCAGCGATGCGCAGGCTGAGTGCTGTCTTTCCCACGCCTGTGGGTCCGGTGAGCACGAAGAGTGTCTTCATCAGCATGGCGCCGCCTTGGCCGTTTATCTCAGGATTCCCCGTTTTGAGCTCTCTGCAAAACGGATGATGTAGTTGACTTCGTCGGTGGCGGGCAGTTGCTCTCTCACGGCGGCGATGCCTTCTTCCAGCGTGGCTTTGGAGTGGAGGATCCTGTAGGTGTCGTGTATCTGGTTGATGGTCTCGTTGCTGAATCCGCGGCGGCGGAGGCCGATGACGTTGAGGCCGCAGAAGCGTGCGGGCTCCTTGCCGATCGTGACATAGGGCGGCACGTCCATGCTGAATCTTGAGCCACCCTGTATCATGACATATCCCCCGATGCGGCAGAACTGGTGGCACAGCACGGCGGCGCTGATGATGGCGTTGTCGTCCACCTCCACCTCTCCTGCCAGTTTGGTGGAGTTGCCCATGATGATGTTGTTGCCAAGCACACAGTCGTGAGCCACATGCGCGTCTTCCATGATGAGGCAGTGGGAGCCGATGATGGTGGTGCCCTTGGAGGCGGTGCCTCTCGAGATGTTGACATTCTCGCGGAAACTGTTGAAGTCGCCAATCTGGCAGAGAGACTCCTCGCCCCTGAATTTCAGGTCTTGCGGCTTGGCCGAGATGGCAGCGCCTGCGAAGAACTCGTTGTTGTTGCCGATTCTTGCCCCATAGTTGATGGTCACGGAGTTTTGCAGCAGGTTGTTGTCTCCGATGACCACATTGCGGTCGATATAGCAGAAGGGGCCTATGATGTTGTTGTCACCCAATTGCGCTTCGGGGTGAACAAATGCCATGGGACTGATCTGGTTCATGTGCTTTAGTTTTGTCTGTTGGGATGCTTTATTTGTTCTTGACTATCTGTGCGGTGAAAGTGGCCTCGGCCACCACATGGTCGCCCACGAACATGTAGCCTTGCATTGAACTGACACCGTGGCGCAAGGGATGGAGCAGCTCGACCCTGAAGAGGAGGGTGTCGCCGGGTACGATTTTCTGGCGGAATTTCACGCCGTCGATTTTCATGAAGTAGGTAGACCATCGCTCGGGCTCCTCGAGGGTGTTGAGCACGAGGAGTCCTCCGCACTGTGCCATGGCCTCCACCATGAGCACGCCGGGCATGACGGGCTCCGTCGGGAAGTGTCCCTGGAAGAAAGGCTCGTTGGCGGTGACGTTTTTCACGCCTACGATGTAGTTGGGGCCCAGTTCGATGACCTTGTCCACGAGCTGCATGGGGTAGCGGTGTGGCAGGAGTTCGCGGATGCGGTTGTTATCCATCACCGGTGCCTCGTTGGGGTCATAGATAGGAGCCTGTATCTCGTGCTTCTTGATTTCGCGCCTCATGAGGCGGGCGAACTTGTTGTTGATGGTGTGGCCGGGGCGTGTGGCGATGATACGTCCCTTGATGGGCTTGCCGATGAGTGCCATGTCGCCCACGATGTCGAGCAGTTTGTGGCGGGTGCACTCGTTCTCCCACTTCAGCGGGCGCGGCTGGATATAGCCCATCTTGGTGGCGTCCATATGCGGCACCTTGAGCAGGTCGGCGAGTTTGTCGAGCTGCTCCTGCGGTATCTGCTTCTCGTAGATGACGATGGCGTTCTCCATGTCACCGCCCTTGATGAGGTTGGCATGGAGCAGCGGTTCTATGTCGCGTACGGAGACGAAGGGGCGTGCGGGTGCCACCTCCTCCGCAAACTGATCCATGTTGTCGAGCGAGGCAAACTGGCTGTTGATGAATTTCGACTGGAAGGAGCACATCACCGTGATGCTGAAGTTGTCGTCGGGGAGGATGGTGATGCAAGAGCCTGTCTCCTCGTCTTTCACCTCTATCTTGTGGCGGATGATGTAGTAGTCCTTGGGGGCGTTGAGCTCCTCGATGCCGACCTTCATGATGCGGTCGACATAGATGGCGGCGCTGCCGTCGAGGATGGGAAATTCGGGGCCGTTGACCTGTATGAGGCAGTTGTCGATACCCAGGGCATAGAGAGCGGCGAGCGCGTGCTCGACGGTCGACACCCGTACGGTGTTCTGGCAGAGCACGGTGCCGCGCTGTGTGTCGGTGACTCTTTCGGCCACGGCATCGATGACTGGCTGTCCGTCGAGGTCTATGCGCTGTATCTTGATGCCTGTGTTCTCAGGTGCGGGGTTGAACGTGATGGTGAGGTTCAGCCCTGTGTGCAGTCCTTTGCCGAAGAGAGAGAAACTGCCTTTGAGCGTACGTTGCTTATTCATTTGTCTGGTTGGTTTTCTTTAGTTCTTGTATCTCTTTCATGAGTTGGCTGATCTGCTTCTTCATCTCGGGCAACTTGCGGATGAGCGCGAGCTGGCGGAAGAAAGGCATCTGCTCCTGGGGCGGTGTGCCGATGAGCGTCTGGTTGCTCTCAAGCGAACTGGGCGCGCCCGACTGTGCTCCGAGCACGACGCGGTCGCCGATGGTAATGTGGCCCGAGATGCCCACCTGACCTCCAAACATGCACCACTGTCCCACCTTGGTGCTGCCAGCCACACCCACCTGTGCCGACATCACGGTGTGTGAGCCGATATCGGTGTTGTGGGCTATCTGCACCAGGTTGTCGAGTTTGACGCCTTTCCTGACGATCGTGGAGCCCATGGTGGAGCGGTCGACGCAGGTGTTGGCGCCTATCTCCACATCGTCCTCGATGGTGACGATGCCTATCTGCGGTATCTTGTCGTAGCCGTCGGCCGAAGGGGCGAAGCCGAAACCGTCGGCGCCGATGACGCTGCCTGCATGCAGGATGACGCGGTTGCCCACCTTGCAGCCATGGTAGATGGTGACATGGGGATAGAGGATGCATCCCTGTCCCACGGTCACTCCCTCGCCGATATAGGTGTTGGCGTATATCTGGCATCCGTCGCCGATGACGGCTCCCTCGCTGATGACGGCGAAGGCTCCGATGTAGCAGTCGCTGCCGACGGTGGCCTTTGGGTCGATGAACGCCAGCGGGTGTATGCCGCTTTTCTTGGGCTTCATCGAGTCGTAGAGCTGCAGCAGCCGTGCCACGCACTCATAGGCGTTCTTCACCCTGATGAGCGTGGGCTCTACGGGTTGCTCCAGTTGCAGGTCCTCGTTGATGATGACCACACTCGCTTTTGTCTCGTAGAGATAATGCATGTATTTGGGGTTGGAGAGGAAGGTGATGGCACCCTGCCTGCCTTCTTCTATCTTGCAGAAGTCGTTGACGACGGCCCCGGGGTTGCCCTCGACGCGTCCTCCCGCCATTTCGGCAATTTGTTGAGCAGTAAATTCCATGTTACTTGTTTTTCGGATTCAATTTGCAAATATACGAATTATTCTTCAGATTCGGTGATAGCAGAGATAATATTTACGGATTTTTTTGGAAAGCAAGGCAACATTAAGGATTTCTGAAGCCTCGGCGATATCTCTCATCGTACCGTCTTTGTAGAGGATGGTGATGTGGTCGTCGTTGACGTCGTACATGTCCTTGGAGATGGTGGTGACCTTGTAGAGGTGGTGCACCTCGTCGCTGCTCACTCCCGTGGCTGCCATCAGTTGCCGCTCTATCTCTTCGATGCGCTCCTGCGGCACCGGCTGGTCGTGCACCTCCACCTTGAACGGCCGTCTGCACACCACATTGTTGGCGAGCAGTGCCAGCACCTTGTCGTCGCTCTTGGTCCATTCCTTGATAGAGCAGTGGATGTCGGTGTCGTCGAGTTGCCCATAGTGCTGCAGCGCCTCAGGGTGAGCGTGGAAGAACGCGGCGTCGACATGGTGTGAGAGGAAGTACTTGAGCGAGGGCGTGGCGAAGAGCTCTTTTCCCCCGAGCATGAGTTGCTTGGCCCTGAGGAGCAGGTTGACGAGCATCTTCTCGGTGGCCACCGTCGTCTTGTGGAGATACACTTGCCAGTACATGAGTCTCCTTGAGGTGAGGTAGTTCTCGATGGAATAGATGCCTTTCGACTCCACCACGAGGCGGTCGTCGACCACGTTGAGCATCTTGATGATGCGTGCGCTGCCGATGTTTCCTTCGGTGACCCCAGTGAAGAAACTGTCGCGCCTGAGGTAGTCGAGGCGGTCCATGTCGAGCTGGCTGCTGATGAGCTGGTGGAGGAAGCGCTTGGGGTATTGGTTCTTGAAGATGCTGAGGGCCAGGTTGAGGTTGCCGTTCATCTCGCTGTTGATCTGCTCCATCATCATGAGCGACACATCCT
>ODAI013996372.1_pt1 | contig 18441 bp, 13 predicted proteins | sample 1539321 | NCBI WGS metagenome assembly ODAI01 (sample SAMN02144231, study PRJEB22623) | gut metagenome | biome: sheep rumen | host: Ovis aries | place: New Zealand | reverse complement strand
CTGAACGGGATAAGACCTGGTAAGACAACCAAAAACAGGGATAAGGACGAAAGTCAACCTATACCAGTAATAACGTAAACCAGAGTCAACTTCTATCAGGGATAGACTCCATCCGGAGTCAACCTAAATCCGGAAAGGACAGTCACGTTGAAAAGAGAACAGGGGGGTCACTTTGCTGCGGAATTTCCAACTTATCAACCACTCCAGGATCTCTCAATATGCCTCTCGTGCTTGGAAGCGGGACTTATACTGTCCTAATAGAGACATCCACTGGAGATCAATACACCGGACGTTTTGTTATTTAGGCTTATCTTTTTTGTTTATCTATTATTTATCGTTATATTTGTTTATCCTTTAATTAGTAACACTATGAAATATGAAAAAGATTATATTTCTGTTTTGTTTCATTACTCTTTTCGCATGCTCCAAGAGTGAGGATGTTTCTCTTGTCCCCGATAATAGTATCGAGGTTTCTCATATCACCAATGATGACTTGGCTCTTGTTGATGGCTCAATCCTATTAACAATTAGCAAGGAGGAAGCCGTTAAGCGTGGCGTGCCTGCCTCAGAGTATGACCTTGTGGAGGAAACGTTGATCAAGCATAATAAAGGCGGAGTGGAAACCAAGTCCGTTAATAACATACTTGCGTGGGGAATACTTTTTTATCAGGAAGGAAACTTGGAAATCATCTCTCACAATGCGAATAAGGCGTCGCACTATTCTCTTGAAGCCGATAGCATGACGCTTTATTATACATTTACTAACAACAGTTCTGATTATTCTAACTTTAACTATTTGTATTATGGCCTTAACGGCCCAGTCTCAAATGCAACCTACGAGTTTGGGTGGGAAAATTCGCAAGGTTATACCCCCTTATGGAATTTCACAGGTAGTTGGATATCGTTAGAGTACGTTATTGAAGGAAGTGGGTTCGGATCCTGCGTATATGAAATCCGAGACGATGAAGAATTCTACTAATAACCCAATATGAATAAGTTACTGACACATGATGTTTTAAGGTTGTCCTTGATCCTTATCGTCAGCCTCTTCCTGCCCGTGACGCTTTGGGGACAGCAGGAGCCGCTCTATTCCATTGCCGGCCAATGTTTCCTTCGCTGGACCACTCCTCCCGGTTACCCGGAGCCCACGACTTTTGATTGGGACGTGGATACTGATATAACCTTGGAGGAAGCAGGCGGAGAGATTATCGAAACGACGACGGACGATAGGGGCAGATTCGCCGTCCCAGAGATCAACTCCAGGCTGGTACGCATTGTCATTCAAGACCACCAAGGCCAACATTCCGTTTTGTTTGTTGGCACCATAGAGTTGATGCCTGGAGAAAACATCGTCCTTTTTCAATCTCTGGGTAATCGTCTGGATCAACCTGCCATTACGGTAGAAGGAGACAAATGGATTTATCGCATCGTGCCGGCGCCGCCCAACTTGCCGATCTTATATACGGAATGGACCGTAGAAAAACTGAAAAGCCTGCCGGGCGCCGAGTATAACCGGAGAAAAGAGACCATTACATTCTCAGGAGACGCGTTACGCCGGACGAAAGTAAACGGTGACCGCGGCTGTGTCTACGTCTTCAGTCTGAACCCGGAGGCCTCGGAATAGAAGCAGGTTTTTCCTTCCGGTAATTAATTAAGACGCGCTATGAAGAACGCGCTGGTCCCATTCCTTCTGCTTGTCGTAGGCCTGATTCTGCCCCTGAAGAGTCAGGGGCAGAATCAACCTGCCGACACCCTCTCCTCAATTGTCGGCAAGACCTTCTACCGTATGGAGATAGGAGATGCGGGACACGCGCTTGGAATAGAGACCCTCGACGCACCAGTTTCCCGGATAGAAGTCATCCTGGTCGCAGCCGGGGATACACTGAAGACCAAGACTGACGACCAGGGAAGGTTCTCCTTCTCGGGCATTGCCGCCAAGAGCGTCACCCTCTCGATGGTGAACGATGACTATGCTCCGTTCTCCGAATCATTTGTCTTGATGCCGGGCGACAACGTCGTCATAGTCCCCCGGCAGCGGAAGATCGAGACCCTTGATGCAGCCACCGTCACAGCAGAGGCACCGGTGATGACGATGAGGGGTGACACCCTGGTCTATCACGCCGCAGCCCTTCGGGTCGAAGAGGGCGATTACGCCATCGACCTGCTGCGGCAGATGCCGGGCGTGGAAGTGAATAGGACGACTGGCGAGATCAGGATCTCCGGGAAGAACGTAGCAAGGTCGTACGTCAACGGAGCGCTGATCTTCGGGCTTACGCCGATGAACGCGATGGAGAACCTGCGGGCGGAGCAGGTGGTAACGATGGAGGTGTACGACGAGACGAACCCGGAGGAGATCCTCGACCGGCGGGCGCGGGAAAAGCAACGCGTGGTCAACATCAAGACCAAGGACCCGATCTTCCGCACGACGGATCTGCAGGTGCGCGCGATCGCCGGTGCGGACGAGACACGTCAGGAGAACAGCGACCGGCAGTACCGCTACGCCGCCGGCACCAACGCCCATTTCTTCTCCGAGCTGGTACAGTTGTCGGCCGATGTCATCACCAACAACGTCGGAATGGGTTCCAGTGGCATCAACGCAGTGCCCGGCCCGCAGACGAACTACATGGCGACCACGAACCTGGATCTTGGATTCAACCGCTACTGGGAGAGCCCGCTCTTTGGCAACGGCCTCAACACCCGGTATTCCTTTAACCACGACGTGCAGAAGGGACGAAGCCGCAGGCTGCAGGAGTACTTCGAGCTGCCGCAGTCGCCGGCCCACACCATCGAGGAAGAGACGTCTTCTTCCCAGATGACCGAAAGTCACGGCATAGAGGCAAATTTCGCCCTTAAGACCTGGAGGGTCGCCTTTGTGACGTTGCGCCAGCAGTTCAACCTGACTCGTTCCCTATCGGACAGATTCGCCGCCGGATCCACCGTTTATGGCGGTATGTCCCCGATGCTGCAGGAAGAGACATCGTCCACCAGGAACAGGCGCTGGGATCTCAGAGAGGTCATTGAATTGCGGTTCAAGCCCGGCAAGAATGGCAAGCCGGCGCCCACCCTGGCAGTCAGTGTCATGCTTCAGAAGGGCGATCTGGATGCCTGGAACCTTGACACGCTGGCCTCGTCCTACACGAAACGCTATCTGACCAAGGAAGGGAACGATCTCCGGCAATTATGGGTGGTTAATCTGAGCCAGACCCTCTACGAATTCCGTAAAGACCAGCGCAACCTGCAGGTAACTGCAGAATATGACATGACCTACAACCTGCAGACCAAGGTCCAGGAAGCCTATGATCTGTATGGGGTTGACGAGCCTGTGATAAACACGGCGAATACTTTTGATTTCACCTATTCTAACCTGGTGCACCAAATCTCGTTCGTCTCGCGCTACAATACGGGCAATCCCAAATTCCCGATGCTGAACTTCAGTGTCAATTCCCAAATGACGCAGGTCAAAGATCGGGAGCGCCTCCCGGCAGATGTTTCCAGCGACAAGACATACTACAGCATCACGCCGTCATTGAATATCAGAATTGGACAATTGAACAGCATCAGCCTCGCGTCCAGCACAAGTACCCCTTCCGTGGAGCAGCTGCGCCGGTGGATCGACGATACACGTCCGCTCTCACTGGTCGCCGGCAACCCGGACTTGAAGCTGAGCCAGTCCTGGTTGCTCCGTCTGAGCGGCAACAGCGACAGGATGCGGGCAAAGAAGTGGATGACCATCTGGAATGCGAGCGTCCAGTATCAAGCCCGCCCGCTGGTCCAGCGGACCGTCTTCTACCGGGAAGCGGCCATACTGGACGATTACGACGGATACCGGGTGCCGGCCGGAGCATCGGTCCTCCGTACGGAAAACGCGGACTATGGCCTGAGTGCCAACTTCTCCTTGAATACTTCGTCCAGGTTGAGCCTGCTGAAGGGTAGGCTGAAGCCAACTGTCACGCTCCAGCCGAAACTGGACTACCGGCTGATGCCGCAGTATTTCGGCGAGGTGCTGGACCGCACCGCGGAATGGACGCCGTCCCTGAACGCCACGGTGTTGGCTCCGCTCTGGAAGGGGGCGGAGCTGTCCCTGAAAGGGAATGCGGCGTATATCCGGGCCATCAGCCGGGAAAGCGCGATGGACCGCAAGGCATTCCGCGGCCAGCTCGATGTGGACTTCTCTACCGATTTCCTGAAGCATGCATTTTTCTCGGGGAACTATTCCTGGCGCCCCGTCCGCGACCTGTCGGAGTCGAACCTGAACCGTGATCTCCACCAGCTGAACCTCGCTGTGGGCATCAACCTTCTGAAGAAAGACTTGAAGATTACATTCCGCGGCATTGACCTGCTGCGCAGCGGCTCGGTCTATGCCATTACTATGGGCCCGTCCTCCGTCACTCACACCTGGACTCCGGTCTACGGCCGTTATTTCGTTCTGGACATCTCCTACCGCTTCAATAACTCCGGCGGTCGCTCAATGCCACGCTATGGGTTATAGGCAGACAACTCGGACCAGCTATCAATCTGGACTCGAAACGCAACCAAACCGCCTTTGCCCTTCCTGCCTGCATTTGTTATTTCTCTAAACTTTTTTCCCACACTGTTACCTTATCTTATACTTTATTAATAGTGAAAAACTTACGGTAGCAATTGTAACCTGCATTATTACGTTAGTGACGATGTAATTGGTAAATTTGTATAACCAATTTTCGAAAAGAGTATGAAAAAGACACAGTTAATCTCTGTCCACCCTTTATCAGTAAAGGTCATTCTTGCATTCCTTACATTCTCCCTCTGCGGCTGGAGCTATGACGCAGTAGCCCAGACAGCCGAAAAAGAGCCACATATCGATGCTGACGGCAACCGTATTCCTTGGTACCTTCCCCTGCCGGACGACGGACAGACGAGGTCGATGGTGGATGTGACCTTCGCTCCGGCGGAGATGAAGATGGTGGGGGCTTCACCGGCAGCGGCAGGGGCTACGAAGTACTCCGACTATTCCGTCTCATACGGCCTCGGCCTGGCGGACATCAGCATACCCCTATACGAAGTCAAGTCACACAGCCTGACCCTTCCCATATCCCTCTCATACGACTCCGGAGGCATACGGGTGGACGATATCTCAGGACCCGCCGGCCTCGGATGGACCCTCGAAGCCGGAGGTGTCATCACACGCACGGTGACGGGACTCGAGGACCAGTCCTCCCTCGGATGGTCAAACCGCCCGTCGGGAGACCCGACAAGCCCCAGTTTCGTGAACCAGCAATACCTCGAGGATGTCTCCAAAGGCGTGCAGGACTACGGGGCGGACATCTACTGTTTCAATTTCTGCGGCCATAGGGGCAGCTTCTATATAGACGGAGGATCACCTTCGTGGACCATCATACCCATCAGCGCAACCGACCTCAGGATAGAAATCATCCCTTCCGGCTTCAAGATCACAGACACCGACGGTACGCAGTACTTTTTCACCGAACAGGAGACGAGCTCGCGATTCACCTCCGTCTCCCAGCCTTTCTTCGGTGCAGGCGGAGGCAGCGAATCATATCCGCAGTTGATAGAGCCTATCACCGCATGGTACCTCACTGAAATCGTAGCCATGGACGGCACTGACAGCATCGAGCTGAACTACACCACATACGGCAACCTCCTGATATCGCGTCACTTCAACACGCGCACGTACCAGTTCACATACCGTTACAATTCACCCGGAAGCTACCAGTGGTTAAGTGCTGCGCATCAGTGGAGCGGCTACCCTGACGTCTCGGTGCTCACAGGAGCCTATACAGCCGAAACATCGTGGTCGCCGAAATACCTGGATTACATCACCTATGCCGGAGGGAGGGTGGACTTCGAGTACAAGCAGAACTCCGGTTCGAGTGTCGTACGCAGGTCATACCCTAGGATCCTGGACTATATCTCCATCAAGAACCTACCGCCAGAAGGCTCCCCCGAGACGGAAGTGTTCCGTGCAACCTTCTCCCTGCCTTTCCAGTCCGCTGACAGCCGCAATTTACTCACCGGAGTATCTTTGACCGGCCGCGGAGGAACACCCATTGAGACATATACACTGACGTACATCAGCGCAGGGACATACATGAACCCCAATTCAAAAGACCTATTCGGCTACTACAATGGGGCTAACAACAGCAACGGAACCGCATTCCTACGGCTCTTCAGTTCAAATCCGTTCAACGAGGCCGCCGCAGACAGGAGCTACAATTCCGCGGTAGTGTCATACCTATCGCTGGAGACTATTTCTACTGCCTCCGGTTCCCGAACCCGTTTCCAGTACGAGGGGAACTCCATCTCTACAACTGCACCTGGCGTCCTGTTCAATACTATCGGCATCGGACACCGTATCAACAGCATCTTCACCTATGACCTCTCCGGTGGCGGAGAGACCCTCGTGCGACGGCGTACCTTCAGTTACTCGTCCCCCGGAATCACCATACCAGCTAGTGCTTTCAAGCACACCTCGTTCATGAGGGTAACTGAAATGTTCCGGGAAGACCTTGCGGACGGTGCCCCGTGGTGGTGCAGCAGTGCAGGAGTGATACCCGTTCCCCGTACCGCGACCGTCGCCTTCAGCGACCAGAGCATCCTCCCGGGAGCTTCGCTGGAGGGCGCACGTATCTACTACGGATCCGTTACGGAAAGGATCTTCGGAAACGGCTCAGATGCCGCGTCAGTCCGTACGGACTACGTCTTCGACACTTCAGGTGCGGTCCATTCCCTCACCGGATACAACATGATTGCGGAGACTGCCCGTGACGCCCACGACAACGACTCAGGCAACAACGTTCCGGGACTCCACGTCTATCACTTCTTCCAGAGGCCGCCACAATATGTCCCCCTCAACGTGAACGTGCAATCGGTGGATCTCAGCCAGCCACTATACCACTACATGCCTGAGGACTTCCCGCAACTTACATCCCCTACTATCATCAGACGATACAAGAACAATGGGGGGACAGACAGCATGATATCGCAGACGGAGAACGAATACACAACGAATAAGGATACCCTAAGGGTATCAATCGTTGTCCGCAACCTAATAGACCCCGGGAACGAGCTAAACATGGGCTCCCAGCACCATTGCGACGACTATTACAGGGCTGGCATCAACCAGAAGCGCACTTGGCAGCGGCTAACCAAGTCAACCGAGACCGAGTGGCTCGACGACGGCAACACACGGACATCTGTCACCTCATACACTTACCTGGCGCCACCAGGTACGACGGCCTTTATACCGTCCGTCGGGGCCGTCCTCTCGCCCAAGACCCGCACCACCGTCTTCGGCAGCGGCACCGATGCACGCACATACTCATGGAGCTACACATATCCCACGGAGATCGCCTCCAACTACCCATGGGCGTATCAGATAGTTTCGCGTGGTTACAGGCAACCTGTCGTCGAGGCCGTGACCGCGACCGCCGGCAGCAGTACTGCGACGACCACGCGATCGGTAGTGTGGGCAGCCTTCTCACCGGCTGACACCACCGGAATGACGATATACCGTCCTAATACAGTGTCCATAACCAGGAAGGAACCTGGCTCGTCCACGACGGTAAACGTCGGACCGAACGTCACATATGGAGCATACGACCGCCACGGAAATATCCTGCAGGTGAAGCAGGACAACGAACTGCCCGTGGTTTACATCTGGGGTTATGGAGGCCTGCGGCCCGTGATGGAAGTCACGGGAGGCACCTTTGCCCAGGTGCGCACGAAGATCGGTACCAACAATGTGACGTCGATGTCGGACGGTACGACCACTTCGAGCCAGTTGACCTCGGCGAGGACAAGCCTGGAGTCCTCAACCAATCCCTATATGCTGGTCAGCTGGTACCTTTATGACATACCCTTCGGCATCTCACAGGCATCCGATGTCTCGGGACGCCTGACGCAGTACGAGTACGACGGTGCAGGACGTCTCACTACGGTGAAGGACGCAGGCGGCAACCGTGTCAACACGTACACCTACGCCCTGACCAACGGCGGGAGCGGATCGCCTAACAGCATCTCATCCGTCACGCATACTACGACCGGCTCAAGCGCTACGGCTGGAGTCAAGGACGTCGCGTACTTCGACGGCCTCGGGCGTACCGTGCAGACCGTAGCAGCCAAGGCATCCACCGCCAGCGGCTCCACGGTCCTGCGGGACCTAGTCACCCCTGTCGTCCCCGACTTCCTCGACAGGGAGGACGCGAAGGCGTACATCCCGTATCCCGCCTCGACCACCAACGCCAACTCCGGTTCATACCGCAGCGGAGCCCTCTCGGCACAGCAGTCATACCACGGCAGCGGTGTAAGGGCATACACCGAGAATACTTACGAGATCTCCGACAGGGACCGCGTCATTGCCAGTTCGCTGCCCGGGTTTACGGAAACGACTACCACCCAGGCCAACAAGTCCCCCGCCAACACTGTACTGAGGCTCTCATACAATGCATCTACGAAGAAGATATCAGCCAGCGGGTACTATGCCCAGGATCGTTTCGTTCAGACGATAACCGAAGGTCCTGACGGCTCTCGGACAGAGGTCTACACCGATGAACTCGGCACCCCCGTGTTAGAACGCGTCAAGCTCGACGCGTCGGGAACGATGGCCGATACGTACTACATCAGGGACGTTCTCGGACGCGTACTTTGCGTCGTGCCTCCGGCCGAGGCTGCGCAGCTCGGTTCCTCCACCTCCAACTTCTCCACCGCCAACTGTTATACTTATGCATATGACGGCAGGGACAGGGTTGTAAAGCGCCAGACACCGGGTGGAGTCGAGGAGACCATCACGTACAACGACATGGACCTCCCGGTGACCCGTACAAGGAAACCCGCCGACGGCTCTTCAGTGAACGAGGTCTTCACGACAGGCTATGATATCTTCAAGCGTCCCACTTCCGAGACATACAAGTACGGTTCGAATACAGCTGTAACCCTCGCGGAGTACTGGTACGACAGCTATCCCTCAGGGGCTCCCGCCTTCGCCGCCGAGACCGGCTATGTGACGACGTCCGACAAGGACCCTCGTACACGGGGCTTGAAGACAGCGGAGCGTATAGCCCTGCTCCCCGCTGGAGTAGCTCCTTCGGCTATGACTTCGTCTAACACTTCGACGAAGGAGTATCGTGCGTTCTACTACGATGCAAAGGGCAGGGTGCGCCAGGTGGCGAGGACCAACGTCCAGGGCGGGACGGACCGGATATCCTCCAGTTACGACTTCGCCGGCAATCTCCTCAAGGAGCGGCAGAAGATACAGCCTGGCAGCGGACTTACCACGCATACCCTCGACCGCACCTACACTTATGACGGGCGCCTCCGCCTGAATTCGGTCGCAGCGCTCCTTGACAATGGTCCCGCCGGTTCTCAAACCGTCAGCTATGACGCCCTTCAGCGCACATACCAGATCAACCGTGGCACCAACACGGAAGTGACGACGCTGAATTACACCCTGCAGGGTTGGCTCTCGTCGGCGAGTTCCGCTTCGTGGGAGGAGACCTTGCGCTACGCTTCGCCACAGAAGGGTACGGACGCCCTGCCGGGCAAAGCCGGACTCGTCACCGAGTGGGTCCAGCAGCAGAAAGGCACGTCTTCCGGCGGTTCCTCCACTGCCGATACCTTCACCTACTCATATGACAAGGCCGGAAGGCTCACCGGAAGCCTGCGGTATGTCGGCACCTCGTCCTCAAGCGTGAATACCCTCACGGAGCGTAACATTACCTACGACAGGAGCGGTAACCTGTTGACGCTTGACCGCTATGGTGCTAGCTCTGGCTCATCTCCGACAGAATCACTGTCCTACGCTTACACCGGACCTAAGCGCAACTCGTGGACCTATGACGCCCACGCGAACGTGACGGCTGATCCGCAGGGCGGATTGAGCATCGCGTGGAATGCCATAGACCTTCCGAGGACGCTGACGACGGGAGCCGGAACCGGGGCGGCGTCAACCCAGAGGGGCTACCTTGCCGACGGAACGCTGGCGCAGGTCAGCGACGGAACGACGACCCGTCTCTACCTCGGCGACATCGTGTTCAACAAGGCCTCGAACGGCACGGTCACCCTCGAGAGCGCTGGCTGGGAGGGAGGACGTCTGCTGTCCGGCTCTGGCAGCGACAAGGTCCTCTACATGGTCAAGGACCACCTGGGCAGTGTCAGAGTCGTTAAGGACGGGGCAGGTAACATACGCCAGAGATTTGATTACTATCCGTACGGTACGGTCTCCCGAATGTGGACCAACAGCAGCACGACGGATGTTTCCGAGAAGCGCTACCGCTTTGGCGGCAAGGAAATTGCAGGCTCCTCGCTGACGGACCTCGCTGGCATCGGCGCCGCCCCCGACGCCCCCTACCTGGACTTCGGCGCGCGGCTTTACAGTCCCCGGACCGCCACTTGGATGAGTCCGGACCCGTTGATGGAGAAGTATTACGGGACTAGCCCTTTAGCATACTGCATTGGAAATCCTGTCTCATTCGAAGATAATAATGGTTCATTTGTAGAGACTGCCTTTGATGCCGCCAGCCTAATCATAGGTGTAAGAAGTTTCGTAAAGAATGTTAAAGCAGGAAAGGTTGGAGCAGCAATTGTTGACGGGATAGGAGTAATCGCTGATGCAGCAGCAGTAGCGACGCCTTTTGTTCCTGGGGGAGTTTCTATGGGAGTCAAAGCTGCTAGAGGTGCTGATCATCTTAGTGATGGAGCTAAAGCATTTGAAAAGGTTGATAATGCCTTCTCTCAAATGAAAAATGCGGATAGAATCCGTGAAGGGAGACAATTTGAGAAAGAGGCAGTAGATGCTGCAAGAGCTAGAGGAGATGATGTTGTAACTAATGTTCGTCTTGTCCCTAAGAATGGGAAAGGTAATGTGACGGGAAATCGGAGTAATGTTGATCAGCTTATTCGTAATGAGGATGGAACATATACAGTAGTTGAAACGAAATTGACCCCCAAGAGTAAACCTACTAAGGGTCAAAGCGAAACAATAAAACAGGTAAAGAATGGTTCCGGGGAAATGGAGGTTCGTTCAACGGTTGAGAGTTTTGAGTTAATTCCTGGTTCTGTTATTCAGGTTAATGATTATCAAATCTTATATAAATATAAGTAATTATGCACGAAGTAATGTTATTCTCTAATAACCAACTTAGAAATAGAATTCTTGATTGTTTGCTTAAGGAAGCATATCTGGAAGAGTACTCTATTAGTAGAAGGGATAATAGCTTATACAAAAAAGATGGTTTAGGTTGGTTTAGAATATCCATAGCAAATAGTTGGTCTAGTGTAGACTTAGACAGAGATTCTCAATTCTGTTTATGTATAACACCGGGGTATTCACGCCGTTTCGATGTTCTTCATAAGTGGTTTGAACCTTTTGCCAAGAACCCGATAAAAGAGGAACGAAAAAGTGCTTCTGTAATGATGGGGTATAAATCAGGGAAAGGATACTTTGACTTCCTAAGATCAGGGAACGGATTTGAAATAGACTTTAAAAAGTTAAATGATACAATTTACCAAGAATCAATTCCGTTTTTCACTAACAACCTAACCTTGGATGATTATTACCAAACAGTTGTTTTACCCGGAATTCAAGGCAGAAAAGAACTTAGGAAAGATACTGTCTTTTGGACATTCCAATGGCTAATGGCTACGCGTATTGTAGCACAAGAGTCATATGCTATAACAAAGGAAATCCTTACAGATTATTTGTATAATTCGCCATTCCCTATCAGCAAAATCTTCATGTCAAACTATGAAAAGAGTTATCCCGCTATAATCAATGCTCTCGAGACATATGATTACAAAAAGGATCTATAGTCCTTAAGGATTAAATTTGAAGATTCGTCCTCCGGCGTGAACACCCTCACCGAACGGAACATCACATACGACAGGAGCGGCAACCTGCTGACGCTAGACCGCTACGACGGCAGTTCAGGGACGACGCCGTCGGAGTCGTTGTCTTACTCCTACTCGGGGCCCAAGCGCAGTACGTGGACCTATGACGCCCACGCGAACGTGACGGCTGATCCGCAGGGCGGATTGAGCATCGCGTGGAATGCAATAGACCTTCCGAGGACGCTGACGACGGGAGCCGGAACCGGGACGGCGTCAACTCAGAGGGGCTACCTTGCCGACGGAACGCTGGCGCAGGTCAGCGACGGAACGACGACCCGCCTCTACCTCGGCGACATGGTGTTCGACAAAGCGTCGAACGGCACGGTCACCCTCGAGAGCGCCGGCTGGGAGGGCGGACGCCTGCTGCCCGGATCAGGCAGCGACAAGGTCCTCTACGTAGTCAAGGACCACCTCGGCAGCGTGAGAGTTGTAAAGGACGGGGCGGGAAACATCCACCAGCGGTTCGACTACTATCCGTACGGCACCGTCTCGCGGATGTGGACTGCCAGCAGCACGATGGACAGTTCCGAGAAGCGCTACCGCTTTGGCGGCAAGGAAATTGCAGGCTCCTCGCTGATAGACCTCGCTGGCTACGGCGCAGTCCCCGGTGCCCCATACCTAGATTTCGGCGCAAGACTTTATAGTCCCAGGACCGCCACTTGGATGAGCCCAGATCCATTGATGGAGAAGTATTATAGCATAAGTCCGTATGCTTTTTGTTCGAATAATCCAGTTAATAGGATTGATCCATTTGGAACTCATGATTACAATTTGAAAGCAAACGGAGAATGGGAGAAAAAGGATACGGATGACCCTTTTGATGTTATTATTGCCCTATCAGGAGAGCAACTAATTGTTCTGGATCGGAGTATAATGGGAAATATGGTAAAAGGTCAGTTCTCTTATTATGAAAGCCAAGATCAACGCCGACCGAGCAAAAAACCTTTGCATTATTCTGTGTTTAAGGGTAATAACCCTGAAGCATTGACTGTATTTAAGTTCTTATCAGACAATACCTCAGTAGAATGGCTATTGTATAACGGAGTTAATGGAGAATCACTACTTGGCACAAACCATATGGCAAGTGCAGTATTTGAGAACACAATTGAACGATTGGTAAATACATCTTCAAATGTTATGAGGGGAGATCCTATATGGAAAATCCACAATCATCCTGGTGAGACGTCGGATGAAATTGATAGTATGTCTGTAGACGTTGCCAACACGAAGGGTCATCCATCATTTCATAGTTTTGTTTACATTAACCAATCCGGTATAATTTATGATATTAATAACGGAGAAATAAAAAGGAGGATTAAATGGGACACTTTATTAAAACTATATCACCGCAGATAGTATTATCATATATCGCCATTTCCTCAATTATCCAAGCCTGTTGTGCCTTTAATTTGAAACATGCTCCTGATGGATTGTTTAAGTCTGATGCATTGAATGACTCCTTAAATGTTTTTATGCAGGGAGCGGTTGACGTCCCAATCGCAAACTATCCTACCATAGTATATATATTCGCGTTTCACGAAGAATACTTACCAACAATTGAATTCCAATCTTTTCCAGGATATGAAATGTTTATACTTCGTGATACTACTATGTCTTTCTATAGAATGGGGGTATATCATGATAAGTATATAAAGATTTACTCATCACCTTCCATGAAACGTCTGTTCAAAAGTAGTAGCATTAATGCCCTGACATTCAGCAACCAGGAACTGCAAGCATTAAGGGCAAAACCATTCGACTTTAAAGAAGCGGATGATTATTATAGAAGATGGAAGAAGTACATAGTCTTATCTAAATCCTCGATTATGCTAGATTGGGAAAGCAAGAATTTGAGGAAGAATCATGCAGACACAAGATTTGAATAAATGACGCTCAAACTTAACAAGAGGGTTGTGTGGTAGAGTTGGATGATGCTGGTTGTGGTGATTTCGTTGGCGGACCTCGCCGGCACCGGTGCCGCCCCCGGCGCCCCCTACCTCGACTTCGGCGCCCAGCTCTACAGCCCACGCACCGCGGCCTGGCTCAGCCAGGACCCCTTGGCCGAGAAGTACTACTCGATAAGTCCCTACGCCTACTGCGCAGGGAATCCGGTTAATCTGGTGGACTATAATGGAGAAGCCCCACATGTTATCGCGGGCGCTGTTATTGGAGGTATCGTCAATGGAGGAATCGCTCTTTATCAAGGGAAAACAGGTCGAGAATTATTCGGAGCTGTTGCTGGCGGAGCTGTCTTTGGGGCGATAACTGCCGCAACAGGTGGCGCGAATTTGTTGACATCTGCAGGATATGGATTAGCAGGAGGCATAGCAGGTAGTTTAACTGAGCAAATTATAGGTAATGGCTCAGTTGACATTGGACAAGTTGCTGTCGGAGGTATTTCAGGCGCTGCCACGGGTGTTGCTTCATCTTATGTTGGATCTTATATTGAAAAAACAAGCGCGAAAGCTCTCCAAGCTATTGATCGTAAATATGCATCCCAAAGTGTTCAAAATGAAATCAGGAAAGATGTTAAAAAAGAGTTTCGTAATGTTGGGCGTAGTTTCGGTAAATCGACGAATCGAGAGCTAAACACAACCGTTGCGGAACGAATAGAAACCCTTTCGAGCACTGATAAGACACTCGTAAAAGCTTTATCTTCAGCGACTGATATAGTTCAAGAGGAGATAATAGGTTGGGGAATTGACGAATTGACAAAATGGGCTTATGAGAAAAAAGAGGACAAATAACTGCTATTATGTAATACGAGAAGGAGATAGCTCCAGAAAGGGTATAATTGAAGCGACGATTATTTGTCTCTTTCTTCTTTGCATTACCCCATGGTATCTGCGAATAAGACCGCTATTCCTGTTTTGGTGTTATGGGATGTTAGCCATAGGTCTTGTCTTTAATCTTATTTACCATTTTCAAATTAAAAAAACTGCGAAGGAGATTCTGTTTTTGATCGATAGGAAAGGAATAAGGATAAGAAATGGCAACAATACTCAGTCCTTGTTGTGGGAGGAGATTGAATCCACCGGTATTCGATGCAAAAAGGTCCCTTACAGGAATAACCGAGAAAAATGGGTTTTCCTTTTTTATGTGAAACCAAAAACCCAAAAAGAGATAGACGCACAATTTAGCGACTATGTTGTTTTCATGCCGACAACAATTTGCAGGATAAAACGAGCCGTTAATGAATGCTCGAATAATGTAGTTCGCCTTTCTTGTAGTATCCATATATTACGGCAAATCTTTTGGTAGTTTCATTCCTTTGGCTCCGGTTCTCCGGAGCCTTTTTATATTATATACTTTATTCAAACATCCTGTTTTGTAGCATTCCATCCAGTGCCAACCTTGGGTAGTATTCCATTCAGACCGTCGAATCCCGTCCGGACGAGGCAGGAATCTTTTCTGGAGATATCACCTCCCGCGTCAGCACGCGCTACGGCTTCCAAGGGAATGTCCTGCAATCGCGCGAAACCGTGCAGGAGCCGATCCGATTATTCCCGGGAACGGGCTGGACGGCGGACTCGTCCCTGAAATCGGAGACATCCTGCCCGTTTCGATAGAGGAAACCTCGCAGAGTGCGCTCCGGTACCGGTTCGGTGGCAAGGAAATTGCAGGCCAGAAAGTTGGCGCGAGCGCGGTGCTCAGCGCCCCTGCGGGCACCCCGGCGGCCGCCGCCGGCCGTCCCTACCTGGACTTCGGTGCCCGGCTCTACGATCCCCGGACCGCGGCCTGGCTCGCCCCAGACCCCCTCTCCGAGAAGTACTACCCCATCAGCCCTTATGCCTACTGCGCCGGGAATCCGGTGAATTTGGTGGATCCTGGCGGACTATCAATTCGTGCATTGGGAATAAACGCAATAGATACCTTTCTAAATATGCTTTCAGATGAAGAGTTGCAGTACATTTCCTTTGATAGTAACGGCGTTTTGAATAATGATCTCATTGCTTCATATTCGGGTAATTCGATACTACTGAATACTATTAAATCGCTTTCTTCAAGTAGTGTCCTTTACGACTTCATGATTTCTGACAATGACGGTGAAGAAGAGTTTTACGATATAGATAATAGAACGACCCCGGGTAGTTACTATTATGGCGTAACACGCTATCCTGGTGCAAGGAACAAGCCCTCTATAGATAGCGATGTTCATGTTTTCACCGCGAGCTTTTTGGACGAACGAAAAAAAGCAGAAAATCTTGGGCATGAGTTGCTTGGGCATGGTTATTTTTACGAGTTATCGACAAAAGATCCATCAATAAAGCCTACACATGTATATAAGATCATTAGTGGACCAGAAGAACTGGATGAAGAAACAGGTTTAATGTTGTCTCCCGCCATAAGAGTTTCAGATATGAATGCGCCTATTGAGAAATGGATTAAACAGATAGAGGAGACTATTCGTGATAATTTCGATAGGAGGGTAAACAGATGATGTGTATTTTTCTAACGATTGCTCTTGTTTTGCAAGGGATGTTTCACAACGGAGGTTGGGTGGAGATTAGCCTGCAAAACAAGGAAGAAGATAAAGTATTGTTTTGTATTCCCCGTCGCTACTACGAAAGCCATACAGATACTCATGGCCATGGAACTATGATAGGCTATGATTTAGTCGGTTCGGAGACACATATTGTATATTCACGTGCTATTAATGCAGAACTGGAGATAGAGAGTTGGACCGCCAACCGGGAGACTATTGCGGATTCAAAGATTGTAAAGAAAGGCATTCGGGAGGGGATATATTGGAGATCTGATGCATTCATTAAAGATTCTGGAGAAATCGAATTTACATTATTTGGGTACGGTAAAGACTCCTTAGAAATAAACCATATACTGGATTCTGCGCATATTGACAAAGCAAATGAGCAAGCTTATTGGGAAGATTCTTGTGAGAAAAATCGGTTCTTAAAAAAGCCGATTCTTAGATTACATGATAAAGGGAGTGTAGTACATCCCGTGAATCAAATCCCTATAGATGCTGCAGAAAGTCGCAAATTTATCCCGAAAGAGTAAAGTAGAGCATCAAGCTATACTTGGGGAAGCCGCGCGCGCGTGACCCCCAGTGCCGCTGGCGTATGACCCCTTGCGCTGTTTTTCGCTTGACCCTTTGCGCTGAAAATAAAATGACCCCTGCCGGAGTGATTCCAGCAGGGGATTTTTTGTAGTTTTAGTTTCCGTCCTGGCCGGCGGGAAAACCAAATCTACAAAAAACATGACAAAGGTAAAAAACATTCTCCGTTGCCATGCACCACCCTGACGGAAAGCGGGATCTCCTACGATTCCAGCGGCAACCTCCTCTCCATGAGGCGCTATGGTGCGGCTTCAGCCGCCACGCCGACAGACTCCCTCTCCTTCTCCTATACCGGCACGAAACGCAGCGGGTACTCCTACGACGAAAGGGGCAACGTCACGACGGATCCGACCAGCGGGACGGCGATCCAGTGGAACATCCTCGGCCTTCCCCGGACCATCTCCGACGGGACTGACACCGCAAGGCGCGTCTATGCCGCCGACGGCACCCTGCTGGCCGTCTACGAGGGAACCTCCGGAACCGCCGGAAAGGTCTATGCCGGGAGCATGGTGCAAGGCCGTGCCGCCAACGGTTCGACTACTACCCCTTCGGCAGCGTCAGCCGCTTCTGGAACGATACTCCCGTCGCAGTACCCGATACCGGCGTTGTCGTGATCGATCCGATTACCGATCCAATTGTTCCGGGAACGGGCTGGACGGCGGACTCGTCCCTGAAATCGGAGACATCCTGCCCGTTTCGATAGAGGAAACCTCGCAGCTTCTTCCGGTTGGCCGGACACAAAAACGGGCTTTCACGGCGTCTAGGTGTCAGGGGTGGGTTTGTGATCCGGGGCCTGACACGGAATGCCTCTTTTACGCGCTCTCGGTGTCAGTCCTGCCGGAACGATATCTGATGGTAGGCTGCTTTCCATTGTCCCCTTCTTTTGGCACAAACTCCGGTTATCTTAGCAGCCGTAAATGTTTGCGAGATGACAAACGAGATGCTTTATAATGCCTGGATGGTCCCTCCGCCGACAGAGATTCCGAACTATGTCTGGAGCAAAAAATATGATCCAAAACCACCGATAATCAAGTCCTCTAAGCTCATCGAAATCAAGATCGAAGAGTTTTACCATCCTTCGAAAGAAGTGGCCCTGAAGGCCGCGAAAATGGCTGTCCGGGGAAAAACGGGAATGTATTTCGGCTCAATGGAAAATGGAAAAGGGTTACATGTCTACCGGAATGGGACGGTGGTGGAGCGTCACATGATCGAGTCTTGATGAAAAAAATGGCTCGAAGGGAAAAGTTATATAGAATCTGACTGCAGTTATACTCCTCTGACAAGAGATCCGGACCGACTTGAAATGGTTGATGAAGGAGTTAGAATATGCTGAAATCACGCCCTTATGTCAATTATATCAAGAAAAGCACCTGCATTGCTGCAAGTGCTTGATTCTGAGGAGCTCCCCCTGTAGGACTTGAACCTACGACCCCCTGATTAACAGTCAGGTGCTCTAACCAACTGAGCTAAGGAGGAATTTT